>LNAO01000069.1_pt1 | contig 12538 bp, 14 predicted proteins | sample 602571 | NCBI WGS metagenome assembly LNAO01 (sample SAMN02440304, study PRJNA202911) | soil metagenome | biome: Subtropical and temperate rainforests or woodlands; isolation source: soil samples (1 kg each in a 20% v/v slurry with milli Q water) were... ...
GCTCGACCATTCGCCTTTGCTCACACTGGTGAACACGGTGCACGCCGTGATGGGCCCGAACGGCTCGGGCAAGAGCACGCTCGCCAACGTCATCGCCGGGCGCGATGGCTACCAGGTGCTGGGCGGCAGCGTGAGCTACCGCGGCCAGGACCTGTTGGCGCTGGCGCCGGAAGACCGCGCCCGCGGCGGCGTGTTCCTGGGCTTCCAGTACCCGGTCGAGATTCCGGGTCTGTCGACGGCGGTGTTCCTGCGCGCGGCGGTCAACGCCCGGCGCAAGCACCGCGGCGAGGAAGAACTCGACGCCATGGACTTTCTGGTCATGGTCAAGGGCCGCATGAAGGAGCTGGGCATCCGCGAGGACTTCCTGCAGCGGGCCATCAACGAGGGCTTTTCCGGCGGCGAGAAAAAGCGTGCCGAGATTTTCCAGATGGCGCTGCTGGAGCCGGAACTGGTGCTGCTGGACGAGATCGACTCCGGCCTCGACATCGACGCGCTCAGGGTGGTTTCCGAGGGCATCAACCGCCTGCGTGCCCCGGATCGGGCCATGCTGCTGGTGACGCACTACCGGCGGCTGCTCGACTACGTGCCGCCGGACCGTATCCACGTACTGTCGGAGGGCCTGATCGTGCGCTCCGGCGGTCCGGAGCTGGCCGGTGAACTGGAACAGAGTGGTTACGGCTGGCTGCGTGCGGAGGCGGCCTCCGCATGAGCGCGCTGGCGCACTGGCAGGCGCAGTACGCGCAGCGCAGCGGCGGCGCGGAGCCGGCCTGGCTGCAGGATCTGCGCGACGCGGCCTGGAGCGGTTTTTCGGCACGCGGCCTGCCCGGCCGGCGCGACGAGGACTGGAAGTACACGCGCCTGTCGGCTCTGGAACGCTTTGCGCCCAAGGCGCCGCTGGCGCTGACCGATCTGCCGACGATCGCGCCCACGGACGGCGCGCTGCTGGTGTTCGCCGGCGGGCGGCTGGTGCCACAGTGGTCGCGTCTGCCGGTAACGCCCGATGTTGAAGTATCGAATCTGGCCGCGGCGCTGGCCACCGACGGCGATGCCCTGCGCTCGCGGCTGCGACTGGAAGACCCGCAACGCCCGTTCGCCACCCTCAACCAGGCCCTGTTCGAGGACGGCCTGTGGCTGCGCCTGGCGCCCGGCGCGCGTCTTGCCGAGCCCCTGCACGTGGTGCACGTGGGCGGCGTGGCGCAGTCGTCCGCACACCTGCGCCTGTTGATCGAACTGGGCGAGCACAGCGAGGCGCTGGTGGTGGAGCACTACCTGGGTGCCGGCACGGACGCCTACCACGTCAACGTACTGGCGCAGGCCACGCTGGCGCCGGGCGCGCGCCTGCGGCACGTCACGCTGCTCACCGAAGGGCCGGCGGCCATTCATATCGGCGATTTTCGGGTGCGCGTGGGCCGCGATGCACGCTTCGAGTCGCACGCGCTGGCGGCCGGCGGCGGCCTGGTGCGGCAGGACATCGACGTCAACCTGGACCAGCCGGGCGGCGAATGCAGCCTGCGCGGTCTGTACACGGCGGGCTCCGGCGAGCACGTGGATTTCCATACCCGCATCGAGCACATCGCCCCGCACTGCCGCAGCGAGGAGACCTACAAGGGCCTGATCGGCGGCACCGGCCGGGCGGTGTTCAACGGCCGGGTGCACGTGCATCCGGGCGCCGACAAGACCGATTCGGCCATGACCTGCGCCAACCTGCTGCTGTCGAATCGCGCCGAGGTGGACGCCAAGCCGGAACTCGAGATCTACGCCGACGACGTCAAGTGCAGCCACGGCGCCACCGTCGGCCAGCTCGACGAGGCGCAGGTGTTCTATCTTCGGTCCCGCGGCATAGCCGAAGCGGCCGCCCGCGAGCTGCTGATGACGGCTTTCGCCCGCGACGCGCTCGGCGGCCTGGACGTCCGCCTGCAGGACGCGGTCGCCGCCTTGATCGACGCGCGCCTGCCCCAGCTCTGACCGGTTTCGAATCATGACCATCGCAAGCTACAGCGCCCATCGACAAGACTTTCCGGCCGCCCGCTGGCGGGCCGACTTCCCGCTGCTGCAGCGCAGCGTGCGCGGCCAGCCATTGGCCTATCTGGACAACGCCGCCACCACGCAAAAGCCGCAGGCGGTCATCGACGCCGAGGCGCGTTATTACCGCGAGATCAACGCCAACATCCACCGCGGCGTGCACTGGCTGTCCGAGCAGGCCACCGCGGCGCACGAAGGTGCGCGCGAGCGTGTGCGGAGCTTTTTGAATGCCCGCGAGACGGCCGAGATCATCTTCGTGCGCGGCACCACCGAGGCCATCAACCTGGTGGCGCAAAGCTACGGCCGGGCGAATCTTGGCCCCGGCGACGAGATATTGATCACCGGTCTTGAGCACCACTCCAACATCGTGCCCTGGCAGATGCTGTGCGCGCAGACCGGCGCCGTGCTCAAGGTGGCGCACATCGACGACACCGGCAGCGTGCGCATGGACGAGTTTCGCCGGCTGCTGGGCGGGCGCACCCGGCTGGTGGCGGTGGCGCACGTGTCCAATGCACTGGGCACCATCAACCCGGTGCACGAGATGATCGATCTGGCCCACGCCCAAGGCGTACCGGTGCTGGTCGACGGCGCGCAGGCGGTGGCTCACACGCCGGTCGACGTGCAGGCGCTGGACTGCGATTTCTATGCCTTCTCCGGCCACAAGCTGTACGCGCCGACCGGCATCGGCGCGCTGTACGGCCGGCGCGCGTTGCTGGAGGCCATGCCGCCCTGGCAGGGCGGCGGGGACATGATCCGCACCGTCAGCTTCGAGGGCAGCACCTGGAACGACCTGCCGTTCAAGTTCGAGGCCGGCACGCCACACATTGCCGGCGCCATCGGCCTGGGTGCCGCCATCGAGTATCTGAGCGAGGTCGGTCTGGAGGCGGTGGCCGCCTACGAGCATGAGCTGCTGGTCTACGGCACGGCACTGTTGCAGGAGATTCCCGGCCTGCGGATGATCGGCACGGCCGCCCACAAGGCCGCCATCCTGTCGTTCGTGATCGACGGCCTGCACGCCCACGACATCGGCACCGTGCTCGACACCGAGGGCGTCGCCATCCGCGCCGGCCATCACTGCGCCATGCCGGTGATGGACCGTTTCGGCGTACCGGCCACGGCGCGCGCGTCGCTGGCTTTCTACAACACCCGTGAGGACTTGGACCGGCTGGCGCAGGCCCTGCGCCGGGCCGTGGAGATGTTTGTCCGATGAGCAGCTTGCGCGACCTGTATCAGGAACTGATCGTCGACCACAACAAGAACCCGCGCAACTACGGGGTTCTGGTCGATGCGAATCGGCAGGCCCACGGCTACAACCCGCTGTGCGGCGACAAGATCACCGTCTACCTGCACCTGGACGGCGACCGCATCACCGACGTGCGCTTCGAGGGCGCCGGCTGCGCCATCTCGACCGCCTCCGCGTCCCTGATGACGCAGGCCATCAAGGGCAAGACCGTGCCCGAGGCCGAAGCCATGTTTCACGACTTTCACGCCATGGTCACCGGCGAGGACCCGCGCGAGGAGACCGCCGACAAGCTCGGCAAGCTGGCCGTGCTGGCCGGCGTGCGCGAGTTCCCGTCGCGCGTGAAATGCGCCACGCTGGCCTGGCACACCCTGCACAACGCCGCCCATGGCGACGCCACGCCGGCCAGGACCGAATGATCGCCGCGTCCATCCCCCACCCGAGAATCCTGCCGTGACCGAACGCGAAACCGTCGTCCTGAGCCGAGACTGCAAGGCCCTGTTCGTGCCGCTGGGCATCCAGGTGAACGCCAAGAAAGGCACCGAGGTCACGCTCCTGCAGCAACTGGGCGGCAGCTACACGGTGCTGCTGGAAGGCCAGATGGCGCGCATCGACGCCAAGGACGCCGACGCGCTGGGCAAGACGCGCGTGCCGCTGCCGGCCGAGAACTTTCACGGCGCCGTTTCGCAGCAGGCGGTCGAGGATCTGGTCTGGCAGCACCTTCGCACCTGCTACGACCCGGAGATTCCGGTTGATATCGTGGAACTGGGCCTCATCTACGGGTGCGATGTCGAATCGATCGGCAAGGACCGCTACCGGGTCGAGGTCAAGATGACCCTGACCGCGCCCGGCTGCGGCATGGGTGATGTGATCGCCGAGGACGTGAAGGAAAAGCTGCTGGTCATCCCCGGCGTGGCCGAGGCGAATGTCGAGGTGGTGCTCGACCCGCCGTGGACCGCCGACATGATGAGCGAAGCCGCCCGTCTGCAAACCGGCATGATGTAAGGAGCCCAGAGCATGAACATTCGACTGACCGAAGCGGCCGCCAAACGGGTGGCGCACATCCTGGCCGGCCAGCAGCCGCCGATGCTGCGCCTTGGCGTGCGCAAGAGCGGCTGCTCGGGCTATGCCTACGTGGTGGAGCCGGCGCAGCAGATCAACGACGACGATTTGCAGTTCGACGACCAGGGCGTGCGCCTGGTGGTGTCCCGCGACAGCCTGCCGATCCTGGACGGCATGGAACTGGACTACCGCAAGGAAGGCCTCAACGAGGCCTTCAAGTTCAACAACCCCAACGTCAAGGACAGCTGCGGCTGCGGCGAGAGCTTCAGCGTCTGAGGGGTCTGGACAATCGGGCCTGCGGGTTCCGGCTCTGATACGGGATTGACGCAACCACGGTTAGTCCAACAAGGGCTATTCTTATTTTTCGGATTAACCAAAAAAGGCCGTGGTCCGTGCCCCATTACAGCCCGGCCAAATGTCTCAGAAACGTCTCGATTCGGGCCGCGCCTAGCCCACGCGGGTGCCCACTGCCGTGGAACAGCACGAATCGCCGCACGCAATCGACATACGCATCCTGGGTGCGGACGGTGTAGTGCAACCGCCGGATGCGGGCACGCACCTTGTCCAGCAGCTTCGGTTCGGGTGCCCCGCCGGAGGTGTGATCGCCACATGTTTTGGGGTGTATTGCCATGTTGACACCATGGCCAAGCACGCAGTAGCCTCGCTTGACGGAGTATTAGGCACCCCGGAGGCGCAAAAAAAGACGCCTTTTGGTGTGTCTATTTATAGTTAGCGGCATCAAATATTCAGTAAGAAGGTAGTGATCTCATGCAAAACGAATATACAGCGGTTGTAAAACAGGAAGACGACTGGTGGGTGGGCTGGATCGAGGAAATCCCCGGTGTAAATTGCCAGGAAAAAACCTACGCGGAATTGAAAGAGACTTTGGAGGTTACTCTAAAAGAGGCATTGGAATTCAACCGCAAGGACGCATTGACCGCTGCCGGCAGCGGCTACAAGGAAGAAAAAATTGCCATATGAAGAGAAATGAACTTCTCAAGTATCTGCGCAGCCAAGGATGCGATCTTTTACGAGAAGGTGGTAAGCATTCGTGGTGGCATAATCCAGCGCAAAATAAGCGGTCGGCGGTTCCTCGGCATGCCGAAATCAAGGACATCCTAGCGAGAAAGATATGCAAAGACCTTGGTATAGAGCCAGTAAAATAGCCGCTAACAAGGCGCTGCACTTGACCGTTTTCTCGCTGCGCTCAAAAACGGCAAGTGAGCTTTGTCGTTATGTTTTCGGTAGAGATTGTGCGTAAAGAAGAGATTAATAGTGAGTTGAAAGATCTCACGTTCGATTTCTTTTACTGGTTTTCGCGGTTTGAATTTGCTCTGAAAGAGAGAAAATGCCTAAAGCGGGATGGCATTGGAGATAACGCTGAGCCAGATTGGGATAAGTTTATTGACCAGAACAAGCAGGCTTTTCAGCATACAGATGAGACGAGAAATCTTCTGGAGCTCAACCCTAAAAGGCAAAAAGTCAGTGAAAACTCCGGTTTGGAATGGAAAAGCGTCGGTTTAGATGACTGCGATTCAGAATTGTGTAAGGTAGTTCGTCTGCTAAAAACCATTAGAAATAATCTATTTCATGGTGGGAAGCACGGCGCTGAAGGCTGGGATAACCCTGAAAGAACTAAAGAGTTATTGGTGGTTGGGAAAACTATATTGGATCAACTGGCCGGGATAGCAGGTTTTGAAGCCGACTATACGCAGTACTACTAAGAAAATAACAATGCCACGCACGCGACAAGCGCGTGATGGCGGGCGTTGAGGCTGTAGAAAAACCCCGCAAATTGCTATAGCGGGCGATAATCAGGGCCATCGGAATCAGCCGGGAGAGTGGTGGGGATGGCGCGGTTCAAACCGGTTCACCAGGGTTTGAAGCTGCTGCCGGTCGATTTCGATAAGCAGCTACAGGCTCACCCCGACTCCGGGCTACGGCAGCACAATCTCGTTGAAGAACCTGTCGGCCAACGCAGGATCGAGACGCTTCAATTGCCGATAAGCCTCCATGACCTTGCCGGTCTGGCCAGAAATCTTGTAGGCGACACCCAAATTAAACCAAGCGTTGGCATATTCCGGATTGATGCGCAGGGCCTGCTGGTAGGCTTCGATCGCCTTGGTCGTCTGGCCTGCTTGCCCATAGGCGACGCCCAAGTTGTACCAAGCCGCGGCAAATTCCGGATTGATGCGCAGTGCCTGCTGGTAGGCTTCGATCTCCTTGGTCGTCTGGCCTGCTTGCCCATAGGCGAGGCCCAACGTGGCCCAAGCCATCGAATCTTGTGATTGCGCCCGTGTCCAGGCCTGTGCGTGCTTCAGCAGTCCCGGCCAGTCTTTCTTGCCCTCAAGCTCAGCCGCCTTGTTGAGCCACCAGATCGCGGGCTGCGCGGTCGGCGCCGTCTGATTCTTGAATCCAAGCAGTGCCTTGATCCACTCCACCGGCACGGCGAAGTTCAACTGCTGTCCGCCACCGAGGTAGAAGGTCGGCAGGCCGATCAACTGTCCTTCTTCATCGAACAGCCCGCCGCCGCTGGAACCGGGCGAGATCGGTGCGCTGATTTGCAGGTAGCGCCCGCCCGTCACTTCGCGCAAGCTGGAAATGATGCCTTCGGACAGCGTGAGTTCCAGCCCCTGCGGCGCACCGATGGCGAAGACCTTCTGCCCGACCTTGAGCGGTTGTGTACTGCCCAGCACTGCCGCAGGCGCATCGAAACCCGTGACGTTCAGGCTGCACACGTCGTGATCGTAGTCGGAATGCTTGAGCGTGGCCGGATACTCCCGCCCCCGGTGCTCGACCGACAGCGTGGCGGATTTCTCGATGACGTGGCAGTTGGTGACGATCTCATCCTTCGAGAGCACCACGCCGCTGCCGAGGCTCTGGGGCTTGCCCTCGTTGTCCCTGCCATGTACCACGACGATGCTGGACGAGACGGACTCGAACAGTTCGGTGGGCGATTTCGCCTGAACGACTGCCGAAACGGGCAAGGCAGCAAGTGCCATAACAACGGAAAAAAATCGGATCACGGTGCGTCATCCTCGGCCAAGTATCGGAAGGGCAGAATCGTAACTCGCTGTAGCGCTGAATAAATCCATCCGCCGCTTCAAGGGGGCAGCCCGCCGTAGGCTGGGAGAAGGCTGCCAAGCCGTAACCCATCACCCGGGGCCGGGCGCACGCCTGCCCCTGGCAGTCCGGCTGCGTGTACCTACTCTTGCGAATTGGTGGGTTTCGCGGCGCTCTGCCCATCCGACGCGCTGTCCTGCGGGCTGCGGCTCTGATACGGGACTGACGCAGCCCGTTGCGGCAGGTCCTTCCTTCGCTGGTGCAACCGACGAGGGCCGCTGCAGATCGCGGGGCCCGATCAGGCCAGCGCGGCCTCGATATCCGCCTCGATCTTGTCGGGCTTGGTGGCCGGCGCGTAGCGTTTGATGACCTTGCCGTCGCGGCCGACCAGGAACTTGGTGAAATTCCACTTGATGGCCTCGCTGCCGAGCACCCCCGGCGCCGCGGACTTGAGCAGGCGATACAGCGGGTGGGCACCGTCGCCGTTGACCTCGATCTTCTCGAACATCGGGAAGCTGACGTCGTAGCGGGTGCTGCAGAAGCTGGCGATTTCCTGCGCGTCGCCCGGCTCCTGCTTGCCGAACTGGTTGCACGGAAAGCCCAGAATCTGCAAGCCGCGATCCTTGAACTTGCGATACACCGCTTCGAGTGCCTGGTATTGGGGCGTGAAGCCGCACTTGCTGGCGGTGTTCACGATCAGCAGGGCCTTGCCCTTGAACTGGTCCAGCGTCAGGGGCTCGCCGTTCAGCCGTTTTGCTTCGACGTCGTAGATGCTTGCCATGGGGACGCCTCCTGGGCGGGGTTTAGCGTCAGGGTGGTCGCTGTCGGCCGTTTGTCATCGGGGCGGTCGCGCCGGTCCTGCGGCGGTCGGTATTCAGGCACGTCGGCTGCCGCCGCAGTGGCCATGTCCGATAGTACGGCTGGAGCCTGCGCCGCGCATGCGGCGGGTCGCATCGAGGCTCCGCCGATCGAGGCCGCCTTCCATGTCGGGGCTTGGCGGGCCGTTCATCCGCTGTGGCATGATTGCGCCGCATTTCCCCCGCCGCTTATCGACCCGCCCCGCCGACCCAGCATGACCGTGCGGTCCCGCCAAGCCTTACCGAAGTTGCTGACGCTGCTGCTGGCCTTGTTGCTGGTGGCATTGCAGACGGGCGGCATGCTGCACGCGCTGGGCCATCTGTCGCACGACCAGCGGACCGACTCACCCGCGGTGCCGCAGCATGCGGTGTGCGTGCTGTGCGTGGCCTATGTCGGCCACGACGGCGCACTGGCGCCGGCACCGCCGGCGGTCGTGTCCCTGGACACGGTCGCACCGGCACCGGTCGCGCTGCGGCCCCACGTTTTCCTTCCTCCTGTTGCTCTCCCGTATCAGGTTCGCGCGCCGCCGGCATACGCCGTCGTCTGAAACCTGATCGGCGGCCATCGGCCGCCGCGACCAATGGCCCGTTTGTCGGGCCGTCACGGGAGTGTTTCCATGTTCCATCGTCTGTTGCTTGCAGCAGGTCTTGCTGTTGTGTTGGCGAGCCCTGCCAGGGCCGCGTCGCCGGATGAAATTGCCGCCCTGCGGGCCGAGTTCGATCGCAAATTCCAGTCCCTGCAAGCCGACTACGAGGCGCGCCTCAAAGTGCTGGAGAGCCGCGTGCAGACGGCCGAAATCAAGGCCGACAACGCCCAGCAGGATGCCGCCGCGAATGCCAGTCCGCCGCCGGTCTCGTCCAACGCCTTCAATCCCGACATTTCGCTGATCCTGCAGGGTGCCTACATCGACCGCGCCGGCGGCGAGCGGCCGATCACCGGTTTCATGCCGGCCGGCGAGCACGCGCACGGCGAGCGCGGCTTCACCCTGGACCACACAGAGGTGGTGGCCAGCGCCAACGTCGATCCGTACTCGCGCGCCTTCGTCAATCTGGCGCTGGCGGACGAAGAAGTCGAGGTCGAGGAAGCCTGGTTCCAGAGCCTGCGTCTGGGCCACGGGCTGACGGTCAAGGGTGGCCGCTTCCGGTCCGGCATCGGTTACCAGAACGAAAAACACCCGCACGCCTGGGACTTTGCCGACAACAACCTGATGTACTCGGCGCTGTTCGGCGAAGCGCTGAAACAGGACGGTGTGCAAGTGCGCTGGCTGGCGCCGACCGAGCTGTTCCTGGAACTGGGCGCCGAAGTGGCCAAGGGACAGTTCTTTCCCGGCTCGGATGGCGGCGCGGACAAGAACGGCGCCGGCGCCTGGGCCGCTTTTGCCCATGTCGGTGGCGATGTCGGTATCGCGCATTCCTGGCGCGCCGGCGTGTCCTACCTGCGCGCATCGCCCCGGGAGCGTGAGGCCTTCCTGGACGACATCAATGACTTCGAGGCGCTGACGGCGTTCTCGGGCCGGTCCAGTGCCTGGCTGGCCGACTTCGTCTGGAAATGGGCGCCGGACGGCAATCCGCGGCAGCGCAATTTCATCTTCGCGGCGGAGTATTTCGATCGCGACGAGGACGGGGACCTGCTGTGCCAGGACGATTCCGCGGCGGGCGGCGCCTGCCTGGGTCTGACGGACCGCTATGACAGCGCCCAGTCGGGCGGCTACGTGCAGGCCATCTATCAGTTCATGCCGCGCTGGCGCACCGGCCTGCGCTATGACCGGCTGGATGGGGGGTCGGTCGATTTGGGCGCCAACGGGGCCTTCTTCGACAGCGCCGATTTCGACCCGAGCCGCTGGAGCCTCATGACCGACTACTCGCCGTCGGAGTTCTCGCGCTTTCGGCTGCAATTCGCACGGGACAAGTCGTTCCAGGATGACCCCGACAATCAGGTCATCCTGCAATACATCATGAGCATCGGCGCGCACGGCGCCCACAAATTCTGAAGGAAAACGACCATGAAGCACTTGATAGCCATGAGCTTGATCCTGCTGGGCCTGGCCGCTCCCGCGGCCCGGGCGGCGCTCAACGTGCTGAGCTGCGAGCCGGAATGGGCCGCGTTGGCCCAGGAACTGGGCGGCGATTTGGTAGAAGTCAGTTCCGCCACCACCGCGCTGCAGGATCCGCACCATATCGAGGCACGCCCGTCCCTGCTGGCCCGGGCGCGCCGCGCGGACCTGCTGATCTGCACTGGCGCCGAGCTGGAGACCGGCTGGCTGCCGCTGTTGCAGCGCGAGGCCGGCAATGCGCGCATCCAGCCCGGCCAACCGGGTTATTTCGAAGCGGCGCGCTTTGCCCGCATCATCGAGCGGCCGACGGCGCTCAATCGGGCGCAGGGCGACGTGCACGCCGCCGGTAACCCGCACCTGCATCTGGACCCGCGCAACATTGCCCGGGTGGCGGACGGTATGGCCAAGCGCCTGGCCGACCTGGACCCGGCAAACGGCGCCCGCTATGCGCAGCGCAACGCGGACTTCCAGGGCCACTGGGCGGCGGCTATGGCGCGCTGGGAGCAGCAGGGCGCGCGCCTGCGGGGCGCGCCAGTGGTGGTGCATCACCGTAACCTGAGTTACCTCGTCGACTGGTTGGGTCTGGCCGTGATCGGCGAGCTCGAGCCCAAGCCCGGCATGGAGCCGACCGCCGGCCACCTTGCCGAATTGCTCGAGACGCTCAAGGCCACGCCGGCCAGAATGGTGCTGCGCGCTGCCTACGAGTCGCCCAAGGCGTCCGCGTGGCTGGCCAGCCGGGCCAATATCCCGGCCATGGAACTGCCCTACACGGTCGGCGGCTCGCCGGGCGCAAAGGATCTGTTCGGTCTGTTCGACGAAACCCTGAATCGCCTGTTGCAGGCCGCGCCATGACCCTCGACGGCCTGCAACCGACCATCCTGCTGCCGGCCTTTGCCGCCGGCCTGCTGGTGCTGGCCAGCCATGTGCCGCTGGGCAGGGAGGTGCTGCGCAGGGGGATCATCTTCATTGATCTGGCCATCGCGCAGATCGCGGGTCTGGGTATCGTCATTGCGAGCACGCTCGGCTTCGAGGTGAACGGCTGGCGCACCCAGCTCAGCGCGGTGATCGCCGCCCTGGCCGGCGCGCTGTGCCTGCGCTGGATGGAGAAGAAAAACCCGGCGCACCTGGAAGCGGTGATCGGCGTCAGCTTCGTGGCAGCGGCCTGCGCCGCCATCCTGTTGATGAGCCACGACCCGCACGCCGGCGAGCACCTGCAGGATTTGCTGGTCGGGCAGATTCTGTGGACCACCTGGGCCGGCCTGCTGCCGCTGGCGCTGGTCACGGCCGGCGTGTTGGCAGGCTGGTTCGGCGGCAATCTGAAAGCCTCGCCGCTCGGCTTCTATCTGCTGTTCGCGCTCACCATTACGGCCTCGGTGCAGGTGGTCGGCGTGTACCTGGTATTCGCCAGCCTGATCGTGCCGGCACTGGCGGCGGGGCGGCTGTGGCGCGCGTATGCGATTGGGATTGCCGGCTACGCAATGGGACTGACGGCGTCGGGACTGTTGGACCTGCCGGCCGGGGCGACAGTGGTGCTGGCGTTGGTGGTTGTGGCGGCGCTCAGCGCGGCATTGGTGCCGGCCGGGAATCACGCGCAGCCCTGAGCGGGTTTCACGCCGGCATCCGGCGCGCCAATCCGCTATGCGCTGCGCTTCATGCGAGCGCCGATGCGCGCCACCTGGACCACGTTGCCCCGGGTCTGCACGATTTCGACCGGGTACTCGCCCAGCAACAGGCTGGTGGCGGGCGTGGGGATGTCTTCCAGGTGCTCCAGGATGGCGCCGTTCAGGGTCTTGGCGTCGCTCAGGGGCAGGTCCCAGCCCATGGTACGGTTCAGTTCCCGCACGCTGGCGCTGCCGGCCACCAGATAGGAACCATCCGGTTGCGGGTGCACGTCGGTTTTGGCTGCCGTCGGCGTGTCGGTGAACTCGCCGATGATCTCGCCCAGGATGTCCTCGACCGTGACCAGGCCGACGGTGTCGCCGTACTCGTTGACCACCAGCGCCAAGCGCTCGTGTTCGGTCTGGAACTGCAGCAACTGCTGCGTCAGCACGGTACCCTCGGGCACGTAGTAGGGCTCCTGCAGCAGGGTTTGCAGGCGCTGTGCGTCGAAGTCCTGGTCAGCCAGCAGGTGCATCACGCGGCGCAGGTGCAGGATGCCCAGCACCTGGTCGAGCGAGCCGCGGCACACCGGCAGCCGGGTATGGGTGCTGTTGCGCAGCTGCTCCAGCAGGTCCGGCCAG
>LNAO01000070.1_pt1 | contig 12456 bp, 10 predicted proteins | sample 602571 | NCBI WGS metagenome assembly LNAO01 (sample SAMN02440304, study PRJNA202911) | soil metagenome | biome: Subtropical and temperate rainforests or woodlands; isolation source: soil samples (1 kg each in a 20% v/v slurry with milli Q water) were... ...
TGATCGTGCTGGATAACGAATCCCAATGGGCAAACGCCGCCCAGCAATGGCCGGGTGGCATCCAGCAGGGGCAGGCCGAAGCCAATGCGATCAAGCAACTGCTCAGCGATTCCACGGTGATCAATTCCGGTGTCAATGTCGGCCTGATGGAGTTTGTCACTGCCGGCAACGCCAACAATACCGGTGGTTTCATGCGTTTCCCCATCAGCCAGATGACGGATCCGAACAAGGCTACCCTGTCGGCCCACATGGATACGATTTACAACAACATCACCAGCTCCAATGAAAAGCGCAATTCAGGGACGACATACGGCAACCTGATGTGGGAGGTTTACAACTATTTAAGCGGCAGCCACACAGTGGATACCCTGAGCCCGCCCAATCCCTCCGCCGACGGCACCGCTTACACCACGCCTTACACGGTGTTCAAGAGCCCCATCACCGCCGCCAACGGTTGCGGACGCATTTTCATGATCTTCATCGGCAATAACACCGGCAGTAATTCGCCTGTCACCAATGACACTCAGACTAACAAGAATGCACTCAGCGCCCTGGGTTGCAGCACCACCAGCGTACCGTTGCCGAATTTCACGACGCAATCGGTGGCGCAGCAGGTAGCGCTGGGCAGTGGCACCTATGCCTCGCAGGCAGCGTGCGAAGCGGCTGCTGCCACCGCCTACACCGCTACGGCATGGGCGACGGGTACTGCCTATACCGTAGGGCAAAAGGTCAGCTACAGCGGGTCTATCTACAATGTGATCGTGGCGCATACCTCATCCAACGCCACGCAGCCTGACGCGGACAGCACTGACTATGCCTATAGCAGCCCGGTGTTCACGAGCTACACTTGTACTGCGGCCAGCGCCAGCACGACGCAAACCACCCTGGCGACCTCGACCTGCGGCCAATATGCGAGCGCAACGGCCTGCCAGTCGGCGGCAGCCGTCACCTATGGCGCGGCGTATAACAGCTATACCTGCGATGTGGCAGCGGCCTGTAGCGGCAGCACGGCGCTCGGTACATCGAATTGCGGCCAGTATGCCAGTGCGGCGGCTTGCGAGACCGGAACCGCAGCCGCCTTTCCAGGCTATTCCAGCTACTCTTGTTCCGCAAGCGCGTTGACCTGCGGTGGCGGAACAAGCACCCTTGCGCTGCCCGCTGCCAATTCCACCACCCCTACCGCCTGCGGCCTGTATGCAACACAAGCGGCCTGCCAGACGGCCGCAGCGGCTCTGTATGGCGCAAGCTATGCGAGCTACGCGTGCACCAGTGCGGGATCCTGTAAATCGGGAGACCTCGATGGCGCGGCCTGTTATGCAGATTCAACTACCTGTCAATCAGCAGTATCAGCGGCAAATCCCGGCTACAACAGTGTGAGTTGTGCCACTGGCGCGACGGCCTGCAACCAGACAGTGACCACCTGTGCTGCAAACAACGCCTACAACAACAGCGCAAATTGCAATGCGGGGGCTCCCGGACTACTTCCGGCGGGCACTTACACCAGCTATAGCTGTAATGCAGGTGCAAATTGCAGCGGCGGAAAGACCTGGACCATCACCGGATTTACCGGCACGAACAGCTATTCCGCCATCGGCACCGGCACACGCTGGACGGTGACGGGCACGCAGGCATCGACGGGAACCCGCTACGACATGGTCGGCACGGGCGGTGGCAGCACCTACACCATCAAGGGCAATACCACGACCACCACCTACAACATTTTCGGCAACTACACGGCCACGCTCGGCGTGCCCACCGGCACCTACAACACGACGGCCAACAGCTACATGGCCGACGAATGGACCTTGCCTGCACCAGAACGACCTCAGCCCCGATGGCGCGGCAGCGGTCGCCGAGGCATTCACTGCCGACTTCAATACTTCCGGCGCCATCGTTGGCGCGGACACGATTACCTTCGATGGTGCGACCACTACGCTGTCGGGTGGCGAAGCCCCGGCAGACATAGCGACCAAGGTTGCGGCAACAAGTTATACAAACTGGATCGCCACGAGCAGCGCTCCAGGCGTTGTCACTTTCAGCCATATTTCAACCGGGCCGCTGACCGATGTTGGCGCCGGTAGCTTCAGCATCTTCGACGCAGGCAGTAGCGGAACCGGACCGGTAGTTGTCGTTACCACGACCACCCAAGGAGCGACTGCCACGGGCGGCGCCTTGGGCAAACAGAATGTCACCACCTACACCATCGACGTGTACAACGCAAAGCAGAATACCGACGAAACGGCGCTGTCCATGAGCATGGCGCAGCAGGGTGGCGGGCGCTACTTCGCGGCCAAGTCACAGGCGCAGATTCTGGCGGCGCTAAAACAGATCGTCTCCGAGATCCAGTCGGTGAACACCGCGTTTGCGGCGGCGAGTATTCCGCTGTCCACTACCAACCGTTCGCAGAACCTGAATGAAGTTTATATCGGCGTTTTCCGCCCTTCGCTGGAGCCGCGCTGGTTCGGCAACCTGAAGAAGTTCCAGATCGCCAAAATCAATGGCGTGCTGGACCTGGTCGATTCGGTTGGTTCAACCGCATTGAACTCGCAAACCGGCTTCCTGAACGATTGCGGCGTCAGTTTCTGGACAACGGACTCCGGTGCCTGGTGGGATCAGGTGAAAATCGGGGCGTTAAACCTGGCCTCCAATTCCCTGATCAACCCGACGCCGAAAAGTAGCTGCCTGGCCATGCCTGCGGCGAGCACCAGCCCCTGGTCGGACCTGCCGGATGGGCAGAGCGTGGAAAAAGGCGCGGTGGCCGAGGTGATTCGCCGCGGCAATAATCCGCCGAGCACGTCGTCCTCCCCGACGTGGACCGTGAATCGCACTATCTATACCCGCTCGGGCAGCTCCCTGGCAGCGCTGGATGCGACGAGTGCAGGTTCGGCCAATCTCTACGACTACATTCGCGGCGCCGATATCAATGTAGATGGCGCACACGTTGAAGAGAAGACGCTGTCGCCGTCAATCGCCAATGCGGTGCGTGCTTCGGTGCACGGCGACGTGGTGCACTCGCGGCCGCTGGCGGTGAACTACGACATTAACGATACGGTGATCTATTACGGCGCCAACGACGGCATGCTGCGCGCGGTGGATGGCGCAACCGGCAAGGAAAAATGGGCGTTCATCCCGCCAGAATTCCTCGACACGACCAAGCAGACGCGCCTGATGCAAGATACGCCTTACATTGCGTTTGGTGCAGCACCGGCCGCCGGCTCGACGCCCAAGAACTATCTGTTCGACGGCTCGCCAGGCCTGTATCAGAGCTTAGGGAACACCAAGGTCTGGCTCTACCCGACACAGCGGCGTGGCGGACGCATGGTGCATGCGCTGGATGTGACCACCAATACTGCACCCTCACTCAAGTGGTATCAGGGTTGCCCGCATCTGGGCGACGATACCGGCTGCACGAGCAGCTTCGACGGTATCGGCCAGACCTGGTCCACGCCAGTCGTGACCAAGATCAAGGGCTACAGCACCACCCGGCCCGTCGTGGCGTTTGGCGGTGGCTACGATGCCTGCGAGGACACCGTACCACTCACCAATCCACCAACCTGGACGACGACCTGCGCCAGCGCCAAGGGTCGTGCTGTTTATATGGTGGACGCCGAGGACGGGACGCTGATCAAGAAATTCACGTTCTCCGACATGCGTGGCGTGACCGCCGGCATTTCCTTCGTTGATATCAACAATGACGGCTATGCCGACTACGGCTACGTGGCGGACCTCGGCGGAACGCTTTACCGCCTGAGTTTGGTCAATAGCCCCGCAACGCCTACACCATTGGACAAAGACGACTGGTCGATCAAGAAAATCGCCTACACCTCAGGCGCCCGCAAATTCATGTTCGCGCCAGCGGTGGTGTTTGGCGGCGGCAGCACAGTGTATGCGGCCATGGGCTCCGGTGACCGCGAACGTCCCCTGGCGGAAGACTATCCCTACGCGATGAACGTCAGAAATTATGTCTATGCTTATCGCGATACGCTGGATGCCTTTGATGCGGCAACCACTGCCTGCAACCTGGATGGCGCACCAGCCGCCGCAGACTCTTGCGTGCTCGATTACACGGCCGCGCCTGCTGCTTGCGGTTCGCCGGGCATTCTGCCGAGTGAATCGAAAAAAGCGTGGCGAGTAGGGTTTGTCTATCAAGGCGAGCAAGCGGTGACCCAGCCCATCATCCTGGGTGGCATGGTCGCACTTAACACCACCCGCCCAGTGCCGGCCGGAGTCTGCAGCGCCGCACTGGGAGAAGGCGGCGGTTATTTTCTCAATTTGATCAATGGCTCAGGTGCGATCGGCGTTACCGGTAACTGCGGCGGTGAAATTCGCGGCGCGTTTCTTGGCGTTGGCTTGCCGACTGACCCTGTGGTGGTCAACCTGCCGGGCGAAGACCCGATTTGCATAGGGTGCGTGAGCAAGAGCAATACCAATCCCTCCTTGCCCAGCAAGCTGTTCCAGCCGACGCCGGTGCCACCACCCATCTCAAAAGCCAAGTCGAAAAAATATCGTTACCGGACGGTTGACTGATGAAAAAATTTATTCCAGGTGGATTCACCGCCGTGGGCTAAAACATCGGTGTCATCTCTGCCGCATGGATCACACCTGGACTGAATGATCAGATCATTTGAACTGGTTCAACCTGGCCGATCTCTCCTGCAGTGAGACTCTTTACGATAGCGCCAGCCTGCGCCGCTTTGTTGGCGCCGACCCGGGACGGGAGCCGGTGTCCGATGCCCTGCTAAATTTTCACAAGCGCCTGCATGACAACAAACCCGGTGAGGCCTTGTTCGCCCAGGTGAACGCGGTGTTGCAGAGCAAAGGATTCAACCTAGAAACCTCCGTTGGACAGGTTGAAGTGTGCGATTTTTTGGGTGCATGGCAAGGCGTAACGCCGCAGAATGGTCATTTCACTCCAAAGAGTTACAACGCCGCCATGTGCCGAAAAAATCGTGCAATTCTGCCTGTAGCGAGCTCACCCGACAGGTGACCCGGCAGGTGAGCAATTGGCATGCAAATAAACTTTGTAACGTCCTCATGCTGTGTGCTCAGTCAAGCGGTCAACTGAGGTTTCTAGGTTCAAGGTCAATAGCGGCACCATCGTGGATGCCACCATCATCGGCGCTCCCAGCGCCACCAAGAACGCTGACAAAACGCGTGACCCGGAAATGCACCAAACCCGCAAGAGCCAGCCATGGTATTTCGGCATGAAACTGCCCACCGGCGCGGCCAGCCAAAGCGGACTGGCGCGAAGCGACGGCACCGCAGGGTCACGCCTGCAAGGCGAAGCGACCAAGCTGGACGGACGTGCCAGCGGGTGCGTCGCGGAGTCCCCTGCCAGGCGAGGGAAGCAAAAGAGGAAAATTCAGTATGCATCCGTGGTTCAACGACATTGGAAGCGGAAAACGGAGGTTTCCAGGTTCAATACAACAGGGTGTGTTTTGACGGCACTTGTTCAGCGTAGCCTCAAGCGTGCATAACCGGTTTTACCTTGACGTTAAGAGAGAAAAACAAGCTTGCATGGAAGGCGTGATCAGGGCGGCTCATCAACAGCTCCTCCCGCAGACAAGACAGCATTGCTACTATGCCCCACCCCCGCTATAATCCGTGACCTCGCTGTTGTAGCTCAGTTGGTAGAGCAACTGATTCGTAATCAGTAGGTCGCCAGTTCGATTCCGGCCAACAGCACCAGTTACCCGCTTTTTAAAAGTGTTACCCGCTTTTTAAAAGCCAAAAAGCCTCGGTCATGACCGAGGCTTTTTGGCTTTTAGCGCGGGAGGAAGCCTTAACGCATCCACTCAGGCCTTGGGATAGTTACAAGCCAACAATCGAGCCTAATGGCGGCAGCCGTGGGAGGCAAGTACCCCACAAGCGATAAGAAGCCGCTCGAAATCAACGATAAACCAGCACCGGTATATCCGAATGCGTAAGCACCTTTTGGGTTTCCGAGCCGAGCAGTAAGCCGCTAATGCCGCGTCGGCCGTGGGATGCCATAAAAATCAGGTCAGCACCCACCTGTCCTGCTGCGGCAATAATCCCTTCCCATGGCGCGCTTTGTGTCAAGCTGAGCGAATCACAAGACACTGTCTGCGCGCCTGCCTTGGCGATGGCTTCGGTCAGAATGTCTTGCGCTTGATCCTCCGCCATTTTTGCAAACTGCTCAGGCGTAGCGGGATCGATCAATGCGCCTTCGCCATAAAACGACAGCGGATACTCAGGCTTGGCAAAGAAAAAGGTAATTCTGGCTCCGGTCTCTTTGGCAAACAACACGGCACGATCAACCGCCTTGGCCGAAAGTTCTGAGCCGTCTATAGGTACAAGCAAGTGTTGAAACATGGTCATCTCCTCCGATAAAAATCAACTGGCGCAATGCCTTAGTCTAGCGCAGACGAAGCTTCCTGTTGTGATCGAAGTTAATCTTGAAACCTCGGCTGACTGCTTCCAATATCGTTGAACCGCTGATGACTACGCAAACACCCACACCTCACGATCTGGTTGCGCACGCAAACAGTTTTGCTGCGTTGCGGCTCGGGCGGGCGTTCCGCGTTGGCTACGGTGCCATTAAAAAAACTGGCTACAGCCGCCGTCCCCATGGCCGATGGCTTCGATGCCTGGTCGACAGAAAATCGCGCAAGTGACAAGCCAGCGCCGGTAAGCTACGATGAATCACACGCCGACAAAGCGGTGCAGCGCGGTGGAATGATCTTCGTGGCCGACCGCTGGTATCCCAGCAGTAAAACGTGTTCGGATTGCGGCCACACGCTCGAAACCTTGCCGCTGGCGGTGCGCGAATGGGCGTGCCCAGCGTGTGGTTCGATTCATGATCGAGACGTGAACGCGGCAATCAATTTGAAGAATCTGGCGGTGAGTTCCACCGTGTCAGCCTGCGGAGAGGAAGGCGCTGGCCTTGGGCGAAAGCTCAAGACGAAACCGGCCTCGGCGAAGCGGGAATCCAGCAGCAAAGCTACCTATGGTTCGCTTTGCGTAGGTAGGGAGGAACGCTTTTTTCGTTTCTACGCAAAAGCCCGTGAGCGGTAAAATTCGCCTGCGTGAGCCATCAAACGTTACAATTAGCCTATTGAGCTTAACCCTATTGAGCTTAACGTAAGTGCAGGCAGCCAGCGGCTTCTTAATGAGGTTGCCTACCCCCCAGTAGTTCAGCCCGGCAAATCGGCCGTACTGAGCATGCTGCCGGGGGCTTTCTTTTGGTAGAAGTGACTTTCTTTTGGTAAAGGTGAGTTTGTGAGTATTCTGGTCACTGGCGGTGCAGGCTTTATCGGTAGTAACTTTGTACTTGAGTGGCTGGCCCAGTCAGATGAACAGGTTATCAACCTCGACAAGCTCACCTACGCCGGCAATCTCGAAAACCTGCGTAGCCTTAATGGTGATCGCCGCCATATCTTCGTCCAAGGCGATATCGGCGATTCAGCACTGGTGGCAAATCTGCTCGCCCAGCACCAACCCCGCGCCATCGTCAATTTTGCGGCCGAAAGCCATGTCGACCGCAGCATCCACGGTCCGGGCGAATTCATTCAGACCAACATCGTCGGCACTTTTCACTTGCTGGAAGCCGTGCGTGGCTACTGGCAAAATCTCCCCTCGTCCCCTGGGAGAGAGGGTGAGGGCATCAGCCAGGTGGACTTTCGTTTCCTGCATGTTTCCACCGATGAAGTTTACGGCTCGCTCGCCAAGAACGAACCCGCCTTCACCGAAACCCATCGCTACGAACCCAACAGCCCGTATTCCGCGAGCAAAGCGGCCAGCGACCACTTGGTGCGCGCCTATCACCACACTTACGGCCTGCCGGTGCTGACCACCAACTGCTCCAACAACTACGGCCCTTACCACTTCCCCGAAAAGCTCATTCCGCTGATGATCGTCAACGCGCTGGCAGGCAAACCGCTGCCTGTGTATGGCGACGGCCAGCAAATCCGCGACTGGCTTTACGTCAAAGACCATTGCAGCGCCATTCGCCGTGTCCTGGATGCAGGCCGCGTTGGCGAGGTCTACAACATCGGCGGTTGGAATGAAAAGCCAAATCTCGACATCGTCCACACCATTTGCGCCCGGCTTGACGAACTGCGCCCCCGCGCTGACGGTAAAAGTTATCGCGAGCAGATAAGCTTTGTGGCCGACCGCCCCGGCCACGACCGCCGCTACGCCATTGACGCCAGCAAGATCGAGCGTGCGCTGGGCTGGAAGCCGGCCGAGACCTTCGAGACCGGCATCCGCAAAACCGTGCGCTGGTATCTGGAAAATCAAAGCTGGGTGGCCAACGTCGAATCCGGCGCCTACCGCGAATGGCTTGAAAAAAACTACGCAGGGCGCACCGCTTGAAAATCCTTCTTTTTGGCAAAGGCGGTCAGGTTGGCTGGGAGCTGCAGCGCAGCCTCGCACCTTTGGGCGAACTGGTGGCGCTGGGTGCTGATAGTCAGGATTTTTGTGGCGACTTCACCAACCTGAAAGGCATCGCCGAAACCGTTCGCACCATCGCCCCGGACATCATCGTCAATGCGGCAGCGCATACCGCCGTCGATAAAGCCGAAAGCGAACCCGAGTTGGCGCACACCATCAACGCCTTGGCTCCCGGCGTTCTTGCGCAAGAAGCCAAGCGCTGCGGCGCCTGGCTGGTTCACTACAGCACCGACTACGTATTTAACGGCAGCGGCGACAGAGCGTGGCTGGAAACCGACCCCACCGGCCCGTTGAGTATCTACGGCAAAACCAAGCTGGCAGGCGAAGAAGCCATCTGCGCCGCGGGCTGCAAGCACCTTATCTTTCGCACCAGTTGGGTGTATGCCGCGCGCGGCGGCAACTTTGCCAAAACCATGCTCAAGCTGGCGCAAGAGCGTGATGCGCTGAAAGTGATCAACGACCAAATCGGCGCCCCCACCGGGGCAGATCTGCTGGCGGACATCACTGCCCACGCCATTCGCACCGCGCAGCAACGCCCCGATGTCGGTGGTCTGTACCACCTCGTGGCCAGCGGCCAAACCTCCTGGCACGGCTACGCCCGTTATGTGATTGACTTTGCGCGCCAGGCAGGCATTGAAATCAAAGTGGCGCCAGAAGCCATCCTGCCCGTGCCAACCAGCGCATTCCCTTTACCGGCCCCGCGCCCCAGGAACTCGCGCCTGGATACCCGCAAACTGCAAAACACCTTCGATGTGCATCTTCCCCATTGGCACAGTGGCATCAACCGCATGCTGACCGAAATTCTTGAGAAGCAATCATGACCCAACGCAAAGGCATCATCCTCGCCGGTGGCTCCGGCACCCGGCTTTACCCGGTCACCAAGGCGGTTTCCAAGCAACTGCTGCCGATTTACGACAAACCGATGATCTATTACCCGCTCAGCACCCTCATGCTGGCGGACATACGCGACATCCTCATTATCTCCACCCCGCAAGACACCCCCCGCTTTGAGCAACTGCTGGGCGATGGGCGCGACTGGGGTTTAAACCTGAGCTATGCCGTGCAACCCAGCCCGGATGGCCTGGCCCAAGCCTTCATCATCGGCAAAGACTTCATCGGCAACGACCCATGCGCCCTGGTGCTGGGCGACAACATCTTCTACGGCCACGACCTGCACACCCAGCTTGAACAGGCCAGGCAGCGCGAGCAAGGCGCCACGGTATTTGCCTATCACGTGCAAGACCCCGAGCGTTACGGCGTGGTCGCCTTTGACGCGCAAGGCCGCGCCACCAGCCTGGAAGAAAAGCCCGCCAGTCCCCAAAGCAACTATGCCGTCACCGGCCTGTATTTTTACGACAACCAGGTGGTCGACCTCGCAGCCAGCCTCAAACCCTCGGCGCGGGGCGAGCTGGAGATTACCGACCTCAACCGCCTCTACCTCGAACGTGGCCAGCTCAACGTCGAAATCATGGGTCGCGGCTATGCCTGGCTTGACACCGGCACCCACGAGAGCCTGATCGAAGCCAGCAATTTCATCGAAACCATCGAGCACCGCCAGGGCCTGAAAGTCGCCTGCCCGGAAGAAATCGCCTACCGCAAAGGTTTCATCACACCCGAGCAACTGGAAAAACTGGCCCAGCCGCTGGCCAAGAACGGCTACGGGCAATACCTGCAACGCCTGCTAAAAGAAAAATTTCAGCCATGAGTTTACGCGGCGGAGGACAGCCTGGTGCGCGCAACATGTCGGCGTTCGGCATGGATAGCAACAGCCGGATCATCATTAAACGCATTGATCCATCCATTGATGCCGAGTTATCCGCATTGCAAGAGACGCTGGCAGCGCAAGAAAATCCGTAAAATGCCTTCACTAACCACAGCCTACTGGCCAAGACGGACACCATGACCCGGCAAGAGCTTACCCAGCAATCAGAAGACTATATTCGCCTGCTGCTCAAAGAGCATATTCCAGCGCAGGCTCGAGTTTATCTTTACGGGTCGCGTTCCCGTCGTGATAACCGATGGAACTCAGACTATGACTTATGGATCGATGCTGACATTTCTCGTAAAGTGATCGCTGAAATGACCGATCAATTTGACGAATCTTTTGTGCCCTTCAAAGTGGATATTATCGCAACGCCGCAACTCAATGGGCGTTTTGCGGAACACGTGAAACAGGAGGCAGTGCCATGGATGTAAGAATCAAAACGTTTCAAGAGGCAACGGGCACTTTCACCTATCTCGCACGACTCGATTTAGCAGAACTCAAGCAAAAACTTGGGGACGACCGACTCGTGGATGGAATGCAAAATGGTCGCGCACAAAAGTTTGAGTACACCACTGAATTGTGCTGGAAGGCGATCAAATTCTTCCTCAAAGACAAGGAGGGGATGGATGAAGCATCCCCAAAAAAAACAATCAAAGCATACTACCTTGGGGGATACACCACTGAGGACGACTATTTGCTGCTACTTGAGGCAATCGACGACAGAAATCGCCTCAGCCATATTTATAATGCAGAAACATTTAACAGCATCCTGGCGCGCCTTCCTGCCTATGCCACGCTTTTTGAGCGGGTCAGCGCGCAATTAACCAAAGATACCCAATAAGCCCGCCGTCACGGCAAAGCAAAGCAAAGCCCCTCGCCCCAGCCCAACAAGCAAATGAAATGCACCCCCACCGCCATCCCCGAAGTCCTCATCATCGAACCCCAAGTGTTCGGCGACGAGCGCGGCTTCTTTTTTGAAAGCTTCAACCGCCGCCAATTCACCGAGATGATCGGGCGGGACGTGGACTTTGTGCAGGATAACCACAGCCGTTCGGCCAAAAACGTGCTGCGCGGCCTGCATTACCAAATCCAGCAACCCCAGGGCAAACTGGTGCGCGTGGTGCAGGGCGAAGTGTTCGATGTGGCGGTCGATGTCCGCAAAAGCTCCCCCACCTTCGGGCAATGGGTCGGCGAAATTCTATCGGCGGAAAACAAACGCATGCTCTGGATGCCGGAAGGCTTTGCGCATGGCTTCGTCGTGCTATCCGACACCGCGGAGTTCCTTTACAAAACCACTGACTACTGGGCGCCTGAGTTTGAGCGCAGCATTGCCTGGAATGACCCGGCGATCAACATTCAATGGTCACTCCATGACGAACCCACGTATCAGACAAAGACCAGCAAGCCCAACGCTTGGCAGAAGCGGAACACTTCGCATGACCCCGACTAAACCTAAATCCGGCAGTTTACCCTGCCACTGTGAGCCGGTCTGACGGGAGCCACGGCGGCAGCGGGCGAGTAATTTTGGCCACGACGTAGTCCAGGAACGTCTTCCAGCGATCTGTCTGTGGCAACTGCTCCGCAACAGCCCTTACATGACTCAATGCCGCACGGATATTGGCGATGAGCGCGAGCAGCTTGTCTTTTGCGGCGTGCATGGGCGTGAGATACAGCGTGGTCTGTCCAGCATGTTTGACGGCGCGCCCCACACTGGCGAGCAGTAGTGCGCGACTCGTGATGGCCTCCATGCGTGCGCCCGGTTTGGCTGCGCGGCAATACCAACTCCACCAGTTGTAGATGAGCGCGACAGTGCGCGCACTGGTCTGGCAGCGCTCAATATCCTGGGTCGTGAAGCCGCCCCAGCCCCACTGGTTTTTGAGCTCGTCAAAGCCGTTCTCGCAGTCGGCACGGTCCCGGTAGAGTTGACCGAAAGCGTCCAGGGCGTAGGTGCTGTTTGTCACCAGCACCGCGTACTCCCAGGCCTGCACATCTTTGTCCGGCATCAGCAACTCAATCTGCTCGCCCGGCTCATTCTTGGTTTTCCTGCTCAGCGCCAAATCGGCTTTGACGGCACGACGCAAGACAACGACCCGGCGTGACTTGTCCCAGCCCGAGAGTTTGAGGGTGTCTTCGACCGCACTCCAGCCTTGGTCACTGGGCCCAGGCGTACTCCAGTCATCACGCGCGAATTGGCGTGAGAGCAATTTCTTGACGCCCACGCTCTGGCGCAGTTTGAACAGGTAGGGCTGGGCGCGCTCCTCCAGTTCGGCAATGAAGGG
>LNAO01000071.1_pt1 | contig 12351 bp, 12 predicted proteins | sample 602571 | NCBI WGS metagenome assembly LNAO01 (sample SAMN02440304, study PRJNA202911) | soil metagenome | biome: Subtropical and temperate rainforests or woodlands; isolation source: soil samples (1 kg each in a 20% v/v slurry with milli Q water) were... ...
GCCTGCCGGCCCTGGTCGCCAGCCGTGGCAACGTGATCTTCACGATCTCCAATGCGGGCTTCTATCCCAATGGCGGAGGCCCTCTCTACACCGCAGCCAAGCACGCCGTGGTGGGTCTGGTGCGTGAGCTGGCGTTCGAGCTGGCGCCGTACGTGCGCGTCAACGGCGTGGGGCCGGGCGGCATCAATAGCGATCTGAGAGGCCCCTCCTCGCTGGGGATGGGCGGCAAGGCGATTTCGACCGTGCCGCTTGCCGACATGCTCAAGTCGGTGCTTCCGATCGGCCGCATGCCTGAGGCCGAGGAGTACACCGGGGCCTATGTGTTTTTTGCCACGCGAGGTGATGCGGCGCCTGCGACCGGGGCCTTGCTGAACTACGACGGTGGCTTGGGCGTTCGTGGATTCTTCTCGGGTGCCGGGGGTAATGACTTGCTCGAAAGACTGAATATCAATTCCTGAGCATCTATGAAGGAGACAGTAATGAGCATCAAAACGTTGGGATACATGGGGTTTGCGGTCAGCGACGTAGCTGCTTGGCGCTCGTTTCTGACGCAGAAACTGGGCTTGATGGATGCGGGCACGACCGACAACGGCGACCTGTTCCGCGTCGATTCGAGAGCCTGGCGGATTGCCGTGCAGCAGGGCGAGGTTGACGATCTGGCCTATGCAGGCTACGAGGTGGCCGATGCGGCAGGGCTGGCGCAGATGGCTGACAAGCTCAAACAGGCCGGTATCGCAGTCACCACCGGCGATGCCTCACTTGCCAGGCGCCGCGGGGTGACGGGATTGATCACTTTTGCCGACCCGTTTGGCCTGCCGTTGGAAATTTATTACGGCGCCAGTGAGCTGTTCGAAAAACCGTTCCTGCCTGGTGCGGCCGTGTCGGGTTTCCTGACCGCCGAGCAAGGGCTGGGGCACTTCGTGCGCTGCGTTCCGGATTCGGACAAGGCGCTGACGTTTTATACCGACGTGCTCGGCTTCCGGTTGTCTGACGTCATCCACATGAAATTGGGGCCGGACGTGACGGTTCCTGCGTATTTCCTGCACTGCAACGAACGCCACCACACCCTGGCGATCGCGGCATTCCCGCTGCCAAAACGCATTCATCACTTCATGCTCGAAGTCGCCTCGCTCGATGACGTCGGTTTTGCATATGATCGCATTGACGCGGACGGCTTGATCACCTCTACGCTTGGACGCCACACCAATGACCACATGGTGTCGTTCTATGCAGCGACTCCGTCCGGACTGGAGGTCGAGTACGGATGGAGTGCCCGGACCGTCGACCGCTCTTGGTCCGTGGTGCGGCATGACAGCACGAGCATGTGGGGCCACAAGCCGGCGCGCAAAAAAGCATGAACAATAACCTCTACCCCCCTGGAGTCCTTGCATGAAGCTTTACTACAGTCCTGGTGCCTGCTCGCTGTCCCCGCACATTGCATTGCGCGAGGCCGGCCTGGATTTCGAGCTGGTAAAGGTCGACCTGGCGAGCAAGAAGACCGCCTCCGGGCAGGACTACCTAGAGATCAACCCGGCCGGGTACGTGCCTTGCCTGCAGCTTGACGACGGCCGTACCCTGACCGAGGGCCCCGCCATCGTGCAATACGTGGCCGATCAGGTGCCCGGCAAGCAGCTGGCGCCGGCCAACGGCAGCTTCGAGCGCTACCGCTTGCAGCAATGGCTGAACTTCATCTCGAGCGAACTGCACAAGAGCTTCAGCCCCTTGTTCAACCCTGCGTCCAGCGACGACTGGAAAAACGCCGTGCGGCAGAGCCTGAACACCCGCCTGGGGCAGGTCGCGCGACAGCTCGAGCATGCGCCCTATCTGCTGGGCGACCAATTGAGCGTGGCCGACATCTATCTGTTTGTCGTGCTCGGTTGGAGCGCCTATGTCAAGCTTGATCTCTCGCCCTGGCCAGCGCTGCAGGCCTTCCAAGGCCGTGTCGGAGGCCGCGAAGCGGTACAGTCTGCGCTTCGCGCCGAAGGCTTGACCAAGGAGTGAAGATGCCCTTCCCGGGGCGCGGAAGCGGGCCTGGGAGAGCTGCCTCAAAGCAATGAACGCCCCGTCCTGGAATGATCCGAAACGCCATGACCCCTGAACTGATCGGAACGCTGGGTGACGAGCTGTACAGCGCGCTGTGCACACGCACCGTGGTCGAGCCATTGACCAGCCGCCATCCAGACATCATCATCGAGGACGCCTACCACATCCAGCAACGCATGATCTCGCGCCGTCTGCAGGCCGGCGAGCGCGTCGTCGGCAAGAAAATCGGCGTCACCAGCGCGGCCGTGATGAACATGCTGGGCGTCTACCAGCCCGACTTCGGCTATATGCTCGACGGCATGATCGTCAGCGACGGCGGCAGCATCGCCATGTCCTCCCTGATCCAGCCCAAGGCCGAAGGCGAGATCGCCTTTGTCCTGAAAAAGGACCTGATGGGCCCGGGCATTACCAACGCCGACGTGCTGGCGGCCACCGACTTTGTCATGCCCTGCTTCGAGATCGTCGACTCGCGCATCCGCGACTGGAAAATCAAGATCCAGGACACCGTCGCCGACAACGCCTCCTGCGGCATGTTCGTACTCGGTAGCACCGCCGCCGATCCACGCAAGATCGACCTGAAGACCTGTGGCATGGTGCTCGAGAAAAACGGGGAGATCATCGCGACCGGTGCCGGCGCGGCCGCCCTGGGCTCCCCGGTCAATGCCGTGGCCTGGCTGGCCAACACCCTGGGCCGCCTGGGTATCGGCCTGAAAACCGGCGAGGTGATTCTCTCCGGCGCGTTGGCTGCCATGTTTCCGGCTCAGGCCGGAGACCACTTCCGCGTCAGCGTCGGCGGCATCGGCGACTGCTCGGTACAATTCCAATGACTCTTCCGGAAACTGAGAACATGACCAATAAAATCAAATGCGCCGTGATCGGACCCGGCAACATCGGCACCGACCTGCTGGCCAAGCTGCAGCGCAGCCCCGTACTGGAGCCGGTCTGGATGGTCGGCATCGACCCCGAGTCCGACGGTCTCAAGCGCGCCCGCGAGATGGGGCTCAAGACCACTTCTGACGGTGTGGACGGCCTGGTGCCGCACATGCAGGCCGACGGTGTACAGATCGTCTTTGACGCCACCAGCGCTTACGCCCATGCAGAGAACAGCCGCAAGGTGAACGCCGAAGGGGCGCTCATGATCGATCTCACGCCCGCGGCCATCGGCCCCTTCTGCGTGCCGCCGGTCAACCTCAAGGAGCATGTCGGCAAAGGCGAGATGAACGTCAACATGGTCACCTGCGGGGGCCAGGCCACCATCCCCATGGTGGCTGCCGTCAACCGCGTGCAGCCGGTGGCCTACGGTGAAATCGTCGCGACCGTGTCGAGCAAGTCTGCCGGGCCCGGTACGCGCAAGAACATCGACGAATTCACCCGCACCACGGCCGGCGGCGTGGAAAAAGTTGGTGGCGCGAAAAAGGGCAAGGCCATCATCATCCTCAACCCGGCCGAGCCGCCGCTGATCATGCGCGACACCGTGCACTGCCTGCTGGAGAGCGAACCGGACCAGCAGAAGATCACCGAGTCGATCCACGCCATGATCAAGGAGGTGCAGAAGTACGTGCCCGGCTACAAACTGGTCAACGGTCCGGTGTTCGACGGCAAGCGTGTCTCGGTCTTCCTGGAGGTCGAGGGCCTGGGTGACTACCTGCCCAAGTACGCCGGCAACCTCGACATCATGACCGCCGCCGCTGCCCGCACCGCCGAGATGTTTGCCGAAGAAATGCTCGCCGGGCAGCTGACACTCCAGCCCGTCCACGCCTGAATCACGCAGGAGAACCACCATGAACCTCAAAGGCAAGAAAATCACCGTTCACGACATGACGCTGCGCGACGGCATGCATCCCAAGCGCCACCTGATGACGCTGGACCAGATGAAGAGCATTGCCTGCGGCCTGGACGCCGCGGGCGTGCCGTTGATCGAAGTCACCCACGGCGACGGCCTGGGCGGCTCCTCGGTCAACTATGGTTTCCCGGCGCACAGCGACGAGGAATACCTGGGCGCCGTGATTCCGTTGATGAAGCAGGCCAAGGTCAGTGCCCTGCTGCTCCCCGGCATCGGCACCGTCGAACACCTGTTGATGGCCAAGGACCTGGGCGTGAATACCATCCGCGTGGCCACCCACTGCACCGAAGCCGATGTGTCCGAGCAGCACATCACCCAATCGCGCAAGCTGGGGCTGGATACCGTTGGCTTTCTGATGATGGCGCACATGGCCAGCCCGGAAAAGCTGGTGAGCCAGGCACTGTTGATGCAAGGCTACGGCGCCAACTGCATCTATGTCACCGACTCGGCTGGCTACATGCTGCCTGATGATGTGAAAGCGCGTTTGAGCGCCGTGCGCGCCGCGCTCAAGCCCGAGACGGAATTGGGCTTTCATGGCCATCACAACCTGGCCATGGGGGTGGCCAACTCGATCGCTGCGATCGAGGCCGGCGCCAACCGCATCGATGCCGCCGCCGCTGGCCTGGGCGCTGGCGCCGGCAACACGCCGATGGAGGTGTTCATCGCCGTCTGTGCGCGTATGGGGATCGAAACCGGAGTGGACGTGTTCAAGATCCAGGACGTGGCCGAAGACCTGGTGGTGCCGATCATGGACCACGTCATCCGCATCGACCGCGACTCGCTCACGCTGGGCTATGCCGGGGTCTACTCCAGCTTCCTGCTGTTTGCCAAACGCGCCAGTGAGAAGTATGGCGTGCCGGCGCGCGATCTCCTGGTCGAGCTGGGACGGCGCGGCATGGTCGGCGGGCAGGAGGACATGATCGAAGACGCCGCCATGACCATGGCGCGTGAGCGTGCGATTGCGAAGAAGGAAGCCGCATGAAGCTCGGCAGCAACAGATACATCACCGCTTTGACCAAACGCCGAAAAGCCCGCGGACCGTAGACGCAGGAGACGGCCAAGAGCATCAACGATCGAGCTGGCATAGGGGGTGGCGACCTTGACGGCTTCATGCCTGAGGGGTCGCCATGGCTCAGGCGACCCAGGCGCATCTCGACCGACGAGGTCTGGTGTTCCGACCGACCTGACAACGGTAACAAGCCAGACACACTGAAACTTGCGAGTGATGATCTATGTTTGCGAGAGATTTGGTCAAGCGCTGTGGGAACAACTTCCCGACCAAGATCGCCTACTACTGCGGCGAACGATCGCGTACCTGGCGCGAAATGGACCAGCGATCAGACCGGTTTGGAGTGGCGCTGCAGCAACTCGGCCATCGACCAGGCCAAACGGAGGCCATTCTCGCGCCCGAGGGCATCGAGGTCTATGAACACTTCTTTGCCTGCATGAAGATCGCCGCGCCACGCGTCGCGGTCGATACGGGATACATCTGGCCCGATGAACTTCAAAGCTCGCGCTGCATGCAGCGCCCTGCCCCGTGGGCTCCACCCCATTCACTGAAGGATGAGAAATGACAGCACTTACCGAAAGTTCGACCAGTAAATCCGTGAAAATCAATGAGGCAGGATTTTCGGATTTCAATATCCATTACAACGAAGCCGGTCAGGGTGAAACCGTCATCATGCTGCACGGCGGGGGCGCCGGCGCCGGTGGCTGGAGCAATTATTACCGCAACATTGGCCCCTTCGTCGAAGCCGGCTACCGGGTGATCCTGAAGGATTCGCCCGGCTTCAACAAGTCCGACGCGGTGGTGGTGGAGGAGCAGCGCGGCTTGGCCAACGCCCGTGCAGTCAAGGGGCTGATGGACGCGCTGGGTATCGACCGGGCGCACCTGGTCGGCAACTCGATGGGGGGCGCCACAGCCCTGAACTTCGCTCTCGAATACCCCGATCGCATCGGCAAGATGATCCTCATGGGGCCCGGCGGCCTTGGCCCCAGCCTGTTCGCGCCGATGCCGATGGAAGGCATCAAGCTGCTGTTCAAGCTGTACGCCGAGCCATCCTATGAAACCCTGAAACAGATGATCCAGGTGTTTTTGTATGACCAGTCACTCATCACCGAGGAGTTGCTGCAGGGTCGCTGGGAAGCGATTCAGCGTCACCCGGAGCACCTGAAGAACTTCCTCATCAGCGCGCAAAAGGCGCCGCTCTCGAGCTGGGACGTGTCTGCCCGCCTCGGAGAAATCAAGGCCAAGACATTCGTGACCTGGGGACGCGATGATCGCTTCGTCCCCCTCGACCACGGCCTGAAGCTGCTGTGGACCCTTGGCGACGCACGTTTGCATGTATTCTCCAAGTGCGGCCACTGGGCGCAATGGGAACACGCCGACGAGTTCAACCGCCTGGTGATTGATTTCCTGAAGCAGGATTAAAAAGCACCTGATTAGCACGCTACTTCAGCCCGGTCGCAGCCTGTGAGTCAGCAGCCCTGCACATTGACGGCAAGTCGCTTGTGCAGGAGTCAGATCATGGCAATGAATCGCGTCCAGTTCCAACCAGGGCTGTCGCTGCCGGCCTTCCTGGCCCAGTACGGCAGCGAAGGTCAGTGCGAGCGCGCGTTGGAGGCGGCCCGCTGGCCGGATGGGTTCGTCTGTCCCCGCTGCGCCGGCAAGGGATGTAGCAAGTTCTACCGTCACCGGCAGGCCTACTGGCAGTGTTCGCAGTGCCGCCACCAGAGCAGCCTGCGCTCGGGAACGGTGTTCGAGCACAGCCGGCTGCCCTTGAGGACCTGGCTGCTGGCGATGTACCTGCTGGGCCAGAGCAAGACCAACCTGTCTGCCTTGGAGTTGATGCGGCATCTTGGAGTGAGCTATCCGGCGGCCTGGCGGATGAAGCACAAGCTGATGCAGGCCATGGACGAACGGGAAGCCGGGCGCAAGCTCGGGGGCGTGGTGCAGTTGGACGATGCCTATCTGGGCGGGGAGCGCAACGGCGGCAAGGCCGGCCGGGGATCGGAGAACAAGCGTCCTTTCGTGATCGCCGTGGAAACCACGCAGGACGGTCGGCCACGGCATGTGGTCATCGACCCGGTCCCGGGATTCACCAAGACGGCGCTGTCGGACTGGATCGCCCGGCGCCTGCACCCGGGTTCGGATGTCTACAGCGACGGTCTGGGGGCTTTTCGGGCGCTGGAAGCCGAACACGCGCACACGGTGATTGAAGGCGGTGGGCGAGCTGGCTGCGAGCAGGACAACGCCCGCTGGGTCAACGTCGTGCTGTCCAATTTGAAGCGATCACTGGATGGGGCCTACCACGCCTTCAAGTTCACCAAGTATGCCCATCGCTATCTGGCCGAGACGCAATGGCGGTTCAACCGGCGCTTCGATCTGGTGGCCCTGGTGCCACGACTGCTGGTGGCCGCGGCGAGGATCAAGCCATGGCCCGAGCGCCGCTTGCGCGATGTCCCGGTTTTCTCGGCTGAAATAGCGTGCTAATCAGGAACTCGAAAAGCTCGGGGCTCGTGAATATCTCACGACTGACCCGTCGTGGCCCGGATTCAGCTTGATCCAGGAAAGGGATCGTCTTTTCCAACATGTTCATTTGTCTACTCCATTATCAATGAGTTGAAGCGCGTTCAAGTGCAAAACCCCCGCCACCTGCAACACAAAAACCGCAAAAAAATCAACTTAAATCAATCCAGACCGAATTATTTATAATCCTGGTCCTGTAGGTTTTGATCGGCACCACACAAGGATATTTGCATGCGGCGCCACTTCTGACGTCAAATGTCCCGCCATGGAACGGACAACTCACCTCTCCATTCGAAAATAACTCTCCGTCCGATAGAGATGCATCACCATGCGTGCACGTATCGTCGATGACAAAGAACTCGTCGCCCAATCGAAACACTGCCAACGGGGGAGCCCCCTCTCGCTCGACCTTTGCGCCAAAATCCTCCTCCACCTCGTCACACGCGATCAGCTCTACCAGGTTCTCTTGTCCAATATGTCCCATAAATCTCAATCCCATCAGCCGTGTAGGCCGGCTAAAGCATGGTAATGCTCACAAACTAACTGCCGCGCACAACCCCGCGTACACGTGTTAACGGAACGAATGGTTTACGCGGCCTTACCCTATCATTTTTTTTCTCGGCTGAGCCATCTTGCACTGCAGCATAAAAGGGGCGGCCGACCACCATCATGTGCGCACGCGCGCGATCAGAGGCGCTCCGATCGAATCGCCTTTCCGGCGGACCGAACGCAGGCGCTGCCCGCCACCCCCACCCCGTTGAGCAGCAGATGCGGGGGCCTGGGCGCCGAATCGCCTCACGGCTCGCCGCCTCGTCGGTCTGGTGGACGAGAGGTTCTTTTTCTATCGTAAACTTATGATTCTATGGAATAATTTCCCCTGGAAAAGACCCTGGAAGACCGCTTGACACCACCGGAAAATTGCTAGTATAATTAATACCAATCAATTGGTATGTTAAGCTACGTGCTTTTGTAATGGACAAATCGGGGCAAAACGAATGGCGCGGAGAATGGCGACCCCTCCCCTGCTAGCTCAACGATGGGTCTCGATTGCCTGATCCAGGAAGGCCGGGTGCAAGGTAGGTTTCATACGAACGATGCGTTGTTCTGGAAATGTGGCAGGTTCTCGATGGCGGTTGGATATTTGTCACATACTTCTCCGAAGTTCGGGCAGCAGGGAGTACCAGCACCGCACCATTGGCCGGGAGGAAGTCTGTGTGGTGCTCCAGAAAGACGAGTCAATCGCTGTCCTGTCTAGTCGCTGTGCGCACTGTGGCAACATGATGCGCGTCGACAGAAGCAGCAAAAGAAAATTCCTGACTAGCGCACAGCAGGGGTTGGGGGTATGGACTGAACGGAGAAGTGCTCGACTTGCAGTATCCGGGCGACCTCCTAGGTCCAAGGAACCGAAACCTGTCGCTGATTTTTACTTGCTGCCTCTAATGACCCGATGGGTCTCGGCGATCACTTGGGTAAGAGCTCTTCCTTGAGATGAAAATCGTCATTTTCGAGCTCGTCAAGCCGCAAGACCTACAGTGGCATTGTGAGGTGCTGCTTGAAGGCCATACCGGGCGGAAACAATCAGCGCATCCTGCGCCGGTTAGGGAAAACCATGTGCACCGCAGCATCCGCAGCAAGCTGAGCCGACGCACTGAGCGCGGCGATTACCTCTGAAGGAGTGCCAGGGTCCATAGCCGGCAGCTGGCGGCGCGCCAGAAATATGAAGGCTACAATGGAAACCGGAAAAATATAGCGCCCACCGATTCCTATGTCGCCCCGCAGCACGAAGAGGGTTTCCCAATCCCGTATTTCACGGGGCTTGATGGAATTCGCTGAAGCGCCTTGGTTGCCGGCGCGCCTGGCACAGACCGGGCAAAAGGAGCCGATGGTGGGAACGTTGGTAGTAGTGCGATTTGATACCAATGGCTTGCTTTTCAGTACTACCATAAATATTCGCCGAGACAACAAAAAATCAGAGACCAGACCTTCATGCTGTATCTACGCCAAATGATCAAGCGCTGCGCCAACAACTACCCGACCAAAGTGGCGTATCACTGCGGGGACCATAAAGCCACCTGGAAGCAGATGAATGAGCGGTCTGACCGCTTTGCAGTCGCCTTGCAAAACATGGGGTTCGGCAAAGGTTCGACCGTCTCCATCATGACGCTTGAATCCATCGAGGTGTATGAGCACTTTTATGCCTGCATGAAGATGGGTGCAGCAAGGGTCGGCGTCAATACACAATACGCATGGCCAGAAATGAAGCATGTTCTCAAGAACAGCAAGACGCGAGTTTTGCTGGTCGATGCACGCGTTAAGAGCATGGTTGTCGAACATCGCAGGGAGATCGAAGATCTCGGCATCACACTGATCGGATATAATGGTGAGCACGACTTTGCATTCGATTATGAAAAGCTGCTGAGCGAAGCGACGGGCGAGCCAGAATGGCCGGAACTCGCACCAGACGACCTGCTGCTCATCAGCTATACCTCCGGAACCACCGGCGTACCCAAGGGCGTGATGCTGACGCAGCGAGGCGGCTCCGACTGCGTCATTCACTCGGTGATTTCGTTCGGCTTTAACCCGGATGATGTCTGGTATATGCCCGCCGCATCCGCCTGGGTGGTCGTCCTCATGAATTGCTATGGCCTCGGCAACGCCATGACCACGGTGATTCCTGACGGTTCCTTCAAGATTGATACCTACCTGCGCGATGTCGGGCGCTTCCGCGTGACGGTGAGTCTGCTGGTGCCGACGATGATCCATCGCGCGATCACCGAGTACCAAACCGGCCAATACGACATGTCGTCGATGCGGGTGTTGGTTTACGGCTCGTCACCTGCCACGCCGAAGCTTATCCGCGACGCACGCGAAAGCTTCAAGGTCCAGATGATCCAGACCTATGCGCTGACCGAGTCAAGCGGCGGTTGGGTCACGTTTCTCACCGAGCAGGACCACAAACTCGCGCTTGAATCGGAGCCGGAGCTGCTGAAGTCAGTCGGCCGCCTGGGCCTCCATTTCGACTGTTCGATCCGCGACGAGGAAGGCAGGCCAGTGCCCCCCGGTACCAAGGGTGAGATCTGGCTGCGCGGCACGACCATGATGAAAGGTTATATGGACATGCCAGCGGAGACCGCCGAGGTATTGAAAGACGGCTGGCTGCGCACCAACGATATCGGCCAACTCGATGAACGCGGTTATCTGTACCTGCTTGACCGGCAGAAATTCATGATCATCACAGGCGCGGTCAATGTGTTCCCAACCACCGTCGAAGCGGTGCTGGTCGACCATCCGGCGATTCTGGAAGTGGCAGTGGTTGGCGTGCCCCACCCTGAATGGGGCGAGGCTGTCGTGGCAGTGGTCAATCGGCGGTCCACGCACCAGGACGCGACGGCCGAAGACATCATCGCGTTCTGCAATGGCAAGCTGAGCAAGCAGGAAACGCCAAAACATGTAGTATTTGTCGATGAGTTGCCAAAGACTTCGAACGCCAAGGTCAAGAAAGCGGAAATAAAAAAGTGGCTGAGTTCCGAAAAAGGTCTGGTGCCCTGGAACACGGAGATTGAATGAAACAGAACACCAACGAACCTGCGGCCATGGCCGCCACTGCGGGCCAGTCGCATGCCGACGCACTGGCCAAGCGATGCATCGCCAAGCTGCGTTCCAAAGATCGCGTATCGGAGGGTCTCGGCATTACAATCGAGTCAGGTGGTCCAGGACGTATCGCGCTGTCGATGGCGGTAACCGAGGAAATGTTGAATGCCTATGACACTTGCCATGGTGGTTACATTTTTACCTTGGCGGATGCGGCTTTTGCTTATGCGTCGAGCACCCGCAACAATGCCGCCGTCGGCTTAAACTGTCATATTGATTTCATGCGTCCAGCGAAAAAGGGCGATCACTTGTACGCACATTCGGAAGTGACCTACGTCGGCCGCACCACTGGCACCACCTTGGTGAAGGTCGTTGATCAAAACAACCGCCAGATCGCGGAACTGCATGGCCGTTATTTCAACGTCGGACAGGCCGTTCTGGATGACGAGGCAAGCTTCGGAGACACGAGTGCCTGATCAAGCAAACAAGCAGCGCGAATTGACTTTTCTTGCGCAGACTGCGGATGTCCAGCCGGATTGCGGCACCCTGGTGGAATTGGCTGGACGAGCGCCGATCGCCGTCTTTCGCCTGGGCGACGAGTTCTTTGCAACGGACGATACTTGTACGCATGGTGCAGCGTCGCTTTGTGACGGCGAGATTTTCGACGGCCAGGTTGAATGTCCTTTTCACGGCGGCACGTTTGATATCCGCACCGGCGCCGCAACCACATTTCCCTGTACCAAGCCACTGGCTGTCTATCCAGTCGTGGTGGAAAACGGCCGAATCTATGCACGCCTGGACAGCGAAGATGGAAGCTGAGAGATCGAGCAGGCGTCCATGACATCACACGGGTGAGGCCGAAAATTTTTGAGGCAACCCTGACGATTTGAAGGTCGGCGGTGCGGTGGGTCAACCGAGGAGACTGGTGGCCCACGGACAGGAACGTGCCGCTGAAGCCTCAGACTGGCGATGGCCGTCGGTCAGGGTGTCGGCGTGGAGCTGAATCACAGTCGTGCCCGCGGGACGGGTTCCTGGACATGCTGAACCGGCCGTGGCCAGCCGTGTTGCGCTGGTCGATCCGTCCTGTCCGGAGCGCAGCACGCCCATCGATTAGCCTGGAGCGCATTCAGCCGATCAATCTGGCCGACTTCCCCTGCTCAGGTTGGCCGAAGCAGGTACGCGGTCGTGCATGACCGCGTGGCCGCCTCGGATTGGATAACGCCGAACCGCGATCGGCCCCCGTCCGGGGGCCTGATCAGGAGCGGCGGTGCGGTGGAAATGGTGCGTCTCACCGATATGGGGATCACATTGAAGCGATGTGTGCTAGCATGAACGAGTCACATTC
>LNAO01000074.1_pt1 | contig 12201 bp, 13 predicted proteins | sample 602571 | NCBI WGS metagenome assembly LNAO01 (sample SAMN02440304, study PRJNA202911) | soil metagenome | biome: Subtropical and temperate rainforests or woodlands; isolation source: soil samples (1 kg each in a 20% v/v slurry with milli Q water) were... ...
GGGTGTTCGTGTTCGCCAATCTGACCCGCCTGATCCTGCGCCAGGCCGGCCAGATTGGCGAACACGCCGCCCGGCTGTGCCAGTTGCTCTTTGCCATCGAGGGCCGGGTGGGCCAGCGCAAGCTCTGGGGCATCGTCGGCCTGGTGCGCCGATATCCGGCGCATTGTGTCAACGCCGCTTGCGCCCAGGCTCTGGAGCAGGGCATCTACAGCTTCAAGCGCGTCCAGGCATTGACAGAGGCGCTCTTTGCCGATGCGCTTGAAGCCATCGAGACCCAGGCCGGTGGCGAGCATGTAACGCCCACCACGGCGACCCTGACCCAGCAGCACGAGCTGATCCGCGATGCCGATGAATACGGTGACCTGTTTGCCCACGCTGCGGCCACCGCCGCAGTTGGGAGCCAGCCATGAACATGGTCGAGATCGAGCGCGCGCTGCGCCAGCTGCGCCTGTCGGGTATTGCCGAGACCCTGTCGACCCGCGTGATGCAGGCCCAGGTCGCCCAGGAGCCATTTCTGCAGACCTTCGCCGCCATGCTTCAGGATGAGCTCGACCGGCGCCGATCGCGCCTGACAGAGCGCCGCTACAAGCGCTCGGGTCTGGACGAGAAGGTCAGCCTGGCCGACTTCGACTGGCGTTTCAACCCGAAGCTGCCGCGCAGCGCCTGCTTCGAGTTGCATACCCTGAAGTTCATCGGCGAGGGCGCCAATGCGCTGATCATCGGCAAGCCCGGTACCGGCAAGAGCCATGTGGCCAAGGCCGTGGCCTACCAGGCCACGCTGCAGGGATACGACGCGCGTTACCTGGAAGCCGACACCGAGTTTGCTCGCTACGCGTTGGCCAGCGACTCAGAGCGCACCGAGCTGCTCAAGGACTGGGTCTCACCGGACCTGATCATCCTCGATGACCTGTTCCTGGCCAGACGCATCAGCGAGCACGCAGCCGAGGTGCTGCAGGCCATCGTGCACCAGCGCTACAAGCTGCGCCGCTCCATCGTCATCACATCCAACCGCGTGGTGCAGGACTGGGGCAAATATCTGGGCGACGCCACCATGGCCACCACCATCCTGGACCGCCTCATGCACCGCTGCGCAATGCTGGAGTTCGAGGGCAAGAGCTACCGCCTCAAGGAGGCTGCCGCACGCATCGCCATCACACCCGAGTCGTCATAATCTGGTCGTCCTGCCTGGGGGAATTTGGGGTGGCCAAGGGTGGGGGAATTTGACCTGGCCATCGGGGCGAACAGGCACGCTGGGCGCCAGCTGATGGAGCAGACTCAATACAACCTTCTGTTTCGCTGGTTCATCGGCCTGGCCATGGACGACGCAGTCTGGGTGCCCACTGTCTTCAGCAAGAACCGCGAACGCCTGATCGAGCACGATGCGGTCATCGAGTTCTTCAATCAGATCGTGCAACAAGCCCAGGAGCAGGAACTGCTCTCGGGCGAGCACTTCAGCGTAGATGGCACCCTGATCCAGGCCTGGGCGGGCCACAAGAGCTTTGTGCGCAAAGACCGCAAGGACGATGACGGCACCGACGCGGGCAACTTCAAAGACCAAAAGCGCAGCAATGACACCCATGAATCCACTACGGATGGGGATGCGCGGCCGTACCGCAAGGGCAAGACCGCCAGCGAACTGCGCTTCATGGGCCACACACTCACCGACAACCGCCATGGGCTGGTGGTCAGCGCTGTGGTCACCCAGGCCGATGGCTATGCAGAGCGCGAAGCGGCCAAGGTCATGATCAACGATGCGCGCCAAGCACTACCGGGCGATGAGTCCATCACGATCACGCTGGGCGCGGACAAGGGCTACGACGCCAAGGAATTCATTGAAGCCCTGCAAGAGATGAACGTACTGCCCCACGTAGCGCAGAACAAAACGGGGCGCCAATCTGCGGTATCTGACAGGATCGCAGGCAGCGAAGGCTACGCCATCTCGCAGCAAAAGAGAAAGCTGATCGAGCAAGGCTTTGGCTGGGCCAAGACGGTGGGGCACATGCGTCAGGTGTTGGTGCGCGGGATCAAGAAGGTTGATCAGATGTTTGTGCTGACGATGGCGGGCTACAACCTCACGCGACTGCGCAACTTGGGGCAAATCCGTCCGCAGGGGCAGATGTGAAGGCAAAAGGAGCAGAAAACCGTGCTTTGCGGCTGAAAACACCTGGTTGCGTATTTCGGCGAATGTGACCGGTCATTTCGGCGCATCGTGACCGGTGGTCAGAGCGATGTTCTCAGCGCCGTTTCGGTAACGTGACCGCCCGTTTCGGCGATCGTGACCGCCGTGATGCTGGCGGTGCTGCGTAGGGGGTTGAGTTTACGGTTTTGGAGAGGCTGTCAGGTCTTCATGGGGGTCCTTGATGGTCGTTTTTGAAACAGTTGCAGTGCGCGCCGTGCGGCCCGTTCGTCGCGACTCACCGTCCAGGCTGAAGCGCCGGCAACTCTGCAGCAACCGGTCCAGAATGGCGTCGGCAACGGTGGGGTCGCCCAGCCAGGCGTGCCAATGCTCGATGGGCAATTGGTGGGCGATGATGGTGGCGCGCTGCCCCACCCGGTCATCGATGACCTCCAGCAAATCGGCACGCGTGGCGGCGTCCAGGTGTCCGATGCCCCAGTCGTCCAGCACCAGCACGTCGATCTTGGCGAGTTGCTGTAGCCAGCGTCGGAAGCTGCCGGCCCCATGCAAGATGCGCAGCTCTTCTGCCAGTCGAGGCACGCGCAAGTACAGCGCGGAGCGACCTTGCCGGCACGCGTATTGGGCCAGCGCACACGCCAGCCAAGTCTTGCCCAAGCCTGTGGCACCGGCCAGGGTCACCGTCTCGCCGCGATCGATCCAGGTGGACAGCGCAAGGCCCATGAGGGCCGGACGGTCCATTCCCCGGATGCCCTCGAAGCTGGCGTCCTCCAAGGTGGCCGAGGGGTACTTGAGCTGCGCCTGTTGCAGCAGACGCGCTCGCTTGCGGTCACTGCGGGCGTAGACCTCGCGCTCGACCAGCAAGGCCAGGCGCTCATCAAAGGACAGATTCAGGCAGTCGGCCTGTTCGTGTTGCTGTTGCAAGGCATCGGCGAAGCCCACGAGTTTGAGTGAGCGCAGCTGGGCGATGGTGGTGTTGTTGAGCATGGTGATGATGTCCTGAAGCCGTGGATTGGAGATAGAAACAATGGTGGCAGTGGCGGCGGCGGCGGCGGTGGCGCCACCTCACTGGTAGTAGCCCGGGCCGCGCAGATTGGCGTGCGCCGGGCTGGTCCAGTCCGACTCGGACTGGGGCGTGATCTGGTCACAGTTGTTGGCCAGCAAGTCACGCACATGGCTGTAGCGCAATGTGCCCAGGGCCAACGCCCGCTCGCAGGCGGCCTCCAGTCGCACCGGGCCGTACCTCTTGGACAGGCTCAGCAAACCCAGGCAAGACCGGTAGCCATGCTCGGGATGCTTGTAGGTCTGCAGCAAACGGGTGATCAACTCACCGCAGGCCACACCGATGCGCTGCCCCCATTCGATCAGGCGCTGTGGCGTCCACTCCATGTGGGCGCGGTGGGCCGCGGGCATGTGTGCCTCCACGGTAGAGAAACCCCCACGCTTGTCGCTGCGCGCGTGGGCGGCCACGCGCTGGCCGCGCAAGAGCAACTCGATGCCGCGCCCGGTCATGCGAGCCTCCAGCGTCTGACCGACCAGCGGGTGCGGTGCGCTGTAACGATGACCGTCGATCTCGACGTGGTAGTCGATATGGACCTTCACGGTCTTGAAGCGCGCGAGTTCATAGGGTTGCTGCGGCAGCGGCATCAGGGCTGGGGCGTCCAGCTCGGCGAACACACTGGCGCGACTGCCCGCCAGCTTCTGAAACGGCCGCTCGTTCAGGCTGGGGAGCAGCTGCGCAATGGCCGCGTCAACCTGAGCGACGCTCTCAAATCGCTGGTGGCGCAGCCTGGCCAGGATCCAGCGTGTGACGACCTGAACCGAGCTCTCAGCCGTGGCCTTGTCGCGCGGCGTGCGTGGGCGCGCAGGCAGCACCGAGGTGCCGTAGTAGCGGGCCAGGTCCTGCACCGTCTCGTTGGCACGTGGCTCGTAACGGTCTGGCGAGGCGATCACGGCACGGGCGTTGTCAGGCACGATGAGCTGCGGCACACCCCCGTAGAAGTGCAGAGCGCGCACCATGCCCTCGACCCAGTCATCCAGGCGCTGCGCGGGCGTGGCGCAGGCAAAGACGCAACTGGAGGCGGCCATGGCCGAGACGAAGACCTGGGCACGGGCGCCATCGCGCAAGGGCACCGTGGAGCCAGCGAAGTCGATGAACAGCTTCTCGCCGGCGCGCCGGTGCTGGCGCATCGAGCGCTTGAGGGTTTGGGCGAAGTCCTTGTAGTGACCGCAGAACTGGGTATAGCGCCAGGTACGACCATGGGGATGGGCCTCCACGTACTCCTGCCACAGCAGCATGAGTGTCACGCCCTTGCGGTCGAGTTCGCGGTGGATGCGGCCCCAGTCGGGGGTGATGTAGGGCTGGGAGGTGGTGGCCTTGGGCAGCAGGGCGGAGGTCAGTCGCTGCTCGCTCCAATCCTGGACAGTCTCCCAATCCAGGCCAGCAGCATGGGCCAGGCCAACGTACTTGGCCACGGCCCCTTTGGAGATGTTGAGGGTGGCGGCGACTTGCTCGTGAGAGAGGTCGGCCTGCCACTTCAGGCGGATAACGTCTTTGATCATGCGTAGAGAAATTCGAGGTTTGGGCATCCGGCTCCTGAAGGCAAAAGCCGTCGAGGTTAGGACGCCCGGGTTGAGTTCTCTACGCAGCACCGCCTGGCTTCAGATCCCACAAAAACGTGGGCTGAAACGGCGGTCACGATGACCGAAATGATCGGTCACGTTGCCGAAACGGCCGGTCACGATGAACCGAAAACGGAGTCGGTCACGATGGGCCGAAATCCTCGGTCACGATACCGAAATCAGCGGTCACGTTGGTCCGAAATACCCAGCAGCCACTGGTTGATGCGCTCAAGGCGGAAATACTCGGCCGCCGTGTGCTGCACGCCGATGAAACGCCGGTGCAAATGCTCAAGCCCGGCAAGGGAGCGACGCATCGGGCTTACCTGTGGGCCTACGCGCCAAGCGCCTTTGAAGACATGAAGGCCGTGGTGTACGACTTCTGCGAGTTGCGCATTCCACTGATGGCGGACACTGATTCCATTCTCATAGCGGACAGCGTTCCACGCGATGGCGGACACCCTGCGCTGGTGCCCTGAGTGACCTGTAAATCGTAGCCGAAGTGTCCGCCATCAGCGTGGAATGGCGGTCGGACTGGATGGTCAGCCGGCCTTGGCGAGCTTTCTCATCGACTCGCCCTTGAGGGCCATCTTGTGCGAGCCATGCACGATGCGGTCCAGTATGGCGTCGGCCAGCGTGGGCTCGTCCAGCCAGGCATGCCAGGCCGTTACCGGCAGTTGGCTGGTAATGAGCGTCGAGCGCGTGCCCACCCGGTCGTCCAGCAGTTCCAGCAGGTCATTGCGCTCGTGTGCAGCAATCGGGGCAATGCCGAAGTCGTCCAGGATGAGCAGGTCCAGTCGCGCCAGTTGCGCCAGCCGCTTGCCAAAGCTGCCGTCGCCGTGGGCTACGTGCAGCTCCTCCAACAACCTTGGGGCGCGGGTGTAGAGCACCGAGAAGCCCAGGCGTGCCGCCTGCTGCCCCAGCGCACGGGCCAGCCACGTCTTGCCGCAGCCGGTGGCGCCGGTAAGCAGGACGTTGTGACCATGGCGCAGCCAATCGCCTGTGGCCAGGCTGGCGATGACCTCTCGGCTCAGCCCCCGGCTGCCACGCCAATCGATGTCCTCCAGACAAGCGCTGGAGACCTTCAATCGGGCGGCCTTCAGGAGACGCTCCAGGCGTTTGCTATCGCGCCAGTCCACCTCGCGCTGCACCAGCAGCGCCAGGCGTTGTTCAAAGGGCAACTCACTGGCAGTGATATGGGTGGCGGCATCGTTCAGGGCGGCCACCATGCCGTCCAGGCGCAGGGCGCGCAGTTGGTTCAAGGTGTGTTCGTTGAGCATGATTGTTCTTTCGTTGTTTCGCTTCGGTGTTCTGGCTTCTCAGTGGTAGTAGCCCGGCCCGCGCACGTTCTCGTGCAGTGGCAAGCTGGCCTGCATGGGCATGGGGGCGTCCAGCGGCCGCTGGTCCAGACCACAACTCAGGATGGAGGCGATGCTCTTGTAGGACGGAGAGCGAATCGACTGCGCACGGGCACAGGCTGCCTCCAGCCGCTGCGCCCCGTACTCACGCCCCAGGCGCATGAGGCCCAGACAGGAGCGGTAGCCCTGCTCGGGGTGGGCACGGTGCTCCATCTGCCAACGCACCACGGCCGCAGTGGCCGCTCCCACCCGCTCGCCCCAGGCGATGAGCTTGGCCGGCGTCCACTGCAGGTGCGCCCGATGCGAGGCCGGCATGTGCTCTGGCGTCGTGGTGTGGGCGCCCTTGCGAGGATTCAGTGCATGGGCGGCCACCCGTTTGCTGCCGTGCAAGACTTCGAGCGAACTGGCCGTGATGCGCAACTCCACCGCTTCGCCCACCAGGGCGTGGGGCACCGAGTAGTAGTGGCCGTCGAGCTCGACGTGGTAATCGATGTTGACGCGGGCGCGCTTGAAGCGGGCAATGGCCATGCGTGTGGCCGGCAGGGGGCGCAGGGCCGGCCGGTCGAGTTCGGCAAAGGCGCTGGCGCGGTTGCCGGGCAGCTTCTTGAAGGGACGTCGGTTCAAGTCGGCCAACAAGGCGGCAATGGCCCGGTTCAGGGCGGCCAGGCTGAAGAAAGTCTGGTGGCGCAGCCGGGCCAGAATCCAGCGCTCGACCACCTGCACGCCGACCTCCACCTTCGGCTTGTCGCGGGGTTTGGCCGGGCGCGCGGGCATGACGGGCAGGCCGTAGTGCGTCGAGAGCTCTTCGAGCAAGCGGTGAGAGGTCGGCTCGTAGCGGTCGGGGCGGGCCATCAAGGCGCGCGGCTGGTCGGGCACCAGCAGGCGGGGGACGCCGCCGATGAACTCCAGCGCGGCGATGATGCTGGCCACCCAGTCGGTGGCCTTCTGGCTGGCGGTGGCACAGGCGTAGGTGTAGTTCGATGCGCCCAGCACGGCCACAAATATCTGGGCCTGCGTTATCTCGCCGGTACTGGCGTCCACGATGGGCACCGTCTGGCCGGCGTAGTCCACGAAGAGTTTGTCGCCGGCCTCATGGGTCTGGCGCATGGAACGCTTCAATCGCCGGGACCAGGCTTGGTACTTCTCGCAGAAGGCGCTGTACTTGTACGCACGGCAAACGTGCTGCTGTTGGTACTCCTCCCACAGCAGTTGCAGCGTGACGCCGGGGCGGCGCAGTTCGCGGTGGATGTGGGCGTGGTCGGGCTCCAGGTGGCGCGACGCGCGGGGCACCGGTGGCTTGTAGAGCCGGGCCTGCAGTTCTTGGTCGCTCAAGGTCTGGGCCAGCGCCCAGTCCACGCCGGCCACGCCGGCCACGCGGGCGTAGCTGGCGATTTCGCTGACGGTGGATTTGGATATGCCGAGGGCGGCTCCGATTTGGCGGGTGCTCAAGGTCCCGCCGTGCAGCAGTTGCAGTGTGTGTCGTATTTTGCTCATGGTGACCCTGGGTGTGGGCATCGCTGACTCCGGTCAAAAAAACCGGGCAGCGTATGCCGCGTTCGGGTCACTCAGAACACCGCTTCAGGTGTCCGCCATCAATTTGGAATGCTGTCCGCCTTCAGCGTGGAACGGTGTCCGCGATGACTGTGGAATGCTGTCCGCCATCAGCATGGAATCGTGTCCGCGATCGCGTGGAATACGCAACCGGCGACCGACCGGTGGTCCACTCCGACCGCGGGGGCCACTACCGCTGGCCAGGCTGGCTATCAAGAATGAGCGACGCGAACCTCACCCGCTCGATGTCTCGCAAGGCATGCTCTCCTGACAACGCAGCCTGCGAGGGTTTCTTCGGCCGGCTGAAGAACGAGCTGTTCTATCCTCGGGACTGGAAGGGCACGACCATCGAGCAGTTCATTGAGGTGGTCGACTCGTACATCCGCTGGTACAACGAGAAGCGGATCAAGATCTCCCTTGGCTCTCTCAGCCCCATCGAATACCGGGTGAGCCTTGGACTTGCGGCATAAAACCAGTCCAAGTTTTTATCCGCACCCCCACCCTGCCGGTTGAACTTTGACCCGGGGACGGAGGCCGGCATCGTTGATGCTGGCTGTGGACAACTGTAGCGCTTTCCTCCTTTTCACTTGCTTGTTGATGTTCGGTCCCATAGGGCGCGAAGGGCGAAGCCCGCAGCGCCTTGTCCCTGCGTGCGGTTGATCAGGTGAGGTCGTTGGGTGGCGCCTTGGCCTCCTTGAGCTCCTGCTCGCGAGCCCTGATGCGTTTCTTCGAGTTGGCCGTGGCGTGCGTGATGCGGTAGCTGTCGTTGCCCGTCTCCACGATGTGGCAGTGATGCGTGAGCCGGTCCAACAGCGCGGTGGTCATCTTCGGATCTACGAACACGCTGGACCACTCGGCGAAGTCCAGGTTGGTCGTCACCACCACGCTGGTGTGCTCGTAGAGCTTCGACAGCAGATGGAACAGCAGCGCCCCTCCGGCCTGGCTGAAGGGCAGGTACCCCATCTCGTCCAGGACGACCGCATCCAGGCGCAGCATGCTCGCCGCAATGCGACCCGCCTTGCCTTGGGCCTTCTCCTGCTCCAGCGCGTTGACCAGGTCCACCGTCGAGTAGAAGCGCACGCGCTTGCCATGCTGCACGATGCCTGCCACGCCGATGGCCGTCGCAAGATGGCTTTTTCCGGTGCCGGGTCCGCCCACCAACACGACGTTGTGCGCCTCGTCAGTGAAGGCCATCTCGGCCAATTGCGCCACCAGCTTGCGGTCCACCGGGGAGACCTCGAAGTCGAACCCCGCAAGATCCCGATGCACCGGGAACTTGGCCGCGTTCAACTGGTGGCTCACCGATCGCGTGGCGCGCTCTGTCGTCTCGGCGCGCAGCATCTGCTCGACCAGCCAGCGCGATCGCTCCAGCTCGGCATTGTTCTGCTCGATCAGATCGGCCCAGGTCCCGGCCATCCCGTGCAGGCGAAGCGCCTTGAGTTCGGCAATGACGTCACGCATGGCCGGTCTCCTGGATGTCGCGCAGCCGGTCGTAGCGAGCCGTATCGGCGATCGGCGGCGTCAGCACCTGCAGCGAAGTTTGCACGTTGGCCGGCCTCGGCGCAGCGTTCAGACGCGCCAGCACGTTGATGACGTGCTCGACGCTCACGCGCCCCGACGGCGGCGCGCCGTCCAACGCCAACTCCACGGCCACCAGCACCGCCTCCAGTCCCGCCGTCGGCACCAGGGCTAGAACCCGCGCCATCAGGCGGTCGCCGCCGCTCTCGCGCAACAGCCCCCGGCGCAGCCGCTGCAATGATTCCGGCAGATCCGTGAACGGCGCTCCATTGCGCAACGCCCCCGGCTTCCTCTGCACCAACGGAATGTAGTGCTGCCAGTCGTAGAGCGTCTTGCCCTTGTCCGTGAGCCGCTCGTGCTCGGCCACGACCACGTCGCCGGCCACCACCGTTACGCGCGTCGGATACAGGTGCGAACTGACCATCTGCCCGGCCAGCTCGCATGGCACCGAGTAGCGATTGCGCGCCACCGACACCAGGCAGGTGCTGCTCACCCGTGCCACCTCCTCGACGTAGCCGTCGAAGGCGGCGGGCATCGGCATCAACTGCACCCGTTCGTGCTCGAGCACCTCAGCCACGCTGAACTGCTTGTGTTCGGGATGCCTGATCTCCTCCCACAGCGCCCGGCAGCGCTCGCCCAGCCAGGCGTTGAGCTCGTCGAAGCTGGCGAAGCGCCGCTCACGCGCGTCGATCCAGATGCGCCGGCGGCTGTCCTGCACGTTCTTCTCCACCACCCCCTTCTCCCAGCCCGAGGCGACGTTGCAGAAGTCGGGGTCGTACAGATAGTGCGCGCACATCACCGAGAAGCGGGCGTTGACGGTGCGGCCCTTGCCCTTGTGGACCTTGTCCACGGCCGTGCGCATGTTGTCGTAGATCCCGCGACGCGCCACCCCGCCCAGCGCCGCGAAGGACCGGGTGTGGGCATCGAACAGCATCTCGTGCCCCTGGCCCGGATACGCCACAAGGAAGAACGCGCGGCTCGCGCACAGTTTCATGTGCGCAACCTGCAGCTTGCGGTAGATCCCGCCGATCACCAGCGCCTCATCGCTCCAATCGAACTGGAACGCCTCGCCCAGCTCGAAGGCGAGCGGCACGAATGCCTTGCCGACTGCGACACCTCCTTGCTGCGCTCTCCAAGCGCGGATGAAGTCGGTCAGCTGGGTGTAGCCGCCTTCATAGCCGGCCGCCGCAATCTGCTGCAGCAGCGCTCGCGCGGTTCGCCGCTCCTTCCTCGGGCGACGCGCGTCGGCCAACAACGCCATCTTCACCATCTCGACGAACGGCGTCAGCTTCGTCGAGGCCGCTCGGCGCACGTACTTCGGTGGCTGCGCCACCGGCACGCGCAGGTACTTCCTCACCGTGTTGCGCGACAGGCTCGTCGCCCTCGCGATCTCTCGCACCGATTTGTTCTCGCGGTGGTGCATCCGCAGGACCTTGCCAATCATGGCCATGGTGATCAATCCTCATTCCCCCACCGCTTAAAAAAGCAGCAGGGTAGGCTGAACACCCGGGTCAAATTTGAACCGGCACAACCCTCACAAGTGGGTCAAATTTCGGCCGGCGCCAACACCCCAGACCACCGGGATGTCGCCCAGCTGCACGACGCCGAAGATCAGCGCGATCACGGCGCCCAGCGACGCGCTCCAGCCGATGCCCAGGCCTCTGGGCTGCCAGATGACCAGGACGAGCGTGAAGATGAAAATGAGGATGGCCGTCAGCATGGGGGCTGCTCGCACACGGCGCGTTTCTTGTGGGTGCGGAGGATCAGGACGATCATCTTCACCGGCGGGTCCCGATCTCGCGCACTTCATGCTGGATGGCCATGCGCTCCAGCTTGTCCATCGGCAGCGACAGCATGAACTCGATGCGGCGCTTGAGCGTCACCGCCGTGTCCATGAAGGCCCGCCTTTTCTCTTCCTCGGTGCCTTCCACTGCGGCGGGGTCTGGCAGGCCCCAGTGCGCGGTGATCGGCTGGCCGGGCCACACCGGGCACATCTCGCCCGCGGCCTGGTCGCAGACGGTGATCACGAAGTCCATCGGCGCAACGCCCTCCTTGGCGAACTCGTCCCAGCTCTTGCTGCTGTAGCCGCGGTCTTCGATGTGGAGCGTGCGCAGCGTTTCGAGTGCCAGCGGGTTCACGGCGCCCTTGGGATGGCTACCGGCGGAAAAGGCCTTGAACCGGCGGCCGCCCAACTGGTTGAGCAGGCCTTCGGCCAGGATGGAACGCGCGGAGTTGCCGGTGCAGATGAACAGCACGTTGTGGAGGGTGTCGGTCATGATGGTCGGTGGGTTGGTGGAGATCAACAACGAAGGGAGCCGTCCGAGGCCATGCAAGCCTCGCCCTGGCAGCAGTTGTCCGTGAGGTAGCCGAGCAGCGCCTTCATCTGGTCGAAGGCAGCGCGGTAGATGAGATTGCGGCTCTGGCGCTCCTGCGTGACGAGGCCGGCATGCGTCAGCTCCTTGAGGTGGAACGAGAGGCTGGTGTTGGGGACACCGAGGGCTTCGACCAGCGCCCCGGGCGTCATGCCGTCGGTGCCGGCGATCACCAGACTCCGGAAGACCTGCAGCCGCAGGGGTTGGGCAAGCGCGGCCAGCGCACGGACAGCCTCATTTGTTTCCATTATTCAATCATAGTCGAATGATTGAATTTTAGATGACAGCAGCAAGTCGAACTCACCGAAAGCAAGTCCGATGGGGCTTCGTCAGAAGGCCGCGTCAGGAAGACGCGACGGGCGGCGGCGTGGTGGCCAGCGGCAGCTTGCGCCAGCGGCGGTGATGCCAGCTCCACAGCTGCGGATGCTGGCGCACCTGCTGTTCGGTGAGCTGAACCAGGCGCTCGACATCCGACGCCAGTGACCCCTGACCCAACAGCACCGGCGGCTGGATCTCGAAGCGCCAGACCGGCTCGGCCGCCGTCGTGGTCACCGGCAGCAGCGGCGCACGCGCCGCGCGGGCGAGTTGCGCGGGGCCGGCCGGCATGGCGGCGTCCTTGCCCAGGAAGCGCTGCATCAGCCCGGTCTCG
>LNAO01000076.1_pt1 | contig 12189 bp, 9 predicted proteins | sample 602571 | NCBI WGS metagenome assembly LNAO01 (sample SAMN02440304, study PRJNA202911) | soil metagenome | biome: Subtropical and temperate rainforests or woodlands; isolation source: soil samples (1 kg each in a 20% v/v slurry with milli Q water) were... ...
GGTATAATTGGCGACCCGGTGGCGCCATCACCGCTGGTGCGGCAATCGGCTTTGTCGCCGCCGTATCCGTCGGCGCATATGCCGGAGTTGCTCCGGACCCGAATTATTGCTGGTACTACACCGATGCCAGCCGTACCAAAGGCTTCTGGGACGTATGTCCATGAGATGGCGGGAGTTCGTGTTGTCGCGAAGACGAGGATTCGTCTTACGACGATGGTTTGGCGGGCTTACTCGAAAATCCCTATCGGGGATTTTCGGCATCCGTCGCGGTCGACGGCGTCAACAGTCCGATCCTCTCGGCGATGGAGACTGCCTCCGCAAACGTTTGAACCTGCAGCTTCTCCATCACCATATGTCGATGCGCTTTGATGGTTCGCTCGGACGTGCCGAGCTCAAAGGCAATCTGCTTGTTCATTTTGCCGCGAACCATCAGCGCAAACACTTCGCTTTCCCGAGGTGTCAGGGTCGAAATCAGGGATTTGAGCGAATTGATCTGGTCCTGTTGCTGCTTCGTTGCGGCAAAGCTGGTCAGCGCGCGACCTATCGCATCCAGCAAGGTTTCTAGCGCTACGGGCTTCAGCAGGAAATCTTCAGCACCGGCCTTGATCGCCCGTACGCTGGTGGGAACGTCACCCCGGCCCGACATGAAGACGATCGGCCAACGCATTGACAGCTTCGCGAGTCCTTCCTGGAGCTGTAACCCATTAACCGACGGCATGTTCACGTCGAGCAGGATGCAACCCGGTTTGGCATTCTCAATCGAATGCAGAAAACAACTCGCGGAATCATAGTCTGCCACCGCATAGCCCGAGATTTCCAGCAGGCGCGCGAGCGCACCGCGAAACGATGCGTCGTCATCAACGATATGAATTACAGGCGCTGTTGTCATTCCGGCACTAATCTTCCACTTTACACAGCGCCCCATTAGACAACATTAGGCGCGGGCAGCCTGAAGCCGTTCAAGCGTTGGGTGTTGGGAGATTAACCGGGGCGCGCCTAAGCGGTCAACGCGAAGGCTCGGTCGCTGTGCGGCGGCGCAATATGCAGTTTGTCCCAAGGCGTCCTTACCAAGCAACCTTTATTGCCGCATTGGTCAGAGGTAAGCGGTATACGAGCTGACCCAGACCAGAATAGACGCAAGCAGGCCAATAACGCCTGCATTTGCGGCGAACGCGGTGGCGCTTCCGGACATGCCCAGCCGAAGCGAGTCACGGCTCATTTCGTCCGGAATGGAGATCACCGCCGGGAAAGCCGACGCGCCGCCAATCGCATTGGTCCGCGCCAGCGTCCCGGATGCGGCAATCTGTCCCTGACCTATCCCTTTTGGAATTTCGAAGATCTTGGCGTGATAGACCCGGCCCGGCACATTATCGAACACGATATTGACGGGTGCGCCGGCCTTGATGGTCTGAAAGCCGTTCTGCGAAAACATCCCGACAATTGTAATCTCATTTTCGACGATGAACGACATAACTGATCGCAGTTGGGAGGCGCGATCACCCACCGTCAGGGCCACGGCCGTTGCGTAGCCGTCGGCGGGGGCGCGGATCGTGGTTTGCGTCAACTCCCAGACCGCGTTCTCCAGTTGCGCCTGCATTTGTGCAACCGTTGTGTTGACCCCGCCGATCTCGGAATCGAAGGCCAGTTTGGCACTTTGCTGGGTTGCCTTGGCGACATTGAGTTGCGCCCCAACCGTCTCGAACTGCACCTGGGTATCCTGCTCCTTGAACTCGGTGTTGGATCCGCTGGCATACAGCTTCTGAATATCGTCCAGGCGCTTGGCGTTGTATTTGTACTGGGCCTCGAGCCCGGCAACGTTCGCGGTCGCCTGATCGTAATTTGCTTTCAATATTTGTGTCTGCTGTTTCGCGGCGGCCAGTGACGCCTGCAATTGTGCCACCTTGTACTGGAAGGGCGCCGGATCGAGTTGAAACAGGATATCGCCCGACTTCACGGGGATGTTCGGCTTTACGGGGATGGCGATCACCTGACCGGTTACGTTCGGTGTCACTTCGATCACCCGGCCCGCGACGGTGACCCTTCCCGACGGTGTCAAATTATTGAACAGCGCGAGGAAAGTCGCGAGAATGAACGCGCCGATCAGTATCGAAATCGTTCCCGACAGCCAACCCCAGCGCACGAGTTTGAACCTGGAGAATACGGCCCACATCGCAGCCACATAAACGCACAGGATAATGACCACGGCGAAGCTCCCCATCGTTCGGGTACGAGATTGCTATGTGCCGGGATTCGATCAATGCGCGCTATGCAAAATCGGCGCGGTTAAAATCGTCGTACCAAACAGTCGCCGTGCTGGTTTTTGCATAGTCGATGCAGCGTGACTTCTCCATGGTGGCCGGCGAGCGAGACCATTCGCCGGAATCATCGTGACCGTTTTTGCATAGCCAACCCATCGCGCAGGGCGCCTAACATTTACCTGCTACCCAAATTCGCTTGACCGCAAGCTGCGAACCAGAAGGAATTGCTCTGATGTTTACGAAGCGAGATTTACTTCGCTCCACCGCGGCTATCGCCGCGCTCGCCGTCACCACGGCGAAGTACAGCCCGGCAATTGCGCAGAACAAAGCCGATTGGCCCAGGCTGTTAGAGGCCAAGGATATTGCCGAAGAAGGCTTCATCTATGGCTTGCCGCTCGTGATGTTCTATGCGGTCATGCAAGAGTTTGCCGTGGACAAGAACTCCGGGCAGTTCAAAGCGCCGTTCAACGAAATCAACAGCCTGCACCACGTCGCCACGCCAGAGGATACGGCAGTCATCACGCCGAACAGCGACACCCCTTACTCGTTCATCTGGCTGGATTTGCGCGCTGAACCGATGGTTATCTCGGTGCCGATGATCGAAAAGGATCGCTACTACGCGGTCCAGCTGATCGACGGCAACACCTACAATTTTGGCTACATCGGCACCCGCGCCACGGGAACCGAGCCGGGCGACTATCTGGTGGTCGGCGCCGACTGGAAACGTGAAACGCCGCCCGGGATCAAGAAGGTCTTCCGATCGACGACGCCGTTCCCGCTCGCGCTTATCCGCACTCAACTCTTTAACCCCGGCGACATATCGAACGTCGAGAAAGTCCAGGCCGGCTACAAGGCCCAGCCGCTTTCCGCCTTCCTTAAGCAACCGGCGCCACCCGCCGCGCCGAAGATCGAGTTCGTTCCTGCCACAACTGCCGGGATCAAGGATAACTTCTTCCAGTATCTCGACGCGGCCCTGCAATTCGTCCCTGAGACGCCGAGGGACAAGGCGATTCGCGCGAAACTTGCGAGGATTGGCATCGGTCCCGGCAAGACCTTCGTGTTTAAGGATCTATCGCTCGAACATAAAGCCGAAATCCTGGTGGGCATGAAGCAGGGTGACGACAAGGTCGACAAATGGCTGGCCGGCGGAAACAAGAACATCAACGGCTGGAACGTCGGCTCGTTCTTTGGCGACGAGGCCTTCTACAACGGCGATTGGGTGATGCGGGCCGGGGCTGCCAAGGGCGGTCTCTTGGGCAACGATGCCGTGGAAGCGATGTACCCCTATACCCGAACGGACGCGACCGGTGAGCCGCTCGACGGCAGCAAGCACAAGTACACAATCACATTCCCGCCCGGCCAGTTGCCGCCAGTGAATGCGTTTTGGTCCGTTACGATGTACGACGGCAAGAGCCAGCTCCTGGTCAAGAACCCGATCAATCGCTACCTCATCAACTCTCCGATGTTGCCGGCGATGAAAAAGGACGCAGACGGCTCGCTGACGCTGTACATCCAAAAAGACAGCCCCGGCGCGGACAAGGAAGCAAATTGGCTTCCGGCGCCGGATGACAAAATCTATCTCGTGATGCGCCTGTACTGGCCGAAGCCAACACCGCCATCGATCCTGCCGGCGGGCAAAGGGACATGGGAGCCGCCCGGCATCAAGCGGGTTTGATGGCACTTGGACCAATCATGCTACCTGGAAAATTACTTGAGCGCTGGAACTCGTGCCGACCTCGTTTTGGTCGACGCGAGTTCGGGCGTGATTCACGGGTTCTAAGGCAGCAATCGGAAACGAAGATGGTGAGCAATTGCACACAGAGCGCTGATGCTCGCAGCAATACTCGACTTGGTGGCAATACAGTTTTCGACTCTCAGATCCTTTCAGCCTCTGGGCCAATTCGGGTAACCTGAGCGTTGGATTCATTGTTGTCGGCCCGCAGTCCATTGGAGTGCCGCCTCGTACGCTACTTGGTGGGACAAGCTCGCAGCCAACTCTGGCGTTCCTCAAACTCGCACAATCAAAAGCCGGCTGCGCGTGATGAGTCCACGCTCTAGCTCAAGCACCAGTCATGAAAATCGCTGTGGTTCGGCAACGCGGAGATTTGCATGCCGCTGGCATATCGAACCTGTCGAAAGCTGACAAGCCCATGTCGGATTTCGAATGTGTCGTCCTGTACTGAGGCGACTCGCTTCATGTTTTCCGGTCGGTTCGTTTTTGCATAGTCGATGCTTCATCGGACACCCATAGTGCGGTTAGCGCGACCGACCGCAGATGACATTAGCGATAACCCGAATCCCAACAGGAGAAGCAGACATGACGAGTGCAAGATTTGTTCAGATGGCTGGGCTGCTCGCCGTGACGGCGATACTGAGCAGCATGGGAACGGCTAGTGCCCAAACCGCACAGGCGCCGTCCGCGTTGAAAACGATTGGTACGCCGGCCGCCGCAGCCAAGCCTGAGATCGTCCCCTCGCTGTTCGTGCTCAATTCCCGTGCGGCGACGTTGCAGGGCGAGACGCTGGTGCTGACGGGCATTGCCCCGAGCTCCATCATATTTGCCGACCGCCCGGTGCGATCCGCCGGCCATCAGCCCACCGCCGACGTCATCGCGGAATGGGGATCGGGCGACGACAGCTTTACCAAGAATCCCCCGAACGCGACCTTGTCCGTGTTCGGCAAGGATGGCGCGGTGAAGGATGCAGTCGTGGTGCTGAAGAATCCGAAGCTCGAGGGCGACAAACTGACGTTTACAGTTCAGACCCTCGAAGGGGATATCATCGGCGCGGACGGTGGGGCGGCGCTGTTCATTGACATCATCGGCCGGCCATTCACACCGATGTCGTTTGCCGGCGTCGCAAGGCGTTCGGCATTCCGGGGCGCGATGTATGCCGGCGCCGTTGGTACCGCCGCGTATGCTGCGCCATATCCGTACGTGCGGCCTGTGTGCGGCTATTATCCCTATCCGCCTTGCTACTGAAGCGAACGAGAAGGCGGGGAAGTGCGTGCTTCCCCGCTTTCAATCGATAGGTCGCTTTTGATCCACGATCTGACATTTAGAAGTCAGCCCTAAAGGAGATTGTAATGAACATCACCCGTCGCAACCTCACCATTGGCGGTATAAGCCTGCTCGCTGGCAGCTCCATGAGCACATTAGGCCGCGCCGAGTTTGGCGCCTTCCTCGGCATTGGCGAAGGAATCGAGGATTTCGCACTCGCCACCGATGCGTACATCTTCGGCTATCCGCTGGTGACGATGGAGATGACGCGAAGGGTCATTACCAACGTCGCAGCACCGGCAGGGTCGCGGGCGCCGATGGGCCAGATCATCAAGCTGCGCCAGTACCCTGACGCGTCGTACCGGGACGTGACGGCGCCCAATGCTGACACGCTCTACACCAGTGCGTTTTTCGACGTCGGCAAGGAGCCGTGGGTGCTGAGCATTCCCGATATGAAAGGCCGTTATGCCTTGTTTCCGATGCTGGACGGCTGGACCGACGTGTTCCAGGTGCCGGGCAAGCGGACCACCGGCACTGCGGCGCAGACCTATGCAATCACGGGTCCGGGATGGAAGGGCGGCTTGCCGGCAGGCGTGAAGGAGTTGAAGTCTCCGACCGCCATCGTGTGGTTGCTCGGCCGCATCTATTGCACCGGCACGCCGGAAGATTATGCCGAAGTGCACAAGTTGCAGGACGAGTTCAAGCTTGTGCCGCTGAGTTCTTATGGCAAGCCTTATACACCGCCAGCCGGCACGGTCGATCCGTCCCAAGACATGAAGACGGCGGTGCGCGAACAGGTCAACCGCATGGATGCGGTGGCCTTTTTCACGCTGCTCTGCAAGCTCATGAAGGACAATCCACCGGCCGCCGCGGATGCGCCGCAGCTCGCCAAATTCGCCAGGATCGGGATCGTGCCGGGCCAGGATTTCGATGCGAGCAAACTGAAGGCGGATTTCGTCAAGCGAGTTCCGGAAATCGGATTCGACCGGATCATGCTCCAGTTCAAGATCAACAAGGACATGAAGGACGAGCAAGGCTGGGGATTTACGACCAAGACCGGCCTGTACGGCACCGATTATCTGATGCGGGCGCTTCTCACCGCGATCGGGCTCGGCGCCAACCGGCCGCAGGATGCGGTCTATCCGACCTCGCAGAAGGATGGCGAAGGCAAGAAATACAGCGGCACGAATAAATATGTCATGCGCTTCGCCAAGGGGCAGTTGCCGCCGGCCCTCGGTTTCTGGTCTCTGACGATGTACAACGCGGACTATTTTTTCGTGAGCAATCCGCTCAACCGCTATTCGATCAGCGCGCGGCAGAACCTGAAATCCAATCCGGACGGCTCGACCGATCTGTACATCCAGAACGAATCGCCCGGCAAAGACAAGGAATCCAATTGGCTTCCGGCTCCTCCCGGTGACTTCATTCTCATGCTGCGGATGTACTGGCCGAGTGAGAAGACCCCGTCGATCATCAATGGGTCCTGGAAGATTCCTCCGGTGAAGAAAGTCGCCTGAACCATTGATTGCGTCGGCGCTTCGGCGCCGGCGCGTTTGTTACAACCAGCACCAAATGGAGCGCAAAAATGTACAGGTCCCTGATTTTCGCAACGATGCTGTCTGCGGCGGCGATTCCAGTTGCCCGCGCCCAAGTCGATCTCAGCACCTATGCCGACGCCAACGGGTTCCTGAATGTCCAGAAATTGACATGCGCTCAACTCGCCGGGACCTGGCAAGGCGATGCCGACCGGCTGACGGCTTGGTATAGCGGCTGGTACAACGGACTCGCTCGCAAGCATTATATGGATATCGTCAAATCAAAAGAGGCGGAGCACGAGATCATCGTCTATTGCAAGGCGAACCCTGGTCAATTGATCATCGAGGCGATCGCCGTCGTGTTCAAGGACATGCGGGCGAAGCTGGGGATTGAAATGAAGCCCTGAATCTGGCGGTTTGCCATTACGACAGCCTTGGCGCCCTTTGCCACAGCGGCGGATTTTGCATAGTGCCAAAAGGACATCGGTGCAGACTGCTGTTTGCAAGCCGCGCGCTGGAGCTAATCCGATCGCGGTCCGTCTGGGACTTGCTTTTCTTGCCGTGGGATAACTGCAAACGGCCAATGATCGTTTCGTCATGCGCACCATAGCTGTCATCGATGACAATCCCAGCATGCTGCAAGGTCTAAACCGCCTTCTGTCGGCCCATGGCTTCCGCGTCCGGACGTTTGCATCGGCGGAGGCTTTTTTGGAGGCCTATGTCGAGTGTGAAGCGGATTGTTTGCTCCTGGACATTCACCTTGGCGGAATCTCAGGCATCCACCTGCAGCGGCAATTGATCTCGTCGGGTAGGGAATTACCTGTCATTATGATGACTGCCATCGATGATGAAGTTACCCGGCAAGAGGCGTTCGACGCGGGCTGCGTTGCGTATTTGAAGAAGCCGTTTTTGTCAAAACTTCTCATCGATGCCATCGGCAGGATTCCCTGAGGAAGGCAACCCAATTCCTTAACGATTGCAGGGAATTGTCGCGGAAGTTGAATTGTTTTCCCAGATGCTGGGCAAGTCGAGTACCATTGGGCTACCCAGTCATGTTGTGACATCCCGCGTAAACGGCCGCCCTACCGCATGATACCTCGAACACTTTTCATCTCGATCGTTCTTGTCCTGGCGATGACCAATGCGGCGTTTTCCCAGCCGAAGCGGGTGCTGATTGTTCATTCCGTAGGTCGCGATTTTTCGCCGTGGAATGACTACGCACAAAAGATCCGCGAGGAGTTGAGGCTTCAGTCGAAGGATCCCATCGATATCTTCGAGGCCTCTCTGTCGACGGCCCGCTTCCCCGACGGGAACGAGGACGCCTTTGTCAACTATTTGAATGCGGTGTTTTCCGAGCGCAAGCTCGACCTGATCATGACGATTGGCGGTCCCGCGGCCCGATTCTTTCAGCAAAACCGTCAGCGGATTTTTCCGTCGATCCCAACCTTGTACGCGGCCCTCGCGCAGCGGATGTCTTCGAACGCACCGGCGACCGATGCGATGGTTTCGGTATCTGTCGACGTATTCGGAACCGTCGACCAGATCCTGAAGCTGGTTCCGGAGACGACCAAGGTTTTCATCGTGCACGGGAGTTCTCCGATCGAGAAGCAATGGCTGGAGGAGATGCGCAAGCTGTTCCAACCGCTGACAAGCCGGCTCGAGATCACTTATTCCAATGAACTGTCGCTGGAAGAGATCCTCAAGCAGGTGGCTGTCCTGCCACCCCGGACTTTCATCGTCTACGCGCAGATGTTGGTGGACGCCGCCGGCGTCGTGCACGAAGGCAATCGAGCCATAGACCGGATTCACGCGGTCGCCAATGCGCCTATCTTTTCGGAACAGGACGCGTTCTTCGGCCGAGGGATCGTCGGCGGTCGGATGACGAACATATCCGACGTTAGTCGGCAGACCGCTGCAGTTGCCGTCCGCATTCTGGGCGGGGAGTCGCCGGGCAGCATCAAGACGCCTCCTATTCCAGCGGCATCGCCCAGATACGATTGGAGGGAGCTGAAGCGCTGGAACATCAGCGAAAGCCAATTGCCGCCAGGCAGCGAAGTTGTTTTTCGTGTGCCCAGCCTCTGGGAGCAGTATCGACCGCAACTGACGGCTGTTATGGCGGCCATCCTGCTGCAGGCCGGTGTCATTGCATTGCTGCTCGTCGAGCGGCGGCGACGTCTTGTCGCCCAGGCGGAGGCGACCAGTCGCCGTCAAGAGGTCGTCCGTCTGAATCGGGTCACGACCGCAAGCGTTCTGTCGTCCTCGATCGCTCATGAACTCAATCAGCCGCTCGGAGCTATCTTGAGCAATACCGAGGCCGCGCAGATGTTACTCAAGGCTCATCCACTCGACGTGGCTCAGCTCGGCGAAATCCTTTCCGATATCGTTCGGGATGAGCAACGTGCGAGCGAGATCATCAGCGGTCTGCGGAATTTGCTCAACAACAGAACGGAAGCCGATCTGCAGACGCTCGATTTGAACGACACCGTGCGCGACGTCGTCAAGATCGTGTCTCCCGAAGTCACAAGGCGGGGAGTGATTTTACGTACCATTCTTGCCACGGAGCCATTAAGGGTGCGCTGCAATCCGATTCATCTGCAGCAAGTCATCATCAACCTCGTGATGAACGGCGTTGACGCGATGGAAGAGGTGGCCAACCCGCATACTCTGACGATCCAAACAAATCTTGCTGATACCGGCGACGTCGAGGCCAGAATATCCGACTCTGGCCCGGGTATCCCCAACGACAAGCTAGCCAGCATCTTCAATGCGTTCGTCACGACGAAGCCGCAAGGGACGGGGCTGGGACTCCCAATCGCGCGGACGATCCTCGAAAGCTACGGCGGCGAGCTCTGGGCTGAGAACCGCACCCGCGGGGCGGTATTCTCCTTTAAGCTTCCGCTGGCCAAAGCTTAGGATAAAATGAGCGGCCACATTCGTCGCGCCGCGGTTAAGCCGCTGGATCGCTGGTGAGCGAAACCAAGGGAGCGCTGCGGTCTCCTTTTTGAATCTCTTCCAGCTTTACAACGCGCTCAGGTCCTCGGGAACATCGCCGAACTTCCTGATCGTCGCCCTGCGACCAGGAAAGGATGGTGTTGTCCTTTGCGCCGCCATGGCTCTTTCATGATGTGGACCGCCGCCGGAAATTGAAGGGTCGGCCAAGAACCTGGATGAGCCACCATCAGATTCCGCGACTGGACGACGATCAGGCCGAGCGGTGCGGCAGCAATTGCCCTTCGCTAGTAGCTTGATGGCATTGTTGTCGACGACGAGCCATTTGGGCGGAGAGGCCTTCGTCGAAAATGAAATCCCATTTTCCGGCCGTAGCCGAAACGGTGGGTTTTGGTCTCGGAAGGTGGAAAATGCATCATCTTTCAATGGGAGTTGACTGACACTCTCTCCGCCATATCCAATTGAAATATAGGGTAAATTATCGTTCTTGACCGTCGGATTGTTCTGAGCGGAAAGGTTTGGAAAGCGAGCGTGTTCCGTTCTGAAATTGGGTCGAGAACTAAGCGCAACTGCACTTTGAACGCCAACGAGATACCGCGCACAAACCCATTGGTAAAGATCGACTACGTGCCCCTGGAATCCGTAAAGGCGCCGGCGCCGGCGACAGCGGTTATTGCTTTTTGATTACGGGGTCGAACCGTTCACTGTACTCACCGTTGAATTTCGACGGGCTCCTTGACGGTATTGAGTTCAAGCAAATGGCCTACGCGCTCGACCGCGACTCACGCAAAGCCGCCCCGGCCCGCTTTCTGAGGACGGCTCCTGGCGGTGGTTCAGAGGAGGGCGAAGAGAAGCGTCGGCTGGATGCCTGGCTAGTTCGGCTTGTCTATCCGCAGCCTGATCTCCGCGATTAGCGCCGCCAGATTCCGATCCTCCGGCGTGATGATCGCGAGCCTCTCGGCGTAACCCAGCGCCGACTTTGCATCGCCAGCCGAGCGGCTGAACAAGACGAGTGCCGACAGCACATCCTTATTGTTGGGATGGCTTTCCAGAGCTTCGTTTAGGACCTTCATTGCCTCGTCGGGACGTCCGCCGGAATGCAGCGCCACGGCGTAGACATAGGCGTAGCGTGGGCGACCCGGCTCGAGTTGGGTTGCTCTTCGCAACTCGTGGAGCGCATCGTCGGGCCGCTTCAGGCGGGTCAAGGTTAGGCCGAGCGCGTGATGTGCTGCCGCGTCGGCTGATGATGCGGCAATTGCCCTGCGGAGAACGCTTTCACCGTCGCCGTCGCGGCCAATTTGGCGATAGAGGTCGGCTAGATTGATCGCTGCCGTCGCATACTGCGGGCTGAGTTTCAGCGCAGCTTTGTACTCGGCTTCGGCATCGGCCGGCTGTCCCCGTTGAACGAGGAAGTTCCCAAGTGAGGTGCGTGCTTCGGGCCGCTCGGCGTTGGCGCGCTGCGCGGCAATGAATTCCGTTGCCGCCTGGTCGAAGTGTGCCCGGTCGGGCGGTGGCTGGCCCGCGGTCGGAACGGAAGCGAGCAGGGAGGCCGCCCTGATCCGTACGCCACGTATGGGATCGGCGAGCAGCGGTGAGGCCAGCGGCCAGACTTCTGCGGGACTCGCGCTCTCCAGCATATCGAGGGCGCCGATCCGTACCATCGGGTCAGGATCGGCGAGGCCGCTGCGCGCCGCGCCGATATTGCGGGCGGAAACGTAAGGCGCCAACTCACCTAACGCCGTGGCACGCGCCATCGCCGGCGCATTCGCGTCAGTGGCGAGGACGGTGAGCAGCGCCGCAGCATCGGCCTGATCAGCGCGCGCGGCGTGAAACGCCGCTCCATAAGTCTGCAGGCCCCTGCGGTTAGGGCCGAACCATTCTTCGACTGCATTAGCGGCCCACGCCGCCGGCTTGTTGCGATGGCAATCGTTGCACGCATTCGGCGTGCCGAGCGCGACGGAGAGATCGGGCCGCGGCACACGGAACGTGTGATCATGGCGGGGATCGATCACCATATAGGTGCGCGTCTGCATGTGACAGGCGATGCAGGTTGGCGGCGTATTGACGCCCGCGTGACGGCGATGCCGTGCGCCGGCATACTTGTCTGACTCATGACATTGCAGGCAAACGCCCTCGCCGGAAGCGCGAAGTTTCCCGCTGTGCGGTTCGTGACAATCGCTGCATGTGACGCCGGCGGCAAACATCCTCCCTTGCTTGAACGGCGTGTAATTGTAGGGCTCCTCCGCGTCGCGGATCTGGCCGTCGGCGTGATAGGTGACGCGTGCTAGCGCTTCGACGGCATGCGTCTGCGATAGCGACTGGCCTGGCACCCAGTTCTCGTGGAAACCGGCCCGGCGCGCGTGGCACAGGCCGCAGGTCTCTACTTCCTTGCGCAATGCCGCGGGCGCAGTGGAGCGTCGTGCGGTTTGGGTCTGTGGATCGATCGGCC
>LNAO01000078.1_pt1 | contig 12175 bp, 7 predicted proteins | sample 602571 | NCBI WGS metagenome assembly LNAO01 (sample SAMN02440304, study PRJNA202911) | soil metagenome | biome: Subtropical and temperate rainforests or woodlands; isolation source: soil samples (1 kg each in a 20% v/v slurry with milli Q water) were... ...
GACTCATCGAGGCTCCAGTATTGTCGGTAATCGTTGGTACTACCGTCCCGAATCTTCCGGGCCAAATCGCGCAGATGCGCGTAGGCCAGCGCCGCGAGATCGGCAGCATTGGCCGGTTCGCGGTTGGCGAGAGTGCGGCAGACTTCGGCAGCATCGAGATGGCGGAAGCTAGCCTTGCGCCGCGCGACACGTTGCGTGTGGGCGGCATGTCGCAGGCGGTTGTGCCACGGCGCCAGCTTCGGCAAAGCCAGCAATTGTTCCAGTTGTTGCCGGGCGGCTTCGTTTGGGTTGCCGCCTAAAGCGTCGATAAAGGCGCGTACCTCGTCGGCGGTCTGCATGGCCGAGCTGACCCAGCCCTCGCCCAACGGCCGTTCGGGCGGCGCACCGGGCGCGAGCAGTTCGATCAGCAGCGCCAGCGTCGATTCGGGCAGGCTGTCGCTCCAGCCAGGGCGCCTCTCACGATCATGCATGAAGCCGCCCAAATGTGCGGCCAAGGTCTTGCTCTTGCCGACGTGGGCGGCAAGCGGCGCCTCATATTTCATCGGCGCAACGATCAAGCCGCAGGCGAGCCAATGGACGCGCTGCGCCGAGCTCATGCTGCCCTGGGCGAGCCGCTCGGCGATGATGGTCGCGAGCCTCGGACGATCGAGGCGACGCAGCGCACCCTTGAGCAGCGGGTCGAGCGCGTTCGCCAGCAGCTTGTTTTTGGCTCGCAGCGGAAAGCCCTTGAGCAGATCGGGCAGGGCCGCACGGGCGACTTCGGCATAGGTGTCGTCGTAGGCGAGTTCCCAGATGCCGTGCAAATGCTCGTTCCCCTTGCGCAGCAGCGGCAGCGCGTACGCGACGAGCATCTCGGCAACCAGCGCGGGCCGCGCCTTGACCAAGGCCGTAAACCAGTCCGATTCCTTCTCTGCGACCCAGGTAAGGCGAAAGGCCAGTAGCTTGCGCAACACCTCGTCATCGAGATGCAACGCGGTTCCGGGGTCGCTGGCATAGAGTTCCTCCATGCCAGCCAGGCAAGGCTGGCGGATGAAATGCATGCGGCCCTTGGCTTCGAGGTCGACGATTTCGGCGACGCTTGGCAGGTCATTGCGGTCGAGTGAACGTCGGAAGCCGGCGTAGGCCGCTTCGATGAGTTCTTCATCGCCGCCGAGAAAATCGGCCAAGCGCTCGCGCGGTGTTTCGCCCTCGATATCGAGATGCTGGCGGAGATAAACCTGCGCCAGTTCGTGCAGGATTTGTGGATGGGCACTGCCGGCGCGGATCGCTTCGAGATGCTCGCGGAAATGGCTGCGCCAGCCTTCTTTTCGCTGTTCGCGATCCTTTTCCCTCTCGCGCTTTGTCGCTGCTTGGTCCCTGCGCCAGTTCTTTTCGAGGTCGCATTCGATGAATGGCTTCAGTTGTTCCTGAAATTCAGGATGCGTTGCAATCCACGTGCCAAGAAGGTCAAGAGATTCCGAGTCCAACCACCCTTGCCCACCCCGGCGGATGAGTTGCAAGGCCGCCTCCTCGAAGAAATGTCGCGCCAGTTCGTCATGCGTTTCGCTTGCCGCCTGCTCCAGATACCACGGCACGATGTCGGCTGGGGGCTTGGCGCCGTAAAGCCGGTGTGCGCTGTCGTCCAAGCAGTAACGAACATTCTTCTGTCCAATGCAGCGGCTGGCGCCTTCGCGCAATATGGCCTTGTAACGCTCCGGCCTGGCAGCGAGCCAACTCGCCACTCTTGTTTGATATTCGCCGTCAATCCGGGGATGTTCGTGCTCGTCCAGCCCGCTGCCCAGCCAGTCATAAAGCCGGGCGTTGTCGATTGCATCACCATGAGTTTCAAGCGCACGTACCAGCAGCTCTCCCGCCATGCGCGCGATCTGGAATTCATCGAGCGCTTCCTTTGGTTTGCGGTTCTCGCGCGACACGTGGTCAAGGAGTATCGGTAGGGCATCGTCGGGCGTGGCCTCGCTCAGGCCGTGTCCCCAGAATCCGTGATAACTCACCAGTAGACGGGCCTGTTTTTGCGGACGCAGATAGTCGAACACTTCCGTGGGCGGAATATGTTCAGGGTAAAGCCCCTGCAGCAACTGGCCGAGCAACCGGTCCTCGTCGTCCGAGACCGTGCCGGCGAATACGTCCTTGGCGAGGGCCACAAGTTGCGCGGCGCACCGTGCGGGATCGCGCAATTGCGCATCCACGGCGGCTCGGCGGATATGGGACGGATAGCTTGCATTACGCGCCACTGCATCGAGCAACGCGTCGAGACGGAGCAACTCGTCCGGCGCTGCGAGTTCGGCCAACGGAGGGCCATAACGCATCGCATCCAACGCACAGTCGAGCAGCGCGATATCGGGCTCGGAGCGCGAGGGCGAGGCGAGCAATTCCAGAAACACCGGAACCATGTCCGGCGTCGCGAGGGCGCCGAAGGGCGCTGCGGCCCAGTCCTGAAAGCGGAAATTGGCGTAGCGCTCGGCTTCGGTTTTTAGGGCGGCGAGCACGCGGCGCTTGTCGTCCTTCGGGAAATCGCGCACGTCGCCATAGAGCACGATGCCGAGCGGGTCGCGGTCGACGAGTTCGGCTCCCCCGCTGCGGCAATGCACGGCGAGCCAGGCGGCCAGGCCTCGCAGGTCGGGAACGATGCCGCCGTCCTCGCCGGCCATCAGTGCGACGACGCGACCAAGCGGCAGTCCTTCCTTGTCGATCAGGGCCGCCAGATACCATGCGCCGAGGAATTCGGCGATGCTGCGATGGACGGGGATGCGCTGCTGCTCGCGCTCGTCGCGCTGGAACAGGCCGCCGGTCAGCGCGTCCAACAATGGCATGTCGCTGGAAGCGGAAAGTTCGCGCCAGAGAAAGTGTTGATCGTCCGCCGCATCGTCATCGAGAGCAAAGCCGGCGATGCCCGCGAGCAGTTGCACGGCACAGAGAAAACCTGCCGCGTCGAGCAGTGCATCAGCCGTCGGCGCGTTGGCGCGTGTCGCTGCACGGCGCTCCGGGTTGAGTTCGCGCACCAGTTGCTGGCAGGCGAGTTCGTAGGTCTTGCGGCGGCCGTCAGGCCAGGTTTCGCCAACGGCGCGAGCCAGCAAGCCCAGGGTCTGCGGATTGCGTAGGAGGTCGGCCAGTCCGTGGCGCTCGGCTTGCCGGACGAAATCCGTCGGATCGGTGCGGCCGAACTTGTTTGCGAGCAGCAAGGCGATGTCGTCGTCGCTCAGGGGGTCGAGGTGCAGGACGGCGAGCGAACCGCCGGGGGCAACCTCCAGCAGGGCGGCGCTGTCGCTGTCGCCGTACCAGTCAGCCTCGCGGCATGAAAGTCGGAAGGCCGGGCGACCGAGGCGGTCGAGATGCTGTCGCACTTGGTACAGCGGCGTGCGTCCGTCGCCGCCGGCCGCACGCATTTCGTCGAGGCCGTCGATGAACAGCGTCTTGCCGGCAAGCTGCAGGCTGGGAGCGAGCGTGGCGAAGGCTCGCGCCCGGATGTAATGGCTGCCGGTGGCCGCAGCCTCGCGCTCGAACGACCTGGTCTTGCCGGTGCCGGGATCGCCGAGCAACACATAGGCCGGTGCTGCGCGGAAATCCTCCAGCGGTAGGCGTTTGCCTTCGCCGCTTTGCTCGTCGCGCGTCGTGCAGGTGCGCGGCACCAGCAGGTCGGGATCGACGACTTGGTTCAAAACCAATGCTCCGCTGGATAGGAAAGGAATTCGGCCAGCGGGATGCCACCATCACCGATCGGCAGGCGGCGGCATTCGCCGAATTCGCGCTCGAAGGCGTCTAGCCCACGCAGGTGGACCGGCACCACGCCGCTCTTGACCTCGATGGCGACCAGCCGCTGCCCACGTTCGAGGACAAAATCCACCTCGTGTGTACCGTCGCGCCAGTAGTGGAGGTGGCATTCCGGGGTGGCCGTGTTGGCGAGATGCGCGCCGACCGCGCTTTCCACCATGCGGCCACGGTAGCCGCGGTCGGCCTGGGCTTCGGCCTTGCTGTAGCCGGAGCCGGCCGACATCAGGGCCATGTTCAGCACGTTGAGTTTGGGCGATGAGGACTTCTGGCGATGATGTTGGCCGGCGTACTTGTGCAAGCCACAAATCAGGCCGGCGTTGCCGAGCAGGTCGAGATAGTGGGCGAGGGTCACGGTGTTGCCCGCGTCCTCCAGTTGCCCTCTCATTTTGTTGTAGGAGAGTTCCTGCCCGGAATAGCGGCAGCCGAGATAAAACAACCGGCGCAGCAGCGCGGGTTTGTCCACCCGTGTCATCATCAGGATGTCCTTCTCGATGCTCGGCTCGATCAGGCCCGTGTTGACGTAGTTGCGCCAGCGCGGCTCCTCTCGGATCAATGGCGCGCTGCCGGGATAGCCACCGAAGTAGAGATAGTCTTCGAGGTCGAAATCGAAGGCGTCGGCCATCTCGCGAAACGACCAGTGCGTGAGCGGGATGGTTTCGTAACGTCCGGTGAGGCTTTCGCTCATGCCCTGCCGCATCAGGAGCGGCGACGAACCGAGCAGGACGACGTGTAGTGCGAGACCCTCAGCGCGGTCGGCATCCCAGAGGCCCTTCACAGTGTCCGACCAGCGTGGAATCTTCTGGATTTCGTCGAGGACAAGAATGTGGCCATCCGCGCTTCCGTGCGCTGCTGTTCTAGCTCGCTGCCAGATGTCGGCCAGCCAAGCGCTGTCGCGGGGCGCCGCCGCTTGTCGCCTGGTAGGCGCAGACCTCGGATCTGCGCCCGGCAAGGAAGAGTCCTCCGGATCATCCACGGCGACGAAGGAATAGCGTTCCGGCGGATAGGTTGCAAGCACAGCGCGCACCAATGTTGTCTTGCCAACTTGGCGTGTGCCGGCGACGACAATCAGGAATCGCGGCGGCTCGCGCAGCCGCTCTTGCAGCGTTTCGGTTTCGGGGCGTTGGTAGGATAAAGTCACTGAATTTATATTAATGAGTAAAATTGCTCACCATAATAAATGAGTGATGACATAATATCAATCAATGAGTTGCGGACTTTCCTGATCGATACTTAATTGACTTCTCAGGAGCGGTCAGGGAGGGAGGCTGACAAACGGCTGTTCGGCTTCCGATCCTCGGAAACGGCAGGTATCAAACTCGTAGCTGACATCCCTCGTTTGGAATCGCTACGACAGCAATGGCCGAGGAGCAGACATTCGTACCAACATCCTCAACTGTCTCCTCCTAGCCGAACCAGGACAATCGGCCGGGCTGCCTCAACACCAGCGCTTTCCTTGGTATACCGCACAAAACAAAATCAACCAGGGATTACGTGTAGCCGCCAACCACGAGGTATTCAACCCCGCGAGAGTTTAGTAACGCGACAAACCCTTTGAAGTCCATGGACAACATCGGGATGTGATTCCAGCCAAGCCAGGCGCAACATCTCGACAGCGTCGAGCCGCTGCGAGGGAGTGCGCATTAGTATTTAGGATCATGCGGCTGATTATGAAACGAGTAGCGAGCCGCAACTTTTTCCATACTGTGACTGTAAGCTGCCAGGGAAGCCATTGATACCAACATCAATGACCCAATCACGCGGTAAACTACAACACACACCCTCTCATAACCATTCCATCCATTCAATGACCGCTATCTCTGTCTTGATCGCCGTATCGCCAGCGCCGACTTTTTATAAATGATCGGTGTCTTTGATTCCGGCCTGGGCGGCCTCTCGGTGCTGGCCGCTCTGATCGAAGCCCTGCCACGCGCCGACTTCGTTTACTTCGCCGACAGCGCACACGTGCCCTACGGCGATAAAAGCGAAACCTATATTCAAGCGCGAGTGCTCGCCATTGGCGCAGAACTCATCCAATCCGGCTGCACCTTGCTGGTTGTCGCCTGCAACACCGCCACCGCCACCGCCGTTGAAGCATTGCGCGAGAAGCATCCCGGCATTCCTGTGGTAGGCATTGAACCCGGCATCAAGCCAGCAGCGCAAAGTTCCATCACGCGGCGCATTGGCGTGCTCGCCACAGAAGCCACGGCCAACAGCGCACGCCTGGATGCACTTATCAAAAAGCATGCGGGCGACGTGAAAGTGATTGTTGAACCCTGTCCGGGATGGGCAACGCAGGTTGAACGCCTGGACCTCGACAATATTGCCGATATACGCCAACACGTCTGGCCGCTGCTGGATCAAGGCGTTGATCGCCTCGTGCTGGGTTGCACGCATTACAGTTTCCTCACCCCCATGTTGCGCGAGGCAATTGATGCTTATCCCGCAGTAAAACAAATATCTGCACGCGCGCAAAGCAATCCAGTCATGTTGATTGATGTGGCCGATGCGGTTGCCCGCCAGACGCAACGACTTGCTGGGTCACTGGCTCATGGCCACAGCAGGCTGGTTTTACGCGCTTCAGCACATCCAGAAAAACTGCATGCTGCACTACCCAAGCTGCATTTATCTCACCTTGTTGCACGCGCAAGCGATTCATCAATGCCCAGGCATTCATCCCCATAGCGCAAACACGCTAAAAGTTTTCCTGCGCCAAGCGTTGCCTTACGCGTTAAACCCGTTGCGCATCCATCACGCCGGACACTTCCCGCAGCAGCAACAGCATTTTCTGCAGATCGTCACTACTCGTTAGCTCAACCGTAAAACGCATATGCGCCAGGTTATTTTTACTTTGCGTTTTAACTGCGGTGACATTAATTTTCTGCCGGGTGAATAACTCCGAAATATCGCGCAGCAAGCCTTGCCTGTCATGTGCATGCACCAGCACATCGACGGCATACAGTGTATTGCCTGCGCGTATAGCAGCAGCGCCCCAGTCGGCTTCAATCGCGCGCTCAGGATTTTTTGTCACCATGCGCCGAAAATACGGACAACCAACGCGATGAATCGACACACCCTTACCACGCGTGACAAATCCGGCAATCGCATCCGGCGGCATAGGTTTGCAGCAACGACCAATTTGCGTAAGCAGCTTATCCACACCAACAATCAAGATTTGTCCTTGATCCGCAAGAGCAACTTTACTTTTCCTGGTTGTAATTTCTGGCTCAACCACAGGCGTGGCGGCCTCGCCATGCAACGCAATATCCAGCGCGCGCGGCCCGACCGTTCCGCGTGCAAAAGCTAAAAACATGGCATCTGCGTTTTTCAATCCCAGCTTGACAGCCAGCTCATCCAAATTTGCCTGCACACGCTGCACAGCACCCGCACGTTGCAACTCGCGCATCAAGACGGCACGCCCTTCTGTCAGCAAGGCGGCTTCGTCCTGCATTGCAAACCATTGCCTGACTTTTCGCTGCGCCTGCGCCGTAACCAAATAACCTTGCGCAGGATTTAACCAGTCGCGCGAAGGTCCGCCTGATTTAATTACATTCACTTCCACCCGCTGACCATTTTTTAACGGCGTATTGAGCGGCACTATTTGTCCATCGACTTTCGCCCCTCGGCAGCGGTGACCCAAATCGGTATGCAGGCGATAAGCAAAATCCAGGGGCGTTGCGCCTTGCGGTAAATCAATTACCTTGTTTTGCGGCGTGAGCACATAAACCGTATCGTCCAGCTGCGCGCGCTTGAATTGCGCAACCCATTCGGCAGAATCCGTAATCTCGTCGCGCCATGACAACAGCTGCCGCAGCCAGGCAATTTTGTCTTCATATACGCCTTCAGCCGTGGCTGATTTGCCTGATTCCTTGTAATGCCAGTGGGCAGCGACGCCAAGCTCGGCATGTTCGTGCATCTCCTTCGTGCGAATTTGCACTTCCAGCGCACCGCCATCTTCCACCCTGACCGCAGTGTGCAAAGAGCGATAAAAATTCCCCTTGGGTTGGGCGATGTAATCATCGAATTCGCCAAGAATCGGCTGCCACACATGATGCACCAGGCTCAACGCAGCATAACAATCGGCTTCCGAATCAACCACAATACGCACAGCACGTACGTCATACAACTGCGAAAAATCCAGCTGTTTATTACGCATTTTTTGCCAGATGCTATAGATATGCTTAGGCCGCCCGTACACCTCGGCTGTGACGCCGTCTTTTTTCAAGGCATGCTGCAAGCGCTCAACCACTGCAGCAATAAACGTCTCGCGTTCAATCCGGCGTTCATCAAGCATGCGTGCAATTTGCTTGTAAGTCTGAGGCTCCAGATAACGAAAAGCACGATCCTCCAACTCCCATTTGAGCTGCCAAACACCCAAACGATTCGCCAGCGGCGCGTAAAGCAACAAACTCTCGCGCGCCATCTCTTCACGCAGCGCATTCGGCTGATCCGCCAAAAAACGCAAGGTTTGCACCCGGCTGGACAGACGAATCAGCACCACGCGAATATCATCCACCATAGCCAGCAGCATTTTTCGCAAAATCTCGGTTTGCGCCTGCATTTCACGGCCATCGGTTGCAGCGCGAGTCAATGGACGCAACACCCCCAGCCGATGCAGGCTCTGCACCAGTTTTGCCGCCGTATCACCAAAGCCGACTTTTAAAAGCTCTGGGGCATCTTGCCGATAATCCATCACGGCGAAAAGCATCGCCGCCACACGCACGTCCGCATCCAACCCGAGTGACGACACAACAAGCGCTGTACCCAGCGCGTGCTGGCATGTTGACTCACCAGAGGAAAGCAGCGATGTCTGGTATGTCGCGCAGGCCAGTTCAAACGCCGAACTCACCCGTGTTGCGCCATCAACATCAAGCCCGGCAACAAGATGTGGCAGGGGATCAGCGCTACCTGCTGCCAAATCGAGCTTATGTATAACGGAAACCATGGCGCAATTATCTCATGGCACACGGTTCATGAAGCACACTGACCTTGCCCCTGTTTTCCATACGCCCTGGACTGCCTATCATGCGGACATTCTGTCTTGCTGCTGGGCCGCATTCCAGCGTTGCTCAAATGCCATGGGGCTGACGTGCCCCAAGGTTGAGTGCAACCGTTTGTGATTGTAAAACGTCAGCCAACTGATCACTTCATCCCCGGCATCGCGCCGGGTGGCAAACGTTCTGCCATACAGCCGACCGAATCCATACTGCTTGCAGATGACATCGAAACCTTAACCCTGCTTTCCCGCCTGCGGGAAATCGGAGTGAGTATTGCCATCGATGATTTTGGCGTCGGATATTCATCACTCGGCCAGCTGTCCCACTTTCCAATCGATATTCTGAAAATTGATAAGTGCTTCGTTGACAATATCCACCACAGTGAAACTGACGCAGCTATCGTTAGTGCCATTGTCACTATGGCGCATGCCTTGGGGCTGCGGACTATCGCTGAAGGGGTGGAAACCAATGCACAAACGGCCAAGCTGGCGGCACTCCGGGCGGCACTCTGCTGCCAGTATGTCCAAGGTTATTTTTTCGGGCGACCAATGCCAACCCCGCCGACTACCGAAGTGCCAACCTGGGTGGCATCGCTGGGCAGCATCGACGAAGAAAGCATTCACTCATAGTCCAGTAGTCAAACTGACAATAGTCGTACTGCGGCCAATGGATTGCAAAACGATCCACAGGAAAAGAGTAATATTCACACAATGTTTCGTCGGATAGCGAAACGCACATGAAAGGTTATTCAAGAAACCTGATCAGTCCAATATCCTTTATGCCATTTTCTTATTACACAGGAGATCAAAATGTCACCAAACGTAGGCAGTATTGACCGTGTCATTCGCATCATTGCAGGCGTTTCCCTCGTGGCACTTGCTGCTACCGGGACTATTGGCGTGTGGGGCTATATAGGCATTTTGCCCATCCTGACCGGCACTTTCCGCTATTGCCCGGCTTATTCGCCCTTCGGCATGAGCACCTGCAAAATCAAATCAGCTCCGCCGTCAGCCTGAGCAGCATCGTTGTAAAAATGCGCGGCGAGATATATAAATCGTCGCCGCGCACAGCCTAAGCCTGAAAAAAATCAAACCATTTACATCGGGAAGTTATGGTTTTTACCGCTGACAAAGCGTTCATCCACATCCACCTCGCGACGGCAAAGACGTAACTTGCCATCCGCACTGCGCCGCCACACATCATTGCGGCCATAGCAATAAGTCATCTCTTCATACACGCGGCGATTACGCACCGTCTGGCAGTTTGAATACACGATATATTCATTCGGTTTTTTACCTTCAAACACTTCCAGGTTGGTAATAAAGTGACGAACGCGCTCTGCCGGATCAGTCGTCCATTGCAATCCAGATTCCATTTGCGCAACACGGCGATCAAGACCAGCCCAGTTTTCGTCCAGGCTAGGAACATCTTTGGCACCGGTGTAACGATTGTCCTTGCGATAACGCAACTGACTGACAATTGCCAAATAAACAATGTCTTTCTCAACCATCGTTTCCAGCCATTCGCGCCAGCGCTCTTCACGCAACATCCGGGTTTCCTTGAACAAGGCCTGTTGCACTTCGATATAAATTTCATGTGAAACTGGGTTTAGTTCTTCCATCTGAATTCTCCTTGACGATAATCAATGTTCAATAAGGCAATCACCGGATTAGCGGTTCAACAGCTCATTTTTCCACTTGCCATCATTGGCACGCAGTTCATCCCAATCCTTGGCCTTCAAGAATTCTTGATAAGCACGATAAAAACCACGGTATGAAGTCTCACCAATGGCGGAGGGGCCAATGATGTTGCCGCTGTCCGGATCTTCATGCTCATTACCTAAACCCATCTGCGAATTAAGCACACCAGCAGCGATATGCGGCCCACGGTTAAGGTTGGTCATGGACTCCATGTTGTCACTGTCATCCGACTCCAGCATGCCGGCCGTGCCAAATGTCCGTAACATCGACCGGCGCACCGCATCCTTCAGTTCTTGCGGCATGTTCTTTTCAACGATGGCCCAGGTAAACACTTCGATCTGGTTAGGACCACGTGGATGCCAGACCTTGAATGTATTAGTGCCCCACAGGTAGGAGTTATTAGGAAAAATCGATGCATTGAAATGCGAGCCATAGTATTTAGCTTGCGCTTCACTAAGGTGTTTAGCTACCTTGGGCTGATTTTCTGCATACCACTTGGCAGCCATGGCCCCTTCTTCCCCCCCCATGAGTCCCGGCCCAGCGTTGAATAAAATCCCCACGCCATGCCCGTGCCGACTGGTAATTTGAACACCAGCACCTTCAGGCGGCAGAGCTTGATTGCCGGCAAGCACGCCCAACGGGCCACCCAGTGCCTTCAATGAAGCCGCATGTGTCCAACCCACGTGATAGGCGTCGCCAACGAAGTTTTCGACCGGGGTTTTCCAGTTGCACTTCAGAATGCTGCGTGCCGGAGGTCCAATCAGTTCTGCTCCGCCTGTGCCTTCCATCCAGATATCCAGGAACCAGCGATAGTCACCAAGGTAGTCAGCAAGACTGGATGCCTTTTGATCAAAGTTGCCATACCAAAAACCCTTGTAGCTCTCAACACGCACTTCCTTCATGCCCAGGGTGTCTTTTTTCAATACATTGCCATACACTTCTTTTTCAAAAGGAACAGATTCCAGCGAACCATTCAGCCCGAATGCCCATCCATGGTAAGTGCAAGTAAAGCCACGGGCATTACCAGCTTCTGCATTCACGACGCGAGCGCCGCGATGCGTGCAGTAATTTAGGAATGCTTTAACACTGCCATCACGTTGCCGCACAACGACCACTTCGTCCTCGCCCATGAAAGTCACGGTAAAGTCACCCACGTTCGGGATGATGCTGTCGTGCGTCAAAAACAGCCAGCAACGACCAAAAATTTGCTCTAACTCAAGTTTGTAAATATCGGCATCCCAAAAAATACGCTTGGCTTGGGTACCATTTTTTACATCGACCAGACTGTTTACATCGACCATTTTTCGCTCCTTGATTAAAAACATCCACCACCAACCAAAAAATAGAAACGCCAGCCACAGAGGAACTCACGGTTCTATCACCACAACACCTTTCAGGCCGCTTTTAGCTCCGTAAAACCACATCCACAAATCCATTCGGGCACTGCCTCGTAGCCGATAGTTTCAGCTTTCAGGGCACCCATCACCCCCATCGCGCAAATCCAGTTTTTCAACTCCAGCGCACCATTGCCGCCTTGTTCAATGATTTCCTGGTCGGTCATCGCGATAATCGAAGCGACATCACCCTCTTCAACCATGCGCAAGATGCGCTGATCAAATGCCTCATTGACACGTCCCATTTCAGCCGTACCTACCCAATGACTGATACCACCCGTGCCAAATACCACCACGCGCTCATTACCCGGCCAGGATT
>LNAO01000080.1_pt1 | contig 12128 bp, 11 predicted proteins | sample 602571 | NCBI WGS metagenome assembly LNAO01 (sample SAMN02440304, study PRJNA202911) | soil metagenome | biome: Subtropical and temperate rainforests or woodlands; isolation source: soil samples (1 kg each in a 20% v/v slurry with milli Q water) were... ...
CGAAGCCGCCGTCGCCACGCTCGGTGTCGCCGAACATATCGGCCGCAACGAATTGAACTGAACGACCCGGATCCACCTTATCGGAACGGCCGAAAAGACAAAATCGGGTGCCCGGCGACGCGGACAGCGGTTGCGTTTTGCAGAACCGCCGGGGGGTGCTATAAGAACTACGAGCAAGCTTGACGGCTCGGAATTTCCACCCAGCCAGGGGGGTAAACCTGGCGGTCCAGCCGGCGGTGACCGATAACACCGGCAGCCGACGCACAACACAGATCGCGTTTTCCCGCAATCACCTCCAAGTTGGGGCATCGGCCGTTCGGCCCACGCAACGGGCCTCCATGCTTGCGAGGCCACCCGCCACTTGCTGGCGGGTGGCCTCGCGACCGCTGGAACGTTGGGAAACGACGTTCGACCAGTACCAGACGCAGGTTCTCGGCTGTTCGACGAATACGGCATTGACAGTCCGGCCAGCCTGATGCCCGAACAGGTCGCCGCGATCTTCCGCGATCAGCTCGGCGACGCGCTCCGTTATGGACGGGAAAGCTCCTGTACCGGCTCAACGCCGGCCGAAACGGCGGCTGTCCTGTCCTGGTGTTCGGCATCACCCCCGAATGCCCGAGAAGCCTCGGCCTTCAGGGCGGGGAGGATGTCAATACTACGACCAACGCCCGCGAACTGTACGGCCTGCGACCAGGCGAAACGGTGCCCCAGGCCATCACCCGGCGCCAGGCCGAGCAAGCCGGAAAGGTACGGCCGCCGACGGATTTCGTTGAACAGCTTCCGAGTGATTGAGCGATTGAGTTTAAGAGCGAATCATCAAAGCGAGGCGGGGGGCAATAATGCTGCAAGTGGTCGATAACGTGCGCAAAGAGGTTTCCCCGCGCATCGCGCAGAAGCGTAAGGCCGAGTTCGGCCAGTTCATGACGCCTTCGAGCGTGGCCCGCTTCATGGCGTCCCTGTTCCCGGTCGGCACCCTGCAGACCTGTCGGCTACTGGATGCCGGCGCCGGGGTAGGCGCCTTGTCGTGCGCGTTCCTGGATCGCTGGACGGCCGGCGGCTTCGGCTTCGAGACGGTCGAGGCGACCGCCTACGAGATTGACGACATCTTGCGGGGGCACTTGGCGCAGCACTTGGCCGGCTACAACCAGGTCAAGGCGAACATCATCGCGGGCGACTACATCGAGCTGGCGACCGTGGAAGGTCTACAGGGGCAGGGCTACACCCATGCCATCCTCAATCCGCCCTACAAGAAGATCAACAGCAATTCCGCGCACCGGCTGGCCCTGCGCCGTGTCGGCATCGAGACGGTGAACCTGTATAGCGCCTTCGTCGCGCTTGCCGTCGCCCAGGCCGCGCCGGGTGGGCAAATCGTGGCCATTATCCCGCGCAGCTTCTGCAACGGGCCGTATTACCGGCCGTTTCGTGACTTCATACTTGAGCGTGCGGCGGTCCACCACATGCACCTGTTCGAGTCGCGCAGCAAGGCATTCAAGGACGACGAGGTTCTGCAAGAAAACATCATCATCCGCTTGGAGCGGGACGGTGAGCAGGGGCCGGTGACGGTTACGACATCGACCGATGACACCTTCGCCGACCTTGTGACCCACGAACACCCGTTCGACCGGATCGTGTTCCCGGATGACCCGGAGCGGTTTATTCACGTCCCCACGTCCCCGGAGAAGAACGCCATCGAGCTATCCGAGGCGATCCGCTCCACGCTGGCCGACCTGGGCATCAAGGTATCCACCGGCCCGGTGGTCGATTTCAGGCTGAAAGAGCACCTGCGCGACATGCCAGGGAAGGGCACCGTTCCCTTGCTGTATCCGGGCCATTTCAGCAGCACCGGCACCACATGGCCCATCGAGGGCATGAAGAAGCCGAACGCCATCGAGCGCAACGCCGACACCGAGAAATGGCTGTACCCGAGCGGCTTCTACTGCGTGGTTCGCCGCTTCTCGTCCAAGGAGGAAAAGCGCCGGATCGTGGCGAGCGTGGTCGAGCCGAGCGCCTTCGGTGACGTGCCCGTGTTGGGCTTCGAGAACCACCTGAACCTGTTCCACGAGAACAAGCGCGGATTGCCCGAGGCGCTGGCCCGTGGGCTGGCCGTGTTCCTGAATACGACCGCGGTTGATGAGAATTTCAGGCGCTTCAACGGCCATACCCAGGTCAATGCGACCGACCTCAAGCTGATGAAGTACCCGCGCCGTGAAACCCTGATCGAGCTTGGCGAGTGGGCCATGCAGCAAGGAACGCTCACGCAAGAACAGATCGACGCCAAGCTAGGAACCCTGACCGAATGAACGACAAGAACGACTACATCGAGGCCGCGCACCAAATCATCATTGCCCTGGGCCTGCCCAGGGCGCAGCAAAACGAGCGTTCCGCGCTGTCGCTGCTGGCTCTGCTGAACCTCACGCCGGGCAAGGCGTGGGCCGACGCGGAAAACCCCCTTGTGGGCATCACGCCCATCATGGATTGGGCGCGCGAGCACTACGGCAAGGAGTACGCACCGAACACCCGCGAGACGTTCCGCCGGCAGACCATGCACCAGTTCTGCGATGCCGGCATAGCCCTCTACAACCCGGACAAGCCCGACCGGCCGGTGAACAGCCCGAAGGCCGTCTATCAGATCGAGCCGGCCGCGCTGACGCTGCTGCGTACCTTCGGCACGCCGGCATGGCATGACGGCCTGACCGCCTATCTGGCCGAGCGGGAAACGCTGGTTGCCCGCTATGCCAAGGAGCGCGAGCAGAACCGTATCCCGGTTGAGATTGCACCGGGCAAGAAAATCACCCTCAGCCCCGGCGAGCATAGCGAGCTGATCCGGGCCATTATCGAGGACTTCGCCCCGCGCTTCGCGCCGGGTAGCATGCTGGTCTATGCCGGCGAGGCGACAAGTGGGGTTACTTCGACGCGCCCTTGCTGGCCGGGCTGGGCGTCGATGTGGATTCACACGGCAAGATGCCCGACGTGGTGCTGCACTTCACAGCGAAAAACTGGCTGCTGCTGGTCGAGTCCGTCACCAGTCACGGCCCGGTCGATGGCAAGCGTCACGCCGAGCTGGCGAAGCTGTTCGCCGGATCGACTGCCGGACTGGTCTATGTGACCGCCTTCCCGAACCGGGCCATCATGGGCCGCTACCTGGGCGAAATCGCCTGGGAAACCGAAGTGTGGGTGGCTGATGCACCGTCCCACCTGATCCACTTCAACGGCGTGCGCTTCCTTGGCCCGTACCCCACTGAATGACCGCAGGAGGATCTATGTCCAACGAGACAGCGAAAGAGGTATTGCGCGGCTACGGCAGAGCCAACGCGGCCGGGCTGGCGTCCCTGATGGATGTCGAGGACTGGCAGCGCATCGCCCGCCAGGAGCTGGAGCGCCGGGCGACCAGCATCGTGCAGGCGCTGGACGATGCCACCCTTGAAGCCATCGCGGCCGGTGAAATCGACATGCGGGCCATGTGCCGGCAGGTGCTCGAAGAACAGGGCAGGGCGCAGGCTTAAACGCTCATTGAGCAAACGAGTTTTTGAGTAAATGGTGACAGGCCCGCGCACCAGGTCAGCGCGCGAAGGCATCCGGCCGACGACAAACGCCGCCGTAGTCGAGTTGACCCGCGCTGTCGTACAGGCCGGCGCCGATCCGCTGGGAGAAGCGTTCTCGCGTATTCGACCGGCGTGCGTCCTCCGCAATGATCCGCTGCGCCACGGCGAGATCGAGATCGCCGACCTGCGGCGCTGGACGCGCGCCCGCGCCGCCTCGACAGCCAGAGCCTGCCCGGTCAACACCACGCCCAGGGCCTCCCGGCGCCGGGTTGGTGCACGTTTTGCCGCGCCATCCTGGCGTTCCCGCAGGCAGGTGATTGGTAGGCTGGTGGTCGCTTGAGGCCAACCCTGTCGGTTGGCCTGCGCAACGACGCCCCGGCGTCCGGCCGCTGGTCCGTGACCAGCTCAAGAGACCCCGCCGGGACACGGTCCCCGCGGTGGGGGTCGTGCGTCTCCGGCGGGTCAACCCTGGAGACGATACGTGGAAAATGATCAGTATTACCCCACGCCAAACTGGCTTGGGCGTGAGATGTGGAAGCGGTTCCGAACCCCGGTGGTGAGGGTTCTTGAGCCGTCGGCGGGCGACGGTGCGCTGATCCGGGCTGCGGCCGGCCGGAACTGTCTTTCCGAACGTACGAGGGTCGACGCTATCGAGATCGACCCTTCAAAGCACCCCGCCCTGAAGGCATCTGGCCGGCGGGTCGCCGTGGTCGGTCATGATTTCCTGGAATTCAAGATGGGTGCGATCTACTCACACATCATCATGAACCCACCGTTTTCGCAGGGCGCCACGCATGTTCTCCATGCCTGGCACATTCTGTACGACGGGGAGATCGTGGCGCTCCTGAACGCAGAGACTGTGCGCAACCCGTTCTCGGCGGAGCGGCAGCTGCTGGTTCGTCTCATCGAGCAATGCGGTGAGGTCGACTTCATCTCCGGCGCCTTCAAGGGCGAAGACGTTGTGCGCGACACGGACGTCGAGGTTGCTTTGGTCTACCTGCGCAAACAGGTCGATACGAGCACCTTGGTCGGCGACATCCTGGCCGGGCTTGGGGAGGACGGCGTCGATGGTGAGGCGCTCGGGAAAGGGTACGTCCCGCCAACCGAGCTGGCGCTTCCGAATCGTTTCGTCGAAAACTCGGTTCAGGCCTTCAAGGCGGCCGTCGAAGCAACGCGACAGGCTGCGCTGGCGGATGCCAGGGCTGGCTACTACGCGGCGCTTCTTGGGGAAACCATGGCGCAGACAATGCTGGACGGGACTTCGTTGAAGGCCAATTTCAGCGTGGGCGCCGTCCGCGAAGATCTGGCTCGTCGTTACGACGGCCTCAAGGATCGCGCCTGGGCGAACGTGCTGCGGTCCACGCAAGTGACGGCAAAGCTGTCGCAGCGCGCACAGCAGCGTCTGGAGTCGGAGTTCGAGAACATCAAGCAATTGGAGTTCACGGCCTCCAACATTTACGGCTTTCTGGCTGGCTTATCGGGCGCCGCCTGGGAAATCCAAGCGGAAATGGTCTGCGATGTGTTTGACCAGATTTCCCGTTACCACTCCGAGAATACAGTGTTCTATATGGGGTGGAAGTCCAACGACAAGCACCGGCAAGTGGGATGGCGCATCAGAACCACCCGCTTCATCATTCCGGGCAACCCGTATAATGGATGGCGGAAGTCGTTGGACCGTGACGGCGAGATGATGCTGGCAGACTTCGACAAGGTGTTTGCCATGCTGGATGGAAAGCGCGAGCCTGAGAACGGTCTTGTGGAGTTGTTCAGGACGCGCTTTACCGAGCTGATGGATGGCGCTCGGCTAAGCTCATCGTACTTCGATGTTCGCTACTACCCTGGCGTTGGAACCATCCATTTCTTCGCTCGGGACAAGGGCGTCATCGACAGGCTGAACCGAGTGGTGGGGCGGCTGCGCAAGTGGCTGCCGCCAGACGACTCGGCGGGTGCGAAGGGCTTTTGGCAGCAGTATGAGAAGGCGGAGAGGTTCGACGGTGAGGTGCGAAAGCGCGTCGTTTCGAATCACTCCGGTTCTTACTGGGGTCGTCCGAATGTCGGCGCTCTTATGCTGTCCGTTGATGACAGTGAAAAGCAAAAGGCAAACGACGCTTTCGGGAAGGCCATTGATGATGTTCTGAAACAGAACGGCATTGACTTGGCGCCAAGCCTGGCAGCGGCCGGATCAATCGACGCGCATCCCCTTTTGGAATGTGCTCGCGAGGTTGCATAACCAACCCCCCATCGCCCTCTGGGTGATGGGGGTTTTTTTTGGCGTCGAGCAATGTGGCCATGCGGTATGCCGTGTCCGCTGGCCTGGCCATCCCTTGATTCTTGAATCCAAGTTGTGCCTGAGCGGCGCGAGCGTCCGGACGCTCAACGCGCACCTGGCCGAACAGAACCTACTGTACTGGCGGGAGGCGGACGCGCTGGGCGATGCCGGCTACCAGGGCGTGGCCAAGCGCCCGGATCATGCACCGCAAGACGCGCTACGGCTGGCCAAGAACCGGTTGCTGAAAACCGGGCGCAGTTATCCGGAGTTTCTTGACCGGCGACAGCGATCTTGTATGCTTTTTTTGCCTTGGGGCGGGGCATCGTCGCCCAGAATTGGGAATTCCGCCTTTTCGGGCGGGAGGATGCCAAACTTGGTCTTTCTTCTTTTCGAGGTATTTTATGAACGACACCACCAGTTTCAACCCGGTCGATCTCGACGCAATGTCTTTGGACGAGCTGAGGTCGCTTGTCTCGGATGCGGAGGTTGCCATGGCGCGCCAACTCCAGGAACGGCGTCGCGAGGTTGTTGCTCAAATGCGCGAACTGGCCGCCTCTGCGGGCATCCAGATCGAAATCATCGCGGACGCATCGTTCAGGCGGCATCGTTCGGCCGTGATCGCCCCGCGGTACCGCAACCCGGCAAACCCGGAACAAACCTGGAGCGGACGAGGAAAGCGTCCGCAGTGGTTCGTTGATTCGGTTAATGCGGGCGTCGACCCGGCGAGCATGGAACTGCCCTCCTCCCAGGCCTGAACGGCGGTGTTTCCAGATTCGCCACCAGCCGGTGGACCCATGCAACAACCGCTTCAACATACCAAGAAGGATGTCGGGCCGGAACCTCTTTCCACGCCCACACCGCAAACCATCGATCGCATTTGGGTCGACATCGACGGTCTGCGCGACGACAGCCTGGGCCGCTTGGTGGACCTGGCCTACGCCATGCCGGACGCTCACATTCATGTCTTTGGCGTGCGCGGCCTCATGGGCGCGTGGCGCAACGCGTTCGCGTCCAGGCGCAACGCGGAGATGGTCGTGACGCCCGTCGTGGCGGCCGGAGCGACCGTGGTGGCGTTGACTGCCGCCGCCGTTTCCATTGCGCCCGATGCAAGGGGGCAAAGATGGCTGTTGATCGGCGCCGCGCGCGGCTATCTGGCCCTGGAGCACATTCTTGCCGGGTTCGGCATCCGGGCCGAACGTCACGCCGCGCTGACCGGCGATGTTCTTGGGTCGCTGATCAGCGGGAAAGACCTGCTCGCCAGCTCACTGAGGTCGCTCTACCTCGATATGCGCAAAAGCAGGCGCTCCGTAGTCCACGTCGGAATCCTGGCCAACGAGGCGGTGCGCCGCTGGCCTGATCTCGAAGACCCAAACATCCGCAGGCGCCTGTTCGGGACGCGCCGCTTCGGGCCGTTGTTCAAGGCGGCCGGCCTGGTGATCGAGGGTGACGACGTGGTCGGTGTCTGATGCCATTCACGCCGGAACAGCGGGCCGTCATCGCGCATCCCGGCGGTCACGCGCTGGTCAGCGCCGTCGCCGGCTCGGGCAAGACGACGACGATGATCGAGCGCATTGCCCACCTGGTCGAGCGCGGCAGCGATCCGCGGCGGATTGCCGTGGTGATGTTCAACAAGGATGCGCAGCGGCAATTCGAGGCGCGTCTGACGCAGCGCCTGAGCAAGGCCGGAACCAGCCTACCCACCGTGCGTACGTTCCACGCCATGGCGTACGGGTTGCTGCGAAAGACCTTCGAGCCCGAGCGGTTGATGCCTGCCTGGGCCTTCGAGGCCTCGGACATGGCCGTGACGAGCCTGGCCAGGGACTCGATCCGGGCGGTGAGCGGCGGCAAGACCTTCGTCGAGCAATCGGATCTCGATGAGTTCCTGCGCTACATGGACCTCTGCAAAGCCTCCCTGGACACGCCCGCTCAGGTGTTCAAGGCGGCCAAAATTCAGGCGGGCTACCAGTATTTCGTGGCCGCGTTCGAGCACTTCGAGCGACAGCGCACCAACCGGGGCGTTCGGTTTTTCGCCGACCTGCTGCGGGATCCGGTGCTGGCAATGCACCGCGAGGGGCGCCTGGCCGCCCGCATCGCAAACAAAATCGACCACCTGATCGTCGACGAGTACCAGGACATCAACGCGGTGCAGCAGGGGCTGCTCAAGATTCTGGCCGGCGAGCGCGCAGAGGTCATGGCGGTGGGCGATCCCGACCAGTGCATCTACGAGTGGCGCGGGGCCAGGCCGTCCTTCATCGTGCGCGAATTCGAGCGCGATTTCCCGGGTGTCGCGCGCTATTCGCTCAGCCGCACTTTCCGTTACGGGCACACGCTGTCGCTGGTCGCCAACCACGTCATCACGCGCAACACCGAGCGCCACGACACGCTGTGTGTGTCCGGTCCGGGCACGCCGGCGACGGTCATCGAGGAAATCGTCACCGACGCCCGTGCCGGGCGGAACCACCCGCTCGTGGACGTGCTGGCCGGGTGGAAGCGGTCTGGGCGCGCGCTGCAAGACGCCGCGATCCTGCTGCGCCTGTGGAACCAGAGCGTGGCAGTCGAGATTTCGCTGCTCGAAGCCGGCATCCCCTACAACGTCGGCGACCGGGAATCGCTGTTCAGGATGCGCGAGATCGGCGCCCTCCATTGCGTCGTCAGGCTGTTGGCCGGCGACTTCACGAAGCTGCCAGAGGACACCAGGCGCTGGCTCGCCGCATGCTTCCTGACCACCCCGGGCATGGGCCTCGCGCCATCCGAAGTCGAGGCCGCCGCCAAGCGGATGGCGGCCGATCCCGCCGGCGGCGAGCACGCCATCCTCGGCCTGATCACCGACCAGACGCGCAACCGGCAGCGCCAGCTGCTCATCGCCCGCGGCGATCTGTGGGCGGCGATCGCCGGTGGCTATTGGTCCGGCATGACCGTGGATAAGGCGCTCAATCTGTACACGACCAAGGTGGACTACCTGGAACACCTGCGTCGCACTGGCATGACCGTCGAGGCAGGCCGAAACCGGTCGTTGGCCGCCGAGGCCTTTCTCGGCTGGGCCCGTCAGAAATCAATGACGCCAGCCGCCTTCGCGGCCCGGATCGATGCGCTGAGCGAGGCCGAAAAGCGTTTGCGTGTCACGGATGGCGGCGTGCAGGTCGTCACGGCGCATCGGGCAAAAGGCCTGGAATGGCCCCTCGTCATCCTCCCGGACCTGGATGATGGCACCTTCCCCGCCACGGACTCGGCCGGCGTTTCGGCCCACGATCCGGCATGGATCGAGGGCGAGCGGCGTTTGTTCTACGTCGCGGCGACACGCGCAAAGGATCGGCTGGTGTTGCTGGTGCCGCCCGACGAAGACCTGGCGGCATACCGGGAAAGCGGCGGGCGCGAGGCGCCCGTGAAGATGATTGCCAGCCGCTTCGTTTACGAAGCCCAGCTGCCGGTTAGCATCCGGCTGGGCAAGCTGCTGGCCACGGGTCGACGGCCCGAGACGACGGGCGAGATCGCCGGCCGATACCTCGACGAGGTCGATCGCGACATGGCCGCCGCGCCGGCTCGGCGGGCTGCCGCCGGCGGTTGATCAAATACGGCGCGAACAGCTCTTGCTTCGTATTCGGTATAATGTTCGTGGGTGCGGAGAAGAAATTCGGCTTCATGCCGTGTGAGCCCTCAGCTTCGGCTGGTGGATCCTATACCTTCCCCCTATTCAATCGCCCCCTGCTCGCTCGCGACCAGGGGGCGATTTTCGTTGTAGGCCACCCCTTGCGGTCAATCGCGCCGCGGCACCCACACTGGCAACCCTTGCGTCTGGCCAGTTTGATCATGGCGCCGGCGCCCGGGTTTTATCGAACGTCCGACTTCTGCAGACCGCGACCCGGGGCATCGGGCCAGGTTCGGGCACAGGCGCGCGTCTTTCGTGGGCAGCGCCCAGGCGCACCCGGTGGGGCCGCGCCCCACGCCAGACGCCGCACCGTGGTACTTCGCTGCATCAAGCGCCGCCCCCCCTTGCCGTGTCTGCCAGCCTCGTTGGACCCGAACACCAGCACCTACCCCGGCTCTCCTTGCGGGGCATTGGCCCAGGATGCTTTCACATCGCCATGACACGCTTGTGGCGCGCACCAACATCCCAGCGTCGCACCCGCAAGTTCGCGCCGCGCGGCATCGATAAGCCACCGCTGACGCTCTCCCCAGGCGCGGAACTTCTCTACCGACGCCCCGAGCTGGTTTTCGTTCGTGATGCGAAACGGGTTTTTCCACGGCTCCGGGCGCGCGATGTAAATGTCGTGCGCCTCGCGCTTGCAGTGCATCTATTCCTAGAGCACCGACACGACGCACAAGCCGGCCAAGGACACCAAGGTATCGGCGTGCACGGTCACGGCGCCGGGCTTCGGTCCGAAGAGCGTGCTGCGTTGCGCCCTGCCGTTCACGGTCTTCCTCAAGTTGAAGGACATCGGTGGCAACGTGCTGCCGCCCTACGACGAGGAGTTCCGCGAAGTAGCGATGAGCGCGGAGCAGGCTCAGACCTATTTGCGGCCCCCCTCGGGGGCCGGCTTTTCTGTTTCTTGGAGACTTCAAACGTCCTCGCTCCGGCCTCGGCACTCGGAGCACGCGCACCACCTGAAAGTCAATCTCCAGCTTAAGCAACCCCGGCCATCAGTCTCTGTAGTCCGTCGAAATCATGTTCTTCCAATGGGCCTGTCACTTGCATAAAGCGCTCATGCACGATGGGGGCCGCGAGTTCCGCAGCAAGCACCCGTATGGAGATTTGAATCCGACCAGGCATTGAAGGCAATACAGCGAGCAAATCGATGGCCCGCGCCGTCTCGCCAGGTAACAGCGTCCCGAAACGGACATGACAAATTGGCTCTACACCCGCATCTTCGATGACAAAGCGTTCATGACGCGACATGACCTCCGCAAAGCTACGAACTCCAGTCATGGGATTCCATTCATGTTGAGGTTTCCCGGGAAGATCGTCGCCCGCCATCAACTTGATCTCCTGCCTATCCTCGGCATGAATGGATATTTCCAACTTTGCATTTGACAAGGCGAAATCAGAGCGATTGGTCAACTCAAACTGCATGCCGATCATAGAAAGATGTGTCTTCAGATACTCGGCCATATCCCGCCAATAATCCCGATTTTCACGCATGAGAGAGGCCACGCTGAAGCCGTATGGAGAATTCGAGTGCCGGCTTCTATAGTCTGGCATTGCCTCGAACTGCAAGAAGCGCAGGGACATCTCATCCGGTAGGCTCTCATTGGCGGCATCAAGAATGGAAAGCTCGACCTTTGCATTACCCCGGCCCACATCGGCCGCGACCATCTTCGCAATTTCCGGCGGTTCGGCCTCGTCGGTTGAGCTGCCACGGCGAACGTATACGACGTTGGACTTCAAGGCACCATAGGCATTCGCCAAATAGAACGGCCGCTTCTGCTTTGGAATGGTGATGATGCCGACGGCCTTTCCCTCGTAGATACGCTCCTCATATCGGAAGCCAAGTTTCGGCTTCACCTTGCTGTTTACGAACTGCTGGATGCTCGCATCGTCGAGATGCTCCGTTATCCCAACGACTGCGGCACGGCGGGGCGAATTATCCTTGAAGCCCACAAGGATGTAGCCAGCGCCGTCCTTCCAAGAATTGGCCATGGCGACAATGTCTTTCAGCAATTCCGCTTTGTCATTCTCACTGGCTTTTACGAATCGGTACTGTGCCTGCTTGAAATCGACGTCCGTACCTTCACTCTTGTAGCGGAGTGCGTCGAGTATTTCGTCCGTCGTCATGGATCGCCCCTCCAGAAGTAAATGAATTAAACCCGTGTTCCGAGCGCTATCGATTCAAGTGCCTGACGTAAGCTTTTCGCACGATCTCAGCCCCCTCATCCACGTCAAACTTCGGCAATCCTGGCCGCCCCAGCACCGGAGCAAGAACGCGATACAACTTTCGGTCCAGTGTTTCCATATCCATCGCCTTCACGAGCACCAGGTCGATGTCTTCCGAATAACGTGCAGCCGGCGCCAGGTGCGCCTTGTGCAGAACCGTGCCGCCACGCATGGCCAGATGCTGGCCCCGGACGGAGTCGGCAAAGATGGCAGCCACGCCACGGGACAGCCGCAGATCCTGCTCGATCTGGCTGCGCTTGGGCCACGACGTGCGAGTCTGCGAAGCCGTCAGGGGGGCTTAGACTCAAGTTCCAAGTGCAACACCCTGCTGCAGGTAAGGTATTGCGATGGGAACGACGTACAGACTCCAGACGATGCATGTCGCGTTCGCCCGCGTTCCAGCGGCGCGAGACGCAGTGATTTGTCGCTCAACCAGTCGGCGACCCGC
>LNAO01000081.1_pt1 | contig 12121 bp, 14 predicted proteins | sample 602571 | NCBI WGS metagenome assembly LNAO01 (sample SAMN02440304, study PRJNA202911) | soil metagenome | biome: Subtropical and temperate rainforests or woodlands; isolation source: soil samples (1 kg each in a 20% v/v slurry with milli Q water) were... ...
AGATTGACGGCACTGGCCTGCCAGTGCGGCTGCACATCATCCAGCCTTGGGCTGAGACGCTGATGCGCCTGCAGCATGGCGGCGCGCAGCTGCTGCAGCTCGTCGATCAAGGCCAGACAGGTCGCCGCGTCCCACGCGCCGGCCGCGGCCGAAAGGGGCGGCTCAATCATGACCGGGCATGTTAAACCCAGCGCATGGCAGCCTTGTGACACGGCCCGCGACGGAACCGCAGGACCGAGCACGCAAAAAAGCCCCGCCGGCGCGAATGCACCGGCGGGGCTCGCAAATCACCGGCTGGCCGGGATTACTTCTGAATGGCGGCGATGAACTCGTCGGCCTTGCACAGATCGGCGAGGTAGGTCAGCGAAGTCTGGATGGCCGCGTCGTGGGCTTCCTTGCTGCCGGCGCAGACGCAGTCTTCGATGACGATGCAGTTGTAGCCCTTGTCGACGGCGCTCCAGGTGGTGCCTTCCACCACGAAGGTGGTGGCCACGCCGATCATGGCAATGTCGGTGATGCCGTTCTTCTTGAGCACCTCGTCCAGGTTCGAACCCACGAAGGCGCTGATCATGGACTTCTTGACGATCTCGTCGCCGGGTTTGGGCGCCACTTCATCATGAATCTGCGCGCCCCAGCTGCCCGGCACCAGGGTCGGGCCGCCCTGACCCAGCATGCGGAAGAAGGCGCCGCGCGTGGGCATCGGTGCCGCATCCGGCCCGAACTCCACCATCACATGGATGACCTTCATGCCGGCCTGGCGGGCGGCGTCCAGCAACTTGGCGCTGCGCGGCAGGATGCCGGTTTCCTGCACCATCTTGGCAAAGCCGGCCGCCTGCGCCAGGGGAGCATCCGGATGGATGATGTCGTTCTGGAAATCCATCGACAGGACAGCGGTCTTCTTCACGTCGATTTCGATGGCCATCTATAGGCTTCCTTCGGTTGATTGACGGGTGTATGCGATGTACCGGCCTGGCAGCACCGCCTCAGAAATGCACCTCGAAGCGACTGGGCTCGAAGCCATCCGGCACGGTCGGCGAGTGCAGCAGCTCCACTGACGGCGACACTTCCACGAACACCAGGGCCAACAGCATCAGGTTGGCCTCGGCCGGCGGCAGATCATTGATCGGAAACTGGTCCAGATGCGCGATCATCGACTCGATGCGCGGCAGCAGCGCATCGTACACGCGCTGGATTTCGGCCAGTGGCGTGCCGATGCGCTTGCTGTGCCGCCCGCGCTCGGTCGGCAGCGCCCAGTCGGCCAGCCAGGCGAGGTCCCGATAAGCCTCGGGCAGGGCAAAGCCGGTCTCGCTCATGGCCGGTTCACCCATTCCTGCACCGTGTGCAACTGGTGGCGCACGGCGATTTCCATCTCGCTGACCGGCAGGTGCTTGAGCACCCCCGAACCCATCGCCTTCTGCGCGAATTCGAGCGTGCTCAGATCCTCGTACAGGATGTCGCGCAGCAGCACCTTGGTGTGTTCCTGGGCGAATTTCTGGCCGGCCGTCTCGGCGTCGAGCTGGTAGATGTTCATCTCCCAGGTCGACTCGTCCACCGACACCGGCCAGAAGTTGTAGGTGAAGTACCAGCCCGGCCCGACGTCGATGAAGAAATTCGGGAAGAACACGTTGATGTCGAACCACCAGTTGGCGGACTTGTCCGGGTTCAGGCCCGGCAGGTCGACCATGTCGCCCGGCGCGAAGCTCATGCCGTATTTCCAGGCCAGCGTTTCCGACGGGGTCGGCTTGTGGTTCGGATTGACCCACACGGAACCGGAATGGTGCGGCCCGTAGATGCGCGCGGTGCTGAGCAGGCCGTAGGGGTTTTCCTGCCCGGCGCAGGCATCCGGCACCGTGTGCCGGTGCACCATCATCACGTGGTAGGCCTCGTGGAAGGCGTCGATGAAGGTCTTCCAGTTGGCCTTCACCCGTGCGCTGTAGCGGGCAATGTGGTTGAAGCGGGCGAACGGGTAGTCGTCCAGCTGCGTGGCCATGCCGCCCAGGAACTCGCGCAGGCCAACCTTGGGCTCGGGTTCCCAGTGCACGAAGATGAAGCCGTTCCAGGTGTCGGTGGCCACCGGCCGCAGGCCATAGTCGGCGCGGTCCAGATTGGCGAAATACTCTTCGCCCGGCAGGCCCTTGAGGCGACCGTCCAGATCGAAGGTCCAGCCGTGGAAGTTGCAGATGAAGCCCTGCGCGTTGCCCTTGTCGCAGATGGCCACGGCCATGCCGCGGTGCGTGCACACGTTGTGGAAACCACGCACCTGGCCATCCTTGCCGCGCACCAGCAGGATCGAGGTCTTGAGCACCTCGATCGGGCGTACCACGTAGTCGCCCGGATTGGGCAGTTCCTCGACCCGCGCCACCTCCAGCCAGGCGCGGCGGAAGATTTTTTCGCGCTCCTTCTCGAAGAACTCGGCCGAGATGTAGGGCTCGACCGGCAGCGGGCCGGTGCCCATGTCGGGCGCCGGGGTGGTGATCTGGGTATGGAATTTCTCGTCCGGCTTGGTCATGACGTCTCTCTCCTGCTTATGGTTGTGCGGACCGCCGCGTATGCGGCCGCCACGCGACAGCAACTCGAATGGTAAGCGAATTAACGGCCGATCAGTCGACCGGTTTCCAGGGCAGCCGTGTCGGGTTGTCCCTGTACCAGCCCTGGATATTCTTCTTGAGCACCTTGCCGGTCAGGCCCTTGGGCAGCTCGTCGACGATCTCGATGTGCTTGGGCACTTCGTACTTGGCCAGGCGCGGCCGGCAGAAGGCCAGCAGCTCCTCGGCCGTCACGTGGGCGCCTTCCCTGAGGCTGACCGTCGCCACCACCGCCTCGCCCCATTCGGGGTGCGGCGCACCGATCACCGCCACCTCGCGCACCGCCGGATGCTCGGCCAGCACGGTCTCGACCACGCTCGGGTAAATGTTCGCAGCGCCGGAGATGATCAGGAAATTCTTGCGGTCGGTCAGGTACAGGTAACCGTCGGCGTCCAGCCGGCCCAGATCGTGGGTTTTCAGCCAGCCGTCGACCAGCGTCTGCGCGGTCAGCTCCGGCAGGTTCAGGTAGCCGCGCATGTTGGTGCTGGCGCGGATCCAGACCTCGCCGACTTCACCTGCCGGTAGCGGCCGCCCGCGCTCGTCGCGGATGGACAGCTCCATGTGCACACCGCAGCGGCCGCAGGAGCTCAGCAGCTCCGGGCGCTCGGACAGCCCGCGCAGGTGATCGTCGTGATGCAGGAACGACACCCAGCCGCCGGTGGTTTCCGTGATGCCGTACAGCTGCATCAACTCGCAGCCGAAGGTGTCCAGCGTGCGGCGGATCAGCGCCGGGCGCGCCGGCGAGGAGCCGTAGGTAACCAGCCGCAGCGAGGACAGGTCGTAGCCGCCGCGGTCGTACTCGTCCAGCAGGCGCTGCATCATCAGCGGCACGATGATGGTGGCCGTGACCCGATAGCGGCCGACGAACTGCAGGAAACGCGCGGTATCGAAGTCGCCATTGGGCAGCACCACGCTCATGCCGTTCATCAGGTTCATCGAACCCAGCACGAAGGTGATCCAGCCCGAGGCCGTGGGCGGGAACCACACGTCCTCGTAACGCAGCCCGATGCCCAGCACCGTGTACAGCATGGAGTCGCGCATGGCGCCCTGGCTCAGCATCACGCCCTTGGGCATTCCGGTGGTGCCGGAGGTGTAGCTGAGCGCGATCAGGTCATCCTCGGCCAGCTCCACGGGCCGCGGCCCGGCATCCGCGCTGTCGATCAGGGTCTCCAGGTCATGCTGCAGGCCGTGCGCGCCGCCGTAGCCGATCAGGATCCGGCCCTCGGCGCGGATGTCGTCCAGTATCTCGGCCAGCAGCGGCACGCAGTTGGCCTGCACCAGAATCACCCGCGCGTTGCTGTCGCGGATGACGTGCAGCATCTCGCGCGGCGCGTAGCGCCAGTTGATGCCGCAGCGCAGCAGGCCGATCTTGTAGCAGGCGTAGAGGTGCTCGTAGACCTCCAGGTGCTCGTGGCTGAGGATGGCGGCCACATCGCCTTTTTTCAGGCCAAGGCCCTGCAGGGCAGCGGCGAGGCGGTCCGAGCGAGTGTGAATCGCCTGCCAGCTCAGCGACCGGTCGCCATCGTGATAGGCAATCCTGTCCGGGTAGTGCGCCGCGCAGCGGGCAATGTAATCGCGTGGCAGCATGGCCGCCGTCTCCTGTCGCAGGTCTGGTGGGGGCAGAACGCGGCGAGGATCAGCCGGGCTTGAACTTCAGCAGCGGCAGTCCCTCGCCGACCGACTCGAACGTGGCCTGCACGGCGCGGCCGATGGTCAGGTCGCTGTTGGCGACGCCGACCACGTTGGCCAGCAGGCGCGGACCTTCGGCGAGCTCGATCAGGCACACGTTGTACGGGACCATGGCCTCGAAGGCCGGGTCGAAGGTGCGGTGCATGACCACGTAGCTGTAGATCTCGCCGCGGCCGGAAGCCTCACGCCACTGCACAGCGGTCGAGCCACAGTTCTCGCACACAAATGCGCCCGGCGCCAGCCAGGTGTCGCAGTCCGGGCAGTGCTGCACCAACACCTTGCCGTCGGCCATGGCGTCGAAATGCGGCTGGTTCAGTTCATTCAGGACCGGCATCGGCCAGCCCTTGATGCGCGTGATGTCGTACATGGCGGCCTCCTTACAGGCTGGCGTGCGGGCTGGTGATCATGCAGGCGTGGTACATCATGCGCCCGCCGTAGGCGGCGGTAAGCACCAGATCGTGCTTGACCTGGCGCTCGCCGGCCGTGCCGCGGGCCTGCATCACGCCCTCCGACAGCGGCGTGCCGCCCTGCAGGTAATAGCCGGACAACTGGCCGCCGCCGGTGTTGACCGGAAAGCTGCCGCCCGGCGCCGTCTGGCCGGCCAGCACGAACTCACCGGCGCCGCCGGGCTCGACGAAGCCGTACTGCTCCAGCTGCAGCAGGATGCAATAGGTGAACGCGTCGTAAACCTGCGCGCAGTCGATGTCCTTGGGGCCGACACCGGCCATGGCGTAGGCGCCCTGCCCGGCCAGCTTGGCACCGATCTCGATCTCGTTCTCGAAGCCGCGCCGGTTGGTCACACCGCGGTGTCCCTGGCCCATGCCGTGGATGTACACCGCCGGCTGTGGGCCGTCGGCGGCGCGCTCGGCACTGGTCACGACCACGGCCACGGCGCCGTTGACCGGGAACGAGCAGTCGAACAGGTGAAACGGCTCCACCACGTACGGCGAGTTGTGGTGGTCTTGCATGCTGAGCGGCTTTTTCATCATCGCCAGCGGACTCTTGAGCGCCCACTGCCGGCAGGCGACCGCCACCGCGCCCAGGTGATCCTCGGTCAGATGATTCTTGTGCATGTAGCGCCGCGCCGCCAGCGCATAGGCCGCCACCGGCCCGAACAGGCCAGTCGGCGCCTCGCTGCCGAGCTTGCCCATCAGCGGCAGCGGCATGCCAAAGGCCTGTTGGGTACTGACCCCCGGCACGATCGGCGCGTCCGAAAACACGCACACCACCGCCTTGGCCATGCCGGCCTGCACTGCCAGCGCTGCCTGCTGCACCATCTGCACGCCGGACGAGCCCTCGGCCTCGACCACCGAGCACAGGGTCAGATCCTTCAGGCCCGCGTAGTCCAGCAGGTCCATCGGCAGGTCCATCAGCGTCGCGACCGGGCTCTTGTTGATGAGCAGGCCGTCGATGTCGGACTTCTTCAGCCCGGCGTCGGCGATGGCGCGGTGGATGGCGGTGACCGCCAGTTGCCAGGTCGGCCCGATGTACTGACGGCTCAGATCCGACATGGCAAAGCCACGGATCGCCGCCAGCGGTTTCTTGCTGGCCATGCAGTTTCTCCTCAAGGTTGTGGGGGCAGGCCCGCAGCAATCCATCCCGGACTGTTCGGACCTAAGAAAGCCGGATCGCCCGATCCGGCTTTCTACAATCAGGCGAGCGGCGGGCGCTCTTCGGGGGCGGATTCCTTGCCGCCGCGGCAAACCATCAAATCAGAAATGCCAGATTCGGAATCGCCTCGTCGCCATTGACCAGGACCACCTTCTTGTAGGCCATCTTCAGGCCTTCGTCCGTGCGCCGCAGCCGGTGCGTGGTGCGCCCGGCCCAGATGCGCATGGCGTGTGTGGACTGGACCACCGTCTCGATCAGCATGAAGTTCGAGCCGACCTCGTAGCCGTCATCCGTTCGGCCGATCTCGACATTGGAAATCAGCCGCCGCATCGGCGAGGCCGGCTCCTGGCTGTAACGATAGCCGGTCAGCAGCTGGCGCACGCGGGTGGCGATACGGGTGCGGTTGTCGTAGATGTGCGACACGTGCGTGTTCGGGTCGTGGCCCTCGGCGCGCGGCACCCAGTACACGCCGTCGTCGGTCCACAGGGCTTCCCAGTCGGCGTAGCGGGACTCGTCGGCCAGGCGCGCTTCCTGATAGATGAAGCCGGTCACTTCGCGCAGTTCGGCTTCGCCGAGCGCGGCTTGTTCGAGTGTTGCAGTGCTCATTGCGTGCCCTCAGCCGGCCATGACGTGCAGGTAGTGCTGCCAGAAACCGCGGTTCGAGGTCTCGTCGGTCATGTGCGAGGTACGCACGCCGCGCGGGTCGGTTTCCTCGCGATTCAGGCCGCGGCTCAAATCACACCACGGATCACCGGCTTCGAGTGCCTGCTGCGCCCGCTCGGCAATCGACGCGTCGTCCGCCACCAGGAACGAGGCCGGCCCGAGCGCCCCCTCGCTTTGCCGCAACAGCCGAAAATCCAGACTCGGTGCGCCTTCCAGCAACATCGGCGTGTGCCACTGCACGCTCTTGTTCACGGCCAGCGGCTGGAAAATGACGATGTTCATCTCGGCCAGAAACAGGTTCGGCCAGATGCAGGCGTGCGGCGGGCCCAGGCGCATCAGCTCGGCGGCCCGCTCCTTGCCGTAGGATTTTTCCATCGCGGCCACGTAGTCGGCGGCCTTTTCGGGGCTGGTGCCCAGCCACTCCAGCGGCTTGGTGTAGCCGCCGGCAAAGTCGATCTCGGTGTGGCCGTTGCCCCAGTCGCGGATGACGCCGTTGGCCGAGGTGTCGTCCGCCACGAACTGGTCGTACTGCGAGCGGATGGCCCGCACGAAGGACTGATGCGTGAAGCCGACGTGGTAACCGTCGGTGTCGTTCTCGGGCAGCATCTTCCAGTTGGCGCCGTACTCATGGCGCACCCAGCCGGCGGAAAGGCGCAGCCTGCCCTCGGGCGACAGGTCGCAGGCGCGGTCGATCAGCTCCTTGGCGCGCCCCAGGTGCTCGTCGAGCGTGATGCCGTCCGGCGCCGCGCTGGCAAACACAAACCCGCGGTAACTGCCGCTGCGCGGCACTTCCAGGCCAAGCTTGTTCCAGTCCTTCTGGAAGCCGCCGGCGTGCGGCACGTCCTGCAGCTCGCCATTCAGGCCGAAGGTCCAGCCGTGGTAGGGGCAGGTGAAATTCTTGGCGTTGCCGGCGGCGGTGTTGCACACCAGATTGCCGCGATGCTGGCAGCGGTTGATGAACACGTTCACCGCGCCATCCTGGCCGCGCACCACCAGGTAGTGCTGGCGCCCGACGGTGCGGGTGATGTAGTCGCCCGGGTTCGGCAGCTCGCTGTCGTGGGCCACGAACACCCAGCCGCGCGAAAAAATCTTGTCCAGCTCGTCCTCGAACACGTACGGCTCGGTATACAGCGAGCCGTGGACGCGGTCCGGCTGGATCAGGTCCCGGTAACTGGCCGGGGAGAGACGTTCGATACGCATGCCCTTGCTCCTGCGTAATGCCGGCACCGGGCCGGCGGATCGGGCCACCCTGTCGCGGGAAGCCCGTGCCTGATTGGAAAGCGCGCGTGCCGGGGCCACCGGCACCACCCTACTACCCTTCCCTGGGCCGCCGACTCCCGCACGCCTTGTCAGAGCCGAACTGCATTCTAACGGTCGTTAGCCTCGTTCAACCATCCGCACCGATGCCGGCCTGACCGGCGTCAACACCGGCACATGTCCCCGCTCACAGCCGGTGCCGCCGATCGCCACTCGCAAAGCCGATCAGACCGTCGCCGTCGTCCAGCCCGCGTGTCAGCGCCAGCACCTTGAAGGCCTCGCCCATGGCCTGCGGCAGCAGCAGCTGCCGCGCCTGCAGGGCCAGGTCCATGTATGCCGGATCGGCCGGGTCGAGCGCTTCCAGCAGCTGCGGCAGACCACAGTTGATGAGGAACTGCGCCTGATTGGCGAAACCGGCCAGGCTCGCCCCGGCCTCGCATCCGGCCTGCGCCATGGCGGTGAAATCGACATGCGCCGTGATGTCCTGCAAACCCGGCCACAGCAACGCATCGGCGTGCGCGCGCTGGCGGTAATGGCACTGCAGCGTGCCCGTGTGGCGCTGCGGGTGGTAATACTCGGCCTGCGCGTAGCCGTAGTCGATCAGCAGCAGCAGGCCGCGCTGCAGGCGCTCGCACAGCGTGCTGACCCAGGCCTCGGCGGCGAAATTGACTTCCGATTCGTAACCGGTGGGCAGATCGAGCGATGCCACGCGGGCTGCGAGCTGCGCGTCCTGCGGCGGGCCATTCACCAGCTCCATGCCCTCCCCCGCCGTGGTCACGTAAAGCTCGGTAATGCCGCCATCCACCACACGAAACCGCCGCACCGGCATGGCATCCAGCACCTCGTTGGCGATCACCACGCCGCTGAACCGTTCCGGCAACTGGGAAAGCCACGCCACCCGCCCGGCCAGATGCGGCACGCGCCGGGCGATTGCCGCGCGCTGGCGCTGCTGCAGCTCGGCGCTCAGCTCCAGCATCAGATACCGCCGCGGCGGGCAACCGAGCGTGTCGAGCTGCGCCAGCAACTCGGCCGCCAGCGCGCCGCTGCCGGGGCCGAATTCCAGCACCTCGCCATCCGGCACGGCGGCGAGTACCTGCGCCACCTGCCGCGCCAGCGCGCGGGCAAACAGCGGCGAGCGCTCCGGCGCGGTGGTGAAATCCCCCTCGGCCCCGAACTTGCGCAGCCCGTTGACGTAATAACCCAGCCCCGGCTCGTACAGGGCCCGCTGCATGTAGGCATCGAAAGCCAGCCGCCCGCCGCCAGCGGCAATCGCCGCGCGGATGCGGCCCGCAAGCTGCGCCGACAGCTCCAGCGCCTGGGCATCCGGCAGCGGCAGCTCAGGCATGGGCCGGCACCGTTAATATCCGCGTCGCTGCGCCTGTCGCCCGCCGCGTTTCATCCATCCCGGTCATCTGCATGTTGATTCTGTCCCTGGCTCTCACCGTCGTTGCCTACCTGCTGGGCTCGCTGTCGGCGGCCATTGTCGTGTGTCGCCTGCTGCGCCTGCCGGACCCGCGCAGCGCAGGTTCCCGCAATCCGGGCGCCACCAACGTGCTGCGCATCGGCGGCAAGTGGCCGGCCTTCCTGACCCTGGCCGGCGACCTGCTCAAGGGCGTGCTGCCGGTGCTGGCGGCGCATGCGCTGCACCTGCCGCCGTGGGGCCTGGCGGCGGTCATGTTCGCGGCGTTTCTCGGTCATTTGTACCCGCTCTATTTTGGCTTCGCCGGCGGCAAGGGCGTCGCCACCACACTCGGCGTGGTGCTGGCCATGAGCCCGCCGGTTGGCCTGGCTGCCTGTCTTACCTGGCTGGCCACCGCCGCCATCACGCGCTATTCGTCCCTGGCCGCCCTGGTCGCCGTCGGGTTGACGCCGATCTACACCGCGCTGTGGACGCGCCAGCCGGCGCTGGTGCTGACCACGCTGCTGATCGCCGCCATCCTCACCTGGCGCCACCGCGAGAACATCGCCCGCCTGCGCGCCGGCACGGAAAGCCGCATCGGCCGCAAGTCAGCCACCCCGAGCACCCCATGAACCACTGGCTGTTCAAATCCGAACCGGACGTGTTCGGCATCGACCACCTGGCCGCCAAGCCCGACGCCACCGAGCACTGGGACGGCGTGCGCAACTACCAGGCACGCAACTTCATGCGCGCCATGCAGGTCGGCGATCAGGCCTTTTTCTACCACTCCAACTGCGACCCGCCGGGCATCGTCGGCATCGTGGAAGTCGTCCGCGAGGCGTATCCGGACCACAGTTCGTGGAATCCGGAGAGCAAATACTTCGACCCGGCCTCCACCCCCGACAAGCCGCGCTGGTTCATGGTCGACGTGCGCCTGGTGCGCAAACTGCCGCGCCTGATCTCGCTCGCCGAACTGCGCGAGCACCCGGCGCTGATCGACATGCCGCTGGTGCGGCGCGGGAACCGGCTGTCGGTGATGCCGGTGTCCGAGCAGGCCTGGTCGGTCATTCTGGCGATGGCACAGGACCACGATGCACGGTTCGACAAGCCGCTTTGAGCTCGCAACCCACCCCCGACCCAGGCGAACCCAAGACCTACTTCGCGTGCCAGATTCCGTACACTGGATTTCATGGCGCCAGCAACGATCAGCCAGTTCCGCCACCTGATCCGTACGCTGAACTCCTATAGTCCCGTCCAGGCCCCCCTGCTGCTGGCCCGTGAGGTGTTTCGGGGGTTGGCGGGGGACGGGAACGTGACAAACCGGGAGGTGTACGCATGCTAATTGCCCTGCACAAACAGGCCCGCATCTCGCCCCACGTGCGGGCGCAGATGCCATAAATAATGTGTTATAGGTCACGTCAGAATCACTACGCGGGCGTGCTGCCGCTGAATACCAGCGGTGGATATAGGAGATAATAACCCTATGAATCCATGGAAAATTTTTAGGGATAAGCTAGTATTAGACCGAAAGGAAGACGAGGCCTTCTATGCCGCTGCACTGAGTGAGTTTCAATCAGGAAAAGTAAGAGGAGGCATTATGGCAAAAGCAATAGCTCAGTGCGATGGCGACGAACTAAAAGTAAAATCTATCTACATAAGGCTTCTGGCCGCCGCAATTCGGGATGACCGATATATTCAAAATCGGACGAAAGAAGAGATCCTTAATGCCGCCCAGCGAGTAGCTAATGAAATCGAACGTGCGAAAACTGCCAAGGCAAAAGCTACCATTTCGCCAGAACTCAAGCCCGAAACAAAAAAGGAGCAAAATCGGGGTTTGGCTCGGCTTTGGGTGACTTTCGCAATGATCGCGTTGATTGCTTGGGGATTATTGATTTCCGAAAATGATAGTAACCAAATTTCTTCATCAAACCATATTGCACCAGAAGTGCAGGGTGATTCGTACGATAAGCTGGTTTCGCAGTACGAAGCGCAATATCCACCAATCAATCCTGATTCACCAGAATTCGATCAATCGCTAGCCGATAAGATAGCGGCTAGGATGGAGCAGCACAGAAATAAGGGGCAATCGCCAGAACAATCACTTAAGCTGGCAATCTCCGAATTTTTACGGCCGCCAGCGCAAAACGTACAAGGCAGCGCTTTCCAGAGGACACCATCCAATCCAGTTCAGAGTCGACCAGCCAGTGGCGCCTGTCAGTTTAAGCCAGTAATGACAAATGATGACTATCGTGCGTGTGGAATTCAACCACCGAGTCGCTGAAATATTGGTTTATCCGCTCATAAAACGGCGCGCAGTTCTCCAAAATCGAGGTTATTCGTTGAGTAACAATAGAGAGGTGGGATGAACAAACTGATTGAGCAGCTTCCCCAGATCATCACTGCCGCGGCGCAGAGCTATCTGGGCATCCTGGCGCTGCTGTCGGTTGCCCTGGCCGTGCTGGCCTATTTCTTCTTTGCCAGCGCTTCCGAGAAGGTCAAGGTCGGCATCTTGTGCTGCTGTTTCTGGGCCGGTTTTGGCGCAACCATGTTTCGGGCTGCACCCGCAGCGGCTCCTGAAGGAGGCCGCCAAGGATCCGGCCGGTATCGTGCAGTTTGCGCATTACGGCGTGGGTGACGAGCTGGTCACCAACGACAGGAACCTGCTGCCGGACGACAACCGCGCGGATGCGCGCGCCAACGCGGCCCGGGAAGCGGCCCTCAAGGAGCGGTCGATGGCGGCCTGCTGGCTGCCCGCGGCACGGCGGAGGAGATATTCGGAGGAGATATTCGACGTCACGAAAAAAAGGCTAAGACGCGCCCAACCACCTGCCTGAATAGACGCACCGCGCGTCAGCCGGGCACGGCCACGCCAGTGGGCGCCTGCGGCCTGCGGCGCGGCCACCGAGCGCTGCGCACC
>LNAO01000082.1_pt1 | contig 12054 bp, 15 predicted proteins | sample 602571 | NCBI WGS metagenome assembly LNAO01 (sample SAMN02440304, study PRJNA202911) | soil metagenome | biome: Subtropical and temperate rainforests or woodlands; isolation source: soil samples (1 kg each in a 20% v/v slurry with milli Q water) were... ...
GTTCGGTCATGGTGTTGTATAGGCGTAGGTGTCAGTCAGATCCATCCGACTCGGCATTGGTGTTTGCTTTTTTACCCAACAAGCTGCTGGAAACGAAAAGTAAGGCACCGAGGACAATTGCAATATCAGCCAGGTTGAAGGCCGGCCAATGCCAGTCTCGCCAATAGAAATCAAAGGAATCCACAACATAGCCGCGAAAGACCCGGTCAATCAGGTTGCCCATGGCGCCACCGAGGATAAGACTGTAAGCGATGGCTTCTCCTTTATGACGATTTTCAAGGATCAGCTTGATCAGAAAAATCGAGACCACTACCGCGATTCCGATAAAAAAGTAGCGCTGCCAGCCTCCACCATTCGCAAAAAGACTGAATGCGGCACCGGTGTTCCATAGGTGCACCCAGTTAAAGAACGGGGTCACCGAAACATACTCGCCATAGGCCATTGATTGCTGCACCAGCCACTTTACAGCCTGATCAGACGCTGCCAGCAGGCCCGATATGGACAATAGGGCATACGGCGAGAGCTTTTTGCCAATAATGAGCATTATTTAACCCTTCAACGCCAAAATGCGTCTGGCACCGTTAAGTACAATGCCCCCCGCGATGGTGCCGATAATCAGATCCGGATAATTGGAACCGGTCCACGCGACCAGGGCGCCGGCGGTGATGACCCCCAGGTTGATCACCACGTCGTTGGCCGAGAATATCCAGCTTGCCTTCATGTGCGCCCCGCCTTCCCGATGTTTGGATATGAGCAGCAGACAACTGGTATTGGCAATCAATGCGACGAATGCGATAGCCATCATCACCAGCGATTCAGGCTCACTACCGAATACAAAGCGTCTCACCACCTCTACGAGCACGCCCACAGCCAAGATCAGTTGCAGTACACCAGCAAGATGCGCGGCACGTACCTGCATTTTCACGCTATGTCCAACCGCATAAAGGGCAAGCCCGTACACCGCCGCATCGGCAAAATTGTCCAGGGATTCTCCAATCAGGCCGGTGGACCGGGCGATCAGACCGGCAGTCATTTCCACCACGAACAGAAGTGCATTGATGCCGAGCAACCAGCGCAGGGTCCCGGATTCTTGCTTAGCAGAAGCTGCCGAAAACTCGGCGGCCTTGATGGTCTCCGGATTTGCAGCGACGGTTTCCTGAAGCGAGGCGCCTAGCCCCAAGGTCTTCAGTTTCGAGGTGACGGGCTCGACCTCGCCGTCATGCACGACCTTCAGCCGGCGGTTCGACAAGTCGAAGGACAGCGCCCGAATCTCCTCAAAGCCGTTCAGGGCTAGGCGAATCATTCGTTCTTCTGATGGACAGTCCATCTTCGGCACGGCATAAACACTGACCCATCTCCCTGGCGCCTCGGAGGAGGCCTGTATATCGGTATCCGCTGCGGACGTTGCATCACCGCCACAGGCGCCACCACAGGATTTGCTCATGATACGACTCCACTTGAACAATGTTGTGGTACCATTTAAAACTATAAAGCTACTATAAGGTCAATAGAGTAAAGAATCCGTTGGGGAGGAGGCTGATGCGCATTGGTCAGTTGGCGCAGTTGGTAGGGGTCGAAACACAGACGATCCGCTTCTATGAACAGCAGGGCTTGTTGCCGCCGCCTGATCGGCAGGACAACGGTTACCGTGTCTATACCGAGAAGCATGGTGAGGGGCTGGCCTTCATCCGTCGCTGCAGAATCCTGGGCCTGTCACTGGCTGAGATTCACGAACTACAGAGCTATGAGGACGACCCTCATCAGCCTTGTACCGCCGTCAACGCCTTGCTCGATGATCACATCTCTCATGTGCGGTCGCAGATAACCGCTCTGCAAGCGCTTGAGAAACAACTCGTTTCACTGAGAGAGCGAGTTGCAACGATGACCGGGAAGTTGAGGCGTGTGGGGTTCTTGCTGGAATTAGCGAAGGAAACATGCACCAGCAGTAGGTGAAGCATCAACCAGATAATCCGATGAGATGCCGGTCTGTCTCACTCTCATGCAAAGGTAAGATCAACCATTTAATCCGCTTACCCAAAGTAACAAGGAGAAAAATATGAAGGCAGCCGTCTATTACGGACCGCAGGACATCCGCTGCACCCAGGTGCCTGATGCTGCGATCAAGGCCGATCACGAAATGCTGGTGAGAGTAGTCGCCACCTCCATTTGCGGTTCGGACCTGCACCTGTATCGCGGAGCGCTGGACCCCATCATGGAGAAAGGGGTATCCCAGACCGGCCATGAACTCGTCGGAGAAGTGGTGCAGGTGGGCAGGGCAGTCGGGCGGTTCAAGCCCGGCGACCGAGTCAGCATGGCCTATTCGGCCTCCTGCGGTCACTGCTATATGTGCGAGGTGGGTCAGACGGCGCATTGCGAGACCACGCACAATGCCGTTTATGGCTTTGGGCTTCCCTTCGGCAATCTGAACGGCACCCACGCCGAGGCGCTGGTGCTCCCCTACGCCGATACGCACACGATCAAGGTGCCCAAGGAGATTCCCGACGAGGCTGCACTCACGCTGTCTTGCAACCTGCCTACGGCGGTGATCGCCAATCGCCTCGCGGATATTCAGCCCGGGGAAACCGTGGCGCTGGTGGGCTGCGGTCCGACGGGGTTGATGACCCTCGACATCGCCATGCAGCGCGCCCCAGGCCGGATGGTCGCGCTGGACAAGATCGCCCACCGCCTGGAATACACCCGCAAGCAGGGTGCGGTCGCGATCAATGCAAGCGAGGAAGGCTGGAAGGAGAAGGCCCTCGCCGAAACGGGCGGCCGCGGCTTCGACAAGGTGATCGAAGTGGTTGGCTATCCCGAAGCCTTGCAGATGTGCCTCGACCTGGTACGCCCCGGCGGGACGGTGGTTGCTATCGGCGTGTTCTGCGATGACAAGTTCAACCTCAATCTGGCTGATGTGTTTCTACGCAACATCACGCTGCACATGAATGGTTTCGCCAACGCTCAGCCTTACATGTGGGAAGCCTTGAGGATGATGGAGACTGGAGTGGTGAATCCGGCAACCCTGTTCTCGCATCAGTTCAAGCTGGATCAAGTGGACGACGCGTTCAAGACATTCCACGAGAAAACGGATGGTGCCATGAAGATGCTGATCCGGCCTTGAATACGGCTCTTGGGGTAGCGATAGGGTGCGCCTGCCGCGCAGGCGAGTATTGGCAGTCGTATTTCTGGAGAACTTGAGCAGCGCGCTGGTGACCGACGACCGTGCCCGCCGGAGCCATGAGGTGGGCATCTCTACCAGGAAGCGTTTGCGAGCATGTTCCCGCCGCCGCGCCAACGCGGGATGGACATGCTGGCGAGTGACGAGTCGGACATTCAACAGCAAGGAGACCTTGATTGCCCAGGGGCGAGAGGATCGCGTGATTCTCCTCTCGAGTTCTTATCGCCTGTTTGAGCTGATTGATCGCGTCCCGTAGTATGTCTTCGGTCACTGCGGCCATTGGACGAAAACCAGCATGCCGCGACCTTCAATCGCCTGGTGAGTTTTTTTATTGCCGAGTAGTGACTCGGCTTGTCACCGGAGAAACCAGCGCCGCGTGGCAGTTTGCGGCGGCCCCGCGTAGGGCTGCAATTTGTAGCATGACCCAAAGGAGAAGCAACGATGAAGCTTTACTACAGCCCGGGAGCCTGTTCCCTGTCCCCTCATATCGTCCTCAATGAGGGGGGATTTTCCTTCGAGACGGAAAAGGTCGACCTCGCCACCAAGAAGACCGAAAGCGGTGGCGATTACACCGCCATCAACCCGAATGGCTACGTGCCAGCATTGGTGCTGAAGGACGGTGAGGTGCTGACCGAAGGGTCGGCCATCATCCAGTACCTGGCCGACCGCGTGCCGGAGAAGAAACTCACGCCGCCCGCTGACACGATGGAGCGTTACCGGCTGCAGGAGTGGCTCAACTTCATTTCCACCGAGCTGCACAAAGCGTTTGCCCCGCTATTCAACCCGAACGCGCCGGAGGAATGGAAAACGCAGATGAAAGACCTGCTTGCCCGGCGTTTTGACTACGTGTCAAAGAAACTCGACGGCAAACAGTATCTGATGGGTGACACCTTCACGTCAGCTGACGCCTATCTGTTTACCGTCCTAGGCTGGGGGCAGTGGGCAGCGGTTGATCTTTCACCTTGGCCAGTGCTGACCAGCTATGTCAGCCGCGTTGCCGCTCGGCCGGCCGTGCACGCAACGTTGAAAGCCGAGGGGCTGGTTAGCTGACGGATTTCAGAGCACGCCTTCTGTGAGGGCGAAGCCCCGCAAGTTAGACCTGTGGCGATGTAGAGGAAAAATATGGTTGGACACGGCTGTGGGCGCGACAGTTTGCGCCCACAGCCATGCCCACAAAGACAAACCTGTCTGTGTAGATTCAGACTCGCTCACCGTAGAAATGTATCCGTTAACTAAAAGTATCCATTTGATCATTACCGGATACGCGTCTTGCGCACTTAGCGAGAGGCCACATTTTAACAATGAGGGAAATCATGAAGATATTGATCGTATTGACGTCCCATGACACGTTGGGTGACACCGGCAAGAAAACAGGCTTCTGGTTGGAGGAGTTTGCAGCACCCTATTATGTCCTCAAGGATGCTGGCGCGGAAATCACGCTAGCCTCCCCGAAAGGTGGGCACCCCCCACTCGACCCGAAGAGCGAAGAGCCGGACTTTCAAACTGCAGCAACCGCTCGTTTCAAGCAGGACAAAGAAACACAGGCGGCCCTTGCCAACACCTCGAGGCTTTCAGCCATCAGAGCGGATGAGTACGACGCAGTTTTCTATCCCGGTGGGCACGGGCCGCTGTGGGACCTGTCTGGGGATGCCGACTCGGTCGCGCTGATCGAGGCAATGTATGCCGCCGGCAAACCGGTTTCCGCGGTCTGTCATGCGCCTGGCGTGTTGCGGTATGCCCGCAAACCGGATGGGAGCCCGATAGTCCAAGGCAAACGGGTGACCGGTTTCTCCAATAGCGAAGAGGCCGCAGTCCAATTGACTAATGTCGTGCCATTCCTGGTAGAGGACGAGTTGAAAAAACACGGCGGTGACTATTCCAAAGGACCCGACTGGCTCCCCTTTGCTGTAGTGGACGGAAATCTTGTTACCGGCCAGAACCCTGCCTCATCGGAGGAAGTCGCACATGAAGTGTTGAAAATGCTGCGATGATCTCTGGCGGTTCAAACTTGACAGTCTGGCCTGTGCCTTTCTCCGCCCTCGAAGGAGTTGCGCATCCGGCGACGGCGCTCCAATGAATGTTGTAGTGGTCAACTAATTCCGGACACCTCGATAGGTGGTTTCGACGCCATCGCCCGCTCGTAAACGGTCGGTGGCAGATATCCCAGTTTCGAGTGCAGCCGCTCGTTGTTGTAAAACCCAACGATGTATTCCACGATGTCACGTATCGCTTCTGCGTGATTGGCGTAGTCGCGGCGCCATACCCGCTCCATTTTCAAACTCAGAAAAAAGCGTTCCATCACTGAGTTGTCCCAGCAGTTACCTTTACGGCTCATGCTTTGCTGCATGTCATTTCGCGCCAGCAACGCTCTGTAGCTTGCGCTGGCGTACTGGCTACCGCGATCCGAGTGGGCGATCAGGCCAGGTGGCGGTTGACGCTGAGCAATTGCCAGCTGCATTGCACTACACACCAGCTCGGCAGGCATGTTCGGGGCCATGGACCAACCCACGATCTTGCGTGAGAACAAATCCAATACCACAGCCAGGTACAGCCAGCCGCTGCGGGTCCGGATGTAGGTAATGTCCGCTACCCAGGCCTTGTTTACCGCCTCAGGCTCGAATTGACGATTCAGTACATTTTCGGCAACTGGCAGGTCGTGCTTGCTATCGGTCGTGTGCACAAACTTACGCTTCCAAGCCGAACGCAGGCCGTTGGCACGCATCAAGCGACGAATTTTATAAACGCCGATTTCCATACCCTTGGCGCGCAACGCTTTACGTAACGGACGGCTCCCATAGCAGCCGCCACTCGCATCAAACGACGCTTTGAGCTGCACGGTCACGGGGCAAACCGATGCTGGCGTGTCGGCACGCCTGTTTGCCTCGTAGAACCCCGATCGGCTGACCCCCAGCAGCCGACAGACATACGCCACCGAATAAGCCTTCTGTTGCAGCTGCCGAACCAGGCGATACGTTACTTCAGCTCGCGGGCAAAGAAGGCGGTGGCTTTTTTTTTCCTTAATGAGCTTCCCCCGTTGCCAACCAATGTGCAAGCGGGCTGCGCAAGATCACTGCCGGTCGTATCGATTGCGGCACTCGGCTTGATCGAGCGTCTCTACGTGCTGTCACCGGACCGCCTATCGCGAAAGTACGCGCACCAGGTTCTTCTCATCGAGGAACTGTCGGCGTGCGGCGTCGAGGTCGTGTTCCTCAATCACGCCATCGGCGCGACCCCGGAAGAGGCGCTGTTGCTGCAGATGCAGGGCATGATCGCTGAATACGAGCGCGCCAAGATCATGGAGCGCAATCGTCGCGGCAAGCTTCATGGCGCGAAGCGCGGCAGTGTCAATGTGCTCTCGACGGCGCCCTATGGGTGATCTGGCAGGTCGCGGCACGCCGCAATACTTACAAAAAGCTTGGCAAGAGCAGCCCGCTCTACAAAGCCAAGCGCAAGGTCGAGAAGGCCAAGGCGCAGGTGCGGGCCAAGGTCGAGCACCCGTTTCGGGTGATCAAGCGCCAGTTTGGTTAGTAAGCGCTCCATAAACCCCATCTTCAAACGAACCGATAGCCAGACGATGCTGCGCTCCTGATTTCTTTTCAGGAGCAGCTGCCATGATGCGTCCCGACGCCAAGGTGCAGAAGGTCTATCTCTATCCCAAGCCTGTCGACTTTCGTAAATCCATCAACGGCCTGGCGGCACTCGTCGAGTTGGATATAAAGGTGGAAGTGTTCAACCCGGTACTGTTCGTGTTCCTCAATCGCAGCCGCAACCAGGTGAAGATCCTCTATTGGGAGCGTAATGGTTTCTGCCTGTGGCTCAAACGCCTAGAGGCCGAGCGCTTCAAGACCAAGCCCGATGCCGGCGATGAGCCCATCGAGCTGACGGTCGACGAATTGAACTGGCTGCTCGACGGCATCGACCTCTGGCGAAACCGCCCTCATCAAGTCCTGACGCCGCGTTACGTGGCCTGAGCCGGTATAATCCACGGCCATGATTGCCGTGCCCGATACCCTTCCTGACGATCCCGACGCGCTCAAACAGTTGCTGTCGCAAGTGTTGCTGGCACGTCAATCTGATCTGAACAAAATCAGTCAACTTCAGGAACAGGTCGCTCTGCTGCGCCACAAACTGTTCTCGCCGAAGTCAGAGCGCAGCCCCGAGGATGCGCGACTCGCCGCAGTTGGCCATGTTCAACGAGGCCGAAGAGCTGGTCGAAGAGGGTGCTTGCACTGACGAGCCAGGCGGTGATGGAGCTGAGGCAGAAGAGGTTATGGTGCCGCTCAAGCGCCGTGGCAAGCGCAAGCCGCTGCCGGCCAAGCTACCGCGTATTGACGTCATTCACGAACTGCCCGAGCACGCGCTGACCTGCGAGTGCGGCTGCCGCAAGCAGGCCATCGGCGAAGAAACCAGCGAGCAGCTGGAGATCATCCCGATGCAGGTGCGGGTGATCCGCCATATCCGCAAGACCTATGCCTGCAAGGCCTGCGAAGCGGCACCGGTCACCGCCGACAAGCCAGCCCAGCTGATCGAGAAAAGCCTGGCCAGCCCCAGCGTGCTGGCGATGCTGCTGGCCACCAAGTACGCCGACGGCATCCCGCTGTACCGCTTCGAGAGGATGCTCAGCCGGCACGGCATCGACATCTCTCGCCAGACCCTGGCGCGCTGGGTAATCCAGTGCGGCGAACAGCTGCAACCCGTGATCAACCTGATGCGCGACCGGCTGCTCGACTACCCGGTGCTGCACTGCGACGAAACCCGGCTGCAGGTACTGCATGAGCCGGGTCGTGACCCCACCACGCAATCCTGGATGTGGGTGCAAAGCGGTGGGCCGCCGGACAAGCCGGTGATCCTGTTCGACTACACATCCAGCCGTGCGCAGGAAGTACCGCTGCGCCTGCTCGCAGGCTACCGCGGCTACCTGATGACTGACGACTATGCCGGCTACAACGCCGTGGCCGCACAAGAGGGCATCGAACGCCTGGCCTGCTGGGCGCATGCGCGACGCAAGTTCGTCGAAGCACAGAAGGTGCAGCCCAAGGGCAAGACCGGGCGCGCCGACATCGTGCTGAACCTGATCAATAAGCTTTACGGCATCGAGCGTGAGCTGAAAGAAGCCGACGACAGCGGGCGCCTCGCCGCCCGCCAGCAGCGCAGCCGACCGATCATCGACCAACTTAAGACCTGGCTGGACAAGACCCAACCACAGGTCGCCGGACAGACCGCCCTGGGCAAGGCGGTGAACTACCTGGCCAGCAACTGGAGCCGCTTGGTGCGCTACCTCGAAGGCGGCCACCTGCCAATCGACAACAACCGCGCCGAGAACGCCATCCGCCCGTTCGTCATCGGCCGCAAGAACTGGCTGTTCAGCGACACCCCGAAAGGCGCCAGGGCCAGCGCGCAGATCTACAGCCTGATCGAAACCGCCAAGGCCAACGGCCAGGAACCTTACGCCTGGCTGCGCCACATCCTCGAACGCCTGCCGACCGCCAGCAGCGTAGACGACTGCGAAGCACTGCTGCCGTGGATCGCGTACCCAGCAACTGCATCCTGACTTGCGAACCTTGTTAGCGGTAGGTGGGTTTATGGAGCGCTTACGTCGCGGCACGCCGCAGCACTTACAAGAAGCTTGGCAAGAGCAGCCCGCTCTACAAAGCCAAGCGTAACCGCGCCATGAACCCCACCTTCAAACCCGCGGCCTGAGGCCGGATGCTGAGCTCCCGATTCCCTCTGGAGCTTACCCGGCATGATGCGTCCCGATGCCAAGGTCGAAAAAGTCTACCTCTACCCCCAACCCGTGGACTTTCGAAAATCCATCGACGGTCTGGCCGCTCTGGTCGAACTGGATATCAAGGTCGCCGTGTTCGACCCAGTGCTGTTCGTCTTCCTCAACCGCGCCCGCAATCGGGTGAAGATTTTGTATTGGGAGCGCAACGGCTTTTGCCTGTGGCTCAAGCGCCTGGATGCCGAGCGCTTCAAGTCGCACCCCGAGCCCGGTGACGCGGCCATCGTGCTGACGGCCCAGGAATTGAACTGGTTATTGGACGGCATCGACCTCTGGCGCAACCGCCCGCACCAGGTGCTGACCCCACGTTTCGTGACCTGAACCGGTATAATCCACGGCATGCTGACCATGCCCAAAACCCTTCCCGACGACCCGATTCTGCTCAAGCAGTTGCTGCTCGCGGCGAGCGCGCAGATGTCGGAAAAGGACAAGGCAATAACGGCCAAGGACGGGCAAATCGAGCACCTTCGCGAACAAAATGCGCTGCTGCTCCAGCGCCTGTTCGGCCGTAAATCCGAGCAGAGCCCCGATCCCGACTCGCCGCAGCTGGCCATGTTCAACGAGGCCGAAAGCCTGGCCGACCCGGCCACGGCAGAGGCCGCTGACGATGCAGAAGAAGGCGTTGCGCCGCTCAAGCGCCGCGGCAAGCGCAGGCCGCTGCCGGCCGAGCTGCCGCGCATCGAGGTCCTCCATGAGCTGCCCGAACATGAGCTGACCTGCGTCTGCGGGTGCCGCAAACACGTCATCGGCGAAGACACCAGCGAGCAGCTGGAGATCGTGCCGATGCAGATCCGGGTGATCCGCCACATCCGTAAAACCTACGGCTGCCGGGGCTGCGAAGCCGCGCCGGTGACCGCCGACAAGCCGGCGCAACTGATCGAGAAAAGCGTGGCCAGCCCCAGCCTGCTGGCCACGCTGCTGACCGCCAAGTACGTCGACGGCCTGCCGCTGCACCGTTTCGAAAACGTGCTGAGCCGTCACGGCCTCGAGCTTTCCCGCCAGACCCTGGCGCGCTGGGTGATCCAGTGCGGCCAGCAGCTGCAACCGGTGCTCAACCTGCTGCGCGACCAGCTGTTCGACAGCCGCGTGATCCACTGCGACGAAACCCGGGTGCAAGTGCTCAAGGAACCGGACCGAGCGCCCAGTAGCCAATCTTGGATGTGGGTGCAAACCGGCGGCCCGCCGGATAAGCCGGTGATCCTCTTCGACTACTCATCCAGCCGCGCGCAGGAAGTGCCGTTGCACCTGCTCGAGGGCTATCGCGGCTACCTGATGACCGACGACTACGCCGGCTATAACGCCGTGGCCGCGCGGGACGGCGTCGAACGCCTGGCCTGCTGGGCCCATGCGCGGCGCAAGTTCGTCGAGGCGCAAAAGGTGCAACCCAAGGGCAAGACCGGGCGCGCCGACATCGCCCTGGGCTTGATCAACAAGCTCTACGGCATCGAGCGCGACCTCAAGGCGGCGAGCGACGAAGCCCGGCAGGCCGGGCGGCAGCAGCACAGCGTGCCGCTGCTCGCGCAGCTACGCGCCTGGCTGGAGAAAACCCAGCCCCAGGTCACCGCGCAGAATGCCCTGGGCAAGGCGCTGAGCTACCTGGCCAGCAACTGGAGCCGCCTGGTGCGCTACGTCGAAGCCGGCTTTTTACCGATCGACAACAACGCGGCCGAGCGGGCCATCCGGCCTTTCGTTATCGGCCGCAAGAACTGGCTGTTCAGCGACACGCCCCGGGGCGCGTCCGCCAGCGCCCAGCTCTACAGCCTGGTGGAAACCGCCAAGGCCAACGGCCAGGAACCCTACGCCTGGCTGCGCCACGTCCTCGAACGCCTGCCGCAGGCCCGCAGCGTAGAGGACTACGAAGCGCTGCTGCCGTGGAACTGCAAGCCAACGGCGACAATGTAAAACACCGGCCCCATCATCGGCAGATGGGGTTCGTGGAGCGCTTACCACCGGTTCGGATTTCTGCTTGCCTCGGCGGGAGAGAGCCTGCTGCTGTGGGGCGTGTAAGGTCGTTGTGCTCGGGACGGTAGCGCCTTCCGTGGCGGGGCCGTCATGCCCGGGCGGAGGATCTGGCGGATGCAGACTCCGCCCGAGGCGGTTGGCAAGTCCTTGTCGGTCTACGCGGGTGCCGGGCGGCAGCGCGCGGGGCCGCTATCAGTGGTTGGTGCTGCCCATCAGTACGTTGTACTGCTTGCGGCTGAAACCGACGGTCAGCGGGGCGCCTTCGTAGCTGCAAGCGACGTTTACCTTCAGGCCGCGCTTGTGGTCGTAGTAGGTGTGGTTGTCGGGCTTCTGGATGGCCAGTTCGAGATCCGCAGCATTCATGCCCAGGGACTGCAGAGCCGCAGCCGAGTCGATTTCCTGCTTCGGATTGCAGGGTGCGCTGCCCCGGAACTCCACATCCGCGTAGCCGACGGTCCCGCCGCTGGCTTCCAGATAGACGTGACGACCTTCGCTGTCGAACACGATGTTGTTGGCCTGGTTGGGCTGCACGCCGGCACGCTGGGCGGCCTCTTTTACCGGCATGTCGAGATACTTGAAAGGAGTGCTGGCCGGCTTTTCTTCGGCAATGGCCAAGTTTGTACTCAAGAGCAGCACGACAGCTGAAACAACGCAGCGCATATTCATTTTTCTAATTCTTCACGTTGAAAGTAAAAATACCCATGTATGAAAAGGCCTGTACGCAAGGGCTTTCCATGCCGGCGGCGAGTATGCCGAAGCGGGGAGCGAGATCGAAGTCGATCAAGGTCTTACTCTCAGAGGTGCAGTTCTCGTTTTTGCCGTACATGCGTGCTCAAGATCACATTTTGTTGGCGTGCAGGTGGGCGTCGGCAATCAGCGCCACAGGGCGATATTCAAGATGTGCCGGATCAGGACCCGTAATTGTACGTTTGTGGACAGACAAGAGACGCGGGATGTGGACATTGCTACGGAGCAGGCAGATCCGCGCGTTCCGTTTGATCCGCGCACTGGCGTCGGTCTGTCATGTGGCTTCGGTCAGGCGAACTTGGCCAGCAACAGATTCCCTGCGATGAGATCGGCTTGCCGGCCAGGCCGCCGAGCACGCATGGTGAGCTGCTTCAGCCGGCGCGCGCGC
>LNAO01000086.1_pt1 | contig 11768 bp, 12 predicted proteins | sample 602571 | NCBI WGS metagenome assembly LNAO01 (sample SAMN02440304, study PRJNA202911) | soil metagenome | biome: Subtropical and temperate rainforests or woodlands; isolation source: soil samples (1 kg each in a 20% v/v slurry with milli Q water) were... ...
GCGCCTCCACGCTCTTTAGGCGCTCGATGAACAACGTCCCTTCGATCTCGATGGAGTCCTTGATCTGGATGAACCGCCCCGGTTTTGAACTGACCCCCAGAAGTTGGACGAACTTCAAGGGGTTTCATGAAGACGTACAAAACGGAGTTCAAGCTGGAAGTCGTGCAGAGCTTCTTGGCGGGCGAAGGCGGCGCAAAGCTGCTGGCTCGGCGGTGGTCGGTGCCCGAGGAGAAGATCCGCACTTGGGTGAGCCACTATCGCCTCCACGGCATGGAGGGGCTACGCCCCAAGCGCAGCGCGTACAGTGCGCAGTTCAAGTTACAGGTGCTGGCTCATCAGGACCGTGAACAGCTTTCGAGCCGCCAAGTGGCGGCGGTCTATGACATCCGCAATCCCAACCAAGTGGTGGTCTGGCGACGCAATCTTGACCAAGGTGGCGTGCAGGCCCTCGATGGCAGAAAACAAGGGCGTCCCAGCATGAAGCCGGAACGACGCTGCCCACCGCGGGCAAACACGGCTGCCACCGATTCGACGCAGGCCTTGCGCGAAGAGAATGAGCGACTGCGCGCGGAGGTCGCGTACCTAAAAAAATTGCAGGCCTTGATCCGGTCGAAGAGGTCAGCTGCGCCGACAAAGCGCGTCTGATTGCCGGGTTGAGGCATCACCATAAGTTGGCGGATCTGTTGGACGTAGCTGGCCTGGCGCGCAGCACGTTCTACTACCAGTGCCACGCGATCCAGCGCGCCGGCCAGCAACGCGCCATGGAAGCCAGGATCCGCACTGTCTATGACGAGCACAAGGGCCGCTACGGCTACCGGAGGATCACGGCCGTGCTGTGCAATTCGATGGCGGAACCGGTCAACCACAAGTGCGTGCAGCGTCTGATGCAGAAGATGGGGCTGCGCGCGTTGATTCGGGCGAAGAAGCGCTCCCGGCATGTCCCGGGTATGAGCGATGCGCACGTGCCCAACGTTCTGCAGCGCGACTTCTGCGCGTCCGCGCCAAACCAGAAGTGGGCGACCGATGTCACCGAGTTCAATGTGAATGGCCAGAAGCTCTACCTGTCGGCCTGCATGGATCTGTACAACGGCGAGATCGTCGCGTACCGCATGGCAAGACGTCCGGTCTTCGAGCTGGTTTCCAGCACGCTCGAGGCAGCGCTTTCGCGGACCAGGTGTGCCGCCGAACTGATCGTTCACTCGGACCAAGGCTGGCACTACAAGATGCAGCCATACCGGGCGATGCTCGCGAAATGTGGAGTCAAGCAAAGCATGAGCCGTAGGGGCAACTGCTTCGACAACGCAGCGATTGAAAGCTTCTTCGGCACGCTGAAGGCCGAGTATTTCCATCTTGCAGCGCCCGACAGCGTCGATGCGCTCGAAGCGGGCGTGCATGATTACATCCACTACTACAACCACAAGCGCATAAAGCTTGGACTGCAGGGACTCAGCCCGATTGATTACAGGCTGAGCAGCACCGCCTGATCGGCGGGATCGTGACCGTCCAACTTCTGGGGGTCAGTTCATTTTCGCGGAGGCTCCCTCGTTTGAGAAGATGGAGCCATCATGAGGAAGTCAGTGAAGTTTTCGCCGGAGGTACGCGAGCGTGCGGTGCGCATGGTGTTCGAGCACCGAGGGGAGCACGAATCGCAGTGGGCGGCGGTCGTATCGATCGCCGGCAAGATCGGCTGCACGGCGCAGACGCTGCTGAACTGGGTGCGTCAGCACGAGCGTGACACGGGCCAGCGCGAAGGCGTGACCACGGCCGAGGCCAATCGCGTCAAGGAACTGGAGCGCGAAGTGCGCGAGCTTCGCCGCGCCAACGAGATCCTCAAGCTGGCCAGCGCGTTTTTCGCCCAGGCGGAGCTCGACCGCCGACTGAAGTCCTGAACGACTTCGTGGACCGGCACCGCCAGCAGCATGGGGTCGAGCCGATCTGCAGGCTGCTGCAGATCGCCCCATCGGCATACCGGCGGCACGCTGCCCGGCAACGCGATGCGGCCTTGCTCAGCGGCCGAGCCCGTCGAGACCAGGAACTGATGCCCTGCATCGAACGGGTGTGGCAGGCCAACCTGCGGGTCTACGGCGCTGACAAGGTCTGGCGGCAACTGCAACGCGAAGGCCACACGGTGGCGCGCTGCACCGTCGAGCGCCTGATGCGCCGCATGGGACTGCGTGGCGTCGTGCGCGGCAAGGTGGTGCGCACCACGATCGGTGATGCGCGTGCGCCATGCCCGCTGGACCGGGTCAACCGCCAGTTCAACGCGCAGCGCCCCAACCAGCTGTGGGTGTCGGACTTCACGTACGTATCCACCTGGCAGGGCTGGCTGTACGTGGCCTTCGTGATCGATGTGTTCTCGCGTCGCATCGTGGGCTGGCGGGTGAGCACCAGCATGCGCACGGATTTCGTGCTCGACGCGCTGGAGCAGGCCCTGTACGCCCGCCAGCCCGGCCAGGACGGCCCGCTCGTATGTCACAGCGACCGCGGGTCGCAATACGTCAGCATCCGCTACACCGAGCGGCTTGCCGAGGCCGGCATCGAGCCATCGGTGGGCAGCAAGGGCGACTCCTACGACAACGCTCTGGCAGAGACGATCAACGGGTTGTACAAGGCCGAGTTGATCCATCGCCGGGCGCCCTGGAAGACCAGAGAGGCGGTGGAGCTAGCGACCTTGGAATGGGTGTCATGGTTTAACAACCATCGGCTGATGGCCCCGCTGGGCTACGTGCCGCCGGCCGAGTTCGAGGCCAACTACTATCGCAATCTTGAGCAGCAGGTCAGCCCGGCCTGACTCAAGCCAACCGGCCTCCGCGAAAACCGGGGCGGTTCATCACGCACGAAACGGTAATCTTTGTGGCCAGCTACAAATAGGGAACCAGGCACTTTTCCGGGACGGCAGGGAGTCTGTGCTTTCGACATCCGTGCAAGAGCGTCACTTGGGCGCCCTCCAAATCCGTCCTTAAATCCGCCGGATCCAAACCCTTATTGCGCGTCGAAGATCCAGGGTTCAAGGGTCTTGCGTATGTGCTCGTAGCGCCGAATCGCGTCTTGGCGTTCAAGAGTCAACGCGATATCGTCTAAGCCGTTCAGCAAGTTGTGCTTGCGAGAAGAATCGATCTCGAAGGCAATGACTTCGCCGTCGGGACTTGTGATGGTCTGCGTCTCCAGGTCAATGCGGAGTCGATAACCCGGCGTGGCGGCGACCTTCTGAAACAGACGATCTACCTCCCGCTCAGCCAGCATGATCGGGAGCATGCCGTTCTTGAAACAGTTGCCGTAAAAAATGTCGGCAAAACTTGGCGCGATGAGGGCGCGAATGCCAAAGTCGCGCAGTGCCCAAGGCGCGTGCTCACGACTGGATCCGCATCCGAAGTTCCCGCGCGATAGCAAGATCGATGCTCCGCTGTAGCGCATCTGGTTCAGTACGAATTTTGGATTTTGTGGTCGTACGGAACAGTCTTGGCCGGGTTCGCCGCGATCGAGGTAGCGCCATTCGTCAAACAAGTTATCGCCGAAGCCCGTACGTCGGATCGATTTCATGAATTGCTTCGGGATGATCGCATCGGTATCGACGTTCGCACGATCCACCGGAATAACGATTCCGTCGTGGGTTGTGAATGCCTGCATCAGAGTTGCTCCCGGCTGACGTCGATGAAGTGGCCCGAAATGGCGGCGGCCGCCGCCATCGCAGGACTGACCAAATGGCTACGACCGCCTGCACCTTGCCTGCCTTCGAAATTCCGGTTCGACGTTGAAGCGCAGCGCTCGCCCGCAGAAAGCCGGTCTTCGTTCATGCCAAGGCACATCGAGCAACCCGGATCTCGCCATTCGAAACCTGCGTCGATGAAGACGCGGTCAAGACCTTCTGCTTCTGCTTGTGCCTTTACCAGTCCCGAGCCCGGAACGGCCAGCGCGAGCCTGATGGTCGGTGAAATATGCCGACCTCGCAGGACAGCAGCAGCTGCCCGCAGATCCTCAATACGCGCGTTCGTGCACGAGCCGATAAATATCTTGTCTGGCCGGATTGCCTCGATAGGGGCGCCAGGCTCAAGTCCCATGTAGTTCAGCGCGACTTGCATGCTGGCGCGTCTCACGGGATCCGGCTCAAGCGCGGGATCCGGCACCTTCTGGTCGATTGGCAGCACCATTTCCGGCGACGTGCCCCAAGTCACCATCGGCTTGACGGTACTCGCCTCGACATCGAGCCTCTTCTCGAATCTGGCGTCCTCGTCGCTGACCAAGGTGCGCCAGTAAGCGACGGCCTCAATCCATCGATCACCATGCGGAGCGAAAGGGCGTCCCTCGATGTAGTCAATCGTCTTTTGGTCCACACCAATCAGCCCAACACGCGCCCCGGCTTCGATCGCCATATTGCACAGCGTCATTCGCCCTTCCATCGACAGCGCCCTGACGGTGCTCCCTGCAAACTCAATGGCGCAGCCGGTGCCGCCCGACGTGCCTATCCGCCCGATGATGTGGAGGATCAGGTCCTTTGCCGTGACGCCAGAGGACAACTCCCCCTCGATCTGCACCAGCATCGGTGTCATGCGACTCACCGACAAGCACTGCGTAGCCAATACATGCTCGACCTCCGAAGTACCGACACCAAATGCCAAGGCGGCAAACGCCCCGTGCGTGCTGGTGTGCGAGTCTCCCGCGACGACCGTCATGCCAGGCAGCGTCGCGCCTTGCTCCGGACCAACAACGTGAATGATGCCTTGACGCCGATCCGTCAGGCCAAACTCGACGATGCCGAAATCTTGGCAATTGCGGCTCAGTTGCTCGACCTGGATACGCGAAAGCGGATCTGCAATGCCTTGGTCTCGACCGGAGGTGGGAACGTTGTGGTCGGCGGTCGCCAAGACGGTTTTCGCCCGCCACGGTTTGCGTCTACTCAGCCGCAATCCTTCGAATGCCTGTGGACTGGTGACCTCATAAACCAAGTGACGATCGACATACAGCAGTGCAGGCCCGTCTGCCGATTCATGGACGACGTGCCGCCGCCAAAGCTTTTCGACCAGCGTTGTACCCATCACGAACTCCGTGGGCCTGCGTTGCTGACCATGCCGCCGCATGAGCCGGTGAGACGGTATTCGGCGGCTTTTTCGCTCACGCCTTCGGGTGCGGGATAGCGGCGCGTCCAGGGACCGGCCTTCACGACCTGCCCTGGCACGTCGTGTCCAACAACCTGCGGGAGGCGGCTGGAAAGCTCGAGGAGTGCGTCAAGTTTGACCCCCGTGTCATAGCCCATGGCCTCGAACATATGAACGAGGTCCTCTGTGCAAACGTTGCCGCTGGCACCGGGTGCGAAGGGGCAGCCGCCAAGGCCGCCGAGCGAGGCGTCGAAGCGGTCAATCCCTGCATCGAGAGCGGCTGTCGCATTCGCCAATCCCATTGAGCGGGTGTCGTGAAAATGGAGCGTGAGCATCAGCTCGGGCCAGGCGTTTTTCACTTGCCGGCACAACTGGTTGACCTGGGCCGGATTGGCCATCCCAGTCGTATCGCACAAGGTCACGCGTTGCACGCCAATCTGCGCGAGACGCTCCAACAGGCCTAGAACCATCGCCTCGGGGATCTCACCCTCAAAGGGGCAGCCAAACGCCGTTGACAGTGACACGTTGACTTGCGCACGGCCTTTCGAACTCGCGACGATTTCGGCGAACTGGGCGAGCGACTGCGCCGGCGTCATGCGAAGGTTTGCAAGGCTGTGCGTCGCGCTGGCAGACATCACGAGGTTCAGCTCATCCACGTTGCAGGCTAACGCACGCTCTGCGCCGCGCATATTGGGAACCAGTGCGGCGTACTGCACTCCCGGCACACGTTCGATCCGCTGCACGACGCTTTCCGCGTCTGCAAGCGCTGGGATGGCCTTGGGTGAGGCGAACGATGTCACCTCGATCTTGGCAAGGCCTGTGTGGCTCAACGCGTTGATCAGCTCAACTTTCTGTTCGGTTGGCACGAAGATGGGTTCAATCTGGAAGCCGTCACGAACCGAGACCTCTTGGATGAACAGCCGTTGTCGCTCATTGCTTTTCATTGCAGGCTCCTCAGACGACGCCGTCGGCGCGCAAGTTGGAAAACTCCTCGGCGCCAATGCCCAGCGTCGCAAGCACTTCTTCAGTGTGGGCGCCGAGCGCAGGACCGATCCACTTCGTACGGCCTGGCGTCGCGCTCAGCTTCGGCACGATGCCTGGCAGGTCGATGGGTTCACCGTCGGGCAACGTATCGCGCTGCACCATGCCGCGCGCTGCGTAATGCGGGTCCTCGGCAATATCGGCTGCGGTGTAGACGCGTCCGCTGGGAACCTGGGCAGCTTCGAGAATCTGCAGAGCTTCCTTCAAAGGTCGCTGAGCGGTCCAGTCGCCGATTGCTTTGTCGAGCTTGTCGTTTTGTCTGACGCGGCCATCGTTTCGTGCCAACTCGGGGTCGTCTGCGAGATCGTCGCGGCCGATGGCATTCATCAGGCGCTTGAAAATGGCATCGCCGTTGCCTGCGATCACGACGTAGTGACCGTCGGCGCACAGATATGTGTTCGAGGGCGAGATCCCCGGAAGGCTGGCGCCAGTGCGTTCTCGCACGAATCCGAATTCGGAGTACTCGGGAATCAGGCTTTCCATCACTGCGAACACCGATTCATACAGCGCGACGTCGATGAACTGACCCTTGCCGCCCTGGCTCTTCAGATGGTGCATGGCTACCAGCGCTCCGATGGTGCCGTACAGCGATGCCAATGTGTCGCCCAGGCTCACGCCGACCCGCACCGGCGGCCTGTCGGGAAACCCGGTCACATGGCGCAGCCCGCCCATGCATTCAGCGATCGCCGCAAAGCCGGGTCGCTCCCGGTAAGGGCCCGATTGCCCGTAGCCGGAAATGCGCACCATGATCAGCTTCGGATTCAGCGCCGAGAGCTGTTCCCAGCCGAGGCCCCATTTCTCCAGGGTCCCAGGACGAAAGTTCTCGATAACGATGTCGACCTGCGCCGCGAGCTTGCGCACGATTTCTCGTGCCTCATCGCGCTTGAGGTCCAACGTGACGGACTTCTTGTTTCGGCTTTGCACGTACCACCACAGCGAAGTGTCCTTGTGCAGCTTGCGCCACTTGCGCAGTGGGTCGCCGTCTTTCGGCGGCTCGATCTTGATGACTTCGGCGCCGAACTGTGCAAGCAATGCACTGGCATACGGCCCCGCGATCAGCGAGCCGAGTTCGAGTACCTTGATGCCTGCGAGCGGCAACGCATCCGACGCGGTTTCGCCTGCTTGAGAAGTTGAAATTTTGTTCATGACAGGCCGGCCGAGACACCGGGATGGAGAGGGTGATTTGCAATGGTGTTAACGACGAAATCGCGGAGGTGCTTGCTCCGTGCGATTCGGGTCGGCTTTGTTGCAGGTGGGGCGCGTTGCCCCGGCTTTCAGTCGACTTTCAGACCCAGCGACTTGACGAGCGGGCCGTAGCGGGAGCGGTCCACTTCCTGGATCGTGTCGAGCGCCGCAGGCTTGCCGGGCTGCGCGAGCATGCCGTAGTCATCGAGCTTGGCACGCACTTCCGGCAGGGCCAGCGTGCGATTGAGTTCGGTGTTGAGCCGATCGATGACCGGCTGTGGCGTGGCCTTGGGCGCGAAGATCCCGAACCACACCGAGAGGTCGAGGTCTTTGTTGAAGCTGCGCAGTTCGGGCAGCGCCGGGAACTTCTCCTTGGCCTGCGGGCCGCTGGCCGCAATGGGCTTGATGCGGCCGGCCGTGATCAGCGGCATGGCCTCGGCAACGCCGACGATCATTGCGCCGATCTCGCCGGTGACCAGGCCCTGGATAGCGGGCGAGGTGCCCTTGTAGGGTACGTGCATGAGCTTGATGTTCATGCGGTTGGCGAACATCTCCATGGCCAGGTGCGTTGGATGGCCGGCGCCCCCGCTGCCGAAGTTGATCGAGTCGGGCTTGGCCTTGGCCGCCTGCACCAACTGTTCGACCGTGTCGATCTTCAGCGAGTTGGCCACCACCAGCACCAGCGAGGCCTTGCCGATAAGCCCGACGGAGCGGAAGTCCTTGACCGGGTCATAGGGGAGCTTGGGGTAGAGAAAGGGATTGACCACCGTGGCGGAGTCCGGAGCGATCAGCAGCGTGTAGCCGTCGGCGGGCGCCTTGGCGACCGTGTCGGCCGCGATGGCGAGCGACGCGCCCGGCTTGTTGTCGACGACGATGGGTTGGCCCAGGCCGCTGCCCATGTGCTGGGCGCTGACGCGCGCCAGCACATCGCCGAGCGCTCCGGGCGGGCTTCCGACAACCAGGCGGATCGGCTTGGTTGGGTAAGTGTCCGCCTGCGCTGCGGGGGCCAGCATGGCCAGGGCTGCCAGCACTGCTGCGAGTCGGACAGATGCACGCCGGGCGCGCGCGAAAGCGGATGTCTCCTGGATTCTCATGGGGTTTGCCTTTAACAAGTCACACGTCGGGAGAAAATGGCCGCTCCCTGTCGGCGCTCTCAACCAGAGAGCAGTTCTTCTGCCAAGCCAGACCACAGCTTCATCAGTCGGGAAAAGCGGCGCGTCTCCCCACTCATCAGCTTGCGGATGCTCATGCCGCGGGCGATAGAAAAGGTCAAAAGGACGATGTCTTCGGCGCCGTCGGGATCGCAGCCGGCTTGGACGAAAGCGTCCAACCAGGCCCGTTCCGCCGCCAGCCGGTAGGTGCGTGCGAGAGCTTTGACTTTCAGCCCCAACTCCGAATCGCCGCCGACCATCATCAGGTCCAGGGAGATGTAGAAGTCTTCGCCGAGGAAGAACTCCGTGCTGTCCTTGACCAGCGCCTTGAGCAGTTCGCCCGGCTCGGTCTTGCACTCTGTGATGCGCGCCAGCGAGCTGTCGGTCGTGCGCCGATAGATCGCCTCCAGCGCTTCGAGTACCAGGTCATCCTTGAACGGAAAGTGGTGCGATTGAGCGCCGCGCGAAACGCCAGCCACATCTGCGACCTCGGCGATCCGGAATCCAGCGTAGCGCTTTTGCGTCAGTAGCGAGATGGCCCCTTCGACGAGCTTCTGGCGCATCTGCTGGGTTCGTTCCGCCTGGGTGCGGCGTGCAGCCGGCGGTGCGGCGCGGGGTCGGGATGGTGCGGTCAACGTTCGCTCTCCTTGGGAATGGTCTTCCCTGGAGAATGTCATACCGGAGCGAGCGAACGTCATGACCGCCTCAGGCCGCGTCGCGGCTGCTAACGCGAAATTCCATCTCGCCCAGCCTGTCGCAGGCCACGCGTACCGCGTCGCCGGGCAGCACCGGGCCGACGCCTTCGGGCGTGCCGGTGAGGATCACGTCGCCCGGGTGCAGGGCATAGGCGCGCGAGGCAAACGCGATCAGGTCGGGAATGTCCACCGTCATCGCCCCGGTGGAGGAGTGCTGGCGCCGCTCGCCGTTGACCCACAGCGACATCGTCAGCGCGTGCGGGTCCGGGATCTCGTCGGCCGTCACGAAGGCGGGGCCCAGAACGGTGTAGCTGTCGGCGGACTTGCGATAGCTGCGCTCTTCCGCGCCGCGCACGGTCATGTCCAGCCCGATGGTGTAGCCGGCCACGTGCGCCATCGCCTGCTCGCGCGGGATGTCGCGACCCGGCTTGCCGATCACCACGGCCAACTCGATCTCGTGGTCGGTGCGGCGATCGGGAAACACGATCTGCACGCCCTCGCTCTCGCCGCTGAGCGACGAGGTGGCCTTGAGGAACAGGCCGTACTTGTCGACCGGGCGCTCCACGCCTTCCAGCGCCTTGGCGTGGAAGCCGTGGTCGATGCCCGGCTGGCCAGCGTCCAGCTGCACGTGCAATTTGTAGTTGGCCGGCGCGGCCATGATCTTCGAGGGTCGCACCAGCGGACTGGACAACTGCACTTCGGCACGTGCATGGCTCGCAGCGTTCGGGCGCAGGCGCTGAACTTCAGCACGAACTCGGTCGAGATGCAGCACCAGGGGATCCCCCTCCGGGGCGAGCCAGCGCGTTGTTGGCAGCACATCAAGTGCTCCGCTAACGTCAAGGATGCGCTCGCCCTCAATGAGGCCAAGGCGGTCGTGGTTAAAACGGCAAAGTTGCATGGAGATTCCTTCGAGGGTGGGCGGATCAGTTTTGCGCGGGCGCTCCCTGCCAAAGCCAGTCAAGACAACCGTAGAAGTCGTCCGTCGACTTGTCTTCAAACTGCTGCGAACGCACTTCAGCGCGGGCGCCATCGCAGTGGTAGATGTCCCAGAGATCGCGTGATTCAAGCTGAACGCGTGCAGTGCGCAGGAAACGCTGTCGCTCAAAACGCCTGAAGGCCGCATCAAAGTCGCCGTCGCACGCTTGCACAATTTCTCCGAGAGCAGCGGCGTCTTCCACCGCCATCCCAGCGCCCTGCGCCAGCGACTGGAGCGTGGCGTGTGCTGCGTCCCCCATCAGCGTGAATCGGCCATCGGCCCAACGGCGCACTGGCTCGCGGTCAGCGATTGACCAGCGGCGATCCAAGTTCACAAGTTGCACCACGTCCTTCGCTTCGGGTGCTGCGTGGCGGGTGAGGCTTGCGATGTACTCCAGATAGCGTTCGTTGTTGGTGGCGTCGAAGTCCGGGGGCACGCGCACGACCACCACAATGTTCATCTCGCTGCGGCCGCGCAATGGGTAATAAATGACATGAAAGCCTGGACCGGTCCACATGGTCACGCCTCGGCGCTCCCGAATGCTGGCGGGCGCCTGCTCCATCGGGACGATGGTGCGGTGGGCCAAATAGCCGGTGTCGCGCGGACTGTCGCCGGGATGCAATTGCAAACGCAGACGTGAGCGCAGCCCGTCCGCAGCGATGACGGCGGCGCCTTCGATGAAGCGCCCGTCCGCCGTCGCGACGCCGCACCCCTCGGCAGTGTGACGGTACTCCAACACCTGCGTGGATTGGTTCAGGTCAATGTTGGGGAAGGCTCTGCATGCTTGGAGCAGCAGTTCGTGGAAATCCACCCGGTGTATTGCCACATAGGGCGCGCCTCGGTAGCGTTCTGCGAACTGCGGCGTGCGCAGCGGAATGTCAACAAGCTTGCGCCCGCTGTCCATCTCGTACAGCAGGATCTCCTCCGGCAGGTAAGCCGCCTTGCGCGTTGCCTCGCCCACGCCGAGACTCTCTAGGGCCGGCATGACATTGGGGCCAATCTGGACGCCGTAGCCGATGGCGCCGATCTGGTCTGCCTGCTCAAGCAACTGGACCGGCAGGCCTTGGCGTCCCAATGCCAGAGCGGTGGCTACACCGCCGATGCCGCCGCCGACGATGATCACAGGAAGTTTGTTCTGAGGAGTTGTCATGTTCTGTCTCCATCCGAGGTTGTTAGGAAATCAGCTCGCGTTGATAAAATCGGCAGTAGCGCATGAGCTTCTCGTCGGTGAGCTCCACCACGACTGAGGCCTGTTCGGCGCTGTGCCTCAGACGCTCGCCCATGGGAGCGGCGAGCACATCGCCGAACTTCCAGTCGAACGTCTCATTGCCGATCTCGCTGCGACCCTGTCCTTGTAAGACCACATAGATAGAGCTCGCGTTGTGGCGATAGGGCAAGCCCTGCCACCCTGCGGTTACGCGGCGCACTTTGATATCGATGGTCGGCATGCTGGGCGCATCGAGCGCGAGGGTCGTGCCGAACAAAGAGAACTCTGAATCTGCGATGGCTTCTCCCGATGCGTCAAGCGCATCGAGTCGAGCTTCGGTGTCTTTCCACGCGAAGCGCATTTCCGAGTCTTGGCAAGCGACCACATCGTTTTCCCATCCGTCGGGGTGTTCTTGCGCGG
>LNAO01000087.1_pt1 | contig 11765 bp, 10 predicted proteins | sample 602571 | NCBI WGS metagenome assembly LNAO01 (sample SAMN02440304, study PRJNA202911) | soil metagenome | biome: Subtropical and temperate rainforests or woodlands; isolation source: soil samples (1 kg each in a 20% v/v slurry with milli Q water) were... ...
ATGTGCCGGGCCGCGTCACCGCCCGACAGCTTGAACACCTGCACCGCATCGGCAAGGCGCGTGGCCTGTTCGCGCAGGCTGTGGGCGGCTGCGGCCGACTCTTCCACCAGCGCGGCGTTCTGCTGCGTCATCTGGTCGAGCTGGTTCACGGCGATGTTGACCTGGCCGATGCCCTCGGACTGCGCGCTGGACGCCGCGGTGATCTCGCCAATGATGTCGCCCACGCGTTGGACCGAGCCGACGATTTCGTCCATCGTGGTGCCGGCGTTCTGCACCAGGCGTGCGCCCGATTCAACCCGCTCGACCGACGCGCCGATGAGCTGCTTGATCTCGCGGGCGGCCTCGGCGCTTCGCCCGGCGAGCGAACGCACCTCACCGGCCACCACGGCAAAGCCACGGCCCTGCTCGCCGGCCCGGGCTGCTTCCACGGCGGCGTTGAGCGCCAGGATGTTGGTCTGGAAGGCAATGGAGTCGATCACGCCGATGATGTCGGCGATCTTGCGCGAGCTCTGGTTGATGTCGCCCATGGTGGTGACGACCTCGCCCACCACCCGGCCACCGCGCGCCGCCACCTCGGCGGCCGAGCTGGCCAGCTGGTTGGCCTGCTGGGCTGCGTCGGCCGACTGGCGCACCGTGGCGGTAAGCTGTTCCATGCTTTGCGCGGTCTGGGCCAGGCTGCTGGCCGTGGCCTCGGTGCGTGCCGACAGATCCTGGTTGCCGCTGGCGATCTCGGCGCTGGCCGTGGTGATGCTGTCCACCGCCGTGCGCACCTGCTGCAGCATCTGCACATAGCGCTGGCGCATGCCCTCCACCTCGTGCACCAGGGCGCCAATCTCGTCGCGCCGCGTGGTGTGGAAGGCCTCGGTCAGGTCGCCCTGGGCCACCAGCGTGATGGCTTTGGTGAGCCCCTGCAGGGGCCGGCTCACGCCGCGGCGCAGCATCATGAACAACCCCACCGCCAGCAGCGCCACCGCCACCGCCATCAGGCCCCACACGGCCAGCGTGACACGGCGTTGCCCGCCCATGGCCTCGGCGTCGGGCACCTCGGCCACCACCCACCAGCCATCGGCCCGCGTCTTGCGCACCAGCGCCCAAGGGTCGGACGACTGCCCGCCCAGCACCGGCGCCGCCTGGCGCACATAGCCGCCGTCGGCCGTGGCCAGCGCATCAAAGAACGCACGGTCCTGGGGATAGGCCTCCAGCACCTTCTTGCCGCGCGCCGTGGGGTGGGCCACAAACACCGCATCGGCCAGCGACTTGCCTGGGTCGATCACATAGGTGCCACCGTTGTCGAAAAAGCGCGTCTGCGCCACCTGTTTTTCCAGCATGGTCTCGAACACGCTCACGTCGTTGGCGATAAACAGCAAGGCAATCACCTTGCCGGTGCTGTCCTTGGACGGAACGTAATAGCCCATGTAGGGCTTGCCGTTGACCACGGTGCGGCCCACATAGGGCTCGCCCGTCTTCACGCGCTGGTAGGCCGCACTGTCGCGCTCAAGCAGCGTGCCTTGCTGGCGCTCGCCCTTGTCGTTCTTGACCGAGGTCGTCACGCGCACGAAGTCGTCACCCTTGCGTGCAAATACGGTCGCAATGCCGCCCGTTTCATTGGCGAACTTGTCCACCGAGCCGTGGTCATCATTGACCAGCGCACCAAAGCTGCGCAACTCGCCCGTGCCTTCGTCGAGCTGCATGTTGGCCTCGAAATAGCGCTGAAAGCCCCGCATGGTGAGCTGCACGAGCTCGCGGTTGGTGGCGTCGGCCGCGTCAATCGATTGCGCCACGCTCTGGGCCGTGTTGCCCACGCTACCGACCACTTCGGCACGGGTGCTGCGCTCGGTAAGAACCGCGATCGCCAGACCCACCAGCACCAGCACCAACGCCACCAGACCAATGGCCATCAACGTGACCTGGCGCGCCACAGAACGGTTGTTGGCAAGGGATGCTGCCATGGGGGTTGTCTCCGGAAAATGAATGCAAAAAGCCGGCTATGCCGGTCTGCTTTCACTTTAAGACAGGGGTGTAGTTACATTCATTAACGCATTCCCTTACGCAGTGTCGCGTACCGGCGCGTTGGTGCCAGCCCGTTGACGACGCACCATGCAAATTTGAGGAAAAACAGGCTTTTACGCTTATGCAGTAAACGCAAACAGCTCTGTTATTGATAGCAAATCAATTCCCAACCCCGTGGGGCGGCAACCCGGTGCTGGGAATCAGGCGTGCTCGAAATGGAACACCGCAGTGCCCGCCCGCGCGTTCGGGCACCAGCGCACCGCGCGCCCGTCCTGCAGGCCGAACGCGTCGATCACGCGCAAATTGTTCTTGAGCGCCAGCACCTCGAAATCCTTGTAGGTGCCGACGCGGATGTTGGGCGTGTCGTACCACTGGTAGGGCAGGCGGCGCGTGACGGGCATGCGCCCGCGCAGCACCGACAGGCGGTTGGGCCAGTGCGCAAAATTGGGGAAAGCCACCACGCCGGTGCGCCCCACACGCGCGGTTTCGCGCAGCATGACCTCGGCGTTGCGCAGGTGTTGCAAGGTGTCGATCTGCAGCACCACGTCGAACGAGGCGTCGCCAAACATCGCCAGGCCTTCGTCGAGGTTGAGCTGGATCACGTCCACCCCGCGCTGCACGCAGGCCAGCACGTTGGCGTCGTCAATCTCGATGCCGTAGCCGCTGCACCCGCGCTCGCGCTGCAGGTAAGACAGCATGGCGCCGTCGCCACAGCCCAGGTCCAGCACGCGCGAGCCGGGGGGCACCATGCGGGCAATGGCCTGCATCGTGGTTTTCTCGGTCATGCGAACTCCTTTGCAATGCTATCGAAGTAAGAGCGCATAACGCTCATGTAGCGGGCGTCATCGAGCAAAAAGGCATCATGCCCATGGGGGGCGTCGATTTCGGCATAACTGACGTGACGGCGGTTGTCGAGCAGGGCCTTGACGATCTCGCGGCTGCGCCGGGGAGAAAAACGCCAGTCGGTGGTGAAGCTGACCAGCAGGAATTTCGCTGTGGCGCGTGCCAGCGCCTCGGTAAGGTCGCCGCCATGGCCGCGCGCCGGATCAAAGTAGTCGAGCGCGCGCGTGATCAGCAAATAGGTGTTGGCGTCGAAATACTCGCTGAACTTGTCGCCCTGGTAGCGCAGGTAGCTCTCGATCTGGAACTCGATGTCCTGGGTGGAGTATTTGAGGTCCAGCCCCTCACGCAGCTGGCGACCGAACTTTTCGTTCATCACGTCGTCGCTCAGGTACGTGATGTGTCCGATCATGCGGGCGATGCGCAGGCCGCGCTGGGGAATCACGCCATGCCGGTAAAAGTGGCCGCCGTGGAAATCGGGGTCGGTCACGATGGCGCGGCGCGCCACCTCGTTGAAGGCAATGTTCTCGGCCGTAAGGTTGGGCGCGCTGGCCACCACCACGGCGTGGCGCACGCGCTCGGGGTATTGCAGTGTCCAACTCAGGGCCTGCATGCCACCCAGACTGCCGCCCAGCACCGCCGCCAGCTGGGTGACGCCCAGGCGGTCGAGCAGCCGGGCCTGCGCGTTGACCCAGTCTTCCACCGTCACCACGGGAAAATCGGCGCCGTACACCTCTCCCGTGTCGGGGTGCAGGTGCATGGGGCCGGTGGAACCAAAGCACGAGCCCAGGTTGTTCACGCCGATCACGAAGAATTTGTCGGTATCCACCGGCTTTCCCGGGCCGATCATGTTGTCCCACCAGCCCGCGCTCTTGTCCTGGCCTTCGTACACCCCGGCCACATGGTGCGAGGCATTGAGGGCATGGCAGACCAGCACGGCGTTGGAGGCATCGGCGTTGAGCGTGCCGTAGGTCTCGAAGGCCAGGTGGTAATCGCGCAGCGATGCGCCGCTTTGCAGCGGCAGCACCTGCGGAAAATGCATGGTCTGGGGTGTGGCAATGAACGACATAAAAAAAACCCGGCATCGCTAAAAACGAGGCCGGGGATAGGTCGGACGGGTCTTTAGCAGAATTTATTAAGCGCCCGCAAGCTGTGGCAAATCGGCGCGTGGGGCAAATATACCAAAAGGGCCGCCCAACGGCGGCCCTGGTCGATCAGGTTGGCGCAAAAATCGCCACCAACCCGAGGACCACGAAAATCACCGCCGACACAATGTGCACGATGCGAATGGGCACCAGGCGCGTGATGCGGTCGCCCAGCCAGACCACGGGTGCGTTGGCCAGCATCATGCCCAGCGTGGTCCCGGCCACCACCCACAAGTAGGCGTTGTATTGCGCCGCCAGCATGACGGTGGCGATCTGCGTCTTGTCGCCCATCTCGGCCAGGAAAAAAGCCACCAGGGTGGTGCCAAACACACCCCAGCGCGGCGTGCCGTCGGCATCCCCTTCGTCGAGCTTGTCCGGAATCAGCATCCAGACCGCCATGGCGATGAACGAAGCGCCCAGTATCCAGCGCAACACCTGCGGCCCCACGACCGTGGTCACCCAGGCGCCCACGGCACCCGCCAGCCCATGATTGGCCAGCGTGGCGACCAGAATGCCCAGCACGATGGGCCAGGGCTTGCGAAAGCGCGCGGCCAGCACGAGGGCCAGCAACTGGGTCTTGTCGCCCATCTCGGCCAAGGCGACGATGGCAGTAGAAACAAAAAAGGCTTCCATGAGGAGGGGGATCCAATCCGGCCGGATGGGTGGTGAACGCATTGACTGCACCCCGACTCCGGCCAATGGATCGGCATGCAGTCAATGGTCTCGCCCAGCTCAATGCAAGCCGCATGCGCCATAGGTTGTGAGAACCCAAGTGTGTTGACGCCTGCCCCCGGCGCGGTGTGCTGCCAGGCGGGCTACTCCCCAAAGACCGCCGTATTCTAGTGCAGTGCGCCGCCCTGTCCGCTGCGGCGGCAGCCGCCGCCGCCAAGGTTTCCTACCCGAAAAATTTTTCCTTAGAAATAAATATTCACGCGGCGCATAAAAGTGATTAATAATGGCTTCGCTTTTCTGCAATGCAGGAAAGCAGTTAAGTTAGCGGTGATTGGTCAGTTTCGCGTCTTTGAAGTCGTCACAGGTTTGTTGATTGCGTAGGACTCCCATCGCGTTTTCATGTTTTTTCAGGAGTCCTTCATGGGCAACAAACTTTACGTGGGCAACCTGCCCTACTCTTTCCGCGACGAAGACCTGCAGCAGACCTTCAGCCAGTACGGCACGGTCGGCAGCGCCAAGGTCATGATGGAGCGCGATACCGGCCGCTCCAAGGGTTTCGGCTTTGTCGAAATGGGCAGCGATGCTGAAGCCCAAGCCGCCATCCAAGGCGTGCATGGCACCAATTTTGGCGGCCGTGACCTCGTGGTCAACGAAGCCCGTCCCATGGAGCCACGCGCTCCCCGTAGCGGCGGCTTCGGCGGCGGTAACGGTGGTGGCGGCTACGGTGGTGGTGGCGGTGGCTACGGTGGTGGCCGCAGCGGTGGTGGTGGTGGTTACGGCGGTGGCCGCAGCAGCTACTAAGACCGTTTCAGCAGATGCTTGCACCTGCTACCGGAAAAACAGGGAGCCTCAGGGCTCCTTTTTTCATGCCTGCAGCATTGCGGCAACAACTGCGCAAAGCACTTGCCTTTTCCCAAAAACTATGCGACATATCGTGACTGCGGGGGTTTTCTCGCCTAAAAAGGTTTGCGGTGATCCGTCGGTTTCGCGCATAGGGCGTCATTGAGATTAGCTGGCTGCGTTTTCTGGACTCCATCGCTTTATTCATGTGTTTTTGAGGAGTCCCGTGATGGGCAACAAACTGTATGTCGGCAACCTGCCGTACTCGGTGCGCGACAGCGATCTGGAACAGGCCTTTGGCCAATTTGGTGTCGTGACGAGCGCCAAGGTCATGATGGAGCGCGACACCGGCCGCTCCAAGGGCTTCGGCTTCGTCGAAATGGGCACCGATGCCGAGGCGCAGGCCGCCATTCAGGGCATGAACGGCCAGCCTTTGGGTGGACGCGGCATCGTCGTCAATGAGGCCCGCCCAATGGAACCCCGTCCACCCCGCAGTGGCGGCGGTGGTTTTGGCGGTGGCGGCGGCGGATACGGTGGCGGTGGCCGCAGTGGTGGAAGCGGCGGCTATGGCGGTGGCGGGAGCTACGGCGGTGGCCGTGAAGGCGGCGGTGGTGGTGGTGGATACGGTGGTGGCGGCGGTGGCCGAGGTGATGGCGGCGGTTACGGCGGCGGTGGCCGCAGCGAAGGCGGCTTTCGCAGCCCCTACGGCTCAGGCTCGCGCAATGGCGGTGGCCGCAGTGGCGGCGGGGGTGGTGGCTATGGTGGCGGCAACAGCTACTAAACCGTACACCAGCAGGATGGTTGGATAGAAGCCCCTTTGGGGGCTTTTTTTATGGCCGCAGGTTTCGGGAGCTCATGCCGCCCCGACGCCAATCTGCCAAGATGGGCGCCAGCAAGCCTCACACCGGCTTGGTCGTCCACCGCAGTTATTCCACCTCATCCTGGCGGTGCTTGCGGGGCCGGCCTGCCAGCAGTGCGTCCAACAGCGCGTTGGGAAGCAAGCGCAGCAGTTTGGCGACCACACCCATCTGCCAGGGAATGACGCGGTAACTCACCCCAGCGGCAATGGCCTGGAAGGCGCGGTCAGCAAAACAATCGGCCTGCATCAGGAACGGCATGCCGTAGCGGTTGTGGCGCGTGAGCGGCGTGTCGACATAGCCTGGCGAAATCGTAACCACGCGCACCCCGTGCGGACGCATCTCGCCGCGCAGGCTTTCGCAATAGCTGATGACCGCCGCCTTGCTGGCGCAATAAGCCCCATGCCCAGGCAAGCCGCGGATGCCCGCCACACTGCCGATACCCACCAGGGTGCCGCTGCGGCGTTGCACCATGCCGCTCACAAACGGCTGGAAGGTGGCCGCCATGCCGATGTTGTTGGTGGCAAAGGTGCGCACCATAACGTCGATATCGGCACGGATGGCGGTGTCCATGCCCACGCTGATGCCGGCGTTGGCAATGACCACATCGGGCAGACCCTGGCGCGCTATGCAGTCCCGGCCCGCGGCCATGATGCTTTCAGGCACCGACACATCAGCACTATAAATTTCATAGCTACTGGCGCTTATCCCTTGGGCGCTAGCCCATGATTTGATGTCAAATGTGCGCCGTGCCACCAGCGCCAGCCGATAACCACCCTGATGAAAACGCAGGGCCAGCGCCTGGCCAATGCCGCTGGAGGCGCCCGTGATGAAGACGAGCGGGGCCGTCATGGGGTCGGTCTGCACGCTGTTGGGCGACTTATCGCGACGCCGCAGGCATCAGCACGCCCCGCACACGCCCGCGCAGTTGCAGCACCTGATCGAGGTTGTCATATTCCATGGCATCGGCCGTGAACTGGTCGTTGCCCCGGATGAGGACGACAGGCTGGTCGGAGCGCACACGCTCGGCCTGGGTGAACGCGTGTAGGAATTCACCCCGAAATTCCAGGCGCGGCTGCGTCTCGCGCGTGACCACCGCGTTGCCAAAAAGCTGCACCTCAGAGCCATCGGCATTGCTCAGTGCGCGATGGGCCGTGGCCAGGGTCACGACGCCCTGCGGCGTCACCGAGCGCATGCGCACATTGTCGATTTCCAGGGTGTCCGTGTCGGGAAAATGCCGCCCCATGTCGCCCTTGACCTCGCTTTGCATCCGCCCGGTGGCGTCAAAACTCTTGACCGAAAAAGCCTTCATGAAATAGTCGGGCTGGTGGCCGTTGCTGGGCGCGGCCGCGGCGGCGATGGGCGCGGGGGCGTTGCGCACCAGCCACCAGGTGCCCAAGGCCAGCAGCCCCATGAGGATGATCGGAAGGTAGAGCGTAAACCGCTCCCAGCCCTGGCGCAGCAGCGGGGTCATAGCGTGTAGCCCGCCAGCAGGGCTGCATAGCGGCCGCTGGCCACCAGCAGCAGGTCGCAAAATTCGCGCGCCGCGCCTTCGCCGCCACGCGCCAGCGTGGTGTGGTGCGCGGCATGGCGCACTTCCACATGGGCATTGGCGGGTGCACAGGCCAGGGCGCAGCGGCGCATGACGGGCAGATCCGGCCAGTCGTCGCCCATGGCGGCAGCCTGCGTCCAGGAGAGCCCCAGCTTCGCCAGGATCTGCTCGGCCGCCGGGCGCTTGTCTTCGGTGCCAAAAACGGCATGCTCGACACCGAGGGCCTGCAGGCGCAGGCGCAACGGGGCCGAGTCGCGGCCGGTGATCACGGCCGGGGTGATGCCCGCCTGCTGCAGCAATTTGAGGCCATGCCCGTCCAGGGTGTTGAAGCGCTTGAGCGTTTCACCGGCTTCGCTGATGTACAGGCCCCCGTCGGTCAGCACCCCGTCCACATCAAAAAAGGCCACGCGCACGCCCTGGGCGCGCAGCAGGAGTTCGGGGGGGAATTGCAGCACGGGCAGGGTCATTTCAATGGGAGGCATGGCGGATGTAAAAGGCACGGCCGCGGCCAGTGCACCCGTGGAACCGGCTTTGCCGGGCCACGGGGTGCGTCCCTCTGGAGGGAAGGCGCGAAGCGACTCAGGGGGGTCATATAACTTTCGCGCGCATCAGGTCGCGGATGTGGACCACGCCTTCCAGCGTTCCGGTCGCTCCCACCACCAGCACGCTGGTGATGCCGTGGGTTTCCATCATTTCGGCGGCATTGACCGCCAGGGCGTCGGGCGCAATGCGGCGGGGCGTGGCATGCATGACCTGGGCGGCCGTGGCCTTGCGCAGGTCGGCGCCCGCTTCGATACGGCGGCGCAGATCGCCGTCGGTGAAGATGCCCAGCACCTGCCCCGCGCCGTCCACCACAGCGGCGGAGCCTAGCCCCTTGGCACTCATCTCGCGCATCAGCTCGCTGAAGGTGGCGTCGGGCAAAACGCGCGGAACCGCATCGCCCGAGCGCATGACATCGCTCACATGCGTCAGCAGTTTGCGGCCCAGGGCGCCGCCGGGGTGCGAACGAGCAAAGTCTTCGGGCCGAAACCCGCGCGCATCGAGCAACGCCACGGCCAGGGCATCGCCCATGGCCAGTTGCGCGGTGGTGCTGGCCGTGGGCGCCAGGTTCAGCGGGCAGGCTTCGCGCTGCACGCTGCAGTCGAGCGTGAGGTCGGCGTGGCGGGCCAGCGTGGAGTGCGGGCCGCCCGTCATGGCGATCAGGGGCACGCCCAGGCGCTTGAGCACCGGCAGCAGCGCCGTGAGCTCGCCACTTTCGCCGCTGTTGGAGATGGCCAGCACCAGGTCGTCGGCGGTCACCATGCCCAGATCGCCGTGACTGGCCTCGGCGGGGTGGACAAAAAAGGCGGGGGTGCCGGTGGACGCCAGGGTGGCTGCAATCTTGCGCCCGATATGGCCGCTCTTGCCCATGCCCATGACCACCACGCGCCCGGTGGTCTGCAGCACGCGCTGCACGGCCTGCACAAACCGGGCGTCCAGGCGTGCGGCCAACCCGGTGAGGGCAGCGGCCTCGATGTCAAACGTTTCCCGCGCCAGGCGCAGGACCTGATCCGGATCAAGAGAGGAAAAGGCGGCGGGAGTCATGCGCGGATTCTATCGACCGGGGTGCGGGGCCTCGGATAGCATTGGTCTATGTCCTCACTCGCGCTGACCTTGCTTTATCTCCTGGCCGCGGTGTTGGGGGTGGTGGTGTGTCGCAGCCTCAAACTGCCGCCGATGCTGGGCTACCTGGCCGCGGGCGTGCTGATCGGACCCCATGCGCTGGCGCTGGCGCAGAACTCGGAAGGGGTGCGGCACCTCGGTGAATTCGGGGTGGTGTTCCTGATGTTCGCCATCGGGCTCGAATTCAGCCTGCCCAAGCTGCGCGCCATGCGCCGCCAGGTGTTTGGCCTGGGGCTGCTGCAGGTGGTGCTGAGCATGCTGGTGGTCACCGGGCTGCTGCTGGCGCTGGCGCACCTGGTGGGCGGCGTGTGGGCGCTGGGCTGGCAGTCGGCCCTGGCGCTGTCGGGGGTGCTGGCCATGAGCAGCACGGCCATCGTCGTCAAGCTGATGGCCGAGCGCTCCGAACTTGAAAGCGAGCATGGCCGGCGCGTGATGGGCATCCTGCTGTTCCAGGACCTGGCGGTGGTGCCCCTGCTGGTGCTGATTCCGGCCCTGGGCTCGTCGCCCGACCGCCTGCTCACGGCGCTGGGGCTGGCGCTGCTCAAGGCCGCGCTGCTGGTGGGCCTGCTGCTGACGGGCGGCCAGCGCCTGATGCGCTGGTGGCTCACGCAGGTGGCGCGGCGCAAGAGCGACGAGCTGTTCATGCTGAACCTGCTGCTGATCACGCTGGGGCTGGCATGGCTGACCGACCTGGCCGGCCTGAGCCTGGCCCTGGGCGCCTTCATTGCGGGGGTGCTGGTCTCGGAGACCGAATACCGGCACCAGGTGGGCACCGATATCCGCCCGTTCCACGACGTGCTGCTGGGCCTGTTCTTCATCACCATCGGCATGATGCTGGACTGGCATATTCTGGTGGACCGCTGGGCGCTGGTGCTGGTGCTGGTCACGGTGCCGCTGCTGCTCAAGCTGGTGCTCATCTTGGTGCTGGCGCGCGGCATGGGCGCCACGGCCGGGGTGGCGCTGCGCACCGGCCTGTATCTTGCGCAGGCGGGCGAGTTCGGCTTTGTGCTGCTGTCGCTCACGCTGGAAAACGGGCTGGTGCAGCCGGCACTCATGAACCCGATTTTGGCGGCCATGGTGCTGTCGATGCTGGCCACGCCGTTTCTCATCCTGTACAGCAACCGCATCGTGATGAGGCTGGTGGCCAGCGACTGGCTGCAGCAGTCGCTGCAGATGACCACCATCGCGCGCAAGTCCATCAACACCAGCAAGCATGTGATCATTTGCGGCTTTGGCCGCTGCGGCCAGAACCTGGCCCGGATGCTGGAGCGCGAAGGCATTCCCTACATGGCGCTGGACCTGGACCCCGACCGCGTGCGCCAGGCCGCCGCCGCGGGCCATTCCGTGGTCTATGGCGATGCCACGCGCCTGCAGGCGCTGATGGCGGCGGGGCTGGTGCGCGCCAGCGCGGTGGCGGTGACCTATCTGGACGTGCCGTCGGCACTCAAGGTGCTGGCCAACACGCGCGCCCATGCGCCGCAGGTGCCCGTGGTGGTGCGCACGCAGGACGACCTGCACCTGGACAAGCTGCAGGAGGCAGGCGCCACCGAGGTGGTGCCCGAGGCCATCGAGGGCTCGCTCATGCTGGCCAGCCACGCACTGGCACTGGTGGGGGTGCCCATGCGCCGGGTGCTGCGGCTGGTGCAGGACCAGCGCGATGCGCGCTACAACCTGCTGCGCGGCTACTTCCATGGCGCCGACGACGACACCGTGAACGAGCGCGACCAGGAGCGCCTGTCCACCGTCACGCTGCCACCCGGCGCCAAAGTCGTCGGTCAGTCGCTGGGCGGGCTGGCCTTGCCGGCGATGGGCGTGCGGGTGGTCAATTTGCGGCGCGGCGACGGCCATCCGGGTGCCGCGGTGGCCGAAGCGCTGCTGGCGGCGGGCGATACGCTGGTGCTGTCGGGGCACCCTGCTGCGCTGGCGCTGGCGGAAGACAAGCTGCTGCGGGGGTAAAGGCAGGAGGCAGCCCCTGAGCGGCGGGGCGGCCCTTGCGCGGCGGTACTCGTTTCACGCAGTGCCTGTACCCAAAGGGACTGGAAAAAATGAATGAAATACGGCTCTAGCGCTTATCCATAAAGCGCTAATAGCTATATTTTAGATAGCAAATCGACAGGTCCGGGCCGCCCGAACAGGTAGCCCTGGAACTGCCGGCAGCCGTTGCGCAGCAAAAAAGCGCGCTGGCCC
>LNAO01000089.1_pt1 | contig 11744 bp, 10 predicted proteins | sample 602571 | NCBI WGS metagenome assembly LNAO01 (sample SAMN02440304, study PRJNA202911) | soil metagenome | biome: Subtropical and temperate rainforests or woodlands; isolation source: soil samples (1 kg each in a 20% v/v slurry with milli Q water) were... ...
GGCGCCGCCGAGACTATGGCCGCAGATGAACAGCTCTCTTTCTCGAGCCTCATCAGGAATCGTCCCCCCCAGATCCCGGGCATAAACCCTCCTGGCTACTTCGAATGCATCGCGAAAACCCAGATGCACACTGCCCTCCGGAACCAGATCAGCACAGGGCACCTTGGGCTCGCAATTCGCCGCGACCTCCGGTTTTACCGGGCGAAAGGTTGCATCGGTACTCAGATCGGCCAGACCATTCATTTCAGTACCACGCCACGCCACCAGCACTTGGGATGCGCTGAAGGCGTAAAACAATTGGGTATGTCCTTCCGGCGGCTTGGCCTTAGCGGTGTCCAACAGTTCGAAACTCTCGTAGCGATCTTTGAAGGGCACATCGATGACCAAACAAGGCCAATTTTGCCCGTCGTCCCATATACGTGGTGTACGCGACAGGTCGAGGCATTGCTGTTGGAAAAACTCCAGAACTGATCCATGGTCTTTTTCTGGCCGGTTGCTGTACGCCAGAATGCTCATCAATCCCAAGTTATAGGCATTGGCCAGGCTGTATTCCGCCTGGTGGTGCAAGACCAGCGACCAGGCGCGGAATGGGCAAACTTCCAGCACATTGCGCTGATCCAACTGTTCATCACTGACCGTGAAACCACCCAAATCTGGATCCGGAAAATGAAAAGCCGGGAGTTTATTCGGGTCCGCCAAAGCGGGTTTGAAAGTCGGTCGTCCATCACACAACTGACCGATGCGCAGATAGTGGTAGCCATGACCAACCGCAATCGCCTGTTTCTCGATCGGCGAAAACCCCGAACGTTGCGGACCATACAGCGGCGTGCGGTCACCAAGACCGGGCCGGCGCGGCTCGGCCCGTTCGGCACGCAGGCGGCGAGTCTGCAGTAGTTCGGCCAATGGATCGGCCTCGATCTTCAGCGTGATGGGTAGCGGATGCAGGTCGTCAATGCGGATCACGCCCTGAGCGTCACTCTGACCTACATATTCGGCAGCGACGCCAGCGCGCGTGGCCTCATTCACCGCTCGGTAGGGCATGTTTGCCAAGGGGTCACCCCGTTCGTCCAGCAACTGAAATTCGATCCAGTGCCGTTTCTGTTTACCCCCTATGACAACCTTGAATGGGTTGAGCGTATCCGTGCGGTGCAGGGTGTCGTTCATATCAGTCCTTTAATACTTTTTTTGTTGAAACAGCAGTCATCGCAATTAAACGCAGTGCGATATTTCTTCATCATTCGTAGTGAATGCTTCGGATAGCCGAAAGGATGGGGCTTGCGAGGCGGCTTCATTCCCACCCTCGTTCAAGCGCGCTCGACAGCTTTCTAGAAGTTGGCGAAGGTTGGAATCAGATGATTCCGATGGGCGTGTAGGATGCGTCCTGGTGTCGGCATCGTAGGATCTGTATGAACTTTTACGAGCTTGCTGAAGGTGTGAGGCGGGGCGATTTCCGGTGGCGTCAAGGTACCGAGCCGAGGGTTAATTTCATCTAAAAATCGAGTCATAATGACTCTTTGGTGTCGTTATGACTATTCTTTGGACAGGTCTTTGTGACATGACTATCTTGTAAGCTACTGAAAATTATCAACCTAATTATTGGTATGTTTCGTGAGTGGTTTATGGCGACGTAACCGAAGAAGGGATTTGCCATGTCTCACTCCATTCCTCTCGGATTCACGCTCTGTCTGTTGCTTTCCCCCCTGTGCATGGCCGACCAGGTCGTGCGCGAAGTGCCCGATACCACCGCCGGCAAAGGTTACGGTGCCCTGACCGGTTTGATGGTGGGCGCAGTGGGTGGGCCTGTTGGCGCATTGGTCGGTGCTGGCGCCGGATTTTTTTGCCGGTAGTTCGATTCAGCAAGCCGCCGGGCTGACGGAAACCGCTTATGAAGTGAAGGACGCCCAAGGTGAAATCAGCACCGTGCGCTCGCCCAATGCCCGCTTCGAACCGGGTCAGCAGGTGGCGCGGAAGGGGCCGCGGCTGGTGCCGGAGGGCAGCTGATGCTTCACACCACCTTTTCAGGGGTTCCCCGTTTTGCCGGGCAGATGAGCCGCATCTCGTCTGCCCGTTTTTTTATGGGGACAGTGGCTGTGTACATATCCATTGTTGCGGTAATGGCCACTATTGGTTCCGCCCTGACGGCGGGTTACTTGGAGAGGCGCCAAGTAACCAAGCGCTTTATCCCCTGACGTACGGCCCTTCGCTTAGGCTCAGGGTTCCCTCGCTCCGGTCCCACGGAGCAGGACCGGAGCGAGGGAATGCCGAGCCTTGGCGAGGCACCGAACGTCAGGGGCAAGAGCCCTTGGTTACTTGGGGCTCTTCCAAGTAACCCGCTGTAAAAGCGGAACCGTCAGCCGCCGTTACAGCAGAAATGGATATGCACCCACTCCAAATGTGCAGCTATCAAACCCGCTCAAAAATCGCCGCAATCCCCTGACCACCACCGATGCACATGGTCACCAGCGCGTAACGGCCGCCGGTGCGGTGCAGTTCGTGGATGGCCTTGGTGGCGATGATTGCACCGGTGGCGCCCACCGGGTGACCCAGGGCGATGCCCGAACCGTTCGGGTTGACCTTGGCCGGATCAAGATCGAGTTCCTGGCTGACGGCGCAGGCCTGGGCCGCGAAGGCGATGTTGGCTTCGATCACGTCCAGGTCGGCGACGGTCAGGCCGGCGCGCTTGAGTGCCAGGCGCGTGGCCGGGATCGGGCCCAGGCCCATGAATTCCGGTTCGACGCCGGCGTGGGCGTAGCTGACCAGGCGGGCGAGGGGTTTCAGGTTATTGGCCTGGACCGCATTGCCGGTGGCCATGACCAGTGCGGCAGCGCCGTCGTTCAGGCCCGAGGCGTTGCCGGCGGTGACCGAGCCGTCCTTCTTGAACGCCGGCTTCATTGCTGCCAGCTGTTCCAGGGACGTGGCGCGTGGATGTTCGTCGACGCTGAACAGTTTGGTGCCTTTGCGATCCTGGATTTCCACGGTCGCGATCTGATCGCTGAAGTAGCCGTTGGCAATCGCGTGGGCCGCACGTTTCTGGTCTTCCAGGGCCAGGGCGTCCTGCATTTCGCGGGTGATGCCGTTGCGCGCGGCAACGTTCTCGGCGGTGATGCCCATGTGGATGCCATGGAACGGGTCATGCAGGATGCCGAGCATGTAGTCGATGACCTGGGCGTTGCCCATGCGCGAACCCCAACGGGCGGCCGGCATCAGGTACGGGCCACGGCTCATGGATTCGGCACCGGCGCCGACGACGATGTCGGCATCGCCGAGCATCAGGGTCTGGGCGGCGTTGATGATCGCTTGCAGGCCCGAACCGCAGAGGCGGTTGACGTTGTAGGCCGGGGTTTCCTTCGGAATGCCGGCGTTCATCGCCGCGACGCGGGAGATGTAGGCATCGCGGGTTTCGGTCGGGATCACGTTGCCCATCACCAGATGGCCAACGAGCGCCGGGTCCACGGCGGCTCGCTCCAGGGCGGCTTTCACGGCCGTGGTCGCGAGGTCGGCCAACGGCACGTCCTTGAGCGAGCCACCGAAGGTACCGATGGCGGTACGGGCGGCGCTGACGACGTAGATTTCTGGAGTGTTCATGGCTGGTTTCCTTTCGGTGGATTCTTATCTGTACTGCGATTGAGCAGGGCGTTCAAGGCGGTTTTCGCCTCGTCGGTATTCAGGCGTTGAATGAACAGCGTGTTTTCTTCGCGCAGGGTGGCTTCCAGTTCGGCCAGGCAAGCCTGTTTCATCAGCAGCCGGGACTGGCGCAAGGCTTGCTGGGGCATGGCCAGAAAGCGCTGGGCGATTTTTGTCGCCGCCGCCAGGCATTGTTCGCCGTCATCGAAGGCTTCGTTGGCCAGGCCCCAGGCCACCGCTTCGTTGCCGTCCAGGCCGTTGCCCAACAGGAGCAGGCTCGCGGCACGGGCATGGCCGAGCCGGCGTGGCAGCAACAGGCTGGCGCCAAATTCGGGGCACAGGCCGATGTTGACGAACGGCATGCGCAGCTTGGCGTTGCGGGTGACCAGTACTTGATCGCAATGCAGCAGCAATGTGGTGCCAATACCGATGGCCGCACCGCAGACTGCCGCGATCAGCGGTTTTTGCAGGCGCGTGACGACCTTCATCAGGTAGAACGCCGGGGCGTCCAGATGAGTCGGCGGGTGCTGGAGGAAATCCACCAGGTCATTGCCGCTGGTAAAGCACGCCGGGCCGCCGGTGATGATGATCACGCCGGTCTGCGGGTCTTCGTCGGCGGCCAGCAACAGCTCGGCCAGTTGCGTGTACATGGCGTTGTTCAGCGCATTGAGCTTGTCCGGGCGGTCGATGGTCAGCGTCAACACGCCGTCGCGTTGCTCGTGTTTGATCAGGTCGGTCATCGCAGGCTCTGCAGGGTCGGTTCAGGGCTGCCACTTTAAGCGCCGGACAAACCCCGGATCTATGGCAAAACGGGTCAACTGCACTGCCGCTTTTTGCCATGCCGTTGTGCCCAAAAAGCGACACACACCCATTCGGGGTATGGCCGCGCCCGGCGAATCCACCAATAGTGGGGGCATCCGCTCATCCAGAGCCGAACTCGCTATAAGGTGCATTTGCTATGGGCAAGACGCTGCTTAAGGTGATTTCCAGTCTGTTTGTTGTACCGCTGACATTGAATGCCTACGCCGCTCAAGTGGACGACAGCCATACGCTGCGGTTGTACAACTGGGCGGATTACATCGGTGAAAAAACCGTGGCCGACTTCGAAAAGGCCACCGGCATCAAGGTCATCTACGACACCTTCGATGCCTACGAAACGGTGCAGGCCAAATTGCTCACCGGCCACTCCGGTTATGACCTGATCGTGTTGAACGCGTCCCTGGCGCCACCGCTGATCAAGGCCAAGGTGTTCCAGCCGCTGGACAAAAAACTGCTGCCGGGCTGGACCAACCTGGACCCGAAAGTCCTGGAGGATCTGCAAGGGTACGATCCGGGCCCCACGTACTCGGCGCCTTATACCTGGGGTAGCAACGGCGTCACCTACAACGTCGACAAGATCAAGGAACGCATGCCCGACGCACCGATCGGTTCGCTGGCGATGATCTTCGATCCGAAGATCGTCTCGCGCTTCGCCGACTGCGGTGTGACCCTGGTCGATGCGCCCACCGAAGTCATTCCCATGGCCCTGAAGTACCTGGGTCGTGATCCGAGAAGCGCCGCACCGGAAGATCTGAAAGCCGCCCAGGACTTGCTGTTGTCCGTGCGGCCGTACATCCGCAAGTTCGACTCGGTCAATTACCTGACCAGCCTGCCCAATGGCGATGTGTGCATGGCCATGACCTGGTCCGGCGACTACGCCACCGCCATGGCCCGCGCCGCAGAAGCCAAGAAGAAGATCGACCTGGCCTACTTCATCCCCAAGGAAGGATCGCTGATCTGGTTCGACAACCTGTACATCCCGGCCGACGCCCCCCACGTCGCCAATGCCCACAAGTTTCTCGAGTACCTGATGCAGCCGCAGGTGATGGCGGACGTGAGCGACTTCATCAATTACGCCAACAGCAACGCCGCGGCCACGCCGTTGTTGAGCGCCGATGTGCGCAACAACCCGGCGATTTACCCCGACGCGCAAACCCGCGAGCGGCTGTTTCCGCAGAAGACCCAGAACGCCAAGGACATGCGGGCGATTACCCGGGTCTGGAGCACCGTGAAAAGCGGCATCTGATTTGTTCGAACGTTAGTCAATTCGGTTAGAGGTTTATTTATGGCGACGCCAACACGCACCGTTTTTTCCCCAGCGGACGAGTCCCGGCTGGTCAAGGCCGACAAGGCTCACCATATGCACGGCTATCACGTGTTCGACGAACACGCCGAACAGGGCTCGCTGAACATCGTCGCAGGCGACGGCGCCTACATCTACGACACCCAGGGCAACCGCTTTCTCGATGCGGTGGGCGGCATGTGGTGCACCAACATTGGCCTGGGTCGCGAGGAAATGGCCGAGGCCATCGCTGACCAGGTGCGTCAGCTGGCCTATTCGAATCCGTTTTCCGACATGTCGAACAACGTGGCGATCCAGTTGTGCGAAAAACTCGCCAGCCTGGCCCCCGGCGACCTCGATCATGTGTTCCTGACCACCGGCGGCTCCACCGCCGTGGACACTGCGTACCGGCTGATCCAGTACTACCAGAACTGCCGAGGCAAACCGGAAAAGAAGCACGTCATCGCCCGGTTCAACGCCTATCACGGCTCCACCACCCTGACCATGTCGATCGGCAACAAGGCCGCCGACCGGGTGCCGGAGTTCGACTACGCCAACCCGCTGATCCACCACGTCTCCAACCCGAATCCGTACCGCGCGCCCGATGGCATGGACGAGGCGCAGTTCCTCGAGTTCCTGGTCAAGGAATTCGAAGACAAGATCCTCTCGATTGGCGCAGACAAGGTCGCCGGTTTTTTCGCCGAGCCGATCATGGGCTCCGGCGGGGTGATCATTCCGCCCCGGGGTTATCTCAAGCGCATGTGGGACGTCTGCCAGCGCTACGACATCCTGTTCGTCGCCGACGAGGTGGTCACTTCGTTCGGGCGCCTGGGCAAGTTCTTTGCCTCCTACGATGTGTTCGATGTGCAGCCGGACATCATCACCACCGCCAAGGGCCTGACCTCGGCTTACCTGCCGCTGGGCGCGTGCATCTTTTCCGACCGCATCTGGAAGGTCATCGCCGAGCCGGGCAAGGGCCGCTGCTTCACCCACGGCTTCACCTACAGCGGGCATCCGGTGTGCTGCACGGCGGCGCTGAAGAACATCGAAATCATCGAGCGGGAAAACCTGCTGGCCCATGTCGACACGGTGGGTGCCTATCTGGAGGAGCGCCTGGCAACCCTGCGGGACTTGCCGCTGGTGGGGGATGTGCGCTGCCAGAAACTCATGGCCTGCGTGGAATTCGTCGCCGATAAACGCACCAAGGCGCTGTTCCCCGACGAGATCAACATCGGCGAGAAAATCCACTCGCGGGCCCAGGCCCGGGGCTTGCTGGTACGGCCAATCATGCACCTCAACGTGATGTCGCCGCCGTTGATCCTGACGTTTGCCCAGGTCGATGAAATCGTCGAGACCCTGCGGGTGTGCATCCTTGAAGTGGCGGCCGAGCTTGAGCAGAGCGGCCAGTATTTCGGCCAATGACTTCATCCGTCAGGCTTTTACCAAAGGCATGCTCACCCGCTAGACTGCGGGGCATGAGCAAACCAAACGACGATACGCTGATCGCGATGCCCTTCGGGGCATTGCACAAATGGCATGGGGGCATGCGCGAGGCATTCGCCCATATCGATGAGCCCGACGCCCTGCAACACCTGGCGTCGGCGTTGGCGCAGCTGGTGTCCGTCGAGTCGATGATGATCAGCCTGGAGCGCAAGGACCGCGCGCCACAGCTGCTGCATCAGCGCGGGATTGCCCAGGAGTACCAGGTCTCGATTCTTGAGCGCTATTTTTCCGGGGGCTATCTGCTCGACCCGTTCTGCCTGGCGGTGGAGCAGGGATTGGCGCAAGGGTTCTATCACCTGGAGGAAATTGCGCCGGACAACTTCTTCGACAGTGACTACTACAAGACCTATTACCTGAAGGCGGGCTGTTCGGAAGACAGCTACTACATCGTCGATACCGGCAATGACACGAAGATTTCCGTCAGCCTCTATCAGGGTTTCGGCGGTGAATGCCTGAGCGCCGAACAGCTGAATCTGCTGCGCGCCGTCGAACCGCTGGTGCGCGAATTCATCAGCGAATTCAGTCAACGCGGACTGCTGCGCAGTTGCGAGATCCAGTGCGATAAAGACCAGGGCCTGCGCGATGATCTCAAGCACCGGGTGCAGTCGGCTTTCGAGCATTTCGGCAGCGACGTGCTCACCGAGCGCGAGCGGGAAGTGGCGCACATGGTCCTGCGCGGGCATTCGGTGAAATCCACGGCCAGCCAGATGAACATCTCACCGGAAACCGTGCGCATGCACCGCAAGAACCTGTATCTGAAGCTGGAGGTGGGTTCGCAGTCGGAGTTGTTTGCGCTGTTCATCGAGTGGTTGCGCGGGCATTGAGCCTGTAACGATCGTTCCCACGCTCTGCGTGGGAATGCCTCAAGGGACGCTCCGCGTTCCAGCGCTGGAGGGGACGCAGAGCGTCCCGGGCTGCATTCCCACGCGGAGCGTGGGAATGATCAGGTGAGGCAGGTCAGTCTTCGCGTTTGACTACCAGGGTCAGAATGTCATAACTGGCCACCAGCTCACCCAGCTGGTTGGTCACTTCCACATCCCACGCCACCACCCCTTGCGGGATGCCTTGCGGGCTCTTCTTGCCCTGGTCGATCTTCCATTTGCAGGTCAGACGCGCCTGGATGGTGTCGCCGATGCCTACCGGGTTGATGAAGCGCAAGGTGTCCAGGCCATAGTTGGCCAGTACCGGGCCCGGAGCGGGGGAAACAAACAGCCCGGCCGCCGCCGACAGCACGAAGTAACCGTGGGCGATGCGCTTGCCGAATTGCGATTCCTTGGCCGCGATCTCGTCGAAGTGCATGTAGAAGTGGTCGCCCGACAGGCAGCCGAAGTTCACCAGGTCGGCTTCGGTGACGGTGCGACGGTGAGTCAGCAGCGACTCGCCGATCTGCAGGTCCTGGAAATGGCGACGGAACGGGTGCACGTCGGTTTCGATGACCTTGGCGCCGCGTACGTATTCGCCGGTGACCGCGGCCAGCATGGTCGGCGAACCTTGTACCGCCGCGCGTTGCAGGTAGTGTTTCACCGCACGCAGGCCGCCGAGTTCTTCACCGCCGCCGGCACGACCCGGGCCGCCGTGCTTGAGTTGTGGCAGCGGCGAGCCGTGGCCGGTGGATTCGCCGGCGCAGTTGCGGTCCAGCACCAGCAGGCGGCCGTGCCAGGCAGCGGCCACCGGGATCGCTTTGGCGGCGATCTGCGGATCCTTGGTCACCAGGCTGGCCACCAGGCTGCCTTTGCCGCGAGCGGCCAGGGCCAGTGCTTCGTCCAGATCGTCGTAGGCCATCAGGGTGCTGACCGGGCCGAACGCTTCGATGTCGTGAGCGCCACCTTCGGCGTGCGGATCGCGGGCCTGCAACAGGGTCGGGGCGAAGAACGCGCCCTTGTCGACGTTTTCGCCACGGGGTTCGAAACCGTCGCGGGCGCCGAACAGCATATCGCTGCTCTGCAACAGGCTTTCCAGGCGTTCGGCCACGTCTTTCTGCTGATCGTGAGACGCCAGCGCACCCATGCGCACGCCTTCCACCGACGGGTCGCCGACCACCACTTTGGCCAGGCGATCACGCAAGCGCGTGGCCACTGCATCGATGTGTTTGGCTGGCACGATCGCACGGCGGATGGCGGTGCATTTCTGCCCGGCCTTGGTGGTCATTTCCCGGGCGACTTCCTTGATGAACAGCTCGAATTCTTCGTCGTCCGGGGTCACGTCCGGGGCGAGGATCGCGCAGTTCAGCGAGTCGGCTTCGGCGTTGAACGGCACCGAGTTGCGGATCAGGTTCGGGTTGACCCGCAGCTTGGCCGCGGTGTCGGCGGAACCGGTGAAGGTCACCACGTCCTGGCCTTGCAGGCGGTCGAGCAGGTCACCGGTGCCGCCGATGATCAGTTGCAGGCTGCCCGCCGGCAGCAGGCCGGATTCGTCCATCAGGCGCACGACGGCTTCGGTCAGGTAGCTGGTGGCGCTGGCCGGCTTGACGATGCACGGCATGCCGGCGAGGAAGCTCGGCGCGAACTTTTCCAGCATGCCCCAGATCGGGAAGTTGAAGGCGTTGATGTGCACCGCCAGGCCGCCGCGCGGCACCAGGATGTGGGTGCCGGCGAAGGTGCCCAGCTTGCTCAGTTGCAGCGCCGGGCCTTCGTGGACGACGTTGCCCGACGGCAGTTCCCGCGAGCCGAGGCTGGCGTAGGTGAACAGCGTGCTGTTGCCGCCTTCGATGTCGATCCAGCTGTCGGCGCGGGTCGCGCCGCTGTGGTGGGAGATCGCGTAGAGCTGTTCCTTGCGTTCGCTCAGGTACAGGGCCAGGGCCTTGAGACGCTGGGCGCGTTGCTGGAAGTCCAGCGCCATCAAGCCGCTGACGCCCTGGCGACGGCCGTGCTCGATGGCTTCGGCGAAGTCCGGACGCTCTTCGTGGGTGCGTGCGATTTCATGGCCGTCGATGGCACTGCGCAGGATCTGCGCGCCGTGTTGGCCGATCCAGCGACCGGCGATGAAGCTTTGCAGGGTAGGGGCATGCAGTGCAGGTGAAGAGGACATCACGATTGCTCCTGATTATGAAGGGTTGTGGCGCGACCGTGACCGCGCCCTTCGGGATTACCAAAGGCGCCAGGTTGTACCCGACGATCAGCCGGTTTTCATCGAGGGCGGTGTTCAAGCCATTGCCGGAACGGAAGGTCACGTTGCGCCAGCGCAGGCTGACGTTCTTGAACACACCGCTCTGGATGACGTAGCTGATATCGGTGTCGCGCTCCCATTCGCGGCCGTTGTCGACGGTGCCTGCCTTGACGTGGCGGCCGTCGGTGTAGCGGGTCATGAAGGTCAGGCCGGGAATGCCTTGCGCCGCGAAGTCATAGTCGTAACGCAGCTGCCAGGAATCCTCGTCGGCGCGGGTGAAGGTGTTGAAAGTCACCAGGTTGACCACGTACGGATCGCCGCCGTTGAGGAACGGAAAGGCGCTGTCGCCGGACAACTGCTGGTACGTGGCACTGACCTTGTGGGCACCGTGGGACACCGTGAACATGCTGTTGAAATTGCGGTTGTCGATACGCCCGGCTCGCTCGGCGCCGTCGCCACGGCTGTCGAAATAACGCAGGTCGCTGCGCAGGTTGAAGCCGTTGCCCAACGGTTGCGTATGCACCAGTCCGGCGAATTGCTGGCGATAGATCTGCTCAAGCTTGCCGTAGTAGTAGCTCAGGTTCAGTTGCGGACTGAACGCGTAGCTGCCGCCGGCAAAGTCGAAGTGATCGCTGCTGGCGGCGCCGTAACCGATGTCATCGTTGCTGGAGGAATCCCGCAGGTTCGCCTTGGTGAGGCGCCCGGTATTCACGGTCAGGCCGGTGATCTCCTGGCTGGTCAGCAAACCGCCCTCAAAGGTCGAGCCCAGCAGACGGGTGTCGTTGTAGGTCACCACCGGCAGCAAGGGTTGCAGGGTGCCGAGCTTCAACACGCTCTTGGATACCCGCAGCTTGCCGGTGAGCCCCAGTTCGCTGAACTCGTCCGCCGGTTCATGGCTGTTCGGGCCGAAGGGCAGCAGACCGGTGCCCCGGCGATCCGGGCTGGAGTCGAGTTTCAACCCCAGTTCCCCCAGCGCGTCGAGACCGAAGCCGAAGGTGCCATCGGTGAACCCGGACTCGATGCGCGCAGTGAATCCCTGGGCCCATTCTTCGGCCTTGGATTGCGGCGCGTTGTCCTGACGGAAATCGCGATTGATGTAGTGGTTGCGCATTTCAATACGGGCCTTGCTGTCGTCGATGAAGTCGGCCATGGCGCTGGGGGCGACCATGGGCAGACTCAATGCGGCGGCCAGTGAAAACAGTGATTCGTAAGGTGTAGAACGTGCGGGCTTCATTGTTTTTATTCCCTGCCATCAGTCGGTCGTTGTTAGTGTTTGCTGGCGCCCGAGGCACCGATGCCGGTCATCGAGCGCGTATGAACTGCGCCAGATAACGGCCACGCTCAAGGGCTGCACGGGGCGAGGTGTCGGTGACGGAAAACAGCCATGCACTAAAGAACGCCAGGCTCATGG
>LNAO01000090.1_pt1 | contig 11720 bp, 10 predicted proteins | sample 602571 | NCBI WGS metagenome assembly LNAO01 (sample SAMN02440304, study PRJNA202911) | soil metagenome | biome: Subtropical and temperate rainforests or woodlands; isolation source: soil samples (1 kg each in a 20% v/v slurry with milli Q water) were... ...
ACCACCACCGACACTGGCTCCGCCGATGCCCTGCAAATGCGCAATGGCCTGTTCCACAGGGCCACCTGGCGCGGCCTGGACGATGACGAAGTTGACCAGGAGAATGATCACCAGTGTCGGGATGATCAGCAGCAGGCGCCGCAATATGTAAGCCCACATCAGTGCGGCCCTCCGGGTCTGCCACGGCTGATACGCTCGGCGGTCATCTGTTGGTTGGTCAGCGGCGTGGTGCTCATTTCCCACCAGCTCTCGATGGCTTCGTCATTGCTCGCCTGCACGTTCGGCATCCCGAAGCGATTCCACCACACGGTGGAGCTGCCCGGCGGGTAATAGTTGGGAATCCAGTAGTAGTTCCATTGCAGCACCCGGTCCAGGGCATGGGCGTAATGCAGCATGTCGGCCTTGGTATTGGCGCGGATCAGCCCGGTGATCAGGGTGTCCACTGCCGGGTTCTGCAAGACCATGTAGTTGTTTGATCCCGGGTCGGTGGCCGCCGCCGAGCCGAAATAATTGAGCAGTTCGTTGCCCGGGGAAGTGGTGACCGGGTAGCCGGTGACGATCATGTCGTAGTCGCGGCTCATCAGGCGATTGACGTACTGGGACGAGTCGATGCGGCGGATGTTCAGGTCGATGCCGATCTGTTTCAACGTGCGTTTATAGGGCAACAGCAGGCGGTCCATGCCGTTCTGACTGACCAGGAACGTAAAGCTCAGCGGCTCGCCGTGGGCATTGACCAGTTGGTCGCCGTCGGGTTTCCAGCCGGCCTGTTCGAGCAGGTCCAGGGCCTGCAACTGCTTGTCGCGAATCACGCCGCTGCCATCGGTCTTCGGCGCCTCGAACACTTTGGTGAAGACTTCATCGGGAATCTGCCCGCGCAACGGTTCGAGAATCGCCAGCTCACCCGCATCCGGCAGTTGCCGGGCCGCGAGTTCGGTATTGGAAAAGAAGCTCTGCTGGCGGATGTACAGGTCGCGCATCATCTGCCGGTTGCTCCACTCGAAATCCCAGAGCATCGCCAGGGCCTGGCGCACGCGACGGTCCTGGAACATCGGCTTTTGCAGGTTGAACACAAAACCCTGGGCCGGTTGCGGGGCTTCGGTGGCCAGGTGGGCCTTTTGCAGGCGACCGTCGCTCAGGGCCGGGCTGTCGTAGCCGATGGAGTAACCGGTGGCGGAGAATTCGCGGTTGTAGTCATAGGCGCCGCCGCGCAGGACCTGGCGCGCCACGTCGGTATCGCCGAAGTACTCGATGCTGAAATGATCGAAATTGTAGAGGCCGCGGCTGACCGGCAGATCCTTGCCCCACCAGTCGGGATTGCGCTCGAAGGTGATGCTGCGCCCCGAATCGACCTTGCCGACCTTGTAGGGGCCGCTGCCCAGCGGCGGCTCGTAACCGCCGCCATTGGCGAAGTCACGGGTTTTCCACCAGTGCTCGGGAAACACCGGCAAGGTCGCGATGTCCAGGGGCAGGGTGCGGTTTTCGTTGCTCTTGAAGTCGAACCGAACGGTCAGCGGCGATTCCACTTCGACGCCTTTGACGTCGGCGAATTGGGTGCGATAGCGCAGGCTGCCCTGGGTCATCAGCAGGTCGAAGGTGTAGCGCACGTCTTCGGCGGTGATCGGTTTGCCGTCGGCGAAACGGGCCTTGGGGTTGAGGTAGAAGCGCAGGGACAAACCGTCATCCGAGCGCTCCATCTTCTGCGCCACCAGGCCGTACACGGTGTAAGGCTCGTCCAGCGAGCGCTGGGCCAGGGGCGAGTAGAGCAGGCCGTCGATCTGCGTCACGCCGATGCCTTTGTCTATATAAGGCAGGACATGATCGAAATGCCCGATCTCGATCGCCGAGCGGCGCATCGTCCCGCCCTTGGGGGCTTGCGGGTTGGTGTAGGCAAAATGACTGAAGCCGGCAGGGTACTTCGCCGGTTCGCCGTACACGGTCAACGCATGTTGCGGTGCTGCGTTCACACCGGCGGCGCTCAACAACAGGGCCACGGCAGTGAACAATAAAGTAGGGAAAGCCAGTCGCATTGTCAGCCTTAGAGCCGGGTGGTCGTTAACCACAATTTGTACGCTAGCGGCGCGTCCCTCGCCAGCCGTATTACGTATCTGAAACACAACGGCCCACCAGAAGGCGGGCCGTTGTGCAGAAAACTTAAAGGCTGATCAGTCCTGGCGGCTGGTCACTTCCAGCAGGTGGTAACCGAACTGGGTCTTGACCGGGCCTTGCACCACGTTGATCGGTGCGCTGAAGACCACGGTGTCGAATTCCTTGACCATCTGGCCTGGACCGAACGAGCCCAGGTCACCGCCCTGGCGGCTGGACGGGCAGGTGGAGTTGGCTTTGGCAACTTCGGCGAAATCAGCGCCGGCTTCGATTTGGGCCTTGAGTTCGTTGCACTTGGCTTCGCTGGCAACCAGGATGTGACGGGCAGTGGCTTTAGCCATGGGAAATCACTCCTTTCAATGTACGGTAAAATGCTGAGCCTACCGGATTCAGTGGGGTATTTCTCCTCAAAGTTCCGTTGCCAGCGCTCTGGATGGCAGGTTTGGTTTAAAGTCCGGCTTTTTCCAGGCGCTCGGCGTGCTGTACGTAAAGATCGATCGGGTCGATGCGCCTTTCATTATGACCACCGGCCTGGTGAAGGGTGCCCAGATGGTCCAGCGGATAGTCGGAGCGGATGATGGTGCCCAGGTGCGAGCTGTAGCGCCCGACCATGCCATCGTTCTGCAAGGGCTCGGTGGTGAAATAACGTGACAGCGCCCGCAGCAGGCCGTGGGACGGGTCCAGTGTTTCCAGTTCGGCATCCCGCCGCTTTCCCTGCACGACGCCACTCCAGGAATAGTAGCGGACACCATTGACCTGTTCGCGGCCCTTGCCGCCCCAAGACGGCGGCAAGCCTTGCGGGTACTTCCGGTTGAATGCGCCCACGCCCTGCGTGGTCAAGGCATCCAGCGCGGCGATGGCATTTTGCGGCAGCCGGCGCTTGCCGCTGAGCAACGACATGAGGTCGGCGAACAAGGTGACAACGATTTCGGCTACCGTTTCCGGCAAGTGGCCTGGCGTCAATGCCTTGCGCAGCAAATCGGCCAGTTCGGACCCATGGTTCGGTCCACTGACGGACGTTACCGAGGCCACCTGGCCTGGCGCTGTCGCGGCGGCATAGCGGGCGGCCAACGCGCCTTGGCTGTGACCGATCAGATTGACCTTGTGGGCGCCGGTGCCCTCCAGTACCCGATGGATCTGCGCCAGAAGCTGTTCGCCGCGAACTTCGTTGCTGTGGGTGGCGGACACAAACGGGACGAACACACTTGCCCCGGCGTTCCGCAGGGCCTGCTTGACATCGTGGAAGAGGTCCACGCTGGCAATTCGCTCAAAGCCGAAAAGCCCGTGCACCAACAGGATTGGATAATGAGTCTTTGCATTCCGTTGCATGTTCATTCCTTTTTCCAGGGTTCGAGAAAGTGATTTCCGACCTCACTTTAAAGACTCCAATGCCGGCGCGATGCATGAAATAGCCGCGGTGGCCTGGGGAAAACGGCATAGGCACGGTACGAATGCGCGGAGGTGGAGGTGGCTTCCTGGACTGCCCTGTGGCGCATTGATACCTCGACTGTAGGAGCGAGCATGCTCGCGAAAAACCCGAGAGCACCGCGGGGTGTCAGGCTCCCCGCGTCATCGTTGACCTCCATCGTCGGAACGCCGCCCGGAGCGTGCTCGCTCCTAAAGGAGTTAACGGGGTGCCTGCGAGCAACAGCAAAGCGAGGCGGCCTTAAAGCCGACCTGATTTTTACGGGTGTACCTGGATCCCCTGCTCGCGAAGGCGGCAGCACATTGATCGTTTGATCGTTCCCACGCTCTGCGTGGGAATGCCGCCAGGGACGCTCTGCGTTCCACCGACGACGCGTTAATTGAGCCGTGCGCAACGATGGGCCGTCCCTGGCCCAGCGCGGCTAAACCGGCGTCCTGCCGGTTTCCCCACTGCGCAATGCCTGCGTTCGGCCATCGTGGTTAATGGGGCGCCCGCGATCAAAACCAAAGCGAGGCGGCCTTATAGCCGACCTGACTTTTTCGGGCGCACCTGGATCCCCTGTAGGAGCGAGCCTGCTGGCGATGGACGTCAACGATAACGCGCACTGTCTGGATGAGCGCGTCGCCCGGAAGTCCATCGCGAGCATGCTCGCTCCTACAGGCGTTATCCCTGTGCCCGCAGCCGCTGCGCCGCCTGGCGCAACAGCTGTTCTGTCGCGCTCCAGCCCAGGCAGCCGTCGGTGACCGAAACACCGTACTTCAGCGACGGCCCCAGCGGTTGGCAGCCCTCGAACAAATGACTTTCGATCATCATGCCGATCAGCGAGCGATCACCCTGCAGGCGTTGTTCCAGTACATCGTTGAACACGGCAGGTTGGCGCAGTGGGTCTTTACTGCTGTTGGCGTGGCTGCAGTCGACCATGACCCGGGCCGGGATCTTCAGGCGGGTCAAGTCGGCGTGCACGCGGGCGATGCTGGCGCGATCGTAGTTCGGGCCGTGATGACCGCCGCGCAGCACCAGGTGGGTGTCTGCATTGCCCGGAGTCTGGATGATCGCGGGATGGCCCTGGCTGTCGACACCGAAATGGCGATGTGGATGGGCGGCCGAGCGCATGGCGTCACTGGCCACGCCGACACCGCCGTCGGTGCCGTTCTTGAAGCCTACCGGCATGCCCAGGCCACTGGCCATTTCCCGATGGATCTGCGATTCGGTGGTGCGAGCGCCAATGGCCACCCAGCTCAGCAGGTCATCGAAGTAGCCGGCGGCCATCGGTTGCAACAGTTCGGTGGCCACCGGCAAGCCGAGCATGAGCATTTCACGCATCAGTTCGCGGGACAGGGTCAGACCGCCGGCCATGTCATCGCTGCCATCGAGGTGCGGGTCGTAGGCCAGGCCTTTCCAGCCAACGGTGGTGCGGGGTTTTTCGACGTAGGCGCGCATCACCAGCAGCATTTCATCGCTGACTTCGGTGGCGAGGCGGGCGAGGTTGCCAGCGTATTCGAGGGCGGATTGGGGATCGTGAATCGAGCAGGGGCCGACGATGACCAGCAGACGGGAATCTTCACCGTTGAGGATCGCGCGAACCGCGTGGCGGTGGGCGGCGACTTGCCGGGTCAGGGCGTTGCTGAGGGGCAGTTGCTGTTTGAGTTGCAATGAGCTGGGCAGACGCAGGGTCAGCGCTTCATTGGCAGGGCTCAAGGTGGACAGCGGCAGAGCAGAGACGGACGAGTTCATATTCAGGCTTCCTGGGCTGGCGGCGGGTTCGTTCCCGCGGGCTCGGCCCTACTGGGGTGTTCGACAATTGGCCGGATTGGCTGCGTGTGTGTGCTTGCCACCTGTGGGTGACCGATCGGAGGCGGCAGGCTGTCCCGAGCGGAGGCTGCTAAATCGCCAGGCGGTAAAACTGTCGTAACGGTAATAAGTGGCGTAGTTCATTCTTGAATCCTCTGGTTGTCTGGTGTGTCGCTAAAAATGTGCGGGGCTGAAAAAACAAAACCCCCGGTCGGGAAGCCGACCGGGGGTTGAGAATTCTCTGGTGGCGACCCGTTTAAAGTGGGCGCCGTGTGGGTATCAGGCGCGCCAGTGGCTAAACCAATACCCAAAATAAAAGCTGACCGGAGCACAAACGTCGTTCACCCGGGCAGCCGCAACCGAGCGCGGGGCGCTGGCGGTACGAAGCTGTGAGAGGGTGTTGAACATGGTCTGTCTCCGATGAATGCGCCGAGCTTACTAGAGGCCGGTACGCAGATTCAATCAGAAAATGCTATCGGCCAACGACGTCCCTTTCTATCGCTTGAGTGGCCCGATCGTCGAAGCGTTTCGTGGGCAGGGCGCTGGATCCTGGGCGATCGATCAGGTATTCGCCATGGCGTGCAAGGAGCGGCGTCCGGCATTGCGCTTGACGGTTTTTGAAAATAATCCTGCGCAAGCGTTGTATGCGAGAAAGGGCCTCAAGGTAGTCGGCACGGACGAGTGTTTCCTGAGAATGCAGCGTGATATCAACGCCTCGCCTGGCTGAAACACGCATACGGCAAGCCTTTCAAGATGTATTGAAACTTTTTATATGACGCTTGCCGCTAGGTCTGCCAGTTGCTTTTTGCTAAGGTGTCGGCAACCCAATAAGACCATATCGCGAGGTGTCTGCTTGATTAGGGTGCTAGTAGTCGATGACCATGATCTCGTTCGTACAGGCATTACACGAATGCTGGCTGACATCGATGGCCTGCAAGTAGTCGGCCAGGCTGAGTCGGGCGAAGAATCCCTGATCAAGGCGCGTGAGTTGAAACCCGATGTGGTGCTGATGGACGTCAAGATGCCCGGTATCGGCGGTCTTGAAGCCACTCGCAAATTATTGCGCAGTCATCCGGATATCAAGGTCGTCGCGGTCACCGTGTGCGAAGAAGATCCGTTTCCTACGCGGCTGTTGCAGGCCGGTGCGGCAGGTTACCTGACCAAGGGCGCCGGGTTGCCGGAAATGGTCCAGGCCATCCGCCTGGTGTTTGCCGGGCAACGCTACATCAGCCCGCAGATTGCCCAGCAACTGGCGATCAAATCCTTCCAGCCGACCAACGATTCGCCTTTCGATGCCTTGTCGGAGCGGGAAATCCAGATCGCGCTGATGATTGTCGGCTGCCAGAAGGTCCAGATCATTTCCGACAAGTTTTGCTGTCCCCCAAAACCGTTAACACCTAACGTTACCGCATTTTCGAAAAGCTTTCGATCAGCAGCGATGTCGAGTTGACGCTGTTGGCGGTTCGTCACGGCATGGTTGATGCCAGCCTCTGAAAATGACTGAAACCTTTGATCCAAGCGCCTTTCTGTCGACGGTCAGTGGGCGCCCCGGTGTGTACCGCATGTTCGACAGCGAAGCGCGCCTGCTCTATGTCGGCAAGGCCAAGAACCTCAAGAATCGCCTGTCGAGTTACTTCCGCAAGTCCGGGCTTGCGCCCAAGACCGCTGCGCTGGTGGCGCGTATCGCTCAGGTCGAAACGACGATCACGGCCAATGAAACCGAAGCCTTGCTGCTTGAGCAGACGCTGATCAAGGAATGGCGCCCGCCCTACAACATCCTGCTGCGCGACGACAAATCCTACCCTTATGTCTTTCTCTCGGATGGCCAGTTTCCGCGCCTGAGCATTCATCGCGGTGCGAAAAAGGCCAAGGGCAAGTATTTCGGCCCTTATCCCAGCGCCGGTGCGATTCGTGAAAGCCTGAGCCTGCTGCAAAAGACGTTTTTCGTTCGCCAGTGCGAAGACAGCTATTACAAGAACCGTACGCGTCCTTGTCTGCAATACCAGATCAAACGCTGCAAGGCGCCCTGTGTCGGCCTGGTGGAGCCCGAGGTGTATGCCGAAGACGTGCGGCACTCGGTGATGTTCCTCGAGGGGCGCAGCAATGCGCTGACCGACGAGTTGTCCGCGGCCATGGAAGAGGCGGCGATCAACCTCGAGTTCGAGCGTGCGGCCGAGCTGCGGGACCAGATTTCGTTACTGCGCCGGGTCCAGGATCAACAAAGCATGGAAGGCGGGACGGGCGACGTCGACGTGATCGCAGCGTTCGTCAATCCGGGCGGTGCCTGTGTTCACCTGATCAGCGTGCGCGGCGGGCGGGTGCTGGGCAGCAAGAACTTCTTCCCGCAGGTGGGTATTGAAGAAGACGTTTCTGAAGTCATGGCGGCGTTTCTCGGCCAGTACTTCGTCAGCAGCCCTGAACGCGACTTGCCGAGCGAGCTGATCGTCAACGTGGTTCACGAAGATTTTCCGACCCTGATCGCGGCCATTGACGAGTTGCGCGGTCGCGAACTGACCATCAGCCACCGCGTGCGGGGCACGCGGGCGCGCTGGCAGCAATTGGCGGTGACCAATGCCGAGCAGGCACTGGGTGCGCGCCTGGCAAACCGTCAACACGTTGCTGCACGTTTCGATGCGCTGGCCGAAGTGCTGAAGCTGGACGAACCTCCACAGCGCCTGGAGTGTTACGACATCAGTCACTCCAGCGGCGAAGCGACCGTGGCGTCCTGCGTGGTGTTCGGTCCCGAAGGCCCGATCAAGTCCGATTACCGGCGCTACAACATCGAAGGCGTCACGCCGGGCGATGACTACGCCGCGATGCACCAGGCCCTGACCCGACGCTTCAGCAAACTGAAGGACGGGGAGGGCAAGCTGCCGGACATCCTGCTGGTGGACGGCGGCAAGGGTCAGCTGTCCATGGCCCGCGACGTGCTCAATGAGCTGGCGGTGCCCGACCTGATTCTGCTGGGCGTGGCCAAGGGCGCGACGCGCAAGGCCGGTTTCGAAACCCTGTACCTGAACGACGCTGCCCACGAATTCACCTTGCGCGGTGACTCCCCCGCGCTGCACCTGATCCAGCAGATTCGCGACGAAGCCCACCGGTTTGCCATTACCGGGCACCGCGCCCGTCGTGGCAAAACCCGTCGCACGTCTACACTTGAGGGCGTTGCAGGCGTCGGACCGACACGCCGGCGCGATTTGTTGAAACATTTTGGTGGATTGCAGGAGCTGTCTCGTGCCAGCATCGAAGAAATTGCCAAAGCCCCCGGCATCAGTAAAAAGCTCGCAGAGTTGATTTATGCAAATCTGCACAGCGAGTAGAATGCCCCCTCACCTCGTAGCCAGTTGTGCCGATGAATATCCCTAATCTGATTACCGTTCTACGCGTCCTGCTCATACCGATCTTCATTTTGCTGTTCTATCTGCCTTACCACTGGAGCTACATGGCCTCCGCTTCGGTCTTCGCATTCGCTGCCGCCACCGACTGGCTGGACGGGTATCTGGCCCGCCGGCTGGAACAAAGCACGCCGTTCGGGGCTTTCCTCGATCCGGTGGCCGACAAGCTGATGGTCGCCGTTGCGCTGGTGTTGCTGGTGCAGGAACACGGCAACCTGTGGCTCACGCTGCCGGCCGCCGTGATCATCGGTCGCGAGATTGTCGTCTCGGCACTGCGCGAGTGGATGGCCGAACTGGGCGCCCGTGCCCACGTCGCCGTATCGAACCTGGGCAAATGGAAAACCGCCGCGCAAATGCTGGCGCTGGTGATCCTGCTGGCCAATCCGTCGGATTTCAGTTTCTGGGTCTTGCTGGGTTACGCCTTGCTGCTGGTGTCGGCTGGCCTGACTTTGTGGTCCATGGTCCAGTACTTGCGGGCTGCCTGGCCGCATCTGAAGACCGACGTGGAAAAGAAATAAAACTTTTTTGAATCAAAGGGTTGACGGGGCTTCTGGATTCTATAGAATGCGCCACACCAAGACGCGGGAATAGCTCAGTTGGTAGAGCACGACCTTGCCAAGGTCGGGGTCGCGAGTTCGAGTCTCGTTTCCCGCTCCAAGTTTGTACGCATTTGATGTCGCGCTACTGACAGCAAATGTTTTGAGGCCGAGTAGCAAAATGGTTATGCAGCGGATTGCAAATCCGCCTACGCCGGTTCGATTCCGACCTCGGCCTCCACTATAAACAACCCCGTAGATCAGTGATCTACGGGGTTTTTTATTGCTCGCAGGAAAGTAATGTGTTCCGCAATTTTTGACTGGTGTTCCGCAATGGACCCATAGCTGACGTTTGTAAAGGGAAGAAATCGACTCAAATCGGTCACACTGTTGACGCTGACCGAAACAGGCTCAACAGAGAATTTCGTGACAAATGTAAGTTAACCGAAGGCGTCAGGATGGTGGCGTATAGCAATTGTGGCAATGTACGATCCGCACTTTGATATCAGGCAGGGATCGCAGCTCATGGAGCTACGATTTCACCAACACGTCTAGCATCTTCCCGCGTGATGTAAATTTTCCGCTTGATCCGTTCCCGTTTCAGAAGCTGGAAAAAGCTCTCGGCAACGGGCGTTGTCATGACAGTTGCCTCGGCGACTCATGCTGGAAACCAAATTGTTAGCCTTCAAAAAGCTGCGCCAATCGGAGCTGCTGTACTGGCTGCCTTGGTCGGAGTGAACCATCACCTCTTGTTTCGGTTTTCGCCTCCAAACCGCCATCAATAACGCATCAATGGCCAAATCACTGGTCATCTGCGACTTCATTGACCAGCCAACGACCTGACGAGAAAACAGATCCAGCACCACCGCCAAATACAGCCAGCCTTCATACGTACGAATGTAGGTGATGTCGGTGACCCAAACTTTGTTGGGTTCTACGACATCGAACTGGCGCTTCAGTAAATTGGGTGAGGCGACCGCTGGCTTACCGCCGTATTTGCCAGGGCGGCGTCGATACCCTGTCTGAGAGCGCAGACCTTCAAGACGCATCAGCCTCGCCACACGATGCCGACCACAATCCTCACCGACTTCGCGCAGATCGTCATGGACTTTGCGATAGCCATAAACGCCGCCGCTCTCCAGCCATGAATGCTTGATCAAACCCAGCAGTCGCTGGTCGTCTTTGGCGCGTACAGATTGCGGCTCAGACAGCCAGGCGTAATAACCGCTGGGATGGACTTTCAGCGTCAGGCAAAGCCGTCGAATCGAATAGTCGCCCGCGCGCTGCTTGATAAAGGCGTACTTCAGCCGCACTCCTTGGCAAAGTACGCGGCGGCCTTCCTAAGAAACACCTTCCGCCGGTTGCAGCGTGAAGCCAAGCTCAGCCGCGCGTCGGTACAAGCCTTTCACCACTCGCTCCCGATATTTTTGCTCGTAGTGATCGGCCCCTGGATCTTGATAGTTCATCCCGAAGCGCATGGCGTTGTAGAACAGGATGGCGATCTTCCGAGCAGTAGCCGTGACAGCCTTGGCTTTTCCGATTCGAGCCGCAAGGCGTCGATAGAATGCACCCAATGCCGTGTTCGTTCTTCCGACCGTTACCGCAGCTAACCGCAGGTGGGCGGTCACCCGATTTTTGGTCTTACGGGTATGGGCCGAAAGGACCTTGCCGCCGCTGATACGGCAGCCGGGCGCGAGAGTGAGCCAAGAAGTGAAATGATGACAGGTACGCCATCGACTCAGATCCGTGCCGCACTCGGCAACCAAACGCAAGGCCAGGTAGGGGCCAATGCCGTGGATCTGGGTCAGATCGACGCCGACCAATTGATAGAGCAAGGTACGGACATCAAAGTTGAGCGCGTTGGGTTGCCGGGTACGATGCCGTGGTTTTGGTAGCGGCTCAGTTGGCGATGTCTTTTCTTGCGAGAGCGTGATCAGCGTCTGTGCAATCTGCTGGTCGCAAACCTCCAGCTGCGCCTGATACGCGTCATACATGGACAGCGCCTGCGTCAGAGCAAAAACGTGCTCTGGCTGATAGTTGCCGACCAAAGAGGCTTGAATGACTTCGATACCGGCTTTGCAACGGGTGTCGCTCATGGCTGCCAATACCGAGGGGCTCCGCTCACCCGCCACGATGGCACGGATTATTCGCATACCGGTTACCCCGGTAATATCCGTCACGACATGGTGCAGTTGCAGATTCATATGCGTCAGCGCTTTTTGCATGTGCTGAATATGCGCCGCGGCATAGTCGAGATGACGCTCCCGTAGCCGCAGATAGCTGCGCAAAGCCGAGATTTCGCGATCAGGGTGAAAGCTGGCCCGTAGCAACCCACAGGCATGCAATCGTTGTATCCACTGCGCGTCATTCACGTCGGTTTTGCGCCCTGGTACGGCGCGGGCCTCTCGGGCATTGGCCAGCACGACCTGAAGGCCATGTGCTTCCAATATTTCGTAAACCGGAATCCAG
>LNAO01000091.1_pt1 | contig 11671 bp, 8 predicted proteins | sample 602571 | NCBI WGS metagenome assembly LNAO01 (sample SAMN02440304, study PRJNA202911) | soil metagenome | biome: Subtropical and temperate rainforests or woodlands; isolation source: soil samples (1 kg each in a 20% v/v slurry with milli Q water) were... ...
CAAGACAGGTGTGTATACCGTTGACGAGATTTTCGACTTCGTTAACAAGGAAGGCGACAAGTACCTGAACTTCAAGGCTTCGGCCGGTTGGTCCGAGTCCACCCTGAACAAAGGTGTACTGGCGACCCGTGGTCATTCCCAGAGCCTGGTGCTGGAAACCACGACACCAGGCAGCGACCTGTCGTTCTTCAAACTCGATTACCGTGGCCAGTTGTTCCAGCCATTGAGCGAGAACTACACCATGCGCCTGCACACCGAGCTGGGTTATGGCGATGGCTACGGTTCGACCGATGGCTTGCCATTCTATGAAAACTACTATGCTGGTGGTTTCAACTCGGTTCGTGGCTTCAAGGACAGCACCTTGGGGCCTCGCAGTACACCAAGTACCGGCAAGAACCCTGGTACGGCGCTTGACCCGGACCAGGATCCGCTGCCGTTCGGTGGTAACGTCCTGATCCAGGGTGGTGTGGAAGTTCTGTTCCCGCTGCCGTTCGTCAAGGATCAGCGCTCCCTGCGGACCTCGGTATTCTGGGATGTGGGTAACGTATTCGATTCATCGTGCTCAGATACCACCAACGCGAACGGTTCGAAGTCCAACACCAAGTGCAACGACATCAGCCTGAGCAACATGGCCAGCTCCGTCGGTGTGGGTGTGACCTGGGTTACCGCGCTGGGTCCTCTGAGTTTCGCGCTGGCCATGCCAGTCAAGAAACCGGATGACGCTGAAACTCAAGTGTTCCAATTCTCCCTCGGCCAGACGTTCTAAGCGTCTGACCCAAGATAACGACAATGGATTTTGTAGGAGTGCATCGTGCGTAAGTTGACTCAATTGGTTCTCCTGGCGACCGTACTGGTCGCAGGTCCGGCTTTTGCCGACATGAAAATCGCCGTTCTGAACTATCAGATGGCTCTGCTGGAATCCGACGCGGCCAAGAAATACGCCGTGGATGCCGAGAAGAAGTTCGGCCCGCAACTGACCAAGCTCAAGACGCTGGAAAGCAGCGCCAAGGGCATCCAGGACCGTCTGATGGCCGGCGGCGACAAGATGCAGCAAGGCGAGCGTGAGCGCCTGGAGCTTGAGTTCAAGCAAAAGGCCCGTGACTTCCAGTTCCAGTCCAAGGAACTGAACGAAGCCAAAGCCGTTGCCGACCGTGAAATGCTGAAGCAGCTCAAGCCGAAACTCGACAGGGCTGTGGAAGAAGTCATCAAGAAAGGTGCTTTTGACCTGGTCTTCGAGCGTGGCGCAGTGATTGATGTCAAGCCTCAGTACGACATCACTCGCCAGGTTATCGAGCGCATGAATCAGCTGAAGTAACCATGACAGCGACTATAAAGCTCGGCCAATTGGCCGAGTTCCTCGGCGCCACGCTGCGTGGCGACCCGGAGAAAGAAATTACTGGGCTAGCCACTTTGCAAGAGGCTGGCCCAGCTCAGTTGAGCTTTCTCGCAAACCCCCAATACCGTAAATACCTGGCAGACAGCCAGGCCGCAGCGCTGTTGCTGAAGGCCGCTGATGCCGAAGGTTTTGCCGGTAATGCGCTGGTGGTGCCTGATCCGTATCTGGCCTACGCGCGGATTTCCCACCTGTTCGACCCCAAGCCCAAGGCGGCCCCCGGCATTCATCCCAGCGCGGTCATCGCGGCGGATGCGGTGGTTGATCCCACGGCCAGCATCGGTCCTTTTGTCGTCATTGAAAGCGCCGCCCGGGTCGGCCCGGGCGTCACGCTGGGCGCCCATTGCTTCATCGGTGCGCGCTGCGAGATCGGTGAGGGCGGCTGGCTGGCCCCGCGGGTCACGCTGTATCACGACGTGCGCATCGGCAAGCGGGTAGTGATTCAGTCCGGTGCCGTACTGGGTGGCGAAGGTTTCGGTTTTGCCAACGAGAAAGGTGTCTGGCAGAAAATCGCCCAGATCGGTGGTGTGTTGGTCGGTGATGACGTGGAGATTGGCGTGAATACCGCTATCGACCGCGGTGCACTGGCCGATACCGTTCTCGGTAATGGTGTCAAGCTCGACAACCAGATTCAGATCGCCCACAACGTCCAGGTCGGTGATCACACCGCCATGGCCGCCTGCGTCGGGATCTCCGGCAGCACCAAAATCGGCAAGCATTGCATGCTCGCCGGTGGTGTAGGGCTGGTGGGGCATATTGAAATTTGCGACAACGTTTTCATCACCGGGATGACCATGGTGACCCACTCGATTACCGAAAAGGGTTCCTATTCTTCCGGTACGGCGATGCAACCAGCAGCCGAATGGCGCAAAAGCGCGGCCCGTATCCGTCAGCTCGATGACATCGCGCGGCGTCTGCGACAGCTGGAAAAGCGTGTAGGGGAAGTGACCCCTGACGGTAATGCTTCATCAGATGGCTGATACCATTTCCATATCAAGTGTGCACAGCCGCTAGACTGCCTCCTTGATTTGCTAGAGGGGTGCGCGTCAGTCGCGCGCTCCCAATCTTTACATAGGCTTCCCCCCGAAATGATGGACATCAACGAGATTCGCGAATACCTGCCTCACCGTTACCCGTTCCTGCTGGTGGACCGGGTGGTGGAACTTGATGTTGAAGGCAAGCGCATTCGCGCCTACAAGAATGTCAGCATCAACGAACCGTTCTTCAATGGTCACTTCCCCGCGCATCCAATCATGCCGGGCGTATTGATCATCGAAGCGATGGCTCAGGCTGCCGGTATCCTTGGTTTCAAAATGCTCGACGTGAAGCCTGCCGACGGCACGCTCTACTACTTCGTCGGCTCCGACAAGCTGCGCTTCCGCCAGCCGGTCACGCCGGGCGATCAGTTGATCCTCGAAGCCAAGTTCATCAGCTGCAAGCGTCAGATCTGGAAGTTCGAATGCCAGGCTTCGGTCGATGGCAAGCCAGTCTGCTCCGCTGAAATCATCTGTGCGGAACGCAAACTATGAGTTTGATTGACCCTCGCGCAATCATCGATCCGACGGCCGTTCTGGCCGACGGCGTCGAGGTCGGCCCATGGTCGATCGTCGGCGCAGGTGTGGAAATCGGCGAGGGGACAGTGATCGGGCCGCATGTGATTCTCAAGGGCCCGACCCGAATCGGTAAGCACAACCGCATCTACCAGTTTTCCTCGGTAGGCGAGGACACGCCCGATCTGAAATACAAGGGCGAAGAAACCCGCCTGGTCATCGGTGACCACAACGTCATCCGTGAAGGCGTGACGATTCACCGTGGCACCATCCAGGATCGTTCGGAAACGACCCTGGGCGATCACAACCTGATCATGGCCTATGCCCACATCGGCCACGACAGCGTTATCGGCAACCACTGCATCCTGGTCAACAACACCGCGTTGGCGGGCCATGTGCACGTTGAAGACTGGGCGATCCTGTCCGGTTTTACCCTGGTTCACCAGTATTGCCACATCGGCGCCCACAGCTTTTCCGGCATGGGCACAGCGATTGGCAAGGATGTTCCTGCGTACGTCACGGTGTTCGGCAACCCGGCCGAAGCCCGGAGCATGAACTTCGAAGGCATGCGTCGTCGGGGTTTCAGCGAAGATGCGATCCACGCCCTGCGTCGTGCCTACAAGGTGGTTTACCGCCAGGGCCTGACCGTTGAGCAGGCGCTCGCCGAACTGGCCGAACCTTCGGCGCAGTTCCCGGAAGTCGCGGTGTTCCGTGATTCCATCCAGTCTTCGACCCGCGGCATCACCCGTTAATCATGGCTAATCTGCGTATTGCGCTGGTGGCGGGTGAGGCTTCCGGTGACATTCTGGGCGCGGGTCTCATGCGCGCGCTCAAGGCACAGCACCCGGCGGTCGAGTTCATCGGTGTCGGTGGTCCGCTGATGCAGGCCGAAGGCCTGACCTCGTATTTCCCGATGGAACGTCTTTCGGTCATGGGCCTGGTGGAAGTGCTGGGCCGGTTGCGCGAGTTGCTGGCACGCCGCAAAAAGCTGGTTGCCGACCTGATCGCCGAGAAGCCGGACGTGTTCATCGGTATCGATGCCCCGGACTTCAACCTCAATATCGAACTCAAGCTGCGTCAGGCCGGCATCAAGACCGTGCATTACGTGAGTCCGTCGGTTTGGGCCTGGCGGCAGAAACGGGTGCTGAAGATTCGCGAAGGTTGCGATCTGATGCTGACGCTGTTCCCGTTCGAAGCGAAATTCTATGAAGAGAAGGGCGTGCCGGTGCGGTTTGTCGGGCATTCACTGGCTGACGCTATCCCGCTGGAGGCCGATCGTTCCGCCGCTCGGGCCGAACTTGGCTTGCCGGAAGGGCCGCTGGTCGCCCTGATGCCGGGCAGCCGTGGCGGTGAGGTTGGGCGCCTTGGTGCGCTGTTCCTCGATACCGCCCAGCGCTTGCGGGCCCTGCGTCCGGGCGTACGCTTCGTCATGCCATGCGCGAGCCCGCAGCGCCGGGCCCAGCTTGAAGAGCTGCTGGCCGGTCGCGATCTGCCGCTGACCTTGCTCGACGGTAAATCCCACCTGGCCCTGGCTGCTTGCGACGCCGTGTTGATTGCTTCGGGCACCGCTACGCTGGAAGCATTGTTGTACAAGCGGCCGATGGTGGTCGCTTATCGCTTGGCACCGCTGACGTTCTGGATTCTCAAGCGCATGGTGAAGAGTCCCTACATCTCGTTGCCGAACCTGTTGGCCCAGCGCCTGTTGGTGCCCGAGTTGTTGCAGGACGATGCGACGGTAGAAGCGCTGGCCCAGACCCTGTCGCCACTGATCGAAGGTGGCGAAGAGCAGACCCGCGGCTTTGACGAAATTCACCGGACCCTGCGTCTGGATGCCTCCAACCAGGCTGCGGACGCCGTGCTGAACCTGATCGGCCAAGTATAATGAGTAAAACAAGCATGCAGATGGGGCTGGATTTCACCTTGGTCGCTGAACTTGAAGATCTGGTTGCCGGTGTCGATGAAGTCGGTCGCGGCCCGCTCTGTGGTGCGGTGGTGACGGCGGCGGTGATCCTCGATCCGAACCGCCCGATCCTCGGCCTCAACGACTCGAAGAAGCTCACCGAAGCCCGCCGCGAAAAGCTCTACGACGAAATCTGCGAAAAAGCCCTGAGCTGGTGCATCGCCCGCGCCGAAGTCGAAGAAATCGACGAGCTGAACATCCTTCACGCCACCATGCTGGCCATGCAGCGCGCGGTCGAAGGGCTGCACATTCAGCCGAAACTGGCGATGATCGACGGCAACCGTTGCCCGAAACTGTCCATGCGCGCCGAAGCCGTGGTGCAGGGCGACGGCAAGGTACCGGCCATCGCCGCCGCATCGATTCTGGCCAAGGTCAGCCGCGACCGGGAAATGGCAGCGTTCGAATTGATTTACCCGGGTTACGGGATCGGTGGCCACAAAGGCTACCCGACGCCCGTTCATCTGGAAGCGCTGGCCCGCCTGGGGCCGACGCCGATTCACCGCCGCTCGTTCGCCCCGGTGCGGCTGGCTTATGAGGCTCGGGAAAGCCTGATCGAGAGTTAGTCGCAAGGCTGATGTTTTTACCAAGGCCCGGTACAATCCGGGCCTTGTTGTCTTCTTGTTTCTAGTTTTTAGACAGGATCACTATGCCGGCTTCATTCGTTCACCTACGCCTGCACACTGAATACTCCCTGGTCGACGGTCTGGTGCGGATCAAACCGCTGGTCAAGACCCTGGTCGGCATGAACATGCCTGCCGTCGCGGTCACCGACCAGAACAACATGTGTTCCCTGGTCAAATTCTATAAAGCCGCCATGGGCGCCGGGATCAAGCCGATCTGCGGCGCCGACCTGTGGCTGTCGAACAAAGACCCGGACAACCCTCTGAGCCGCATCAGCCTGCTGGTGATGAACGCCGTCGGTTATCGCAACCTCACCGAACTGATTTCCCGCGGCTTCATCGACGGCCAGCGCAACGGCTCGATCATCATCGAGCGCGAATGGGTGGCTGAGGCCAGCGAAGGCTTGATCATGCTGTCGGCGGCCAAAGAAGGCGAGATCGGCCTGGCCATGCTCAGCGGCAACCCGGCCGAAGCGGAAAACCTGGCGCGCGAATGGATGGCCGTGTTTCCGGATCGTTTCTATCTGGAAATCCAGCGCACCAACCGCCCCAACGATGAAGAACAGTTGCACGGCGCCGTGGCCCTGGCCGAGAAGATCGGTGCGCCGCTGGTCGCGACCAACGACGTGCGCTTCATCAAGCAGGAAGACTTCGCCGCCCACGAAACCCGCGTGTGCATCGGTGAAGGCCGCGCCCTCGACGATCCGCGGCGTTCGAAGAATTACAGCGATCAGCAATACCTCAAAAGCGCCGAGGAAATGGCCGAGCTGTTCAGCGACATTCCCGAAGCGCTGGAAAACACCGTCGAGATTGCCAAGCGCTGCAACATCGAAGTGAAGCTGGGCACGCACTTCCTGCCCAACTTCCCGATCCCCGATGGCATGACCATCGATGAGTATTTCCGCAAGGTGTCCTTCGATGGCCTGGAAGAGCGCCTCAGCGTTCTGCTGCCCAAGGACACCACCGAAGACTACGAAGCCAAGCGTCAGGTCTACGTCGACCGGCTGAATTTCGAGCTGGATATCATCATCCAGATGGGCTTCCCCGGTTACTTCCTGATCGTGATGGACTTTATCCAGTGGGCCAAGAGCAACGGCGTGCCGGTAGGTCCAGGCCGGGGGTCGGGTGCCGGTTCGCTGGTGGCCTACGTACAGAAGATCACCGACCTCGACCCGCTGCAGTACGACCTGCTGTTCGAACGGTTCCTTAACCCGGAACGGGTCTCCATGCCCGACTTCGACGTCGACTTCTGCATGGACGGTCGCGACCGCGTTATCGAATACGTGGCCGAGACTTACGGCCGCAACGCGGTTAGCCAGATCATCACCTTCGGTTCCATGGCCGCCAAGGCGGTGGTGCGTGACGTGGCGCGGGTGCAGGGCAAGTCTTATGGCTTTGCCGATCGTCTGTCGAAGATGATCCCCTTTGAAGTCGGCATGACCCTGGAAAAAGCCTACGAGCAGGAAGAAATCCTCCGTGACTTTCTCAAGGTCGACGAGGAAGCCGCTGAAATCTGGGAGATGGCCAAGAAGCTCGAAGGCGTGACCCGTAACGTTGGTAAGCACGCCGGTGGTGTGGTTATCGCGCCGACCAAGCTCACCGACTTTGCCGCCATCTATTGTGATGACGAGGGCGGTGGCCTGGTAACCCAGTTCGATAAAGACGACGTGGAAGCCGCCGGCCTGGTGAAGTTCGACTTCCTCGGCCTGCGTACCCTGACCATCATCGACTGGGCGCTGAAAACCATTAACCGCGACCGCGCCAAAGTTGGCGACGGCCCGCTGAACATCGACTTCATCCCGCTGGACGACAAGCCGACCTACAACCTGCTGCAAAAAGCCGAAACCACCGCGGTGTTCCAGCTTGAATCGCGCGGCATGAAAGAGCTGATCAAAAAGCTCAAGCCCGACTGCCTGGAAGACTTGATCGCTCTTGTTGCTCTGTTCCGCCCAGGCCCGCTGCAATCGGGCATGGTGGACGACTTTATCAACCGTAAGCACGGTCGCGCCGAGCTGGCATACCCGCACTCGGACTACCAGTACGAAGGCCTCAAGCCGGTACTGGCACCGACTTACGGCATCATCCTGTACCAGGAACAGGTGATGCAGATTGCCCAGGTCATGGCCGGTTACACCCTCGGTGGCGCGGACATGCTGCGTCGCGCCATGGGTAAGAAAAAGCCCGAAGAAATGGCCAAGCAGCGCGGCGGTTTCATTGAAGGTTGCGCGACCAACAATATCGACGCCGACCTGGCCGGTAACATTTTCGACCTGGTGGAAAAATTCGCCGGTTACGGCTTCAACAAATCCCACTCCGCCGCTTATGGCCTGGTGTCGTACCAGACCGCTTGGCTGAAAACGCACTACCCGGCGCCGTTCATGGCCGCGGTACTGTCGGCGGATATGCACAACACCGACAAGGTCGTGACCTTGATCGAAGAATTCCGCACCATGAAGCTGCGTCTCGACGCGCCGGACGTGAACACTTCGGAGTTCAAGTTCACGGTGAACGACGAAGGCCGCATCATCTATGGCCTGGGCGCCATCAAGGGCGTGGGCGAAGGCCCGGTAGAGGCGATCACCGAGGCGCGTCAGGCCGGGCCGTTTAAAGATCTGTTCGACTTCTGCGCCCGCGTTGACCTTAAACGCATTAACAAGCGCACCACCGACGCGCTGATTCGCAGTGGCGCGCTGGATCGCCTGGGCCCGTATTTCCACGACGAAATCAAAGCCTACCAGGCCAATATCGACCGCAACCGCGCGGTGCTTTTAGCGGCGATGGAAGAAGCCATTCAAGCCGCTGAGCAAACCGCGCGCAGCCACGACAGCGGCCACGCCGACCTGTTCGGCGGGGTGTTTGGCGAGGCTGATCTGGATGTGTACGCCAAGCACAAGCGGGCCAAAGAGCTGTCGCTCAAAGAGCGTCTGCGCGGCGAAAAAGAAACCCTGGGCCTGTACCTTACCGGTCACCCGATTGACGAGTACGAAGGCGAAATCCGTCGCTTTGCCCGTCAGCGCATCATTGACCTCAAACCCTCGCGCGAAGGCCAGACCATTGCCGGCTTGATCGTTAACCTGCGGGTGATGAAGAACAAGAAGGGCGACAAGATGGGCTTTATCACCCTCGACGATCGCTCGGGCCGTATCGAAGCCTCGCTGTTTGCCGACGCATTCAACTCGGCCCAGGCCTTGCTGCAAACCGACGCCTTGGTGGTGGTTGAAGGCGAGGTGAGCAACGACGATTTCTCCGGCGGCCTGCGCCTGCGCGCCAAGCGCGTGATGAGCCTGGAAGACGCCCGTACTGGTTTGGCCGAAAGCCTGCGGGTACGGGTACAAAGCGACGCCTTGAAAGGTGACCGCCTGCGTTGGTTGGCTGAGTTGTGCAAGAAGCATCGCGGCGGCTGCCCGATTACCCTCGACTACACCGGCAGTGAAGCCAAAGCGCTGCTGCAGTTCGGTGAAGGCTGGCGGATCGACCCGGCCGATGGATTGATTCAAACATTGCGTGACCAGTTCGGACGCGACAACGTCTTTTTGCACTATCGCTAGAAGAAGGGTGTCCTGTAGCTACTGTAGGGCTTCTCTTTTTTACTCTCGACCTGAATGCGCCTGATCCCGTAAGGTAAGGCGCTCAACGGACTAAGCCGCCAGGCCCTAAGGCTCGGCGCAAGACGGATGACTATGAACCCGAACTTTCTCGATTTCGAACAGCCGATTGCCGATCTGCAAGCAAAGATCGAAGAGCTGCGCCTGGTCGGTAACGACAATTCGCTGAACATCAGCGATGAAATTGCCCGTCTGCAAGACAAGAGCAACACGCTGACCGCGAGCATCTTTGGCAGCCTCACCAGCTGGCAGATCGCCAAGCTCGCCCGCCACCCGCGCCGGCCTTACACCCTCGATTACATCGAGCATATTTTCACCGAGTTCGACGAGCTGCACGGCGATCGGCACTTCTCCGATGACCCAGCCATCGTTGGCGGCGTAGCCCGTTTGAACGACCAGCCGGTGATGATCATTGGCCATCAGAAAGGTCGTGAAGTGCGCGAGAAAGTTCGCCGCAACTTCGGCATGCCACGCCCTGAGGGCTACCGCAAAGCCTGCCGCCTGATGGAAATGGCTGAGCGTTTTAAAATGCCGATCCTGACCTTTATCGACACCCCGGGCGCCTACCCTGGCATCGACGCTGAAGAGCGCAACCAGAGCGAAGCGATTGCCTGGAACCTGCGCGTCATGGCCCGCCTGAAAACCCCAATCATCGCCACCGTGATCGGTGAAGGTGGTTCCGGTGGTGCGCTGGCCATCGGTGTCTGCGACCAACTGAACATGCTGCAGTACTCCACCTACGCGGTGATCTCGCCGGAAGGTTGCGCTTCGATTCTGTGGAAAACCGCCGAGAAGGCGCCGGAAGCCGCCGAAGCCATGGGCATCACGGCCGAGCGCCTGAAAGGCCTGGGCATCGTTGATAAGGTGATTGATGAGCCGTTGGGCGGCGCGCACTCAGCGCCAGCCGTGGCGGCCGAATCGATTCGTGCGGCGCTGAGCGAGCAACTGGCTTCGCTGCAGAAATTCGATATCGATTCCTTGCTGACCCGTCGTTACGACCGCCTGATGAGTTATGGCGTCTAAGGTGGGCCTGACCGCCAGGTTGTTGCTGGCCTGGCACCCTGGCGTTCCGCGCCGGCTTGGCATATCGCCTTTTCCGGCGGCCTGGACTCCACTGTTCTGCTTCATCTCTTGGCGAGCCTCGGGCACACCGAGCAACTGCCCCCTCTCCATGCCATTCACATCCACCACGGCCTTCAGGCTGCGGCCGACGCCTGGCCGCACCATTGCCAGCAGTTGTGTGACGGGCTGGGTGTGCCGCTGCAGGTAGTGGCTGTGCAGGTGGCGGCGGGCGCCAGTGTCGAGCGGGCGGCGCGTGAAGCGCGGTATCGGGCTTTTGCTCAGGCGCTGGGTGAAGGTGAGGTACTGATGACGGCGCAGCACCGCGATGATCAGGCCGAGACCTTGTTGTTTCGCCTGCTGCGTGGCGCTGGCGTGCGTGGGCTTGGTGGCATGCCGGTGAGTCGGCCGCTGGGGCGCGGGGTGTTAGTGCGACCACTGCTCGATTGCACGCGCGCCGAGTTAGTCGCCTATGCCCACGAGCACGATTTGCGCTGGGTAGAGGACCCGTCGAATGACAACGCTGCCTACGCACGCAACCATCTTCGTCATCAGGTTTTTCCCCAATTCCAAGCGCATTGGCCGCAGGCAGTGCACAACTTTTCCCGCAGCGCCGCACATTTTCGTGAAGCCCAGGGGCTGCTGAATGAGCTGGCGGAAATGGACCTGGCCGCCGCCACTACGCCAGGCGCCCATGCCTGGCTAACGCTTCCCTCGTTGCAGTTGCAGCCGCTACTTGGCCTTTCGCCTGAGCGGCAACGCAACGCCCTGCGTCACTGGCTCACGCCGCTCACCCTGCTGCCCGATAGTGAGCATTGGGCCGGCTGGAATGACTTGCGTGATGCGGCTGTCGATGCCACGCCGGTGTGGCGGTTGGCCGGGGGCGAGCTGCAGCGCAGCGCTGGCAGGCTGTGGTGGCTGAGCGGCGATTGGCTTACCGACCAACCGCAGCCGCTGCTGTGGAGCGATACCGAGCAAGCGTTGGTGTTGGCGCAAAACGGTGTGCTGAGTATCGAGGGCGAAGCACCGGCCGGTCCGTTAACGGTTCGTTATCGTCAGGGCGGTGAGGTGGTAAATGTGCCGGGTCGCGGCCATCGCGATCTCAAGCGCTTGCTCAATGAGCAGGCTATTCCTGCATTTGTTCGTCGGCGGCTGCCACTGATTTATCGCGGTGATGAGCTGTTGGCGGTGGCCAATCTGCCTGCAATCCGCGGCAGCATTGATGTGCACTGGCAATTGCACTGGCAGGCGCCGACGAATGACCAACGTTTGAGCTGAAAGGGTAGTTCCGGTAGACTACGCTCCCGTCTCATACAGCTAATGCGCAGTCCTTCTGGATTCTGTGCACGGCTATCAATTTTCAAGGCAAGGCCAACAGGCTTTGCTGGTAATGGGTGGGCAGCAGCCCGCCTTCAGCTTTCCCCCGGCGATGCAAATCGCCTAAACGCAGACTTCTAGGGTTTTTCATGACGCGCTACATATTC
>LNAO01000092.1_pt1 | contig 11644 bp, 13 predicted proteins | sample 602571 | NCBI WGS metagenome assembly LNAO01 (sample SAMN02440304, study PRJNA202911) | soil metagenome | biome: Subtropical and temperate rainforests or woodlands; isolation source: soil samples (1 kg each in a 20% v/v slurry with milli Q water) were... ...
AGACCTGCTCGATGGAGACGACGTTGGCCTTTTTCTGCTCGATCAGCAGGGTGCTGGCTGCTCGGTAGGTCGGGGTTAGGGCAAAGGTGCCCAGTGCCGCCACCAACATGACGATCAACACCAGAGCCAGGATGCTCCACTTGCGCTGCCAGATGGTTCGCCATGCATGCAGCAGTTCGGGCGCATCATTTTCCAGCCGCCTGGCGATCCATGTCTGTTCTTGGGGATGAGCTGTAGTGTCCATCTGGGGGGCCCCCATGGGTCAATTGCTCAGAAAAATCCCTGATCAATGTTGATGGTGTCACCAGGCATGATCTGCGTATCCAGCGTGGCCTGTTCGGGTCGCCGCTGCGGATCCTGGTCGCGGATGATGGTTATGCGGCTGGTGGACGCCCGTTCGGTGAGCCCGCCGGCCAACGCAATGGCACGGCGCAGGGTCAGCCCGGGTTGGAAGGCGTAGCCGCCTGGGGTCTTTACTTCGCCGCTGATGAAGAACTCGCGGTACTTGAGGATGCTGACCGACACCCGCGGGTCGACCAGGTAGCCACCCTTGAGGCGCTCGGTAAGGATGCGCTCGATCTCGGCGGCCGTCCTGCCGCCCGCCCGCACGTCGCCGAGGAAGGGGTAGGAGAAGATGCCCGCGTCGTTGAGGCGGACCTCGTCGAAGCTGAGGTCGGGCTCGCCGAAGACGCTGATGCGGATGATGTCGCCGGAAGCCAGCTTGTAGGTGGAGTCGCCTTCGGCCATCACGATGCTGGGCAGGAGCAGGCTGAGGCTCAGGGCCAGGATGAAACGACGGAGAATCATGGCGCGGTCTCTCTTGTGAGGTCGGGTCATCAACGGGGCTGCCGGCAGCGTCCGCACCTCTGCCACAACTGGCTTGTCGAGTCGCAAGCCGTTCGTGCTGTTTTCCCGCACGGTTGCCTGGTCGTGTGGTGCGCGTCGCAGGCGCTTCTTTCGGTTACTGCGACACGGGTGGGGCTGGGCGCCAGAGCCGACCCTTGGTCCGGCTCTGGCGCTCGGGCAGGCGTGCTCAGCTGCGGCTGGCCTTGCCGACGCTATGCCCGTTGCCGGGATTGCTGCCAAGCCCGCCGCCATTGGGTATGGCCGGGGTCGCCGGTTTGGCTGGAGTGCCTGCTGTCCCCGGGACCGCAGGTGTGGCTGGGGTGGTAGACGTGCCTTTGCTCGTTTGGGCCTTGGCCTTCTCGTTGGCGGCGACGAGGAAGCTGCCGGCTGTCGTCAACTCGCTCGGTGCGGCGGGGGCCGCAAGCGCCTGGGTGGTGATCAGGGCCAGTACCAGGGATAGAGTGGTCAGAGTCTTGGGCATGTCGAACCTCCTCATGTGCAAACCAGACAGTCTTCTGAAGGCTAGATCATCAACGCTCGTGCACCGCTGAAGTGCTTGGTAACACGCGACAAGCGGTATAGGCAGGTGTGCTGTTGGCGAGTCCTGAGGTATGCCGGTAACGGGTGAAGTCATGTTCCGGATAGGGGGCGCTATGCGCTATGCCTTGTGCATCTGGTCGGTTGCCAGGTGTTTGCTGTTTGACAACGTCATTCAGGCACGCTACCGCCCCAAGATTTTCCGTTGTTTCTTGAATACGAGATTTCTTGAGAGTTAACGGCTTCACCATCAGGGAATAGCGGATGGTGTGCCTGTGGTCGAAAGTGTAGTGCGGCTTTTTGAGTCGTAAAGTCGACGGTCTGGTGTTGCCTTTGTGTGCCGGTGTCGTGATTAGCCTGCTTTTTGACGTGCGCTAGACTATTCTGCTTGGGAAGCATGGATATGTGAGGGGGAAGGGGATGAGGGCATCACTCGAGGGGTAATGAAGTCTGTCAGGACTTCCGATCAGGCATGAGGAATGGGCCTTGAGCGGGCGCGATAGTTGCGCCTGGGTGGTGGTTTTTTGCTTTTAAAACAGGGGCTTGGCTGCTTTCTCGCGGGGGATGGCGCAGGGGGGGGAACTCGACGCACACGAAATTTGTGCGGGCTTATTTTTACCAGTAAGAGATTCGTAATCTGGTTGGTGTTTGGTTTTATATTGTGTTGTTCAAGTTGGGTTTGTTGATTTTTCTACCATATTTGGGTTTTTGTTTGATTCTGTATGTGCGGGCGGAGATTTATTGGTCTCGTCGTATTGTTGTGGGTGGTGTGATTTTTTATTTTTTTGTTTTGATTTTTCGTGATGTTTTTTGTGGTTGGGCAGTTTTTCGCAGTTTGGGGGAGTGTGGAAGCGTTGACTCAACCTGTTGATTAGCTTGGAGAAAATAATATTCGTGGCGGATGTCATGAATATATACGGGGCGGCCGCAAAAACTGAGTGCAACACCCGACCATTTCGGTAAGGTGTTGCCCCATGTCCTATCACGAACTCAGCGCCACAGAGCGCGTCACGATCCAGATCGGCCTGTGCAATGGCTTCAGCCAGCGCAGGCTTGCCCGGCTGATGAACCGCAGCCCCTCGACGGTCAGCCGTGAGATCCGGCGCAACCGGAATGCTCAAGGCGAGTACGTTGCAGACGATGCCCAGCGCTTGATGCATACACGCCGCGTGGTCTGTCGACCCGCAAAAGGGCTGGTGCCCGGCAACGAGTTGTTCGAGCTGGTCGCCCACCTGCTGCGACAGCGCTTTTCTCCCGAGCAGATTGCCGGCAAGCTGGGAACCATGAAATCCCCAAGCTTCGAAGACGCCTACGTCTGCCGCGAGACGATCTACAACGCGATCTATGCCTTGCGGTCGGGGAGCTGCGCAAGGAGCTGATCATCTGGCTGCGGCAAGGCAAGACCTCCCGCCGGCCGCGCTCCGGCCGGCGTGGATCGGCGTGGCCAGATCCCTGACATGGTCAGCATCCACGTGCGCCCGCCGGAGATCGAGGATCGCGTGATGCCTGGCCACTGGGAAGGCGACCTGATCAAGGGCAAGGCCAACGCCTCGGCGGTGGGCACGCTGGTCGAGCGCACCAGCGGCTACCTGATCCTGGCGAAGATGAACGATGCGACGGCGACCTCGGCGGTGGAGGGCTTCAGCGCGGCGCTGAACCGCATGCCGCTGGCTGTACGCAAGAGCATGACCTACGACCAGGGGCGAGAGATGGCGCGGCACGCGGAAATCACCCAGAAGACCGGTGTGGCGATCTACTTCTGCGACCCACACAGCCCCTGGCAGCGCGGCAGCAACGAGAACATCAACGGCCTGATCCGCCAGTACCTGCCCAAGGGCACGGACTTGTCGGTGTACAGCCAGGAGCAGTTGGATGCCATTGCCTACGAACTGAACATCCGACCGCGCAAGCGCTTCAATTGGAAATGCCCGATTGAGGTCATGACAGAAGTAGTGGCGTTGCAGCATGATGCACCTGCTTCAATCCAGTAACCGTGTTGCACTCAGCTTCTGCAACCGCCGGGTAAATGGCCAGCATTATTTACTTAGAAAAACTGGCTGAGATTATTCGCCGTAATCGTGCTCTGGTCGAGCAAGATCGTTCGCTTGGCAATTTTGAACCCCAGCCCGTCACTTACACGGCGCAAAATATCTCGACGCTCACCGACATAGATGTCCGTCATACGCTCCAATCGGTTTCTGTAACAAAGGAACGCAGAACTAACTTCCAAAGTTCCTGGAACCTCGGTTTCGCGGACGATAACGTTGCTGACAATATGCCGGCTGCGCGACGGCGGATCTTCAGTCCAGTTAAGCCCCGAAACCCTTCCCCGAATGCGCGCACGCATGCTCTCATAAGTCTCGTCAAAATGGGCATTGCCGCCGGCGGGCACGTACTCCAGCGCCTTGTTCCGGGAGGTATGACTAGTACGGATTGGCATCCAGTATTGGATGTCTTCGGTCAGCAAAGCCAGCCAGGCCTCATAATTCTGATAATCAAGCAACTGTGCTTCGCGATAGTAGAATTGTTCAACGGCGTTTTGCAATTCAAGACTTACGGCCATTTCTGGCCATTCAATGGCTTTTGTCAAATCAGCAGATGTCATAAAGTTTCCTGTATATATGTTGGGCGGCCGGCACTCTCTGCTCATGCAAATAGCCAACCCATTGCATGACGATTATCGCCAAACGCACAGCTGTACATTTTGGAAAGCACTCGAGTAAATATCCCCCGACAAAGCCAGGGGTTTACCCAAGTGAATCAATTCACTCACGCACTTCCAGTAACCAAAAAACAGGCTAAACCCTTGTCTACCAAGGTAGAAACTCGATAAAAGTGATTGCTTTTTTCGGTCACTTTATCTGTTCAAGACTTTAGCGTGTCCCAACTCGGCTCGGACATCATGCGGCTCCAGTGGTGGTAGAACCCGCGCGCAGCTTCTTCGCTATAAACGTAGCTGGTCTTTCCAGGAAAGTCCGGGTTGTTTTTGTTCGGCACACCGACCCCCATCTGGGCACAAAAAGCTCTACTTCTAGCCTTGTGACCGCGCAACCCCCGCTGAACCTCCACCCAGTTTTCGCCATCGTCCTGCTCGTAGGTTCCCCCTTGATTGAAGGTAAAGATGTTTTTCCGACGATATTCTTCCTTGATATCTTCGGGTGCATCAGCATCCACTACGATGAAAGACCAAACTTCGACCTCATTAGGGCCACGCGGGTGCCAAGTACGGACTGTATTGATGCCAGGGAGAAATGAGCAGGTCGGAAAAACGGTCATGTGCTGTAGGACCATGCGATTAGCCGGGAGAGTTTGTCCCAGACGATCTTGCGCACGTTCAGCGGCTGGACCTTTGGTCCAGTAGTCGACAATCTTGGGACCCATAATGGCTTGCAGAAGTACGAAATCGTCATTGAACCAGCCGGTCCCGTGCCCACCCCACTTAGCCCGGAACTGGTTTCCAGTTGACGGCAACTTTACTTGGGACAAATCTATCTCAGGTGGAAGGCTGGACAAAACACCGGCAAGATGCGCCATCGTGCCCGCATGGTACATATCGCTACAGAACTGCTCGGCGGCGAATTTCCAGTTGCAGGGGATTACCGTCTTTTGCATGCCGGTGATGACCTGAGTACCCGCCTCGGTGCGATCGAGCATCACATCCATGTATGGAGTTGCGTCGCTCAGATAGGTCTTCAGATCAGGCGCTTCGGCATCCCAGTTGGCAAAAATCAGACCCTTGTAGGTATCCACCCGCGCTTGCAACGGCCCCCAGTCGGCCTTGTCGAAGCCACAGTCTCCCTCCTTTTTGTCACAAAAAGCCTCTTTCTCATAGGGCACATTCACCAGATTACCGGCGGTGTCGTAGGCCCAGCCGTGATAGGTGCAGGTAAATGACTTGGCGTTGCCAAAATCCGAGCGTTCAATACGCATGCCGCGATGCCGACATTGGTTGAGGAACACCTTGATGCTGCGGTCTTTCTGCCGCACTACGATGACGGGGTCTTCACCCATGTAGGTGGTCAGGTAGTCCCCGGCTTTGGGAATGTGCCCCTCGTGCCCTAGCAGCAACCAGGATCGGGCAAAAACCCGCTCAAGCTCAATCTCGTACAGTTCCTGATCGGAGTAGATACGGGGATCAAGCAACCCATTTTCCTGATCAACGAGTGCACGAACCTCATCGGGAGACCAGTTTCTCACCCATTTCAAAGGGACTTCCTGCGCTTCTATTTTTATTGTTGAACTCATGACCTAAGTCTCCTTCATGATGCTCTAGCTAGAGCCAAGATAACCAATTTTTTATCTTTCCGCGCCGAAAACCAATACCCATGATGCTGGCGCATTACCGTAAAAAGCCAATTTACGAATTTCTGAAATCTATAGCCCAACATGCACCTGAAATAGGTGAAACTGCATGTCGCGCTGACGCATTACACCGATTCCACCCTCCCTTGTTACTGGGCCTGACTTACTGTCGCGGCTCTTGGTCAGGTCGTATGAGTGAGTGAAGCCACGGAAACTCACTCTAAAGGCGCTCAAGAGCTTGCCGCGAGTAGCGTGCCTCAATCTATGCGGACACTTCGCGCTGGGTAGGTGCCTTCACTCTCCGCTGGTACTTGTTGTTAAGGCTACGACATGGAGGTACGGGGGGATATCCGTTATTTAATTATCGATATCCGTTTTTTGGGAATATCCTGGGGCCTGTTGCCGTTTCGATTTAAGCCCCTGATATATAAGAGCAAACTCGTATTTTTTAAGATCTCACCCAACATCGACACGAGCTTGCAATGCTTCGATTATTGCTCAGTGATGAGCGTTGGTCGAAGCTACGAGAAATGTTGCTTCACAACGCCATCTACAACAAGCGTGATTTACGAATGACCGTGGAAGGCATGCTGTATCGCATGCGTACGGGATGGCCCTGGAGAGACTTACCCAAAGCCTTTGGAAAGTGAAACAAGGTCTACAAACGCTTCAATTCGTGGTCAGCCGCAGGCAAGTGGATCAAGGTCTTCAAGGTGCTTGTGGCGGAGCCTGACATGGAGTGGATTTTCATTGATGGCAGCTATGCCAAGGCTCATCAGCACAGTGCCGGTGCTGCCAGCGCAAACGACGAGGCGATTGGAAAAAACTGGGCAGGCAACACCAGCAAGATCCAACTGGCAGTGGATGCGTGCGGCCTCCCCATCGAGTTCGAAATCACGGGAGGGCACGTTAACGACTGCACTCAAGCCCCCAGCCTGATTGCCACGCTCCCCACAGCTGAAACCATCGTCGCGGACAATGCCTATGACAGCGAGAAGATACGAACACAGATTGAGCAGCAAGGTGCCAGGGTCGTGATTCCGAGAAAACGTAACTCCGTGAAAGGCAACGAGGATCTGGATAGAGGTTTTTATCGAAATCGACACCTGGTCGAGAACGCATCGCCCGATTGAAGCACTACCGGGCATCAATGTGCCGAGTTCGACCAAGAACAAGGACGGCAAACGCGACCCGGAGATGCACCAGACCAAGAAGGGTAACCAATATTACTTCGGCAGTGCGACCCGAAAGTCGCATGGGTTTCTGTTCCGCAGGTTAACGCCCGACGGAACCGACTGTTCCACCACTCGTTCCCTACCCAGACAGGCGTGGCCGGTAACAGCCGGGTCTGAAGCTCTGGGGACAATGTAACCGCCGATATTTCGGTAGGTCGAACCGCGAGGCCAGACTGAATCTGCCAGCATCAAGGCGGAGAGGCGCTAGGGATGAACGGGTACGGCTAACACAAGTGAACCTCATATAAACGTCGTCATAATAGCCAAGCCAAAGATGCTGACAGGCTTGAACCAAAAGGTGCGCGGCCAGGCAGGGGCTCTTACCGATAGCCCCTCGTGGATGTGGTGCCGCCGGCGAAATCGAGGAGCCCGACCCGTTCGGAAATCCATGCGGAACAGGGTAAGCCCGTAGCGTTGCCGATTTCGGCAGGTGAGCTGTAAAGCAAGCTGTTGATGCTGCGGGTAAAGGAATGTGGAAAAAGCGAAGGTCACCCTGTAATGGGGTGAATACAGATTGAAACATCATCTGGCGCGAAAGCGAGCAGACTTCCACACGGTCTTCCATGGCGAGAAAACCTGATCAATCGTTGTACGGAGGAAAGCAGATGGCAGTGCTCGCACCCAATGCGCAAGCAACGGCGAGCACTGGTGCATCTTCGAACTTCGAGTCGGTCTGGCCCCTATCCTGGTGCCAAATCGAATCGCAAGTGAAACGACTCCAGGTACGTATCGCCAAGGCAACACGGGAAGGTAGGTGGGGCAAGGTGCAAGCCTTGCAGCGACTGCTGACTCGCTCGTTCAGCGGCAAAATGTTGGCCGTGAAACGAGTGACGGAAAACAGAGGCAAGAGAACACCGGGCGTTGATGGCAAGATCTGGTCGACTCCGGTGGCCAAATCGACGGGAGCACAAGCGTTACAGCATCGGGGCTATCGGCCCCAACCACTGCGACGCATCTACATACCCAAAAGCAATGGCAAGCAGCGTCCGCTGGGGATTCCAACGATGCGGGATCGTGCGATGCAGGCGCTGTGGAAACTGGCACTTGAGCCGGTTGCCGAAACGCGTGCAGATCCCAACTCCTATGGATTTCGGTCGCAACGATCCACCGCCGATGCAATCGCACATTGCTTCAATGCACTGGCGAAACGTGGTTCGGCGCATTGGGTACTTGAAGGTGACATTCGAGGCTGCTTCGACAATATCAGTCACGATTGGCTGCTCGCCAATGTGCCCATGGATAAAGCGGTTCTGCGTAAGTGGCTTCGAGCGGGGTATGTCGATCAGGGAGCCTTGTTCGCAACGGAGGCAGGAACCCCGCAAGGGGGGATCATCTCTCCGGTACTTGCGAATTGGACGCTGGATGGCCTGGAAGATGTCGTCCATGCAAGCGTGGCTTCGACAGCGCGCAAGCGTAAGCCATTCAAGATACACGTCGTACGATATGCCGATGACTTCATCATCACAGGGGCCACGCAAGCTGTTCTGCAACATCAGGTTCGTCCTGCAATTGAGGCGTTCCTGAAACAGCGTGGACTGGAACTCTCTGATGAAAAGACTCAGATAACGCATATCTCACAAGGCTTCGATTTTCTGGGCCAGAACGTACGCAAGTACGCCGGCAAGCTACTCATCACTCCGGCTCGCAAGAGTGTGAAGGCATTGCTGGATAAGGTGCGGGAAATCGCGAACGCAAACAAGACGGCAACTCAAGCTAACTTGATCCTGACCTTGAACCCGGTGATCCGAGGGTGGACCATGTATCATCGCCATGTTGTCGCTGCCAAGCGTTTCGCATGGATCGACCATCAGATTTGGCAAGTGCTATGGCGCTGGGCAGTTCGTCGGCACGCCATGAAAAATGCCCATTGGGTAAAACAACGCTACTTTCGTGTCGTAGGTCAACGGCACTGGGTTTTTGCCACTCAGGAGAAAGCGCGCGGCTTGAGTCAACCCGCTTGGCTGTATGCCGCCGCCAGTGTTTCGATCGTGCGGCATATCAAAATATGCAGTGCAGCGAACCCGTTCGATCCGGCATGGACGTTTTACCTTGAGCGCCGAAGAGCGCATCGTCAGGTTGCCCAGTCTTACTCAGGCTGCTGGAAGGCTTGAGCCGTATGAGGGGTGACTCTCACGTACGGTTCTTAGGGGAGGCAGGGGTGGTAACACTCCTGCTTTACCCGACTGAAGGCGCACATCGGAGTGGATGATGAGTCGGGTCTGGTACACAGCGTAGTCGGTACGCCAGCCAACGTGGCGGATGTCACTCAGGTCGACAAACTGCTGCACGGCGACGAAAACGTCGTTTGCGCCGATGCCGGCTACACCGGCGTCGAAAAGCGCTCCGAACATGAGGGCCGGGAGGTGATCTGGCAGGTCGCGGCACGCCGCAGCACCTACAAGAAGCTCGATAAGCGCAGCGCGCTGTACAAAGCCAAGCGCAAGATCGAGAAGGCCAAAGCCCAGGTGCGTGCCAAGGTCGAGCATCCGTTCCGGGTGATCAAGCGCCAGTTCGGTTATGTGAAGGTGCGCTTCCGTGGTCTGGCGAAGAACACGGCGCAACTGGTGACGCTGTTCGGAAAGCGCTCCATAAACCCCATCTACCCAGTTCAGGCAGTTTGGTTTTAAATCGCCTTCAGGTTCCAGGGCAGTAGCGCTTCATAGTCCTCAACGGTAGTGGCTTGGGGCAGGAGCTCGAGGATATGGCGCAGCCAGGCATAAGGCTCCTGACCGTTGGCTTTGGCGGTTTCCACCAGGCTGTAGAGCTGCGCGCTGGCTGTCGCTCCTTTTGGCGTGTCGCTGAACAGCCAGTTCTTGCGCTTATGCCAAGCTTGGCATAAGCGCAATTATCCTCACTCGGAAATTATGCTCAGTTCGCCTGTGCTCGGTTTCGTGATCGCATAGTCCACCTGCTGTCCGGGTCTTCCGGCGCGTTTCGGACACGCCATAATTTTTGGTGGTTTTCTGTAGAGCCCGTCCCCTCTTACAGGAGCACACCATGCCTCCGGATCAATACCTGGCGAGACTTTCTTGCCGCGACGAGCTCAACGACAGTCCGCTCAGCGCTACCGTCGTTCCTTACGTCGAAGCCCTACTTGTCCAGCGCTACGCTAAGCGCACGATCGGCCTGTATTTGCATGCTCTGGCCCACTTCGGTCACTGGATGAAGACCGAAGCGCTGTGTGTGGAGAGCATCGACGCAGCGCTCACCGAGCGCTTCGTGCGCGAGCATTTACCTGCCTGTACCTGTTCTATGTCGCTGCATTCCGGCACGGTCAATACTAGGGCGGCACTCCGGCACTTGCTAAAGCTGCTGGCACAACGGCGACCAGTGAAATCATCCACAGATGATCCGATCACAACTGAGCTTGACCGGTTTGGCGATTATCTTCAGAACATCTGCGGGGTGGCCCCCCAAACAAATGCTCGTCGATGCAAAGACGTCGGGGTACTTCTCGTTTACTGCTTCGGAGCCGAGCCGCTTGTTCTATCGCCACTGTCCGTTGCCCAGATTGACGCATTTGTAGCTACCTTGATCCCGCGCTTGCGACCGGCATCGTTGCGGACGGGGTGCAACAGTTTGCGTAGCTATTTTCGTTTCCGCGCCTTGCTGGGGGAGTCGACCGACGCACTCTCGGCGAGCCTCCCGAGAGTCGCGGACTGGCGGCATGCCACCTTGCCCAAGGCGCTCTCGGATGCTCAGCTGGCGGCGTTTCTCAAGGTGTTCGATTGCTCAAATCCGGTCGAACTGCGTGATTACGCCATCGCACGCTGCCTGCTTGACCTTGGTTTGCGTGGCGATGAAGTGGCTCACCTGACACTGCAGTCGGTCGACTGGCGCAACGGCACGCTTACGCTCGGCACTAGCAAGAGCAAACGCGTGCAGCAATTGCCCCTTCCAGTGCCCACCGGTGAGGCGATTGCCCGCTATCTGCGACAGGGACGACCGCAGACGACCGACCGCAATTTGTTCGTGCGCCATCGCGCACCCGTCGGCATACCGCTCAGCGTGGCTGCCCTCCGTAGCGCCATGAATCGAGCCTTTGTACGCTGCGGCTTGCGTGATCAGTTCTGCAATACCCATGTCCTGCGCCGTACCACGGCGACCCGGCTGCAGCGCGCAGGGGCGTCGGTCAAGGAAATCGCCGATCTGCTGCGCCACCGAAGCATCGACACGGCCAGCGCTTACGCCCGCGTCGACCTGGAAGGTTTGCGCGCCGTCGCATTGCCCTGGCCCGGGAGTCGCTCATGAAGACGCCGATCTCCTGGATGTCACACGTCGAGGCGTATTTGGCGCATCGGCGCGGCCTCGGATTCAAGCTGACGAATGATGAAGCGCGGCTCAGATCATTCGCCCGCTTCGCTGACCAGATCAGCACGGCGGATCATCTGACGGTGGCGCTTGCCGTCGCCTGGGCCCGCGCTTCGCGGTGTCCAAGTCCGCTCACATGGGCTCGTCGCATCGAGGTTCTGCGTGGTTTCGCCCGATTCTGCCAGCGTCTCGATCCGGCTACCGAGATACCACCACGCGATCTCTTCGGTTCTGCTCACCGGCGCCTGGTCCCGCACATCTACACTGCTGCGGAGCTGGTCGCGCTCCTCAAGGCTACCGATGAACTCATTCCGATCAACGGGCTGCGCGCCGCAACCTGCCGTACCGTATTTGGATTGCTGGCCGCGAGCGGGCTGCGTATCGCCGAAGCGCTTGCGCTCACGCGCGCAGAC
>LNAO01000094.1_pt1 | contig 11619 bp, 11 predicted proteins | sample 602571 | NCBI WGS metagenome assembly LNAO01 (sample SAMN02440304, study PRJNA202911) | soil metagenome | biome: Subtropical and temperate rainforests or woodlands; isolation source: soil samples (1 kg each in a 20% v/v slurry with milli Q water) were... ...
CACGGCAAAAAACTGTCCCTTGTTACCCAGTTTGGTGACAGTCATGCCACGCTCCTGGAGCATCTGCTTAGCGCGATCGGCCCCGACGTCTAAGACTGAGCGCTGGTAGCCCGCGGCCAGTGCGACAAGCGTGCGAACAGCAATCGACGAGCCCTTCTCGACGATGGTGGCATCCAGCAGTTGATCCAGGCAGCGGGACGCGTCGGGCGCCGCGCTACGCTCCACGAAGTCATCTAAGCGGATGCGATCAACAATTTCCCGTGCCATTTCGGGGGACACGGCCTCGGTGTTGTACAGACACCAATAGCCTGCCAGCAAAGTGCCATATTGATCACCATGGCGGCGACTTCCGTCCAGTTTGTCTGCCACGGCAGCGCTAAAAATATTGATGCATTCTTTGACTAGTGGTGTCATGTGGAGGGCCCTGGCCAGCAGGCGTTCCTGCCACCTTTTATCAGCCGCAATGGCGTTCAAGGCGCGGTTCATTTCAGGCCAGTTATCGCAATTTTTCTCATCGCTCCTCCGACTTATCAGCTCCAGAAGGGAAAAGCGCGAGGCGTCTGACGCCCTGCCGGCCAAGACGGTTCCAATGCTGCCGAAGCAAAACATGCTCCGAACACGAAATTCCATGGCCTTGCCGCCCACAGTACCCTTGACTACTGAGGTGTCACCAGCGCTGGATGCTCCCCGCGCCAGCGTCAATATTTCGCGAATTCGGTTCCTGCCTTGATCGGTGTTGGACTCCGCCTCATCGAGGATGACGGGGCGCGCATCGCACCGCAGCGTCTGTCGAATTCCGGCTGCTGAGGAGTCACCTCCATCAACTTGCACTTTGAAACGCCCAAGGAGTGAGCCGACATATCGCTCAAGGATGGACGACTTGCCAGAGCCGGCAGGGCCAGACACCCAAATATGCGGACGCCAGTTCAGGACCCCGCAGATCGGCGCCAGGAAGACCCAGCCAGCGAGGAGCATCGCAGACGACGGGTTTTTCCAGCTCGCCATTTGAGCAACATTAATCAAATGACGGCCATCGTCATTCGTCGCGGGTCCGCCTAGGTCGGGCAGCGGATCGGATGCCTCATAGACATAGTGGCTGAGGATCGCATGAAGGTTCAGACTCACGCCGTCGACCGTCAAGCGGTCTCCATGGTGGAAAACGATGCGGTTGTCATCTATCCACGCGCCGCGGCCGCGCAATCGATCCTGAATATCAAACGGTCCCCTGCGGTTTGCAACCTCGAAGATCCACTCGGCCGCCCGGCCTATGTCTAACCCATTTCTGTTTGGGAAATAGCTTTCCCACCAGTTGATTGGTGCAAGCTCAAACAGCCCGACTTTGCTGAAATCCCTGCGGGTGCGAGTAATCACCTGGCGTCTTACCTTGTGATAAAAAATGTAATGCTCACCATGGAAACCCAGGACCAGAAAATGATCGTCGCTATCACCACCTACGGTGTCCATCTGGTGATCGCTTGGCAATGTCAAAACATCGGTAACAGGACGAAGTGCATCACTATAGACCAGGCATGATTTATTCATGAACTTGTATTGATTTCATGACTCCAAAGTTCATGGAAAAAGAAGATGCACGCAAGCAGTCGCGGGAAGTACTGCATGAGCGTCGCAAGCAGGTCATCCGCTTGCATCGAAAAGGTGTTGGCGTGATGCAGATCGTTGAGCAAACTGGGCTCAGTTGGTCTGGGGTCAACACTGCACTGCGCCTGTTCGAGCAAGGCGGGGCGGCTGCACTCAAGCCTAACGCCAGGGGAAAGAAGCTGGGCAGTGGACGCAGCCTGAGCGCTGAGCAAGAGCGCGTCATTCGAATGACCATCATCGACAAGCGCCCAGAGCAGATCAAGATGGAGTTCGCCCTTTGGAGTCGGCCCGCAGTGCGCGAACTCATCGAACGCGACCTGGGGCTCAAGCTATCCGTGCGGGCGGTGGGCGACTATCTGGCGCGCTGGGGTTTTACGCCGCAAAAGCCGATCAAAAAAGCCTACGAGCAGAGGCCTGAGGCCGTCCAGGCCTGGCTCGAAGATGAATACCCCGCCATCGAGGCCAGGGCCAAGCGTGAAGGCGCAGAGATCCATTGGGGTGATGAAACGGCCTTGGTCAACACAGATGTGCGTGGCAGAAGTTATGCACCAGCAGGCCAGACGCCGGTGACGCGGGCAGTGGGTGGGGCATCGCTAGTTTTGCTGAACGTGATTCAGCACAACCCTCGTGCGGTGAAAAACGCGCTGGATGATCATTGACGAGGCGTTCAATTCAGACAAACTGATCGAGTTCATGCAGGCCTTGATCAAGGAGTCACAGGGCAAGAAGATATTCCTGATTCTGGACAACCTGAGGGTGCACCACAGCAAGCCTGTCAAGGAGTGGGCGGCACAGCAAAAACAGGGCATTGAGTTGTTTTACCTGCCCAGCTACAGCCCCGAGCTGACCCCAGAGGAGTGGCTGAACGCAGATTTAAAGCATCCGATTAGTAGCAACGTTCCGGTGCGAACCAAGGCCAAGCTGCGCGCGGCGGCGACAGAACACATGACGATGCTGGAGAACACGCCAGAGCGGGTCCGGAAGTACTTTGGCGACAAGCATGTCGCCTATGCGGCCTCATGAATAATTCCCGCCGGATCAATAGTTACGGTTCAGACAGCGCGAATGGCAAAGTTTTGAACACCATCTTGAAGTACGTACGGGACCGTGGATCTAACATCCAGCGGTAACCATTTCGCAATGGGCGGTGTTTAAATGTTTTTTCTGGGATGCCTCTTGCCCCTCGAACTTTCTTCGTGAAACCTCTTAAATGCCCGCTGCTTGTCCTGAGAAGTCCAACCGTCGACGTGGTCGGCCGCCTGCCTCGCAAGCCGGTCAGTTTGATGAACGCATCCTCGAGGTGGCAACGTCTTTGTTCCTGGGTCGGGGCTTTGGTCGCACCACCTTGGATTTAGTGGCACAACATGCCGAAGTTGGCAAGTCCAGCCTCTACGCCCGCTATCCAAGCAAGGGCGCCTTATTTGCAGCAGTGGTCAGCCGATCGATCCAGACCATGTTTGACCACTTGGCACCCGTGCCGCAGGGGCTGAGTCTTGTGCAACGCTTGCAGGCGGTCGGCGAGGCACTGATCGAAGGCATGTTGCATCCGCGCTGTGTGGCGTTCATGCGCATCACCGCTGCAGAGGCAGGCAACTTCCCCGACTTGGCCCTGACTGCGTACCAAGACAGCTTTGATGGCGCCGTCGCTTACGTATTGATGGGAATTGGGGAAACCGACCTTGGCGCTGCCAGCCCGGGGCTGACGGCACTGGCTCAGCGCTTTGTTGAGGTAACGGTCCAGCCGGTGTCCTTTCAAGCAGCTTTCGGGGTGGATGCTTCTCTACTGCGACTACGCGCGTCGGTTTGCGTGCATGACGCCGTCGAGCTGTTGCACAAGAAAATCGCAATGACAGGTTGGGAGTAAACGCAGAATTAAAGGACGATATCGTCCATTGTTGTTAGACTTGGGGTTCTTTTTGTCAACGGAGACCCTCATGTGCGCCACATTTCCCGGCTCACGGCTGTAGTGATGCAGGACCAGAAGCACATTCAGAACAGCTCAAACAGGGTGCAGCGGCTGGACCTGATTTACGCGCAGCTAAGCCGTAACTATTCGACCTTTGATCAGACCGACGACCCCTGGATGACCAACGGTCTGTCCAGCACACCGTTTCGGTGCCTGGTTTCTGTCTGCCTATCGACCATGACCGTCACACCCCGAGTGGTCAATGCCTGCGTACCACTTTTCGAGCGTGTGTCCAGCTTCGAGGAACTGTTGGCTTTGGATGACGAAGCCCTACGAACCATCATCAAGCCGGTAGCGCACTACAACCGCAAGACAACGAATCTGAAGATCATGTGCCAACAGATCCTTCGGGATTTTGGTGGCCGTATCCCTGATACCCACGAGGACCTGATGAAGCTGCAAGGCGTTGGTCGTAAGGTGGCCGACATCCAGCCAACGGGCGCGATCATTCTCAATCCGTGGGAGGCGGTGCGGTGACCGCTGCCCATGAACATTACACGACATGGCTGTGGTAAGGGGGTGCGGATAAAAACTTGGACTGGTTTTATGCCGCAAGTCCAAGACTCACCCTGTATTCGATCGGGCTGAGGGCCCCAAGGGAGATCTTGATCCGCTTCTCGTTGTACCAGCGGATGTACGAGTCGACCACTTCAATGAACTGCTCGATGGTCGTGCCCTTCCAGTCCCGAGGATAGCCCAACGCCTCGACCGTGGTGGCGATGCAGCGCCCGTGCTCGGCGTAGTGTTTGACAGCCTGCTCCTTCTGAACTTGAGAATACTTCGGCTTCGAGCGCACGTAGCCGGACGACAGGTCCAGGCGCCGCTCGTACTCCTCATGCCAGCTCTTCAAAGAGTTCTTCGTCGGGTAGCCCAACTGGCGGATAGTCGCCCCGGTGCGCTTGCCCAGCTTGATGTAGAGCGTGACCGCTCGGATGCGGTCTTCATATGAATACATGAACTACTTTCAGGTAGTCCAAGTTTTCCGCCGCACCCCCGGTGGGTCAAAGTTCAACCGGCGCCGACAACCCTGCCCGAAGAGCTGACGCAGCTCCGTATGGGCAAGATCGTGCGCGAACGCTATCCAGAGCTGAGCGACGCCGACCAAGAGGCCATCCGACAGCATGCCATTGCGGCGATGAATATCACCCAGCAGGCAAAGCTGGCCCTGGCCCAAGCTGACGCCGGTGGCAGCGGGCCAGCGCAGGGCAGCATGGCCTTGCTGGTTGGTGTCCGTAAGTTCGTCAATGTGCGCGACTTGAACATCGATCTGATCGACAGCATCAACCCCTTCGAAGCTGCCTATTCAGTTCTGGCCAAGGCGATGGACGAGAAATCTTTGCGCCAGGTGCAGGCCGCCATCGCAGCAAAGAAGGTCAACATTCCCGAGGATGAGGCCCGTGATCTGTCGAAACGCGCCCTGCAATTCAAGAACGAGCGTGGCCGCCTTCCGGACATCAACTCGGCCGACGCCTGGGAAAAGCGTATGGCTGAGGGCGTTGCCGCCTTCGCGCGCTACCGCGCGCAGACCAAGGCGGCGCAGGCGCAGGTAGATTCGAGCCATGGCTGACTTGGACGACGATGAACTGCTGGACGCGTTGGGCGTCGATGCAACCCCTCTCAAGGCCTCCAGCCGCACGCCGCGCGAAGAACGCATCATCGCGGGCTTTGAAGACATCTTGCGCTTCCACCAGGCGCACGGGAGAGCGCCAAAGCACGGCGAAGCGGGCGACATCTTCGAACGGCTCTACGCCGTGAGGCTCGACCAGTTGCGCAAGCTGCCGGAAGCGCGGCTACTGCTTGCGGATTTGGACGCCCCCGGGCTGCTGGGGACCGCAAAGCCGTCGAACCTAGACATCGATGCCTTGGGCGAGGACGCGCTGCTAGCAGAGCTGGGCGTGACTACTGAGCCAGAGGCCGACGACATCACCGTGCTGCGGCACGTACGGTCCAGCGCAGAGATACGCGCGGCTGAAGAGGTGGCAGACCGCACGCCATGCAAAGACTTCGAACGCTTCCAGCCGTTGTTCGAACAGGTTGAACGTGAACTGGCATCGGGTGTGCGCAAGGCCTTGCCCTTTGGGCGTGATGCCAGCGTGTTCAACGGCAACTATTTCATCGTCGGTGGCCAGCTCGCCTATGTGGCCGATGTCGGCGACACCATCAAGGCCCCGAATGGTGAGAGCGACGCGCGGTTGCGCGTCATCTATTTCAACGGCACCGAAAGCAACCTGCTTCGCCGCTCGCTGCAACGCGCCCTTTACAAGGACGAGACAGGGCGCCGGCTTTCAGACACGGACATGGGGCCGCTGTTCGGTAGCGAGGCCGAGCCGGACGACATCGAGTCCGGCACCATCTATGTATTGCGCAGCCTTTCCGACAACCCCTATGTGGCCAAAAATCGCCAGGTGCTCCACAAAATTGGCGTGACCGGAAGCAAGGTAGAAACGCGCATCGCGTCAGCAAGCAAAGACGCCACCTATTTGTTGGCTGACGTAGAGGTCGTCGCGACGTACAAGTTGCATAACCTGAACCGAACCCGGCTGGAGAACATATTTCACCGCTTGTTCGGTGCTGCTCAATTGGACCTGACGATCGAAGACCGATTTGGAAATCCGGTCAAACCCCGGGAGTGGTTCTTGGTGCCGCTCAACGTGATCGATGAAGCTGTGCAGCGAATCCGGGACGGGTCAATTTCAAAAGTGCATTATGATTTAGGAACTGCTCGACTAACGTTTTGAAGATCGAACTAAAGGTTGGCACTATTTTGCCAAACCGAATAATCGGTGGCGTGCGATCCTGAATGATTTTTCATACCGGGTTTGGTTAAGCAAAACCGCCGCGGTGCCCACGCATGAATCGTTTTTTGTGGATTACGCTCGCCATCCAATTTTAAATGCGAGCACTTCGTTTTTGGTGAAAAACTCAACTTCCGAGTATCCCGGAATGTTGTCATGGATCCACCAGCTAAAGCACGTCAATCCTTTGTTGCTTGGTAGTAAGGCAAATAGGTCGTCAGAACTACACAAGCCATTTCGTCAATTATCTCCCATCTGCGTCTTTTCCCAGATATGGCGGCATCAATTGGCTTCGTTGCTCGCATAATCATACTGATTCTTGTTTTCTGCCTCGATTGCATTGATTTCGTCTGACCGATAAGCGGAACGTATGTATAGACGCCCAAGCTGCAGTTGAAGAGGCTCCAACACTTGTTCGCACAAACCTGATCCTGCCGCAATGGCGAGCGCAGGATCGTTTGGGATATTAGGCGTTCGACCGGTGGAGGTCGAGCAAGGGGTTCGCCTGGGGCCATCGAGATTGCAACTGGTTTAGCTCCAAGGTGTTCCAACGACGTTGTGAGCGCTCATCTTCCTCCAGGGCATCCCCCTTCCGTTTAACGGCTAAACGATGGCTCGATCCGTTTGCTTTAAGCTGGCGTGGTTGCCCACCTGGCCCATTCACACCCCTCATGCACCACGACGCCGTGTATTCCGGAATCTATGCCGCAGCCAGCGGCCGGCTCGATTGGCAGGTTGCATTGAAAAACGTGGCCGAGTTGCTCGGCCTGCTCTTCGTGCAGGTGCTTGGCATCGACAAGCACAACGGCCAATTGGTCTTCAGCAGCCATGGCGGCCACGTTTCCGCGCAAGCTGCGCTCGACTACTTTCGGCACTACAACAGCATCGACCCTCGGGTGGCTCTGGCGATGTCCACGCCTACGGACGAGTGGATGCACTGCCACCACCATCTGGACGATGTCTACGTGGCGCAGAGTGAGTTCTACCAGGATTTTTTGATTCCACTCGGCGGCCGTTATGTCGCTAGCACGCGGCTGCTGGACGAGAACTCGGTGCAGTTTTATGTCGCTTTCTCACGCGGATTTGGCAGCGAGCCGCTTGGGCAGACCGAGTTCGGTTTGATGCACCAGTTGAAGCACCACTTCACCGAGGCGTTCCGCAACTTGGTGCACCTGCGTGAAACGTATGCGGAACTCGGAATGGCGCGCGAACTACTGGGCCAGTTCGCCTTTCCGATGCTGCTCGTGGACGAGATGGGCGCCATCTGGCACCGCAATGCGATGGCGCGGCAATTGCTGTTGCTCGGCGACCCGGTCGGAGAGCGACAGGGCTACCTGACCTGCGGCAGTGCAATAGGACAAAAGGCGCTGGCCGACGCTCTGCACAGCCTGCAGCTTGACGCTGCTACGGCCTCGGCCGCCGCCGCCCCACGCCGCAAGGCCATCGCATTGCCAACGACCGACGGTCGTCGCTTTCTGGCTTTCGTGAGCGCGGTGAGGCCGGACACGGCTATGGGCGCTTTCGGTCGCGCGCCACGCGCTCTCGTGATTCTGCACGACACGAGGCATTACTCAACCCGCACCCAGTTCGATCCACTGATCCTCGGAGAGTGTTTCGGTCTGACACCGGCCGAGGCACGCGTGGCGATGCAGGTGGCCGCCGGCGCAAACCCCAAGCAGATCGCACTGCGCAGCGGCGCGGCAGTCGCCACAGTCAGGACGCAGCTTCAGTGCGTAATGGCCAAGACCGAGGTCGAGCGCCAGACCGATCTGGTGCGCGTTTTGATGGCGTTGCCAATCCGTCGTTAGCCGCCTGATCGGGCATGCGGGGGCCTGGCTTGTCGGCCCCGGCGGTGCGCCTCTTAGAGCTTTACCCACCCACCGCAGCCGCGATTAGTCGGGCGGTTCGCAGCGCACTGCCACTGGTGCCGAATAGTGCAATTGGCCGCTAAACCCACTACCAAGCCAACGTCCGTGTGGCTAATCGATGCATAAAGCTATGGCGTTTCAGTGGCGACGCGATTGAGAAATCGTATCATATCCGCTTGCGGCGACGCAATCCCACTAAGCCAGCCAGCGCGAGTCCCATTAGAACTGCTGAACCTGGTTCGGGAACCAACATCGATGGACCGTCAAACACCTGCGCGCCCAATTGATTTGGTTCTGGAACTATTCCGGTTAGTTGCAGCGGAGAGTGTTTCGAACCAATCAGACTGAAGACAGCGGTGTCACCCTCAAACACCCAAGCGGATTTATTGAACGACGGGAAATAAATTCCATCGCGTTGCAAATAAGGGTCAATGTTTCCCGGCGTATTTATTAATGAAATCGAATAATCCACCGGATCAATCGCATCACTAGCATTGCAGGTGGTCAATGTCACGTATTGGCATTCGCTCACGTTGAGACGCAACGTGATTGCCGAAATAAGTGTGACTAAAAAAGCATTTCCGTTTGTAAAGGAAATTTTTCCCACAGCAAGCTCGTCGAATCCCTGTTGTGGAGTGTCAAAAGAGCCGCTCTGAAAAGTCAACCTGTTAGATGGGCCAGAAACGGTCTGGCCCCAAGTGAAATTGTCTGTACCAACACCAGCCAGAACGCTGCCACCAACTGGACTCACAAACTGGCCCGAAATAAAATAGCTCCAGTCTCCGATATTCGGCGCAGCGAGGGAAGACCCGCAAGCAACAGAAAAGAAAAAGGAAAGGGCTAGTTTTTTCATAGTGCGAGTTTGTAGTGAAGGCGTAGGATGGTTGTCTGCACGATAACGCGGAAGTCCATAAGTCGCATCATCTGTTCGGAGTAGGCCTCGCGCTCTAAGCTGATGTTGCCCCGCTTCACCAGCTCGCTTACACGTTGCGCTTGATCTCCGCTTGGCGCGATCTCCTGCGGCGACCATGCCCGCAGCCCGAAGGTATCGAAGCAGGCGCGGATCTCCGGGGCGGCGATCACCTTGACCACGTCGGCATTGATCCTGGCCTTCACCTCGGCGGGCACGCCCTCGGGCGCCAACGGCCGGTTCGCTTTGAACTGGGGTCTCCTCGTTTTCAGTGCAATAAGTGACGGTACGAAAAGCTAGCACTGGCGCGGAGGTGGTGTTGGTAGATCGTTGATTTCATTGACTTTCCTGTTCACTTTCAAATCTGCGATTCGTGGCGTCAAACCGTGGTCGGTTTCATCCATTGGTGCCAGTTATCGATGCATTTGGCCGCGAAGGCAGGATTTGGTCAGCATAGCGGTCAACCGGGAAGCGAAACACACCCCGCAAGTTGATGCTCTCCAGCCTGGTGGGCGCAATCTTCCCGATCAGTTCCGGTGGAATGACCTGGCGGCGGTTCGACCAGCGATCCAGGACCGCCTGCATCTGTGAGGTATTCCACGCCATCACGATGTTGGCCATCAGGCTCAACGCATCGGCCACAGCCTGCATTTCATCGACACGTTTGGCCTGCGCCGGGCTGATCCGGCCGGTATAAATGGCGCGCTTGAGGGCGTTAACAGCCTCGCCCCGATTGAGCACCCGGCGCAACTCGTTCCTGAAAGCGTCCTTGACAAAGTAGTCAGCCAAAAACGCCGTACGCAGCAACCGCCCCAATTGCACGCCAGCCTCATAGATTGGATCGCCCTGGGCGGCAGAACCGAACCGCGCAAGAGCTGCCACCGCACTGGCATGTCCGCTCATGACCGAGGCTGCCAGGTGCACCAGACTATCCCAATGCTTTTCGATCAAAGCGACGTCGACATTGGCTTCGCACACCGCAGCGATTTCTGCGGGCACTTTGGTGCCGCGTGGCACAAAGAGGTGGCGCTGTTTGAGTTCCTTCAACCGCGGGCAAAGATCAAAACCAAGCAAACGGGCATGTGACATGGCAAAGTCGGTGTAGCCATGGGTATCCACAGCAAGCTGGCTGGTCTCCAGCTTTTCTTGGCGGATGACACCTTCAATGGCCACGCCCGCCTGGCGCTCATTGAGCACAAAGGGCTGCGCATGGAAGATGCCCCACCGGTCTTTTACATGGGAGTAGATTCCAATGGAAGGTGTGTTGCGCCGAGGATCAAGCCGGGCTTGCCACACCCGTTTGGTGGTCTCCATGCTCATCATGTCAGAAGATGCCAAATCGGACCGCCCCCAGGTGGCGGCAATCGGGTGTCGCTGCATGAATTCCAGCACAGCCTGGCAGGCCTGGCTCAGACGCCGTTCGTCCCGCGCCCAGCGCATGGCCTGGCGAATGCTGGTGGCAGACAATTGCGGAATCATGCGCGCGCATTCGACCGCAGTCAGACTGGTGCCGTGGGCCATGATGCCGGCATAGACCATCAGCAGCTCGTCGGTAGAGCGCGGCTCACGTCCGAGCATGATCCAGCTAAAGCGCACCTGGGCGTCAACGGCCAGAATCACTTCCGGCAATTGAACCTCACCGATGCGGTGATCCAAAGCCGCGCGCAGCTTGGTCACTTCTGGGTCTTCGTCCTCTGCGGGCAATGGCGACAAATGGAGTTCATCATCCACGCGCAGTACGCCACTGCGGGCTGCAGCGGCCACCGCATCGACACCGGCAGTTACTCTGGCCAGCAAAGGCTTCAAGAAAGTGGCAGCCTTGCTGGGTAACGATAGACGGGCATAGTGTTTCTTGGACTCTGCCTGCCAACGCTCGTCCGTGAAGAACAAGCGCGCACGACCCCGAAAGCTCAGGCTGTGCTCAATCCAGACCGAGCCATTGCGCACCGCGCGGCGCAGGGCAAACAGGGTGGCCACCTCCAACGCCTGAAACGCCCGTTCCCGGTCTGGGCTGGAGATCGAAACCTGCCAGATCATTCCCAGACTTGGTGCCACCACTTCAACTGGCAGCTTTCTGGATCCTTTGAGATATAAAGCTTGCAGCTTGGCAAGGTACTCGATGGCAGGATGCTCGCCGGTGGCCTGCCAGGGCAGCTTTGCAATGGCGACGAGCAACGACCGCACGGGGCGAATTCCATCAATCAATCCCTCGCGGACCAGGGAGGCCCTGCTCGGTGGTTTGCGTTTCTGGGTTTCGGTGATCAAGGCTTCAAGACGGGCACGCAACTCAGCATCTGGCACCGCACCTTGCGCGCTCAAGGCAACAAGTTCGCCGAGCAGCGTTTTGTACATTGCGGCCCAATTGACGGTAGCGGGGACATCGGCGGCAGCCTGACGCCACAGATCGGCGATCCGGCGCTGCACCATAAGGATCAACTGGTCTGTGGTGGTGAACAGGCAATACCGAAGAATGCATGCGAC
>LNAO01000098.1_pt1 | contig 11378 bp, 9 predicted proteins | sample 602571 | NCBI WGS metagenome assembly LNAO01 (sample SAMN02440304, study PRJNA202911) | soil metagenome | biome: Subtropical and temperate rainforests or woodlands; isolation source: soil samples (1 kg each in a 20% v/v slurry with milli Q water) were... ...
GGGCTGGGGGAGAGGGGCTCTCCAACAGCCCCCCTCTCCCTACACCCTCCAAGATGAGACTGATCGGCGTAATCCCACGGAGACACAGGTATGTGGCGTCTGCTATTTGCTGGAAGCTTGCTCCCCCTTCTCACTGCCTGCACCACGCCCTCGTTTATGGGCGGCGGCAGCGACACCTCGCCTAGCTACAACGGCCGTTACAACGAAACCGGCGAAGCGTCGTTCTACGGCGCCAGGCACCACGGTAACAAGACCGCCAGCGGCGAGCGCTTCGACCAGAACCAACTGACCGCCGCCCACCGCACCCTGCCGTTCGGCACCCGTGTGCAGGTGACTAACCTGGACAACAACAAGACAGTGGTCGTGCGCATCAACGACCGTGGCCCATTCAACCGCAAGCGCCTGATCGACCTCTCCCACGCGGCTGCCGAACAATTGAATATGTTGCGCAGCGGCACCGCGCCGGTGCGCGTACAGAGCATCGACTAAGGACTGACAGACATGACCGACTCGAAGAAAACTGGCGAACAGATTCGTCGGCAAGTAATGGGCGACACCTTTGTCGACCGCGCCCTGAACAACGCCACCGACTTCACCCAACCGCTGCAAGACTTCGTTAACGAACACGCCTGGGGCGGCGTGTGGAACCGCGAAGGCCTGCCGCTGAAAACCCGCAGCCTGATCACCCTCGCCGCCCTCACTGCCTTGAAATGCCCCCAAGAGCTCAAAGGCCATGTACGCGGCGCGCTGAACAATGGCTGCACAGTGGATGAAATTCGCGAAGCCCTGCTGCATTGCGCGGTGTATGCCGGCGTGCCGGCAGCCATTGACGCGTTTCGCGCGGCGCAGGAAGTGATTGAGGCGTGGCAGGCGGACGTCAGTTCGTAAACCGAGTAGTGGTGCGCACCATGGCGTACGACTCAAGATTCTCGGTCCCCGCCTGCGCGGGGACGACGGGTGTTTTTGCACCTGTCTCCGTCGTTCCCGCGTAGGCGGGAACCCAGATTTTCGAGCCTTACACAGCATCAAAAAAAACCGCGGAATAAAAAAGCCGGGCACAAGGCCCGGCTTTGATCACGAACCAAACCCCTCCTACATATTCGCTTCGGCATACTCCGCCAACACCGAGCGCGGTACACCCTGCAGGGTGATGTGCACGCCATGGGGGAAGTCTTTGAAGCGTTCGGTCAGATACGTCAGCCCGGAGCTCGGCGCCGACAAGTACGGCGTATCAATCTGCGCCAGGTTACCCAAGCACACCACCTTAGACCCGGTACCCGCACGGGTAATGATGGTCTTCATCTGGTGTGGCGTCAGGTTCTGGCATTCGTCGATCAAAATCAGGCTTTGCTGGAAGCTTCTGCCGCGAATGTAGTTAAGCGATTTGAACTGCAACGGCACCTTGCCGAGGATGTAGTCGACGCTGCCATGGGTGTTCTCGTCGTCCATATGCAGGGCTTCGAGGTTGTCGGTGATGGCGCCCAACCACGGCTCCATTTTTTCCGCTTCGGTGCCGGGCAGAAAACCAATTTCCTGGTCCAGCCCTTGTACGCTGCGGGTGGCAATAATGCGCCGGTAACGCTTGGTGACCATGGTCTGTTCGATGGCGGCCGCCAGGGCCAGGATGGTTTTGCCCGAACCGGCGGCGCCGGAGAGGTTGACCAGGTGAATGTCCGGATCAAGCAAGGCAAACAGCGCCAGGCTCTGGTAGATGTCGCGAGGGCGCAGGCCCCAGGCTTCTTGATGCAGCAATGGCTCCTGATGCAGGTCGAGAATCAGCAGCTCATCGGCTTTGATGCCTTTGACCCAGCCGACAAAGCCCTGCTCGTCAATGATGAATTCGTTGATATGCACAGCCGGCAAGTTGTCGGTCATCTGCACGCGGTGCCAGGCCCGGCCGCGTTCCTGGCGGGTGTCGACCTTACTGACGCGGTCCCAAAACGAACCGGTCAGGGTGTGGTAACCACGGGGCAACAGCGAGATATCGTCGACCAATTGGTCGGTGTGGTAGTCCTCGGATTCAATGCCACAGGCGCGCGCCTTCAGGCGCATGTTGATGTCTTTGGTCACCAGCACCACGGAAAGGCCCGGTTTGCGTGCTTTGAGGTCGACCAGCTGGTTGATGATTTTGTTGTCGTTGAGGTCTTCCGGCAGCCAGGTGATGGGCTCGGCACGACGGCTCATAAGGATGGACAGGTAACCGCAGGGCCCGCTTTTGTCGCGCTGGATGGCGACACCATGTTCCACTTCTTCGGGGGAGGCCGCGCCTAAAATCTTGTCGATCAGGCGGATGGCTTGCCTACATTCTGCTGCGACGCCTTGTTTGCCGGTTTTAAGTTTGTCTAGTTCCTCCAGGACGGTCATCGGGATGGCGACGTGGTGTTCTTGGAAATTCAACAGGGCGTTGGGGTCGTGGATCAGAACGTTGGTATCGAGGGCGTAGAGGATTGGAGCAGTAGGGCTGGAGCGTCCGTGGTCATCCATACTCGGTCACCTTCTTATAGGAGCCAAGCGACGGAATGCCAGAACAGCGCTCCGCCGCACAAACCACCAATATCCCCGGCCGCGGCGGGAGACATCTGCACACCGTCAGGTGCTGCAGAGCTCGGTGGTCTGCCTTGTAGATACTCCAAAAAACGTGACAGGAAAAAGTAATTTTTGCGTTTACTGATTTTATTTTTCGGTGCGACGAAAAGCCCTTGGCGTACCCGAAGCGTCTCGTTAAAGTCGGAAGTCCAGCTAGCCACAAACAGCAATTACCTACATACATTTCGGTATGCAGGCTTCCTCGCTTTGCCCTCCCACCTTCCCGATACCCCGTCATCCGTGCACACCCGATGCAATGCACAAGTACCCGCGTGCGAACTGGTATGATGCGCCGCTTTTTTCGCCGCACCCCCTTTGCAACACCAGCACCCCGCGGGCAGCTGTGCTTTGCTGACACGATCAGATCGGCCAACACCCCGGAGCCCACCCATGCTGGAAAGACTGTTCCAACTCACCGCACACAACACCACCGTGCGCACCGAGATCCTTGCCGGGATCACGACTTTCCTGACCATGGCCTACATCCTGTTCGTCAACCCGAGCATCCTCGGCGAAACCGGCATGGACAAAGGCGCGGTGTTTGTCGCCACCTGCCTGGCGGCCGCCATCGGCTCGGCGATCATGGGCCTGATCGCCAACTACCCGATCGCCCTCGCGCCGGGCATGGGCCTGAACGCCTTCTTCACCTACACCGTGGTCCTGCACATGGGCCATACCTGGCAAGTGGCGCTGGGCGCGGTGTTCATCTCGGCGGTGATGTTCTTTCTGCTGTCGATCTTTCGCATCCGCGAGTGGATCATCAACAGCATCCCGCTGCCGCTGCGCTCGGCGATTGCCGCCGGTATCGGCCTGTTCCTGGCGCTGATCGCCCTTAAAGAAGCCGGCATCGTCGTCGCCAACCCGGCCACCTTGGTGGGCATGGGTGACCTGAGCAAACCGGAACCGCTGCTGGCGATCCTTGGCTTCTTTATCATCGTCGCACTGGAAGCCCGCAAGGTCACCGGCGCTGTGTTGATCGGCATTTTGCTGACCACCGTGGCCGGCATCCTCCTGGGCGTTTCGCAGTTCGGCGGCGTGTTCTCGATGCCGCCATCGCTGGCCCCCACCTTTATGCAGCTGGATATCAAAGGCGCGCTGAATATCGGCCTGGTCACCGTGGTGTTCGCTTTTCTGTTTGTGGATATCTTCGATAACTCCGGCACCCTGATTGCCGTGGCGAAGAAAGCCGGCCTGATGCGCGCCGACGGCCATATGCCGAAGATGGGCCGCGCCCTGATTGCCGACAGCAGCGCCGCGATGGTCGGCTCGGTACTGGGTACCTCGACCACCACCAGCTATATCGAATCCGCCGCAGGCGTAAGCGCCGGTGGCCGTACCGGCCTTACCGCGGTAGTGGTCGCAATCCTGTTCCTACTCGCCCTGTTTCTGTCGCCACTGGCCGGCAGCGTTCCGGCTTTCGCCACCGCCCCCGCCTTGCTGTTTGTTGCCGTACTGATGACCGCGGGCCTGGCGGAAATCGACTGGAGCGACATCACCGTCGCCGCCCCGGTGGTGATCACCGCGCTAGCCATGCCGCTGACCTTCTCCATCGCCAACGGCATCGCCTTTGGTTTTATCGCCTGGACTGCCATCAAACTGCTGGCCGGCCGCGCCCGTGAGCTAAGCCCGGCGCTGGTGATTCTTTCGATTCTGTTCGTGATCAAACTGGGTTGGTTTAACGCATGAGTGCAGCGCAGTTCGACCCAAGCCATTACGACACCCAACTGGCAGAAAAGAAGCAGCGCCTGCAAGACTTGCTGGCGCCCTTCGACGCCCCGGCACCGCAGGTATTTGCATCGCCTCGCGAGCACTATCGTTTGCGCGCCGAATTCCGCTTGTGGCGCGAAGGCGAAGAACGCTTCTACGCCATGTTTGCCGCCGGCGATAAACACACGCCGATCCTGATGGAAGACTTCCCCATCGCCAGCCAGCGCATCAACGAACTGATGCCAAAACTGAAAGCCGCCTGGCAAGGCAGCAAGGCGCTGGGGTTCAAGTTATTCCAGGTGGAATTTCTCACCACCCTGGCCGGCGATGGCCTGATTACCCTGTGCTACCACCGCCCGCTAAATGACGAATGGCAGGCTGCTGCCGCGCAGTTGGCCAGCGACTTGGGCGTGAGCATTGTCGGTCGCTCCCGTGGCCAACGCTTGGTGGTGGGCCGCGATTACGTGGTGGAAAAACTCGAGGTCGCCGGCCGCACCTTTAGCTATCGGCAACCGGAAGGCGCCTTCACCCAGCCCAACGGCACGGTCAACCAGCACATGCTCAATTGGGCCTACGAGGCCTTGGGTCAGCGCAGCGACGACCTGTTGGAGTTGTACTGCGGCAACGGCAACTTCACCCTGCCGCTGGCCACCCGCGTGCGTAAGGTGCTGGCCACCGAGATCAGCAAAACCTCGGTGAATGCGGCCCTGGCCAATCTGGATGACAACGGGGTGGATAACGTCACCCTGGTGCGCCTGTCGGCCGAAGAACTGACCGAAGCGCTGAACGACGTGCGTCCGTTCCGACGCCTGCAGGGCATCGACCTTAAGGCCTATGAGTTCGGCAGCGTCTTTGTCGACCCGCCGCGCGCCGGCATGGACCCGGACACCTGTGAGCTGACCCGGCACTTCGACAATATTCTGTATATCTCCTGCAACCCGGAAACCCTGGCGGCGAATATCGCCCAACTCAACGACACACACCGTATTGAGCGCTGTGCGTTGTTTGACCAGTTTCCGTATACCCACCATATGGAATCTGGCGTGTTACTCACCCGCCGCTAACCTGCCCCCCAGGCTGTGCGACTAGCACAGGAAAAAGCCAAACAACAAAAAGCCCCGCATCTGCGGGGCTTTTTGTTTGCACGCGGCTTAGATCGCGCCGCGACTACGCAACAGATCCAGCACCAGCTTCACGCCCTCTTCCACCGACACGCTCTGGGTGTCGACCACCAGGTCGGCATTCAGCGGAATGTCGTACGGGAAGGACTCGCCCGGAATGTTGTCGCCACCGGCGGCATACAAACCTTGCGGGTCACGCTCGGCGCACACCTGCGGGGAAGCCTGCACATACACGGTGAGCAAACGCTGATTGCCGATCAGGGCCTTGGCCTGTTCACGACCTTCGGCATCCGGCGCTACGAAGGCAGCCAGGGTAATCAAACCCGCTTCGTTGAACTGACGCGCAACGTGCGCCGCACGACGCCAGTTCTCGGTACGCCCGGCGCGATCCTGCGGCAGACCTTTGTTCAGGTCGTGACGCAGGTTCTGGCCATCCAGCACGAAAACCGCACGGCCCATGTCGAACAGCTTGCGCTCAACCGCATAGGCCAGGGTGCTCTTGCCCGCGCCCGACAGGCCGCTGAACAACACGGTAGCCGGCTGCTGGCCAAAGCGCGCGGCGCGCTCTTCGGTGGCGACGTGGGCCAGTTTGCCATGCAGACCGCCACCTTGGCCGCCCACTGGCGCAGCGATGATCATGCCGGCGCCGACGGTACCGTTGGTGAGGCGGTCAACGATGATAAACGAGCCCGTGGTGCGGTTACGGTCGTAGCCGTCCAAGGCAATCGAAGCATCCAGGCTGACTCGTACCTTAGCGATCTCGTTCAGCTGCAGGCTGCTGGCCGCGCCCTCTTCCAGGGTGTTCACATCCACCTTGTGGACGATGCTGGCAATCGAGCCCGGCACGTAGCTGGTGGCGCGTTTGATGTCGTACTTCTTGCCCGGCAGCATCGGCTCTTCGGCCATCCACACCAGCATGGCTTCAAAGCTGTCGGTCACCTGCGGCTGGCTGTCGGCATGCACCAACAAGTCGCCACGGGAGATGTCGATCTCGTCTTCCATGGTCAGCGTAACGGCCTGACCTGGACCGGCGTGTTCCAGTTCACCTTCGAAGGTGACGATGGATTTCACCCGGCTGCTCTTGCCCGACGGCAGCACCACGACTTCATCGCCTTTGTGCACGATGCCGCTGGCCAAGGTGCCGGCGAAACCACGGAAGTTCAGGTTCGGACGGTTGACGTACTGCACCGGGAAACGCATGTCGGTGTAGTTGCGGTCGGTGGCGATCTCGACGGTTTCGAGGATTTCCATCAGCGACTGGCCGGTGTACCACGGCGAGCGCTCGGACTTGTTCACCACGTTGTCGCCTTTGAGCGCCGACATCGGCACGAAATGCATCGAGGTGGGCTTCAGCGCGACCTTGGCGGCGAAGTCCAGGTAGTCGGCATTGATGCTGTCGAACACGCCCTGATCGAAGTCCATCAGGTCCATCTTGTTGATGGCGACGACGATGTGCTTGATGCCCAGCAACGAGGCGATGAAGCTGTGCCGGCGGGTCTGGGTCTGCACGCCGTAACGGGCGTCGACCAGGATGATCGCCAGGTCGCAGGTGGACGCACCGGTGGCCATATTGCGCGTGTACTGCTCATGGCCGGGGGTGTCGGCGATGATGAACTTGCGCTTGGCGGTGGAGAAATAACGGTACGCCACGTCGATGGTGATGCCCTGCTCGCGCTCGGCCTGCAGGCCGTCGACCAGCAGCGCCAAGTCGATGTCCTCGCCGGTGGTGCCGACTTTTTTCGAGTCGCGGGTGATGGCTTCGAGGTGGTCTTCGTAGATCATCTTTGAGTCGTGCAGCAGGCGCCCGATCAGGGTGCTCTTGCCGTCGTCGACGTTGCCGCAGGTGAGGAAGCGCAACATTTCCTTGCGTTCGTGCTGGCCCAGGTAGGCGAGGATGTCCTCGCTGATCAAATCAGATGCGTGCGACATGACAACCCCTTAGAAATAACCCTGACGTTTCTTTTCTTCCATCGAGCCTGCGCCATCGTGGTCGATGACCCGGCCCTGGCGCTCGGAAGTTCGCGTCAGGAGCATTTCCTGAATGATGTCAGTCAGGCTGGTGGCCTCGGACTCGACCGCACCCGTCAACGGGTAGCAGCCAAGGGTGCGGAAACGCACTTTCTTCTTGACGATGCGCGCCTTGTCTTCGTCGCTCAGGTGATTGAGCATGCGCTCGTCGTCGATCATGATCAGGGTGCCGTTCATCTCGATCACGTCGCGCTCGGCGGCGAAGTACAGCGGCACGATCGGAATGCCTTCGAGGTAGATGTACTGCCAGATATCCAGCTCGGTCCAGTTCGACAGCGGGAACACGCGGATCGACTCGCCCTTGTTGACCTTGCCGTTGTAGACGTTCCACAGCTCTGGGCGCTGGTTTTTCGGGTCCCAGCGGTGCTTGCTGTCGCGGAAGGAATACACGCGCTCTTTGGCGCGGGATTTCTCTTCGTCGCGACGGGCACCGCCGAAGGCGGCGTCGAAACCATACTTGTCCAGGGCCTGCTTGAGGCCCTCGGTCTTCATGATGTCGGTGTGCTTGGCGCTGCCGTGGGTGAACGGGTTGATGTCCTGCGCCACGCCGTCGGGGTTGATGTGGGTGATCAGGTCCAGGCCCAGGTCTGCAACCATCTTGTCGCGGAACGAATACATCTCCTGGAATTTCCAGCGGGTATCCACGTGCATAACCGGGAACGGCAGCTTGCCGGGGAAGAACGCTTTGCGGGCAAGGTGCAGCATGACGGCGGAGTCTTTACCAATGGAGTACAGCATCACCGGGTTATCGAACTCGGCGGCGACCTCGCGGATGATGTGGATGCTTTCCGCCTCCAACTGCTTCAGATGCGTCAATTTATCGAGCATGGCTACTCACGGCTGTCTCACGAAGAGAGCGATATTGGACGGCCTACGGGCCGTGGACGAGGGCGGCACTTTAGCACAGCACCCTATTCTAATCAGGCAGGCTGTTAGATCGAAAAGATCTAGTGATATTCCCGCTAAACAGGGCCCCTACACCGGGTTAGGACAGTCGATAAACAAGTGTTCCAAGGCGAAGCGTTTGGCCAGGTAATCGCCTAGTGCCTGCACCCCGTAACGCTCGGTGGCGTGGTGGCCGGCGGCGATAAAGCTGATGTCGTTTTCGCGCGCGCTGTGCACGGTTTGCTCGGAGGCTTCGCCGGTCAGGTAGAGGTCCACGCCTGCGGCAATCGCTTGATCGATATAGCCCTGGCCGCCGCCCGTGCACCAGCCAATGCGGCGGATCATTTGCGAGCCTTCTATTAATAGCGGCTCACGGCCAAGCACTTCTTGTACACGACGGGCGAAATCTCGCGCACTCATGGGTTCTTCGAGGGAGCCGACCAAGCCGACAACTTTGCTGTTATCCGGATCCAGCGGGCCTTCAACGGTGATATCCAGTTGCTGCGCCAGCTGCACGTTGTTGCCTACCTGCGGATGCAGGTCGAGCGGCAGGTGATAGGCCAATAGGCTGATGTCGTTGCTGAGCAGGGTTTTCAGCCGGCGCTGCTTCATGCCGACGATGCAGGGGTTCTCGCCTTTCCAGAAATAACCATGGTGCACCAGCACCACATCAGCATCGGCTTCGACCGCAGCGTCGATCAACGCCTGGCTGGCGGTTACGCCGCTGACAATCCGCCGCACCTGCGGGCGCCCTTCCACTTGCAAACCATTCGGGCAGTAATCGGCGATCCGCGCCGCGCCGAGAAAACGTTCGGCTTCTTCCAGCAAGGTGCTCAGCGCAATCGCCATAAAATTTACTCTCCCGTACAAATGTAAGCCGCTTTTTATTGCTGCAACGGCCTCTATAATGGCCGCCACCTTAAGGGCCTGCTATGGCCCTCGCAACCCTCAGGATTTATCGATGTTCAAGGCTCTGCGTTATCTTGGCTGGCCGCTGCTGGTCGGCGTGCTGTTGGCGTTGCTGATTATCCAGTACTACCCGCAATGGGTCGGCCTGCCGCGCCAGGATGTGCATATGCAGCAGGCGCCGCAGTACGGTGTGGCGCAGCAGGGCCCGGTGTCGTATGCCGACGCGGTGACCATCGCCGCCCCCGCCGTGGCCAACCTGTACACCACCAAAATCGTCAGCAAGCCGGCCAATTCGCTGTTTGAAGACCCACAGTTCCGGCGTTTCTTCGGCAATAACCTGCCCAAGCAGCGGCGCATGGAATCCAGCCTCGGTTCGGCGGTGATCATGAGCCCCGAAGGCTACTTGCTCACCAACAACCACGTCACCGCCGGCGCCGACCAAATTGTCGTGGCCCTTAAAGATGGCCGCGAAACCCTGGCCCGGGTTATCGGCAGCGACCCGGAAACCGACCTGGCGGTATTGAAGATCGACCTCAACGACCTGCCGTCGATCACCCTCGGGCGCTCCGACGCCATCGCCATTGGCGACGTCGCCCTGGCCATCGGCAACCCGTTCGGCGTCGGCCAAACCGTGACCATGGGCATCATCAGCGCCACCGGCCGCAACCAGTTGGGCCTGAATACCTACGAAGACTTTATCCAGACCGACGCCGCCATCAACCCGGGCAACTCCGGTGGCGCGCTGGTCGATGCCCACGGCAATCTGGTGGGTATCAATACTGCGATTTTGTCCAAATCCAACGGTTCGCAGGGCATCGGTTTCGCCATCCCCACCAAGCTGGCGCTGGATGTAATGAAAGCCATCATCGAACACGGCCAGGTTATTCGCGGCTGGCTGGGTATCGAAGTACAGCCGCTGACGCCTGAGCTGGCGGAGTCCTTTGGTCTGGATGGGCGCCCCGGCATCGTCGTCGCCGGTATTTACCGCGACGGCCCGGCGCAAAAAGCTGGGCTGATGCCTGGCGATCTGATTTTGAACATTGATGGTGAACCGGCCAGCGATGGCCGTCGCTCGATGAACCAGGTGGCGCGCGCCAAGCCGGGGGAAAAAACCAGCATCGAGATTATGCGCAACGGCAAGCTCATGGAGCTCAAGGCGGAAATCGGTCTGCGCCCGCCACCAGCCACCAACGACGCCACCGAGTAACATCAGTGGCAAACCAAACGCCCCGACCTGTACGGGGCGTTTGTTTTTGCGCCCCGCGTCAGGGCGCGCACCACGCGGCTGGCACGGCGCCGGTAGCTCAAGTAAGCTTGCCGCCCTGTTAAACCTGCTCTTCTTTAAAAAGCACCGTCTTCGAGGTTGTCCGTTATGCCGTGGTTACAAGTCCGTCTCGCCATCAGCCCGGAACAGGCAGAAACCTACGAAGACGCCCTGCTCTCGGTAGGCGCGGTATCGGTAACCTTTATGGACGCCGAAGACCAACCGATTTACGAGCCGGACCTGGGCACCACGCCGCTGTGGTCACGCACCCATTTGCTCGCCTTGTTTGAAGCCGATGTCGATGAGACCAACCTGCTTGCCCATCTGACTTTGCTGACTGGCGGCACGCTGCCGGACCACCAGGTCGAGCGCATCGAAGATCAGGATTGGGAACGCAGCTGGATGGATAACTTCCACCCTATGCGTTTCGGCAAACGCCTGTGGATTGTGCCGAGCTGGCACGCTGCGCCGGAGCCGGATGCCGTCAACCTGCTGCTCGATCCGGGCCTGGCTTTTGGCACTGGCACGCATCCCACTACGGCGCTGTGCCTGGAATGGCTGGATGGCCAGGAACTGAATGGCGTTGACGTGCTGGATTTTGGCTGTGGCTCGGGCATTCTCGCCATCGCTGCATTGCTGCTCGGCGCCAAACAAGCCGTAGGCACCGATATCGACCCGCAAGCGCTGGAAGCTTCTCGCGATAACGCCGGCCGCAACGGTATCGACCCAGCCCTATTCCCGCTGTACTTGCCGGAACATTTGCCGCACGTGCAGGCCGAAGTGGTAGTAGCGAATATTCTTGCCGGCCCGTTGGTGCAACTGGCGCCACGTCGTGCAGCACCACGCACAGCGCAGGTCCGGGCTCAGGAGAGGCCACG
>LNAO01000099.1_pt1 | contig 11342 bp, 11 predicted proteins | sample 602571 | NCBI WGS metagenome assembly LNAO01 (sample SAMN02440304, study PRJNA202911) | soil metagenome | biome: Subtropical and temperate rainforests or woodlands; isolation source: soil samples (1 kg each in a 20% v/v slurry with milli Q water) were... ...
CGACGGCATGCCGCGGAAGTTGTCGAGCACGATGCTGACCACGTTGCCCGGATGCGCGTGCTCGCGCCAGGCGCGCGCCGCCGCCTGCGTCACGTACCAGGTGCCGTTCAGGTTGGTGTCGACCACCGCGTTCCAGCCGCGTGGACTCAGATCAATCGCGGGCTGCGCGAACTGCCCGCCGGCGTTGTTGATCAGCACGTCCAGCCGACCGAAGCGCTGCCAGGTGTGGTCGATCAAGGCCTGCACCTGATCCGGATCGCGGATGGTCATGGCCCGTACATCGGCATCGGCGCCGATCTCGCGCAGCAGATGCAGCGTTTCCTGCAGCGGCTCCGGCCGGCGGCCGCAGATCATCACCGACGCGCCCAGCCGCGCGAACAGCACGGCAATCGCCTTGCCGATACCGCTGCCACCACCGGTGACCAGCACGGTCTGACCGGCGAAAAGATCGGCGCGGAACACGGTCGGGCGGGTCCGCAGCGCCTCGTCGTCCAGGCCGAAGGACGTGCGCATGGACAGGTCGTCGAACACCGAGGTCTCCTCGCGCGTGAGCCAGGCCATCCTTGGCCACGTCAAAACTACACGGTCGTTTAGTTATTTTATGCGCGAAAGAGGGCCGTCGGCGTCAAGACCGGTTCAGGCCTGCGCGCTGGGCCGGGCAGAAACAGCGGCGTGCCAGCGCGCCAGGTGCGGCCGCTCGCCGATGCGGATGCCGCTGACGCGGCCAAAATCGATGCCGCACAGGGCCGTGATGTCGGCGATGGTGTACACGTCACCGGCGATGAACGGCCGCCCGTCGGCCAGTTCCCCATCCAGCCAGTCCAGACGCTTGAGCGCATGCGCGCGGCACACCTCGCCGTACTCGGGCAACTGCGGATGCTTGCCCTCGAAGAACGGGTGGACGTGACGGAAGACGTTGGCGATCGGCCAGAACACTTCGAACTCCATGCGCCGGTTCCACATTTCCACCCGCGCCATGTCGAGGCCGAGCTCGCCAAACAGCGCAGGTTTCGGCTGCAAGTACTCGAAATATCGGCATATTGCCACCGATTCCGTGAGGTAACTGCCGTAGTCCAGTTCCAGAACCGGCACCTGGGCCAGCGGATTGCGGCGCAGGAACTCCGGCGTCAGGATGCCGCCCTCGCCGATGCTGACGGCGACGAATTCGACATCCGTGATGCCCTTCTCGGCCAGGAACACCCGCACGCGGCGCGGGTTCGGGGCTACGCGGTCTTCGTAAATCCTCATGCCGTCGGCGACGGTAACACCAGCACCGCGCAGGGCGCGTGATGCACCACCTTGGCCGATACCGACGGGTTGAATACCCGCTCCAGCAGCGAGCGCGGCCGAGTTTCGAGCACGATCAGGTCCACACCGTGCTCACGCGCCAGGGCGACGATTCCCTCGGCCGGCTCGTCCACCCGCGCCACCGCCTGGTGCGGCAGGTCGCCGATTTCTTCCTGGATGATGGCGCCGAGCGCGCCTTCCAGCCGATCCCGAATCTGGTCCAGGCTCTCCACACGAAAGCCGACCTGGCCCATCTGGCCCGGTTCCGGCGACACATAGGCCAGGATCAGCCGGCTGCCCAGTTCGCGGGTCATCTGGGCGGCCGCGCGCAGGGCCAGCCGTGCCGGCCGATCCGTGGTCAGCGGCACCATGATCGTTTGCGGAGCCAGAGATTTGTGCATGAACGCGTCCTCGTGTTGAGTCTGAACAGTCAACCGGCCATCGAATAGCCGCCGCTGACCGACAGCACCTGACCGGTGATGTGTCCGGCCACCCGGTCCGAACCCAGAAACAATACCGCGTTGGCGATGTCCCGCGGCTTGCCGATTTTCTTCAGCGGCAAGGCCTTGGCCACTTTTTCCAGTTGTTCATCGGTGAACATGGCGCCCTTGTTGGCCCACATGCTGTTTGCGCCGACTTCGCTCTGCTCGTCCGGGATGGTGACGCCCGGACAGACCACGTTGCAGCGCACGCCAAAGCGGCCATTCTCGCGCGCGATGCTCTTCATGAAGCTGTTGATGGCCGCCTTGATGCCGCCATACACCGCCTCGCGCGCCTCGCCCTGACGGCTGGCGTCGGAACTGATCGACACGATCGACCCGCCGCCGGATTCGAGCATGCCGTCGAGCGCCGTCTTGGTGCAGTTCAGCACCCCCACGTAGTTGATGCGAATGATCTTGTCCCAGAACTCGGGCGTGGTTTCGGTGAAGTACATCAGCTGGTCCCAACCGACCGCATTCACCAGCACCTTCACCGGCCCGTGCGCCGCCTCGGCGGCCGCGAACAGGCCCTGCACCTGTGCAAGATCGGTCACGTCGGTCGTCACCGCCTGCGCCTGCCCGCCCAGCGCCCGCGCCTCGTCGGCCACGCGACCGGCCTGCTCGGCATCGATGTCACCGATGGTCACCCGCGCGCCTTCGGCCGCAAAACCCAGCGCAATCGCCCGGCCGATGTTGGACGCCGCACCGGTCACAACCACGCTCATCCCCGAATAGCCCAAATCCACACTGTTCTCCTCATGTTTGGTTTGACGTTTCTGCAGTGTCATGCAACGCGATGGCGGCGACAAGATACGCCCCCGCAGTGGCGGCCTGGATTCCCGCGCATGCGAATCCGCACGCCGTGGCAAGCCTCGCTGTCGCCTTGGCGATCAAGTATCGAACCTGCCGATGCAGGCGAAGCCGGTGTAGCCACTGACGTCGCACGAACACAAGCCGGCAGGCGCCAGCATGCTGGCCATCAGCGCACCCATGCTGTCCACCTCACTCCGCTTCGAGCTGGCGCGCGTGACGCCTTACAACCCCGCAGTGCTGACAAGCTATCGTGTGGCGCCAGGCCGCCAGCGCTCGCGCACAGGGTTCACGCTGATACTGGAAAAACAGGCGGCCTGACCGAAGACGGCCTGGCCGGCCCGATTCACGGCGCCGCAATGACGCCGGCTGCCGAAGCCGACGGTGGTGACCCGCCCTGCCCCGCCGTTCGATCCGCACGCTGCCGAAGCGCGGGCCCTGACGTTATGGTCCCTGCGCCACTACAGCGCAGAAAAAATTTCTCCACATCGGCTCACAGTCTCGTGAAATAAGACTGTAGGGGTTCACCATAGACGGCCATCCACCCCGAAAACTGGGGATCACGCATCGGACGGCGCAGCAATGACCAGCGCAACAGACAGTGTTATAGCGGTAGGCGCACTCGCCCGCGCGGCGATGGAGCCAGACAACCAGGGCGCAGCGCGTGGACGACCAAGACCGGACGCGTCTGAATGGACTCTGAAACGATCTCATAAAATACTGATCGCACTTCCAGAGCTACACCTCTACAGCCTGTCGGCATGGCCCTCCTAATCGCAGGAAAAACGAGTGAGCGCACCATCCATGCACCCTGACCGCGATTGCTACCACGCCCACAGCGCCAACGCCAACGGGCGCTGGCATCTGCTCAAAGATCATCTGGCGGCGGTAGCGAAGCTAGCCGAAGCCCATGCCGGCGTCGCACGCTGGGCCGACGAAGCTGCGCTTGCCGGCCTGCTGCATGATCTTGGGAAATACGCGGACCGTTTCCAGGCGCGCTTGGCAGGACGAGATTCCGGACTTGACCACTGGTCCCAAGGCGCCTGGATTGCCCTCTCGCAACATCGCGCGGTTGCCGCCGCGCTGGCGATCCAGGGCCATCACGTTGGCTTGCAACGAGGCCATTCGTCGGCATTGCGTGGCATTGCGCCGGACAAACTGGCGGTGCAGCATCCATTCAATCTGCACTTGAGCGACCCGGATGCCAATCGGCTCGCGCAGCGTGCCCACGCCGACGGACTTCAATTCAACACGCCGACATCCACTGCGATAGCCCTTCAAAGCGGATTTGCTAAAGCCGTCGCCGCGATGCTGGATGTGCGCCTGCTGTTTTCCTGTTTGGTCGATGCCGATTTTCTGGACACCGAAGCCCATTTTGAGCGCGACGTCCAAGACAAGCGCCCCCGCCCCGCCGGGCCAACGCTCGACGCCCAGGCCGGGCTCGATGCCCTGAATCGCTACATGGGTGAACGGATACGCGCCAGCACGCAGGCCGACGCCCCGGTGCTGGCGGCCCGCGAGGCGCTTTGGCGAGCAGTCGGGGAAGCAGCGCCGGCGGCGCCGAACGTGTTCACGCTCACGGCACCTACCGGCTCCGGCAAGACGCTCGCCATGCTGCGTTTCGCGCTGGAACACGCGGCTACCCACAAGCTCAAGCGCATCGTGCTGGCCGTGCCCTTCCTGACCGTGATCGAGCAGACCGCGCGCGAATATCGGCGGGGGTTTGCCGGGTTCCCCGATAACTTCGTCCTCGAACACCACAGCCTGGCCGGTCTGGGCGAGGAATCCGAAACGCGCGATGCCGAAGGGGCACAGGCGCGTCAGCGCCGCCTGCTGGCCGAAAACTGGGATGCACCCATCGTGCTCACCACCAATGTGCAGTTGCTGGAATCACTGTTCTCCAACCGGCCGTCGAGCTGCCGCAAGCTGCACAATCTGATGGAGGCGGTGATCCTGTTCGATGAGGCGCAAAGCCTGCCGCAACATCTGGCCGTGCCGACGCTGGCGGCCCTGTCGCATCTGTCGGCGGCTTATCGCTCCAGCATCGTCTTCGCCACCGCGACGCAGCCCGCCTTCGACACCCTGGACGAGCCAGTCACCAAGCACGCGGTAAGCGGCTGGCGACCCACCGAAGTCGTGCCCGATCATCCGGAACTGTTCAAGACGCTCAAGCGTGTTGACGTACGCTGGCCGAAATTCGGTGAGAAGCGAAGCTGGGCCGATCTAGCCGCCGAGATTCGTGATACCGATCAGGCACTCGTGGTGGTCAACCTCAAGCGACATGCCCTCACCCTGCTGGATGCCTTGGACGATGTGCCAGATGTGTTTCATCTTTCCACCAACTTGTGCGCCGAGCATCGGCGTGCAGTTATGAATCGGATACGCAAGCGGTTGTTTTCTGGGAAACCTTGCCGCCTGATCTCCACCCAATGCGTTGAAGCCGGTGTGGACGTAGATTTCCCAATGGTTTATCGGGCACTGGCACCACTGGAAGCCATTGCTCAAGCCGCCGGGCGTTGTAACCGGGAGGGGCGGATGAACGCGCAAGGACGCTTGGGCGAGGCGATCGTGTTCGAGCCGGAAGAAGAGGGCGACTGGCGCCGCCGCTACCCCACCCATGCTTATTTTCAGGCCACTGAGGCAACCCGAGCCTTGCTTACCTCGCAGGGCGGCCTCGACATCAACGACCCTGCGGTTTTTCAGAATTATTACCGTTGCCTCTACGACCTCAACAACCCGGCCAGCCAGAATGCAGAGCTGAACCAGGCCATCACAGCGGCCGATTTTGTCGAAGTAGCCCGTCTATACCGCTTGATCGACACCGATGCCATTCAGGTGCTGGTCCCTTGGGCTGATCGTTGGGATGACTTTCGAACCTTGCGCGCCGAAGCCGAGGACGCCGGCATCACGGCAAATTGGATGCGCCGCGCCCAGGGGCTGGCGGTCGGCGTATATCGCCGCACGAACGGCCCACCCGCCTGGGCGATTCCCGCCAAGCTGCGGCGTCGCGGCAAGGTGGACGCCGGTGTCTCCGACGAATGGTTCATTCTCGAAGGCGACTATTACGGCGACACCCTCGGGCTGAAACCGCCCGAAGGCCCGCAGCTTTTCATCGCATAAGTTCTTCATCGCATAGGGAGGCGACATGACGACACACACGCTAGAAGTCTGGGGCGACCTGGCCTGCTTCACACGTCCGGAAATGAAGGTCGAACGCTTCTCGTACCCGGTCATCACCCCGTCAGCGGCGCGCGGCATCTTCGATGCGATTTATTGGGACGGCAAACGCGAGCAACAAGGACGGGAAAACGTCATGCGTCCCTATTTTCATTGGCAGATCACGCGCATCGAGGTGCTGGAGATGCCACGCTACATCTCACTCCGGCGCAATGAGGTGAAAGGATGTGTGCCGGGACAGGCCACTCTCAACCAGTGGATGGCCGGAGCAGACCCCAAGCCGCTTTGGGCCGACGGTGATGACGAAACCACGGGCCGCACCCAGCGCCAGACCATGGCGCTGAGAAATGTCCGCTACAGACTGACCGCAAAGATTGCCCCAAAGACCGCGTTCACTGCCGACTGGGGCAAGATGAACAGCCAATTCCAGCGCCGCGCCCGCGCCGGCAAGTGTTTCCAGCAGCCCTATTTCGGCTGCCGAGAATTTCCCGCCTTCTTCGAATATCTGGAAAACCCGGCCCTTGCCGCCACCGCGCCGTTCAACCAGCCTCTGGGTTTCATGCTCTACGATGTGTTCGACCTACGCAAAGAGGTTGTCAGGGAGAAAGACAAGCCCTTCATCACCCTGTTTGACGCCCACGTCCGCAATGGCGTGCTGGACGTGCCGGCATTTGCCAGCGCGGAGGTGAAGAAGCCATGCTGAATCGGCTCATCGACTACACCCGCGCCCACATTCCCCAATCCGAACCAGGCTTCACCGTGCGCGACGTTCGCTGGCGTATTGAACTCACGAAGGAAGGGCGACTAGCGGGCATCCTGCCGTTGGGCGATGAAAAAAACGGAGCTGAACGCTGGGGTTGCCCGGAAATGCATGACATGCAATCAGGAGGCAAGGCACATTTTCTGATCGACAACCTGAAGACCGTCTTGCTACTAAACGCCACCGCCAGCGATAAGCCGCGACACGATTTCTATGTGGCTCGCATTCGCGACGCTGCCGCTGAATCACCTCGGCTCAATGCACTGGTTGTGTTTCTTGACGATGCTTCTGCTCTGGATTCTTTGCGAGAGACACTGCTCGCAACTCCCCATCGTGCAAAGCCAACCGACAACCTGGAATGGCGTATCGACAGTTATGATCCACTCGGTGATCCCGCTGTGGTGGATTGGTGGCGACAGTGGCGAAAGTGTGGTCGCGAGGCCGATGACGACGGGATGGTCTGCTTCGCCAGTGGCGAGGTGTCCGCACCTGCTATCACCCATCCCAAGGTAATGGGCCTACCGGGCGGACAAGGTTCCGGGGACGCACTGATCGGATTCGATAAGGCCGCCTTCACTTCGCTCAGATTGAAGAAATCGGCCAATGCGGCAGTATCGGAATATGCGGCCCGGAGCTATGTGGATGCCCTGAACCATCTCAAACGTCACCACAGCAAACGGGTGGGCGAAGGCATCGTCCTGCATTGGTTCAAGGGAACTTTAGAAAAAGAAGATGATGTTCTGGACTGGTTGCACGACCCTCCAGCAGTTGCCGCAGCGTCCGCCGCCATCGCCGCAAGTCAGTTGCTCAACGCTATCCAGGCCGGGCAGCGTCCCAATCTTGCTGACAACGAGTTCTATGCACTTACTATCTCTGGTATGTCTGGTCGCGTCATGGTGCGCGACTGGATGGAAGGTCAGTTTGAACACCTCGTTGGCCACATCGCAGCCTGGTTTAGCGATCTTCAGATCGTTGCGCGTGATGGCAACGGGAATGCGCGCGACCCCAAATTCATGGCCGTCTGCGGCGCGCTGGTGCGCGACCTGAAAGACCTGCCCGCCCCCACCGCCACCACCTTGTGGAAAGTCGCCGTACAGGACCTGCCCATTCCCCAACCCCTGATGGCGCAGGCGCTTGCCCGCTTTCGCGCCGACTTGGCGGACAAGGACCAACCCCCTTTCAACCATGCCCGCATGGGCCTCATAAAAGCCTATTTCGTTCGACGCAAACCCGGAGGTGACACCACCATGAATGCAACCTACAACCCCAACCACCCCGCTGCGGCCTACCACTGCGGTGGTTTGCTGGCCTTGCTCGCCAATCTCCAGCGCGCGGCGCTGGGGGATGTCGGCGCCGGCGTGGTGCAGCGTTTCTATGCCGCCGCCAGCCAGACCCCCGGTCTCGTGCTGGGCCGGCTGGCGGCCAATGCCCGCAATCACCTCGCCAAACTCGAACCCGGCTTGGCCTGGTGGTATGAGGAGCGCATCGCCGAAATCATGAGCGGGCTGGGCGACGCCGCCCCGCGCATCCTCGACCTTGAAGGACAGGGGCTGTTCGCCCTGGGCTATTACCAGAAACTGGCCCAACTGCGCGCCGGCAACAAATCCACCACCGACAACACCAGCCAACAGGAAGTCTGAACATGAGCACCATCCAGAACCGCTACGAATTTCTTTACCTCTTCGACTGCGAGAACGGCAACCCCAACGGCGACCCGGACGCCGGCAACAGCCCGCGGATCGACCCGGAGGACATGCACGGCCTGGTGTCCGATGTCGCCGTCAAACGGCGGGTGCGCAATTACATTCAGACAGCCTTTGGCAATGCGGCGCCCAATGCCATTTTTGTGGAGCACGCCACCAACCTGAACAAACCCATCACCGCTGCGCACGTCGCGACCAACGGCGCGCCAGGCGGCGGCGCCAATCGCGTACAAGTCAACAGCGCCCGCAGCTGGATCTGCCAACAATTCTTCGACGTGCGCACCTTCGGAGCAGTCATGTCCACCGGCGCCAATGCCGGCCAGGTGCGCGGCCCGGTCCAGGTTTCCTTTTCCCGTTCTGTTGACCCTATCCTGCCGATGGATGCCGCCATTACCCGTATGGCCGTCGCAGAAAAAGTCGCCGGTGCGACGACTGTTCAGGAGTACGAGGACTGGGAAAACAAGCAGGAGGAAGACAAACTCCGCACCATGGGCCGCAAAGCCCTGATTCCCTATGGCCTCTATGTCGCCAAGGGCTTCGTCTCAGCCAACCTTGCGGCGGGCACCGGCTTTTCCGACGATGATCTCAAAAATCTTTGGGACGCATTGCTCAACATGTGGGATCACGACCGTTCCGCCAGTAAGGGCGTGATGTCCTGCCGCGGGCTCTATGTCTTCAAGCACGTCGGCACCGACACCGATGCCACACAGCGCGTGCGCCAGGCCATGCTGGGCTGCGCGCCAGCGCATCGGCTGCTCGATTTCTCGACGCCGGCACGCCCATTGGATAACGTCATCATCGACATCAACCACCGCGAAGACTTGACGGGTTCCCCGCGCAGCTTTGCGGATTATCGCGTTGCCGTACACCGCGACCGCCTGCCCAATGGCGTTGAGCTGATCGAGCCATGTCATTAAGCGAGTGTGCTCTACCGCCGGCCGGCCCAATACCCCGGTCGGCGGCTTTGGTGCGCCAAGGCCAAAACATGCAGGCGGTCAGCATGGACGCGGTAGACGATGAAATAGGGATAGCGATGAACCACCATGCGTCGGGTGTTACTGCCGGCGGGCGTCCCCATTGCCGAATGATCACACAGCAGGGCCACAGTGCGGCGAACTTCGTTTCTGAAGTCCGTGGCATAGAGTGGGCCGGCCTTAACCGCATACCAACGCGCAGCTTCTGCAAATTCCTTACGGGCTGTCGGCTCGAATATCGACTTCACTTATCGTGCGCAGCAATCAGTGCATCGATTTCCGCAAAAACCTCCTCGGCGGGAATCCATTTAGTCCGTCCAGCTTCCATATCTGCCACTCGCCTAGCGATTTCTTCGTCCCAGGCTTGGGCGATTTCCTCGGGCGTGCCTTCGGGCTCGCCATCCAGGCTGACGATGAGCCGATGGGCCAATTCGCCGCGCTCCTTGAGTGACAACCCCAGGGCCAGGGCTTCGATCTGTTCAAGATTGGTCGCCATCGGGCACCTCCAGCATCAATTGGATTGCCGAGCCATCTTAGCAGCGTGAACATGGCCAACACAGACCCCATCCCCCTGTCCGCCCTCAACCACTACGCCTACTGTCCCCGGCGTTGCGGGCTGATCCATGTGGAGGGCGAGTTTACCGACAACATCCACACCGCGCGCGGCAACGCCGAACATGAGCGGGTGGACCGGGTCGCTTATGAAACCAGGCAGTCGGGAGCACGGGTGGAATACGCGCTCCCAGTCTGGTCCGATCGTGTCGGTCTGATCGGCAAGTGCGATGTGGTCGAGTTCTGGCCGGACGGTACTGTCTATCCGGTGGAATACAAACACGGTGCCCGCAAGAAGTGGCTCAATGACGATCTCCAGCTCGCCGCCCAGGCGCTATGCCTCGAAGAAATGCTCAGCCGGCCGGTGACCCACGGCGCCATCTATCACGCCAGCAGCCGACGGCGGCGCGAAGTCGTCATCACGCCGGAACTGCGTCGCCTTGTGATGGAGAGCGCCGACGCCATCCGCGCCATGCTGACCAGTGGCCGGTTGCCGCCACCGGTGAACGACGCCCGCTGCCGGGAGTGCTCGCTGAACGAAATCTGCGAACCGGCGGCGCTGGCGGCAAAAGACGTGCAGGCGGAACACCGCGCCGAGCTGTTCCGAACGACCGATCCATCGTAGAGGCCACCATGTACACCCTGCAAAACACCCTCTACGTGATGATGCCCAACGCCTATGCGCACCTGGAGAACAACACCGTGCGCATCGACGTAGAGCGGGAAAAGCGCCTGCAAGTCCCGCTGCACCATGTCGGCAGCCTGGTCTGTTTCGGCAACATCATGGTCTCCCCCGCGCTGATGCACCGGTTGGCTGACGAAGGCAAATCGCTCGTGCTCCTGGAGGCGAGCGGCCGGTTCAAGGCGCGCCTCGAAGGGCCTGTTTCCGGCAATATCCTGCTGCGTCAGGCGCAACATCGCAGCGCCACTGACGCCGGCTTCGCGCGCGAGTTCGCGCGTGCAGTCATTGCCGGCAAACTCAAGAACAGCCGTTCCCTGCTGGTGCGCGCCGCCCGGGAAAGTCCCGACCCCACCGAGCAAGCCGCGCTCACCCGCACCGCCGACAACCTTGCCGCCTCGCTGCGCGCCGCAGCGGCCGCGCCCGACCTCGATGCCCTGCGTGGGATCGAAGGCGAGGCTTCTCGGGGCTATTTCGGCGCCCTGAATTCGGTGGTCAAACCTCAGGCGCGTGCCCATTTCGCGCTCAACGGCCGCACCCGCCGTCCGCCGCTGGATCGCTTCAACGCGCTATTGTCGTTCCTCTACTCCCTGCTGATGAACGACTGCCGGTCGGCTTTGGAGACGGTTGGTCTCGATCCACAGCTCGGCTTTCTGCATGCCGTACGGCCGGGCCGGGCGGCCCTGGCGCTGGACCTACAGGAAGAATTCCGCTCCATCCTCGCCGATCGCCTGGCGCTCACCCTGATCAACCGCGGCCAGCTCGGCCCCGGCGATTTCGACGAACGTGAAGGCGGCGCGGTCATGCTCAACGACCGCGGTCGACGCACCGTGATCACTGCCTGGCAGGAGCGCAAGCAGGAAGAAGTCACCCACCCGCTGCTGGGCATGAAGTTGCCCATCGGCGTTGTCCCCTTCGTGC
>LNAO01000101.1_pt1 | contig 11234 bp, 11 predicted proteins | sample 602571 | NCBI WGS metagenome assembly LNAO01 (sample SAMN02440304, study PRJNA202911) | soil metagenome | biome: Subtropical and temperate rainforests or woodlands; isolation source: soil samples (1 kg each in a 20% v/v slurry with milli Q water) were... ...
CAACGCTGGTTTGGTCGCCGACGGTGTCGACGAACTCGCCCATCACCTGCTCAACCTGTTCGCGCTGCACATTGCGCATATGCGCCATGGCCACGCCAACTTTCTGTACTTCCTTAGGCCCCAAGTGCCGCAATACCTGGGCAGCGTCGGTTTCGCCGAGAGAAAGCAGCAGAATCGCGGCCTTATCGACCTTGGTTAGCTTGGCTGGCGTGCCTTTTTCACTCATCGGCGTTAATCCACTCTTTAACCACTTGTGCGACGCGACCCGGGTCTTCGGCTACCAGACCCTTGATTGCATTGAGTTGCGCATCATACCCCTCGGACGGACTTGGCAGCATGATGCTTGCTGGCCCACCAAGGCTGACACGATCGGCGGACAACTCGCCATCCAGACCGCCCATGCCGCCCAGGTCCACATCGCCATCGCGGCCGTCGTGGCCCAGGGCGTTGCTGCCTTTGCCGCCGCCAGTGATGTTGTTCAGCACCGGACGCAACACACCAAAGACCAGCACCAGAATAAACAGCACACCCAGTACTTGTTTAACCACATCCCAGAACCACGGCTGGGTGTAGAACGGAATCGACTCAATCTCTTCGCCTTGGGTGGCAGTGAAGGCCGAGTTGATCACGCTAACGCTGTCGCCACGGGCGGCGTCAAAACCAACCGAGTCCTGCACCAGGCGAGTAAAGCGCGCCAGGTCTGCGGCGGTCCACGGCGTGTGGGTCACTTCGCCGGTTTGCGCATTGATCTTGGCCTGGTCATCCACCACCACCGCTACCGACAGGCGACGCAGGCGGCCTTGCTGTTGCTTGGTGTGGCTGATGGAGCGGTCCAGCTCATAGTTACGGGTCGCTTGTTCGCGCTTGTCGGCCGGGTATGGCGCCAGTTTGGGCAAGCCGGTGGCCGGGTCGATGATTTGCGTGCCATTGGCATCCAGCAGCGGCTGACCAGCTGCAATCGGGCCTGCCGGGGCTGGCGCGGCAGCGGCAGCTTGTTGCGGCGCGCTGGCTGGGCCTGGCGGCTGGTTGCTGACGGCGCCGGGAATGCCTTGCGAACCGGCGGCGCTGGAACGCTCTTCGTTGACTTTCTGCTCGCTGCGCAGCGCTGGCTGGTCAGGGTTGAACATTTCCGAGGTCGACTCGACCGCGCTGAAGTCCACATCCGCCGACACTTCGGCCTTGTAACGACCATTGCCCAGCACCGGCGCCAAAATGCTGTCGACGCGCTGGCTAAACATGCTTTCCATGCGACGGCTGTAATCGAACTGCTTGCCAGCCATGGTCAGCTCGGAAAGTTCTTGCTGGTCAGAAAGCAGGTTGCCCTTTTGGTCGACCACGGTAATTTGCGATTTGCTCAATTCCGGCACGCTGGTAGCGATCAAATTGACGATCGCCATTACCTGGCTTGGCTCCAGCGCACGGCCTGGGTACAGCTCAACCAGCACCGAGGCGCTGGGCTTGCGGTCGTCACGAACAAAGACCGAGCTTTTCGGAATGGCCAGGTGCACGCGGGCGCCTTTGACGTTGTTCAAACTGGAAACAGTGCGCGCCAGCTCGCCTTCCAGACCACGGCGATAACGGGTGGCTTCCATAAATTGGCTAGTGCCGAGGCCTTGTTCGCCGTCGAGAATTTCAAAACCGACGTTGGCATCACGCGGCGACACGCCGGCTTGCGCCAACTGCAGACGGGCACGGGAGACATCGCTGGCCTTGACCAGCAGCGCGCCAGAGTTAGGCTCCATGGTGTACGGAATATTGGCGGCAGTGAGGGTTTCCGTCACTTGTTTGGCGTCCATACCTTCCAGGCTGCCATACAGCGGGCGGTAATCAGGCTGCTGCGACCACAGCACCACGGCAAAACCAATGGCCACGCTGGCGGCCAGGCCGACCAATAGGCCGACCTGGCGCAGCATGGTCATCTGCGACAGATTCTCCAGGAATGCCAAGCCAAACAGCGGCTTCTTCGGCTCGTTGGAGTCTGCCTTGACGGGTACGTTGCTGATCGCTGCTTCTGCCATTTCTTAACTCACTCTCACTAGTCAGGTCCAAACCTTGCTACTTCGCGGGGTTGGCTGATCAGACCGGCATTTGCATGATGTCCTGGTACGCTTGAACCAGCTTATTACGCACTTGGGTAATAGCCTGGAAGGAGACGCTGGCCTTCTGCGAGGCGATCATCACATCAGTGATATCGACGCCGCTTTTGCCAATTTCAAAGGCTTCGGCGAGTTGGCTGGAGACTTGCTGGGTTTCGTTAACCTTGTTAACCGCCTGACCAAGCATGTCGGAAAAGCTCGGTGCACCGACCTCTGCCGGCGCTGCCGCGACTTTCGGACGGGCCATGGCCTCCATTTGCATGGAGCGCATTTCCAACATTAGGCGATTGAACTCGACACCCTGACTCATGACGCTTCTCCGGTGACCGCAGTTTTTTTGACGCTTTGCGGTAGGTAACCGGAGAATTGCAACAAGGGTGCCAAAAAGAGAAATGCCCTACGCGAAGAGAGGATCTATCCAGCAAACTTCTGGGGCAGACATAAAAAAGGCGACCCGAAGGTCGCCTTTAATTCGCCAGAAAGCCCCGCTTATTTCGGGTACTTCTGGTGGAACAGAGCGATTTGTTTCTCCGGCTTTTTCTCTTCTTTCATCAAGCCATACACCACGCGCTCGCCATTTGGGCCACCGCCAATTTCGGTGTAACTGAAGGTCGGCTCACCGGTTTTGTACATGTCCATCATGTCGCCGTAGCGGGCGAACACATAGATGATGCCGTCCTTGCGAATTTCACCGTAGAACGGGTTGCCCGGCACCAGGTTGACCTCCAAAAAGCGCGCAGCAGCCACGTCTTTCAGCGCAAGGTTTTGGTCTTCAGCTTTCAGACCAAGAATGATCGAGCGACCGAAGTTATCCTTTTTATCCAGCGGCTTGAGCACAGGCGCCTGACCGGTTTTCAAGTACTGGCTGAACACGGTGTAGTCGTCAAATACCACTACTTCGCTCTGGGTACGCACCTGATACCAATCGGTGTTGTTCGCCGCTACGTCCGGCGCCTTGGGCTTGGCAGGCGTTTGCGCCGTGCTGGCGCAGGCGCTGACAGCAGCGGCCAGCAAAGCAATGGCGACGGGTTTGATGTAACGCGACTTGGTAAACAACATGGCAACTCCTCTGAGGTAAACGCAGGCTTGCAAACTGCCCGAGTTCCGTGACGGAGGAATTAATTTTTGATGTTAAAAAAATGACAGTAGGTTGGGTTGAGCAAAGGGAAGCCCAACAGGCCGCCCATGGGGCGGCGCTTATCGGTCTGCTCGTAAATCAACACGCGGAGCCCGTAGGGCTCCTTGTTGGGCTTCGCCTTTGGCTCAACCCAACCTACGCCCTGGGTCCCCCGCCTGCGCGGGGAAGACGGAAGATGGGCAGCGATCAATGCCCCGCGCTCGCCTCAGGCCCCGCCTTAGCGGTAAACGGCGGCTTGGCCAGCCAAACAATCAGGATCAACGCCATAAACATCCAGCCCAGCAGGGTGAAGTAGTCGATGGTCGACATCATGTAGGCCTGGCTGGTGACCATCTGGTCCAGCTGCGTATAGGCCTGCGGGCTGGCGCCGCCAAGGTTATGCAGCGCTTGCTGGGTGGCCGGGTCGTAGGCGCTAACGCTTTCGGTCAGGTAAGCGTGGTGCTGATCGGCGCGGCGAATCCAGATCCAGGTGGTCAGCGATGCCGCAAAGCTGCCGCCGAGCGTGCGCAGGAACGTCGCCAAGCCGGAGCCTTCGGCAATCTGATTTGGCGGCAGATCGGACAACAGAATGGTCAAGGTCGGCATAAAAAACAGCGCCACGCCAATACCCATGAACAGCTGCACCAAGGCGATGTGCTGGTAGTCCACCTCGTTGGTAAAGCCGGCGCGCATAAAGCAACTCAAGCCCATTGCCAGAAATGCCAAGCCGGCCAGCAGGCGCAAGTCAAAACGCGGAGCGTACTTGCCTATAAACGGTGACATCAGCACCGGTAATATCCCCAACGGCGCGGCGGCAAAGCCGGCCCAGGTAGCGGTGTAGCCCAGCCTTGTTTGCAGCCACTGCGGCAGAATCAGGTTAATGCCAAAGAAGCCGGCGTAGCCCAGCACCAGTACCAGCGTGCCGTAGCGGAAATTGCGGTAGGCAAACAAGCGCAGGTTGACCACCGGGTGGGCGTCGGTCATTTCCCAGATGACAAAGAAGGCCAAGGCCACCACCGAAATCGCGGTGCCAACAATGATGAAGGTGGATTCAAACCAGTCAGCGTCATTGCCTTTGTCGAGCACGATCTGCAACGCGCCCACGCCGACAATCAACGCCATCAGCCCCACGTAGTCCATCGGCTGACGGCTGGTCACGACCGGCCGATCCGCCAGCTGTTGACGCACCACAAACGCCGCGAACAAGCCAATCGGCACGTTGATAAAAAAGATCCACGGCCAGCTGTAGCTGTCGGTGATGGTGCCACCGAGAATCGGCCCGGCAATCGGCGCCACCACCGTCACCATGGCCAACAAGGCGATGGCCATGCCTCGCTTGGCCGGCGGATAGATGGCGATCAACAGGGTTTGCGCCATCGGGTACAACGGCCCAGCAACCACCCCCTGCAGAACCCGAAAGCCCACCAGCTCCGGCATGGAGCGCGAGATGCCGCATAGAAACGAGGCCAACACAAACAGCAGCGTGGCCCACATAAACAACTTCACTTCGCCGAAGCGTCGGCTTAGCCAGCCGGTCAGCGGCAGGGCAATCGCATTGCTCACGGCAAACGAGGTGATGACCCACGTGCCCTGCTCCGAGCTCACCCCCAGGTTGCCGGAGATGGTCGGCAGCGCCACGTTGGCGATGGTGGTGTCGAGCACTTGCATAAAGGTCGCGAGCGACAGGCCGATGGTGGCCAGTAGCAAGCTTGGCGGCGTAAACGACGCTTTGGTGTCCATGGCGAATCCTGGGCGGCTCTTAGTAGAGGGAGCTAGTGCTCAGCGCTTAACGCTGAGCGGTTTTAGCCACGGCGCTGTTTTGTTTGATCAACTGCTGGATCAGGGCATCAGCCTGGGCCAGCTGCTGTTGGTACACGTCGGTTTCCAGAGCGGGCTTGAGCGGCGGCTTTTGCGCCAGCACCGGACCGCTCTGGTCATGCAGGTCGACGTCGACCTGGGTCGACAGACCAATGCGCAACGGATGGGCCTTCAACTGCTCCGGGTTGAGCACCACGCGCACTGGCACACGCTGGACGATCTTGATCCAGTTGCCGGTGGCGTTTTGCGCAGGCAGCAAGGCGAATGCACTACCGGTACCGGCACCCAGGCTGTCGATAGTGCCGCTGAACTTCACCTCGTCGCCGTACAGGTCGGAGGTCACTTCAACCGCTTGGCCGATGCGCACTTCGCTGAGCTGGGTTTCTTTGAAGTTGGCGTCGATCCACAGCTGATCGAGGGGTATCACTGCCATCAGCGAAGTACCGGGCTGAACGCGCTGGCCCAGTTGCACGGTGCGCTTGGCCACGTAGCCGGTCACCGGCGCAATCAGCGTGGTGCGGGCGTTTTCCAGGTAGGCCTGGCGCAATTGGGCGGCGGCCGATTGCACATCGGGGTGGGACGCCACGCTGGTGTCGTCGATCAAGGCATTGCTGGTGTTCAGACGTTGCTGGGCGTCGCTCAACGAGCCTTGCGCAGCGGTCAGGTCGTCGCGGGCGTGGGACAGTTCTTCCTGGGAAATCGCGCCACTGGCGGCCAGGGTTTTACGGCGATTGAAGTTTTCCTGGGCTTTTTGCACCGCTGCTTTCTGCGCCGTGACCTGGGCTTTCAGGCCGTCGACATTGCTGTACAAGCCGCGCACCTGGCGCACGGTGCGGGCCAGATTGGCTTCAGCACTTTGCAGGCTCACCTCGGCATCGTTCGGGTCGAACCTGAGTAGAACCTGGCCTTGCTGAACCAGGTCGCCATCGTCGGCGCCAATGCTGATCACGGTACCGGTGACCAGCGGCGTAATCGACACCACGTTGCCATTTACATAGGCGTCATCGGTATCGACGCTAAAGCGCCCATACAGGTGGTACCAAGCCCAGGTGCCGGCGCCAACAGCCAGCACCAGAACCAAAAGGCCGAGCAGCATGGCTTTACGTTTGCCCGGGTTGGCATTGGTTTGTTCAGAATGTTCGGTAGAAGTGGCCATGGCGATTACCTAGTTTGTTCAGGCTGAGGGGCGGCATTGCTGGCTGGGGTGGCCGCAGCGATGTGCTCGCCTTGGTAACCCCCGCCGAGGGCCTGCATCAGTTGGATCGACAAATCGATTTGCTCGGCGTTCAGGCTGGCGAGCTGGCGTTGCGACTGCAGCAATTGCTGCTCAATGGTCAGCACGTCCAGGTAGTTGCCGATGCCCGAGCCGAAGCGCTGCACAGCGGTGTTATAGGACTGCTGGGAAACATCCGTGGCGCGCTGCTTAGCGACTATTTGCTGGGCGATGGCGTGCAGTTGATTGATGGTGTCGCTGACCTGATTAAGCGCACTGACCAAGCTTTTGTTGTACTGGGCAACGGCCAGGTCGTAATCGGCGTCACGGCTATCGAGGTCGGCACGCAAGCGGCCACCGTCGAAAATCGGCAACGAGACCGCCGGGGCAATATTGAAGAAGCGACTGGGCGCACCAAACAAAGAATCGCCCAGCAGCGACTGGGTGCCAGCAGCAGCCGTCAGGTTCAGGTTGGGATAGAACTGGGTTTTACCGGCGTCGATGCTTTTGCTCGCAGCCTCGACCCGCCAGCGCGCGGCCACTAGGTCAGGGCGGCGGCCGAGCAGTTCGGCCGGCAGCGTTGAAGGCAAAGCCACCGCGCTTGGTTGCAGCACCGCTGGGCGAGCGATCGTGTTACCGCGATCCGGGCCTTTGCCCAAGAGCACCGCCATCGCTACTTGTGCGCTTTGCAGTTTTTTCTCGGCATCGATTAATTGCTCTTGCGAGCTATCGGCCAGACTTTCGGTTTGCTGGTACTGGTATTCGCTGTCGATGCCGGACTGCAAGCGGCGTTTGCCGAGTTCGAGCATTTCTTGCGTACGCTTCACGTCCTGCTGCGCCAAGTCGCGAACGATATAGGCCTGGCCCAAATCGCTGTAAGCGCGGGCGACATCGGCGGCCAGGGTCAGCGACGCTGCCTGGCGGTCGACCTCAGCGGCACGGGCCTGGCCCAACGCCGCTTCCCAGGCGGCGCGCTCACCGCCCCACAAATCGAAGGTGTAATTGAAGCCCAACTGAGCACTGCGCAGGGTGCTGTAGGCACCGCCCTGCCCTAGCGGGTCTTGGTCGCGGGCCAAGCGAGAACGACTGACGCTGGCCTCGGCATCGACGCTGGGCGTGCGCGCGGCATCGGCAGCAGAGGCAGCAGCGCTGGCCTGGTGGGCACGGGCGCTGGCGATTTGCATATCCGGGCTGTCGCGCAGGGCTTCATTGATCAAGCTATCGAGCTGGTTGTCACCGAGGCTCTTCCACCAGTCTTTTTGCGGCCAGGCGGCTGGCGACAGGGTAACGCCGCTCAGGCTTTGTCCAGCCTTAAGGCTCTGCGCCTCAAGGCTTACGCCTTCGGGGGTTAAACCACTGAAGTTGGCGCAACCGGCCAGCAGCATGGCGGCCAGGGTGAGCGTTAACGGCGCTTTAAGAAGTGGGCTCATACGTCACCAAAACGTTCGACGACAATGGTGTCGCCCGCTGCAAGCAGCATCTTTTTCAGAAGGTCTTCTAGGCTTTGCAGCTCAACTGGCGTGAGGGCCGCGGTGAAATCGTTCATCGCCGCCGCGCCAATCGTTGGCAGCAAGGCGTTCAGCGCCCTCCCCTCGTCAGTGAGCGAAAGGTGCACCTGGCGACGGTCGTTTTCGCTGCGGATACGGGCGATCAGGTTCTTTTGCTCAAGGCGATCGAGCATGCGCGTCATCGAGCCACTGTCCAGCGACAGGTGGCGGCACAGCTCGGCTGGGGTGTCATAGCCCTGCAAGATGATCATCAGCACTTTGAACTGCGCGGCTGTCACGCCATGGGGCACCAGATAGCCGTCGAGGATGCGGTCTTTGAGCAACGCGGCGCGGCCGACCAGCATGCCAATACGGATGAACTCGAATTTTTCAGGGGTGTAATGGGTCATACAATCACCGTTAGCTGCCTAGGCAGGTAGTGGCGTGTAATTTACTGCCTAGGCAGCTAAAGTCAACGAAAATACTTAGCTTGCTAGCGGAATTTTCCGATAGGTGTGAGCGAGCCGCCCGATAGATCTCAGGCAGCGTGCGGTTTTATGCGGGAAAAAGCCGATTAGCTCAAGGGCGGGAACGCCGCTTTGGAAGCGGAAGTCGGGGTCCGGCGTTTCGATCAGCTCGCGTTCTTTCAACGCGATTTCGGCGATTTTGGCTTGGATGTCCGCCTCATCGCCGTATTCGTAGGCGAGCTTGAGGTAATCCTGAAAATGCCGCGCTTCAGACTTGAGCAAGCCGCTATAGAACGTGCCGAGCTCTTCGTCCAGATGCGGTGCCAGGGCAGCGAAACGCTCGCAGGAACGGGCCTCAACAAACGCACCAACCAACAGCGAGTCAGTCAATTTCACCGGCTCGTGGGTACGCACAAGTTTACGCAGCGCCCCGGCATAGCGTGCAGAGCCAACGTTAAACCACGGCATGCCGCGCTTTTTCATCAGCGCCATTACCTGCTCAAAATGCCGCAGCTCCTCGCGCGCCAGGCGCGACATCTTGTTTTGCAGGTCGAGCTTGTTGCTGTACTGGAACATAAACTGAAAGGCCGAGCCGGCGGCTTTCTTTTCATTGTTGGCATGGTCGATCAGCAGGATCTCGAGATTATTCAGCGCCGCCTCCACCCAACTGGCGGGCGTCGGGCAAAGCAAGAAGGCATCGATTTCAGGAAGGACGGGCATAGATCACGGCTAAGCAAATGGGCAAGCGCGGCAGTATACCGGCGCGAAATCCCTTACGCGCGGGGTAAACGGTTGATCTGCATCATTAAGCAAGCCGTTGGGCTAAACCTATAGTGACCTCGCCCGCTACAGCAGCCAGGACATCAAGGAGCACGACCATGAGAGCCGTTCGCAGCATTTTGGTGGTAATCGAGCCCGAACACCCTGAAGGCTATGCGCTAAAACGCGCCAAGCTGATTGCCGGAGTTACCCAGTCGCAGCTGCACCTATTGGTGTGCGACAAAAAGCACGACCACTCCGGCCTACTTGATGTAATGAGCAACGCTTTACGCCTAGACGGCTACAGCGTATCCAGCCAACAAACCTGGCACGAAAACCTGCACCAAACCATCATCACCGTGCAGCAAGCCGAAGGCTGCGGCCTGATTGTCAAAGACCATCGCCCTGACAACCCGCTGAAAAAAGCCCTGCTCACACCCGAAGATTGGAAACTGCTGCGCTATTCGCCCTGCCCCGTGCTGATGGTAAAAACTCAGCGACCCTGGACAGAAGGCGTAATTCTCGCCGCCGTCGACGTCGGCAACTCGGACGCCGAACATCGCACGCTGCACGCCAGCATCATCAATCACGCGTATGAAATCGCCGGTTTAGCCAAGGCCAGCCTGCATGTCATCAATGCCCACCCTTCGCCCATGCTGTCTTCCGCCGACCCGGTGTTTCAGCTTAAGGAAACTATCGAGGCGCGCTATCGCGAGCAGTGCAAAGCATTCCAAGAGGAGTACGACTTCAGCGACGAGCAGTTGCACATCGTCGAAGGGCCGGCAGATGTACTGATTCCATTCACGGCCAAGAAACTTGGCGCCGTGGTTACGGTGATGGGCACCGTGGCGCGGACCGGCTTCTCCGGCGCATTGATCGGCAATACCGCCGAAGTGGTACTGGATGCACTGGAAAGCGATGTATTGGTGCTTAAGCCGGATACGATCATTGCCCACCTGGAGGAGTTGGTGGCGCAACGCTGATGCCTCAAACCCGGCTTTCCATCCCTTCGCGCAGAAAACGTGGAGCGATGTAACGGTCGTAATGGGCTTCGGACAGCAGGAAGAACTCGCGGTCGATGGCGTCGCGCAGCTCGGGTAGCGACCAGTCACGAAACTCTGGCAGCAGCACCATGCCATAGGCTTCCAGCAGATTGATCACTCGAGCGCCGCGGGCAATCAGTTGATACGCCCAGCAATATTCCGACTGCTCTGGAACGAAGCGAATCTGCCGTTGCTCAAGCTGCTGACGTAGGCGCGCCGGGTCAAATACGTCGACCTTGGCGGCCATTACCTGCACCAGAAGAATTTCCAGGCGCAACCAAACGGCGCGCTTTTCTTCGTCGTTGTACAGGTTCCAATTCACCACCTCATGATGAAAACGCTTGCAGCCGCGACAGACCAGATCCCCGTAAACGGTGGAACACAGGCCGACGCAAGGCGTTTTGATGCGGTGATTGGACATAAGTAGACGATTACAAGGCAGGAAGAACAGGCGGGCATCTTAGCCCTTTGTCTAGGGATGTTCACCCCGGAGGATGTAGGGGTTTGACTTACCTTTACTTGGCTTTTCCAGTAGAATCGCCGGGCCATTCTTAGGCGTGATGTCCGTTAGAAGCTGTTTTCAAAGCGTCACGAGCACAGTTAATCCCGCAGAACGCAGTTGGCTGGGGTACCAGATTTCGCCGGTAGTCCAGCCAGCCCTCATCTAAACGTCCTGCAGGCGTAAAACTTTGAAAGCAGCTTCTGGATGCGTCCCGGACAACTCCTATGGGACCACTGATGAGGGTAATAACTGTGCTTGAAGCCTATCGCAAACACATTGCAGAGCGTGCAGCTCAGGGCATCGTGCCCCAGCCGCTAAACGCCGAACAAACTGCCGGCCTGGTTGATCTGCTGAAAAACCCGCCTGCAGGCGAGGAAGAATTCCTCGTTGATCTGATCACCAACCGCATTCCGCCAGGCGTGGACGAAGCAGCCTACGTCAAGGCTGGTTTCCTTTCCGCTGTAGCCAAAGGCGAAGCCACTTCCCCGCTGATCAGCAAACAACGCGCCGTTGAACTGCTCGGCACCATGCAAGGCGGTTACAACATCGCCACTATGGTCGAGCTGCTGGACAACGCCGAGCTGGCCGCCACTGCCGCCGAACAACTCAAGCACACCCTGCTGATGTTCGATGCGTTCCACGATGTAGCCGAAAAAGCCAAGAACGGTAACGCTCAGGCTAAAGAAGTGCTGCAATCCTGGGCCGACGGCGAGTTGTTCAAAAAGCTCGCTA
>LNAO01000102.1_pt1 | contig 11224 bp, 11 predicted proteins | sample 602571 | NCBI WGS metagenome assembly LNAO01 (sample SAMN02440304, study PRJNA202911) | soil metagenome | biome: Subtropical and temperate rainforests or woodlands; isolation source: soil samples (1 kg each in a 20% v/v slurry with milli Q water) were... ...
ACATGCCGCCTTCAAGATCCACGCTTGAATTGCCTACCGTAAAACCGGAAAAGTCACCGCTTTGCGTCGCTTTCAATGCACCGCCATGCGACCAACCCAGGTGGTAGCCATCGCCACACACATTTTCAACAGACAACTTCCAATTGGTATGAATGATGACTTTCTGCGTTGCGCCCAACAACTCAGTCCCCCCTGGCATGGCATCCAGCGCCACGTCCAGATACCAGCGCATGTCACCCAGATATTCCCCCAAGGAAGGCGCATTCTTGTCAAAGCAGCCGAAGATCAGCCCGTGGTAGGCATCAACTCGCTCAACCGGCACCAGCCGAAACTGATTTTTGTCGATTTCATTGAAATAGACTTCGCTCTCCAGCGGCACAGTCGCCAGGCGGCCATCCAGGCCAAACGCCCAGCCATGATAGTTGCAGGAAAAAGCCCGCGCATTGCCACGATCAGCGCGCGTTAAACGATTACCCCGGTGCGTGCAGGTATTCAGAAAAACCCTGATCGAACGATCATCCTGCCGCACCACCACGACTTCATCTTCGCCCATATAGGTGCGAAAAAAATCACCGGGATTCGGAACCTGCGATTCGTGCGCCAAAAACAACCAGCACCGACCAAAGATGCGTTCCAGCTCCTGCTCGTAAATCGCTTGATCAGCTAAATCATCCGCCGCTGGGCGCCGCTTGACTGATCAATCAGATCGTCTACATTTATCATCTCAACTCCTTAATTATTAGCCGTTATCGGTCTTTTTTTATCTTCTTCACAAACAGAAGATCGGCTGATTCTAGGAATCCCCGGTTTAAGCTGACTTGACTAAAGTCAACTAAAGACCACTCCATAAAAATGCATTGGCGGGGACTGACTTTTACCGATTCAAAAAGATAATCGCCGTATCACCAGCACCGACTTTTGGCATTTTTAGCTGGAAAAGCGCAGGGTCTAAAGAAACTAATTGACTTAAGTCAACAAAAGCCCAAAGTCACACACATTGATGACGAAAAAAGTTTGAAAAGTGATACCTTCCACTCCCTTTATATCATATCCAAATTAAAGGGGGAAAATATGTCGTCTTTATCACCATTGATTGCGGCTTGCGCCATGTTCATCGGTTTACACTGGCTTATCGCAGGCAGCCCGTTAAGATCCATCATCGTCGACATAACGGGAGAAAAAGCATTTCGCATTGCGTTCTCGCTCGCAGTGCTATTGAGCCTAATCTGGATGGGCTGGGCTTACGCGCATGCACCTTACATTGAAACCTGGGGCAAAGCGGTTGCGCTAAAACCCGTGGCCAATGTGTTGATGGCTTTTGCCTTCATTTTTCTGATTGTCGGCACGTTTTCAAAAAACATCAGCATCCTCAACCAGAACCAGCCAGAAGATGTCAGCGCACAAGGAATCTTGCGCATCACTCGCAACCCCGGACTAATCGGCTTTGGACTATGGGGTTTAGCGCATTTCATGGTGAATGGCGACTGGGCCGGGCACTTGATGTTTGGCAGCTTTCTCTTTCAAGGATTCATCGGCCCCTTGAACATGGAGCGTAAATACCGCAATAAATATGGTGCCGCCTGGCCAGCCTTTGTCGCGCAAACGTCTCACGTGCCATTCCTGGCCATCCTGACCGGACGTAACCAGCTGGTCTTAGGCGAAATCAGCAAACCCATGCTACTCCTCAGCATAATCGCCTTTTTGCTTGTCTTGTACTACCACGCCACCTGGTTTGGAGTGTCGCCCTTGTTATAGCAATGCAGCGTAGCTGGGGTGGATCCGACGGAATTTCCATTCCGCACCGTACCGCCAGCGCCGACTTTTAGCCCTGGCTTTCACAGCCAGCTTCCGCACCGGCTTTGCACTGTGCTCACCAGCACCCGCAAAATAACAGCACTTCATAACAACACTTCGCGCTTACAAAAAAATCCGCCCCCAGCAAAAACTGGGGGCGGATTTTAATTTATGGTGTTGCTTGTTTCTTTACTTCTTCGACCAGTCGTAACGCAAGCGAAGATCCAGCCCATAGCCCGGCTCTTCATTATTGTGACCCCAGATGTCGTATTCATAGTATTCCGACTGGTATGTGGCTTTACGGCCGACACCGCCGACCTCGACTAGCCAACCTGATGGATTGACATGATAGAAAGTCAGCATGTGATCATTCGCATGCTTGCCCAGACTTAGATGCACAGGAAGCTTTCTATCCCGGACGATATCGTGAGTCAGGCCAATATCGTCGATATTATCGACTTCAAACTTCAAGTGGTTAATCCGTTTAGGCGCAGGACCACCGACAAAAGCCACAGTGTGATCACGATCATTGCAATGCATGAACACCGGCTTGGCAACAATGCCAGCCTGAGGCACTTGCAAGTGATACTCGATTGAACCGCGCATGCCAAACACATCGGTATAAAACCGATAAGCCTTTTGCACATCCGTTTGGCGCAAAATCAAATGCCCCAAACCTTCGCTACCGGTCACAAAACGACCATGCATGCCACGCCCGGGGTGAAACGGCTTATGATAGTCAATCAACGGTCCGTGATAAACCTCGGTCGGATTGCCACCCGGATCCAAAAACTTGATGAGATCCAATACCCGGCGTTCCTGGCATTCCTCTGCACTGCCTTGGCGAAACTCGACACCCGCTGCGGTCAGTTGCGCTTTCATTTCCTCAAACTCTTCCGGTCCGGCAACCCGCCAGCCCAAATACTCCAAGTCATCCGACCCGGTGTTATGCACGATGAAGCGATGGTGCTGATAATCCAGACGAATGTAAAACCGATCAGCTTCACCCTCATCGAAAACTTCCGCGCCGATCACATGCGCCGCATACTCTTTCCACGCCGCCATGTCCGACACGCCTAAACCCATATAGCCCAACTCAGTCACAACTGCCATGATCTAACCTCCCTTGCTTTGTCAGTTTAAAAATCCGCTTACTGCGTGGCGCAGACTACCAATCCGTTTTTATTTAGCAGTTGATCTATATCAAGACAACTTGTGATCAGCACGTCTTTTGATCGACCAGAACCAAAACATAAAACCTGGATAAGACGCGCGTGAAATTTCCCATGGAAGTCAGTAACATTTGATCTTGATCAAAGCGACAGAATTTAGCCGATGAAAGAATGCTTATCTGCATACGGTGACATTTTCGAGATTTACCGCTGCAATCCACCAGAAAACCAAGGAGACTGTTATGGGCATCATGAGAATCGGCCACGTCAATATCCGCGTCATGGATATGGAAGCGGCCTTGAAGCATTATGAAAAAGTAGTCGGCTTGAAAATCACGCATACCGATGCACAAGGCAATGTGTATCTCAAATGCTGGGACGAATGGGACAAATACTCGCTGATCCTCTCACCAGCCGACAAGGCCGGCATCAACCATGTGGCCTACAAAGTAGAACGTGACGCTGACCTCGATGCACTGCAACAACGCATTGAAGCCTATGGCATCAAGACGGAAATTCAACCTGCCAATACCTTGCCTTTCGTTGGCCGCATGCTGAAATTTAACCTGCCGAGCGGACATGACATGCGCCTGTATGCGCAAAAAGAGTTTGTGAATACGGACGTAGGCTCCAGCAACCCCGACCCATGGCCGGATGACATTAAAGGCACAGGCGCGCATTGGCTGGATCATTGCCTGTTGATGTGTGAGATGAATCCTGAAAAAGGCATCAACATGGTGGAAGAAAACACAAAATTCTGCATGGAAGTGCTGGACTTTTATCTCTCCGAGCAGATTCTGGTCGGCCCGGAAAATGCAAAAGCCAAAGCCGCTACGTGGCTTTTCCGCACCTCAACACCGCATGACTTGGCCTTTGTTGGCGGCCCGATTAACGGCTTGCACCACATCGCTTTCTTCCTGGATAACTGGAACGACATCCTCACCGCAGCCGATATCATGTCGAAAAACAAAACCAGCGTTGATGTCACCCCCACGCGCCATGGCATTACACGCGGTGAGACGATTTACTTCTTTGACCCATCAGGCAACCGTAATGAAACATTTGCCGGCCTGGGCTATCTCGCCCAACCTGATCGCCCGGTCACCACATGGGATGAATCACACCTGGGTCAGGGCATTTTCTATCACACCCGTGAGCTCACCCCGTCTTTCACCGAGGTCTATACCTGAAACTGATTTTTAGAATATCTGTCCGCCCTCAAACTATAAGCTTGAGGGCATTTTTTTAGTTAGGGCGATTAAAATTCCGGAGGAAAAAATCATGGATTACTTACGTTATTACCTGAATACATTGCTCGTGGTAGTTGCTATTGTCGGCTTCTATCTTGGCGACCAATGGGTGTGGCTTGGCGCATCAACCTATCTGTTTTTATTAGTGCTGGATTTGATGTTGCCCAATGACTATAAAAACCGCCAGATCCGCCATCCGTTCTTTGTTGATTTGCCATTGTATCTGCATGTAGCGCTCATGTTGGTCATGTACGGCACATTTGCCTGGCGCATGAAGACGGGCTTTGACATCACAACCAATGTCAACCTTGCGCTCCTTGGCTGCTTTGCCAGCCTGGTCTGGATTAGTGCCGTTCCTAACTTGCCTGTCGCACACGAACTAATGCACAGACGCGGTGCATTCGAGCGCTTTCTGGCCAACATTGCCGCCACCTTCTTTTTCGACCCGCATCGCGCCATAGGCCATGTGCATACCCATCATCTGCACTTTGATACCGAAAATGATAGCGATACACCACAGCGTGGTGAAAAGTTCTATCAATTCATCTGGCGCGCAACCAAAGGGGCTTATCTGGATACCTTTGAGCTGGAAAAGCGTCGTCTATCGGTAAAAAACAAAAGCGTGTGGGGGCCTAGCAGCCTGGTGTTTTGGGGACTGGTTGCCGTGTTTGGCACACCCTTAAGTATTGGTTTATATGCAGGCGTGCTCGCAGGCAGCTTAACGCTAGCGGTGATGGTGACTACCAAATTTGTCTTGGAAGCCCTCAATTACCTGCAACATTACGGGCTGCAACGCGTCACCAGCCAACCGATTGAGGATCGTCACACCTGGCATCATTTCTCCACCATGTCACGCATCGCGGGCGTGGAGATTACCAACCACATTGATCACCACCGTGATGGCTTTTTGCCTTTCTATAACCTGCAAGTACATAAAGGTGCGCCTGAAATGCCCAGCGTATTCATTTGCGCCCCCGCCGCGCTCATTCCCTGGGTGTGGGACAACCTGATTGTTAAGCCCCGCTTGAAAAAATGGGATCTGGAATATGCCTCATCTGAAGAAAGAAAACTGGCCAGGGAAGCCAATCGCCGCGCAGGATGGCCTGATTGGATAGGCGAAGCAGAGGCTGGTCTAACGCAAAAAGTAGCCGCCTGAGCTGGGACTGAGCTGCTGGCTAATCAGTAAAAAGCGGTGCAACCCAGGGGTTGCGCCGCTTTTTTACTTTTACCGGGATGCTAAAAAACGTTGATCATGTCACCACCTCAAAGAAATTGGGCGGGATGGTAGCCTCGTAATAAAAGGTGCCACGGGGAATATTTTCACCGGCCCAGACAATCGGCGGCACATTACCCCGAATCGTCGATGCGTCATACACGCCACACTGAAATTCATTTCTGTTTCCTGATGGGTCGAAGAAGTAGGTTGTCGTCACCCCGCCAATCCCATGGCGACTGATGCCATAGCCCAGCGTGGCAATTTTTCTGTGCTTCAACATATCCACGCGGCGAATCACATCGGCCCGATCATTCACATAAAACGCAATGTGGTGCAAGCCATTCGACGGGCCAGGCGCAAAGGCGAGATTATGGATCGTACTGCTGGTGGTTAAAAAGAAAGCAAATGGACTACCATCTGGCGCCAGAATGGTTTCCGTCAGATTAAAGTCCAGCGCTTCCATCAAGAACTTGACGGTTTTATCGCAATCGTTGCCCGCCAACAAAGCATGATCCAGATGTGTCACCGGCGTCACACCGTCGACATGTTCTAAAACAATGTCCGGATTGTGCATCCCGTAGCTATAACCCAACCTGTCGGAATGATAAAAAAGATTCAACACGTGACCCGATGGCAAGGTAATCATGACCCCCTCCCCCTGCCCCAGTACCTCCTCATCCGCAACGCGCCGCGTCACCAAGCCCCAATCTTTGGCGACGGCTTCCGCTTCTGCCAAATCATTGATGTCATTCACCTTGAATCCGAAATGATCCAGCCCTGCACGGTCAGCCGCATTCAGGATAAGACAGTGATGATCCTGAGACTCATGCGCTTGCAAATACACTTGCCCGGAGCGTCGTCCCGTGACTCTTAAGCCAACCACCTCGGTGTAATGTTTCTCACTGGCAACCATATCCAGCGCATAAATACTCATATAGCCCAAACGCGTAACAGCCATAGCGACCTCCTCTTTTTATAATAACAACCCTCGCTTACCCCCTCAATTTCATGACTTTTGAAAAATACGTAACTCAGGGTATCCACAGGCAAAACAACGGCGCGCGTCAAGGTAGTTGTCGCCTCAATCATGCCGCCAACGGTTGAATATTGTGCTCAGCCCAATGCGCCTTTATGACGGATTCGCGTTCGGGATTGAGCGTCGCGAATCCTCGCCTTCTCCCAGCCTCCCCCGCACGGGGAAGGAAACTGCCTTGGCTCGCTGGGCGAGCGGCGTGAGCCGGAATCAAATGGCGTTGTTTCACGCTAAGCCTTGTAAAAAGCATCTGCACGCCGTCTCGCCAGCACCGACTTTTTACACGTGACAAACAATGCCCTGCCACAGCTTGCCGCCTAGCGTCGTCGCATTGATAAGCCCCCACACACCAAAAAGCAGCACTAAAAAACCACTCAGCAAACGCAAAGTACGCCCCTGTGTCAGCCGGCGAAAACGCACCAGCAATAGCCCTGCAAGCATCAAGTTAGGCAAGGTGCCCAAGCCAAAAGCAAGCATGATGAGCGCACCGCGCAACGGGCTGCCAGACAACAACGTCATGGCTAGCACGCTATACACCAGGCCGCAAGGCAGCCAGCCCCAGAGCATGCCCAGCGGCAGCGCTTGGCGCACGCCTTTAACCGGCAGAAAGCGCCGCGTCAAGGGCTGCACACGTCGCCATAGCCAGTGACCAGCACGCTCAACAAAAGCCAGCGTTCGCGTAAGCCCCGTGAGATACAACCCCAAGCCAATCAGCATTAAATTAGCGCCCACATAGAGCGCCATTTGCACGGGCAACCAATGCTCCAGCAACAAGCCCAAGCTACCCACCGTACCCATGATGGCGCCGGCCATCATATAACTGCTGATACGCCCAAGGTTATAAGCCAAATGAATTGACCAGGGTGTTTTTTCCCGTGGCAACTGCACGGTCAGAGCCGACACTATCCCACCACACATACCAGCACAATGAACGCCGCCCAGTAAACCAACAAGAAATACGGCCACCAGCCCAGCGTCATACATGCAATTATTTGCCCTCGTTGCACCACATGCGTTGTGGCCTCAATACCGGATAGTAAAACTTATTCAAATGACCTTTGAATAACGAATTCTTTCCCTATCCGTCCGCAGATAACGGTCAAACACCATCGCAATAGCGCGCACCAACAAGCGGCCGGATGGATTCACCGTAATCCATTGATCCGTCACAGTGACCAAACCATCTTCTTCCATGGCAGACAAATCGGCTAACTCGGTTACAAAGTAAGATTTAAAATCAATTAAATGCGCTATCTCAATCGACTCGATGGGCAAGGCAAAATGACACATCAAAGACTGAATGATACTGCGTCGCAACAGATCATCAGCCGTTAATTGGATGCCCCGCAAGACAGGTAGACTACCCTGATCCAGCAAATTGTAATAGTCCTCCAGAATGCGCACATTTTGCACATAGCTCGGCCCCATTTTACCAATGGCGGAGACGCCGAGCGCCAGTAAATCAGCCTCGGCATGCGTTGAATAACCTTGAAAATTGCGGTGCAACAGTCCCTGGCGCTGGGCGATGGCCAGCTCATCGGTCGGCTTGGCAAAATGATCCATGCCGATAAAAACATACCCCGCCTCAGTTAAACGGCGTATCGTCCGCTGCAAAATCTGCAATTTCTCATCAGCCGATGGTAAGTCAGCGGTATTGATACGGCGCTGCGCCTTGGCCTGATTCGGCACATGGGCATAGTTATAGACGGACAGACGATCAGGATCGAGTTTGATAACCTCATCCAGCGTGTGATTAAAACTGGTAACGTCCTGTTTGGGCAGACCGTACATCAGGTCAACCGAGATGGATTTGAAGCCAGACTCACGTGCTGCATTCATCACGCGTTGTGTTTCTTCAAGGCGTTGGATGCGGTTAACTGCCTTTTGCACATCTGGCGAAAAGTCCTGAATACCTATGCTCATGCGGTTAAAGCCCAACCCAGCCAACAAAGCAACCGTGGCTTCACTCACATTACGCGGATCGACTTCAATGGAGTACTCACCGTCCGGCGACAGCGTGAAACGATCGCGAATCATGTTCATCAACAGGCGCATTTCCTCATCCGCCAGGAAGCTGGGGGAGCCGCCCCCCCAGTGCAACTGCGAGACTTCTTTACCTCCGGCAAGATGACGAAGCACCCTATCCATCTCCTTGCCCAGATAGGACAGGTATTTTGCCGAGCGACCATGATCTTTCGTAATAATTTTATTGCAGGCGCAGTAATAACAAATCGTCGGACAAAATGGAATGTGCACATACAAGGACAACGGGCGGCCTGGCGTAATCCGTCCGCGCTGGCTTAACCAATGCTCATAGTGACTGGCCGTAAACGCCTCAATAAAGCGATCAGCCGTCGGATAGGACGTGTATCGCGGGCCGTTAACATCGAAGCGACGGATCAACTCACGATCAAAAGTAATATCTTGCTCGCTCATAGCCTTGGAATTGGGCATAAAATCAACAGTGACCATACTGCATCAAGCATGATGCGTACGGGTTGATAAAAATCAAAAACACAGCAGGTGTATCATTACGCCAGTTCCTCAGTTACACATTTAGTCCGATCAAGCCAACGACTTATTTATGAATGAACGCTCAAGGCAAGCCGTAGCAACTGCGGCACAAATCCCACAACCAGCATGTTCACAATGCAACCTGCAGGAACTTTGCCTGCCTGTTGGTTTAACAACGGCTGAGTTATCGACGATTGATCATCTCGTCAGCGAACGTCGAAAAATTGCCCGGGGTGATGCACTATTTCGCTCAGGCGAGCGCTTCACAGCCATTTATGCCGTCAAACTTGGTTTTTTCAAAACCGAAGTGCTCTCTGAAGATGGCCGCCATCAAGTCACCAATTTTTACATGCCAGGAGAAGTCCTGGGCATGGACGGCATTAGTGCAGAATCGCACCACTGTGATGCGATTGCCCTAGAGGATAGCGAAGTTTGCCTGATACCCTTTCAGCAACTCGAATCAATCTCAATCAAAGTACCTACGCTACAACGCCACCTTCACCGCGTCATGAGCCGTGAGATTGTGCGTGACCAGGGCATGATGATGATGCTGGGTGCCATGCGCGCAGAGGAACGAGTGGTCGCTTTTTTGTTGAATTTATCCCAGCGCTACACCGCACGCGGTTATGCAGCCGCTGACTTCAATTTACGCATGACGCGCGAAGAAATTGGCTCTTATCTGGGGTTAAAGCTTGAAACTGTCAGCCGCGCATTTTCTCACTTGCAGGAAGACGGACTGGTTCAAGTAGAGAAAAAGCATATCCGACTTGTCGACACCACGAAGCTTAAAAAGATGCTGTCACAAGAAAGCACCGTTCGATAGCACTTCACTTCTGACTTCTGATGTCATTGGGAAAATCGCTAGCAGCTTATGTCTCGTTGCAGTTTCTGTTTAAAAGAAACTAAAAAGAAACACCCAAAACCCTTCAGAAACTAAGCAGTGCTTTGGTTGTCATTTGACAACCTTTCGGTACGGATCAGAAAACAAGTCACCATACTGGATAGTAAGCACAAAAGCCAAAAAAAGAAAAAACCAATCGAGTAAGTCCCTATAGTTGAAAAATGTACAGGCTCACCCAGAAAATAAAGCAACTGTGGGTCAATCAACGTGAAAAAAACACCCTCTGCCACACCTGCCACCAAAAATGAAGTCCACACGACTGACAAGATATTTTGAGTTGTATTCATTACGCTCTCCCTTGAAATAAGTCAGTTTCATTTTGAGCCGACCATTTGCTTTATTTGGCGTCATTATCAACTAATATCATCTGCTATTGTTTATCTACTGCGCATTTGAGTTTCCAGGCTGTTTCAAGACGCGTAATGACTTTGTAAAAGTCAGCTTCAATTTATTCAATAGAATCAGTAGCCTGTTGAGACTGAGCCAGCCCAATACGGGTTTCACCTTGCGCTGGCAAAATGATGTTGCCCATCAGACGCCAGTTTTTTTTATCATCTTCCAGCAATATCAACCAATGACCAGCAACAGGGAGATGCAACACATCATTCCGATAAACATCGCCCACTTGCCGCAAGATGAAACTTTGGTCAAGACCAGCCCTGGTTGGATGAGAAATCGTCACGATAATCTGGGTGGGGGGGACAAACGACTTATCCTGGGCTTGCAAGCGAACCGACAAACCATCCGATCTGGTTCTGATACCCGCTGATAAACCATGTTTTGCGGCCTGCTCACTACTTAACAGGGTTTGGTTCATATTCAAACCTTTTTTATAGTAGTCTGCAGTGACCAAACCATCGTCAGACTTCACCGCAAGCCAAGCCGTGGCTAGCCCGGCAATCACGACAACAAAAGGGCCTAACATAAGGAGCCATGGCCAAGGCTCTTTGTACCATGGATGGCGGTCAGCACTGATCAAGCCGTTCATGGCAGGAAAAACTTGGCTTCCTCACTGACTAAGGGCGTTTCACCAGAAACGTCCTTAAAGTCAAAGTGAATTTCGCGTGACCCCTTTTTTCCACTTTCTGGCGGCACTTGCACTTGCACCATCAGCGTTCTATCCGCTTCCATAGGCAACTCAAGCACAGTCTGCCCAATTATTTGGATACCAGGCAAACCCCGGACAGTTATTTGATATTGCCTCGTATGCTCTGACACATTCATCAAGTGCAAGCGATAAATGTTCTCAATCATGCCGTTGTCAACTTCTCTGGCCAACACTGCCCGGTCACGAATCACATCGACCCGCAACGTGGACTTGGTGGCAATACCCCAGATAAAGGC
>LNAO01000103.1_pt1 | contig 11216 bp, 7 predicted proteins | sample 602571 | NCBI WGS metagenome assembly LNAO01 (sample SAMN02440304, study PRJNA202911) | soil metagenome | biome: Subtropical and temperate rainforests or woodlands; isolation source: soil samples (1 kg each in a 20% v/v slurry with milli Q water) were... ...
CGTGCCGGGCTCGCCGATGGACTGGGCAGCAATCACACCCACGGCTTCGCCGAGGTTGATCAAGCCGCCACGGCCCAGGTCGCGGCCATAGCACTTGGCGCACAGGCCGTAGCGGGTTTCGCAAGTCAGCGCCGTGCGCACCTTGACTTCGTCCACGCCAGCGGCTTCGAGCTCTTCGATGAGGTCTTCGTCGAGCATGACGCCCGCCGGGACCAGCACCGAGCGGTTCTCTGGATGCAGCACATCTTCAGCCGCAGTGCGGCCCAAGATGCGTTCGCGCAGCGATTCGATCACTTCACCGCCTTCGACGATGGCACGCATCAGCGAACCATTGGCCGTGCCGCAATCCTCTTCGGTCACGACCAGATCCTGCGTCACGTCCACCAGACGGCGGGTCAGGTAACCCGAGTTCGCCGTCTTCAGCGCCGTGTCGGCCAGACCCTTACGGGCACCGTGGGTGGAGATGAAGTACTCCAGCACGTTCAGGCCTTCGCGGAAGTTCGCGGTAATGGGCGTTTCGATGATCGAGCCGTCTGGCTTGGCCATCAGACCCCGCATACCGGCCACCTGGCGGATCTGGGCAGCAGAACCGCGGGCACCGGAGTCGGCCATCATGTAGATGGAGTTGAACGACTCCTGGTCCACTTCCTTGCCGTGGCGGTCCATGACCTTCTGCTTGGACAGCTGGGCCATCATCACCTTGGAGACTTCGTCGCCGGCCTTGCCCCAGATGTCCACCACCTTGTTGTAGCGCTCGCCAGCAGTCACCAGACCGGACACGTATTGCTGCTCGATCTCTTTGACTTCCTTCTCCGAGCGCTCGATGATGCCGGCCTTTTGCGGCGGCACCAGCATGTCGTCGATGGCGATCGAGATACCGGCGCGGGTTGCCAGGCGGAAACCGTTTTGCAGCAGCTTGTCGGCAAACACCACGGTTTCTTTCAGACCGCACTTGCGGAAGCTCACGTTGATGAGCTTGGAGATTTCCTTCTTCTTGAGCGCCTTGTTCATGTTGGAGAACGGCAGGCCCTTGGGCAGGATCTCAGACAGCAGTGCGCGGCCCGCGGTGGTTTCCACCAGCGAGGTCGACGGCACGAATTCGCCGGTTTCCTTGTTCTTGGTCCACTCGGTCATGCGCACCGTGATCTTGGCTGCGAGTTCGACTTCGCCGGCATCCAATGCACGTTGCACTTCGCCGGTGTCCGAGAAGATCAAGCCTTCGCCCTTGCCGTTGATGCGATCGCGGGTGGCGTAGTACAGGCCCAGCACCACGTCCTGCGACGGCACGATGGAAGGCTCGCCCGAGGCGGGGAACAGCACGTTGTTGGAGGCCAGCATCAGCGTGCGGGCTTCCATCTGCGCTTCCACCGAAAGCGGCACGTGAACAGCCATCTGGTCACCGTCGAAGTCGGCGTTGAAGGCCGCGCAAACGAGGGGGTGCAGCTGGATGGCCTTGCCTTCGATCAGGATGGGCTCGAAGGCCTGGATGCCCAGACGGTGCAGCGTCGGCGCGCGGTTCAGCATGACCGGGTGTTCCTTGATGACCTCTTCCAGGATGTCCCACACCACGGGGGTGCCGGATTCGACTTCCTTCTTGGCTGCCTTGATCGTCGTCGCGATGCCCATGGCTTCGAGGCGCGAGAAGATGAAAGGCTTGAACAGCTCCAGCGCCATCAGCTTGGGCAGGCCGCACTGGTGCAGCTTGAGCGTTGGGCCCACGGTAATCACGGAACGACCGGAGTAGTCCACGCGCTTGCCCAGCAAGTTCTGGCGGAAACGACCGCACTTGCCCTTGATCATGTCGGCCAGCGACTTCAGCGCGCGCTTGTTGGCGCCCGTCATGGCCTTGCCGCGGCGGCCGTTGTCCAGCAGCGAGTCAACAGCTTCCTGCAGCATCCGCTTTTCGTTGCGGGCGATGATTTCAGGGGCCTTCAGCTCCAACAGGCGGCGCAGGCGCGAGTTGCGGTTGATGACGCGGCGGTACAGGTCGTTCAGGTCCGACGTGGCGAAGCGGCCGCCGTCCAGCGGCACCAGCGGACGCAGGTCCGGTGGCAGCACGGGGAGCACTTCCAGCACCATCCACTCGGGCTTGATGCCCGACTTCTTGAAGGCTTCGAGCAACTTCAGGCGCTTGGCGTTCTTCTTGACCTTGACTTCGGAGCCGGTCAGGTCGCCGCGCAGGCGTTCGATCTCGATGTCGAGGTCGATGCCTTCCAGCAGGTCCTTGATGCCTTCGGCGCCCATCTTGGCGACGAATTCGTCGCCGTATTCCTTGCGCTTGGCGTCGTAGTCGTCCTCGGACATGATGCTGAACTTCTTCAGCGGGGTCATGCCGGGGTCGGTCACCACGTAGGCTTCAAAGTACAGCACGCGTTCGATGTCGCGCAGCGTCATGTCGAGCACCAGGCCCAGGCGCGAGGGCAGCGACTTCAGGAACCAGATGTGCGCCACCGGGCCGGCCAGGTCGATGTGGCCCATGCGCTCGCGACGCACCTTGGTCAGGGTGACTTCGACGCCGCACTTCTCGCAGATCACACCGCGGTGCTTCAGGCGCTTGTACTTGCCGCACAGGCATTCGTAGTCCTTGATGGGGCCAAAAATCTTGGCGCAGAACAGGCCGTCGCGCTCGGGCTTGAAGGTGCGGTAGTTGATGGTTTCCGGCTTCTTCACTTCGCCGAAGGACCACGAACGGATCTTCTCGGGCGAAGCCATGCGGATGCTGATGGCATCGAAATGCTCATCCGGCGTGAATTGCTTGAACAGGTCGAGTAGCGATTTCATGTGACTCTTTCCTTTTCGTCAAAAATCATAGCTACCAGCGCTTGATACACAGGGCTTTGCGCTTCAAAACACACGCAAAGCCTTTACCAATCAGCGCTAGCAGCTCACTTTTTTAATAATTCCGATCCTGTTCAGGAGCGTTCGAGTTCGATGTCCAGGCCCAGGGAACGAATTTCCTTGACCAGCACATTGAACGATTCCGGCATGCCGGCTTCGATGGCGTGTTCGCCCTTGACGATGGACTCGTACACCTTGGTACGGCCTTGCACGTCGTCGGACTTCACCGTCAGCATTTCCTGCAGCACGTAGGCGGCGCCATAAGCTTCCAGCGCCCACACTTCCATTTCCCCGAAGCGCTGGCCACCAAACTGGGCCTTGCCGCCCAGCGGCTGTTGCGTGACGAGCGAGTACGGACCGGTCGAGCGGGCGTGCATCTTGTCGTCCACCAAGTGGTGCAGCTTCAGGTAGTGCATGTAGCCGACGGTGACCGGACGCTCGAACTGGTCGCCGGTGCGGCCGTCGTACAGGTAAGCCTGCGTGCGCGTATCGGTCAGGCCCTTGAGCTTGGCGATCTCTTCCGGGTAGGCCAGCTTCAGCATGGCCTTGATTTCGTCTTCCGACGCACCGTCGAACACCGGCGTCGCATAGGGCACGCCATTGGTCAGGTTCTCTGCCATGGCGACCAGCTCATCGTCGCTCAGTTGCGACAAGTCTTCGGTACGACCACGCGAGTTGTAGACCTCTTCGAGGAACTTGCGCAGTTCAGACGCCTTGGCTTCCTGCTGCAGCATGTCGCCAATGCGCTGGCCAATGCCCTTGCCGGCCCAGCCCAGGTGAACCTCAAGAACCTGACCGATGTTCATCCGCGAAGGCACGCCCAGCGGGTTCAGCACGATGTCGGCAGGGGTGCCGTCGGCCATGTAAGGCATGTCTTCGACCGGAACGATCTTCGACACCACACCCTTGTTGCCGTGGCGGCCGGCCATCTTGTCGCCCGGCTGCAGGCGGCGCTTGACGGCCAGGTACACCTTGACCATCTTGAGCACGCCCGCGGGCAGCTCGTCGCCCTGCGTGAGCTTCTTGCGCTTTTCTTCGAACGCGAGGTCGAAGCTGTGGCGCGTCTGCTCCAGCGAGTTCTTGATCGACTCGAGCTGGGTGGCCACTTCGTCGTCCGCCGGACGGATGTCGAACCAGTGGAACTTCTCGACCGAGGCCAGGTAGGCCTTGTCGATCTTCGTGCCCTTGGCCAGCTTCTGCGGGCCGCCATTGGCGACGCGGCCGGTCAGCAGCTTCTCGATACGGTCGAAGGCGTCGGCTTCGACGATGCGCAGCTGGTCGTTCAGGTCGAGGCGGAAGCGCTTGAGCTCGTCGTCGATGATCTGCTGGGCGCGCTTGTCGCGCGGGATGCCTTCGCGGGTGAACACCTGCACGTCGATCACGGTGCCTTGCGAGCCCTGGTCGACACGCAGCGAGGTGTCCTTCACGTCGGAGGCCTTCTCGCCGAAGATGGCGCGAAGCAGCTTCTCTTCCGGCGTCAGCGTGGTCTCGCCCTTCGGCGTGACCTTGCCGACCAGCGTGTCGCCGGGCTGCACTTCGGCACCCACGTAAATGATGCCGGACTCGTCCAGGCGGTTCAGTTGCTGTTCCGACAGGTTCGGAATATCGCGCGTGATTTCTTCGGCACCCAGCTTGGTGTCGCGGGCCATCACCACCAGTTCCTCGATGTGGATCGAGGTGTAGCGGTCTTCGGCGACGACGCGTTCGGAGATCAGGATCGAGTCTTCGAAGTTGTAGCCGTTCCACGGCATGAAGCCGATCAGCATGTTCTGGCCGAGGGCCAGTTCGCCGAGGTCGGTGGACGCACCGTCGGCCACCACGTCGCCCTTGGCGATCTTGTCGCCGCGCTTGACGATCGGGCGCTGATGGATGTTGGTGTTCTGGTTCGAACGCTGATACTTGATCAGGTTGTAGATGTCCACACCGACTTCACCGGCGGCCGCTTCGGCGTCGTTCACGCGCACCACGACACGGGTCGCATCGACGTAGTCGACGATACCGCCACGGGTGGCCGTGACCACGGTGCCCGAGTCGACCGCGGAGACGCGCTCGATGCCGGTACCGACGAAGGGCTTCTCGGGGCGCAGCACCGGCACGGCCTGACGCTGCATGTTGGCGCCCATCAGCGCGCGGTTCGCATCGTCGTGCTCCAGGAAGGGCACGAGCGAAGCCGCCACCGACACGATCTGCGCGGGCGACACGTCCATGTACTGGACGCGCTCGGCGCCCACCAGGATCGATTCGCCGGCTTCACGAGCGGAGACCAGATCCCCGGTCAGCTTGCCGTCCTTGTCCAGGGCCGCATTGGCCTGGGCGATGACGTACTTGCCTTCCTCGATGGCCGACAGGTAGTCGATGTCCATCGTGACCTTGCTGTCGACCACGCGGCGATACGGCGTCTCGATGAAACCGTATTCGTTCAGGCGGGCGTACAGCGCCAGCGAGTTGATCAGGCCAATGTTCGGGCCTTCGGGCGTTTCGATCGGGCAGACGCGGCCGTAATGGGTCACGTGCACGTCGCGCACTTCGAAGCCGGCACGTTCACGCGTCAGACCACCCGGGCCAAGGGCCGACACGCGGCGCTTGTGGGTGATCTCGGACAGCGGGTTCGTCTGGTCCATGAACTGCGACAGCTGCGACGCACCGAAGAATTCCTTCAGCGCGGCCGAGATCGGCTTGCTGTTGATCAGGTCGTGCGGCATCAGCGGCTCTTGCTCGGCCTGACCCAGACGCTCCTTCACGGCCTTTTCGATACGTGCCAGGCCGGTGCGGTACTGGTTTTCAGCCAGTTCGCCCACGCAGCGCACGCGGCGGTTGCCCAGGTGGTCGATGTCGTCAACTTCGCCGCGGCCATTGCGCAGGTCCACCAGGATCTTGACCACGGCCAGGATGTCTTCGTTGGACAGCACCATGGGGCCGGTCGATTCGTCGCGGCCGATCTTGGCGTTGAACTTCATACGCCCAACACGCGACAGGTCGTACGTGTCGGGGTTGTAGAACAGGCGCTGGAACAGGGCCTGCACTGCGTCTTCCGTTGGTGGCTCGCCAGGACGCATCATGCGGTAGATGGCCACGCGGGCGGCAAACTCGTCCACCGTTTCGTCGATGCGCAGGGTCTGCGAGATGTAGGCGCCTTGGTCCAGTTCGTTCGTATAGATGACCTGCAGGTCTTGCACCCCTGCGGAACGCATCTTCTTGAGCAGCGCTTCGGTCAGTTCTTCGTTGGCCTTGGCGATGATTTCACCGGTGTCGGCGTCCACAATATTGCGGGCTACAACGCGACCAATCAGGAAATCTTCGGGCACGCTGATGTGCGTGGTGCCGGATTGCTCCAGTTCGCGAGTGTGGCGTGCCGTCACACGCTTGTCCTTGGCCACAACGACCTTGCCGGACTTGTCGGTGATATCAAAACGCGCGACTTCGCCACGCAGACGCTCAGGCACAAACTCCATCTGTGCGCCGCTGTCCATCAGGCGGAAGTTGTCGTTGACGAAGAAGTTCGCCAGGATGGATTCGGGGTTCAGGCCGATGGCCTTGAGCAGGATCGTGACCGGCATCTTGCGGCGGCGGTCGACGCGGAAATACAAGATGTCCTTGGGGTCGAACTCGAAGTCGAGCCACGAGCCGCGGTAAGGAATGATGCGTGCCGAGAACAGCAGCTTGCCCGAGCTGTGGGTCTTGCCCTTGTCGTGCTCGAAAAACACGCCTGGCGAACGGTGCAGCTGCGAGACGATCACACGCTCGGTGCCGTTGATGATGAACGAGCCCTTGTCGGTCATGAGCGGCACTTCGCCCATGTAGACCTCTTGCTCCTTCACTTCCTTGACCACCTTGGACTGCGAGGTCGAAGACTCGCGGTCATAAATGATCAATTGCACCTTGGCCCGCACGGCCGACGCAAAGGTCAGACCACGCGTCTGGCATTCGCGCACGTCAAATGCGGGCTTGGCCAGGTTGTATTCGATGAACTTCATCTCCACAAAACCGTTGTGGGAGACGATAGGAAAGGCGGCGTCGAATGCAGCCTGAAGGCCTTCGATGGTTCTTTTCTGAGGTGCTTTATCAGCCTGCAGGAAAGCAGTGTATGCGTCCTTCTGCATCTGCAGCAGATAAGGAACTTCGAGCACGCTATCGCGGGTGCCGAAACTTTTGCGAATTCGCTTGCGTTCGGTATAGGAATAGGCCATGAGATCTCCGGGCAAAGACATGAGTCCTGGGTCTTCGACGACTGACCCGCAAGGAAATGTGTCCTTACGGGCTTGGCGGTTGGCCACTACCAACCATGGCGGACGGTGATGCGTTGCACATCACCCGAACCAAGGCGCCTTCTGCTGTCGGGGTTGTCAGAAGACACTCGAAAGCCCCATTGATAAGGGGACTTTCGGGTGCACTCTGAAAGCACCAAAGGCTGGAGGCCCTTTGAGGAACACTCCAGCCCTTGAGCAAGACCGAATTACTTGAGTTCGGCCTTGGCGCCGGCTTCCACCAGCTTCTTGACGGCTGCTTCGGCGTCAGCCTTCGACAGGCCTTCCTTGACAGCCTTGGGAGCGGCTTCCACCAGGTCCTTGGCTTCCTTGAGGCCCAGGCCGGTGATTTCGCGCACTGCCTTGATGACGGACACCTTGTTGGCGCCAGCCTCGAGCAGCACCACGTTGAACTCCGTCTTTTCTTCAGCAGCAGCTGCGGCACCGCCGCCAGCAGCAGCAGGAGCAGCCATAGCAGCAGCGCTCACGCCAAACTTCTCTTCAATGGCCTTCACCAGGTCATTGAGTTCCAGAACCGTCATGCTGTCCAGCGCGGTCAAAAATGCGTCTTTATCGAATGCCATTTTGATTTCCTAACAATTTTGTTGGTTATCTCGCAGGCAATTAAGCAGCTTGCGCTTCGGCCGGAGCCTCGGCCGGTGCTTCGCCTTGCTTCTCGGCCAGTGCGCCCAGCACAACGGCCGTACGCGACATGGGGGACATAAGCAAGCCACAAATCTGAGCCAACAGCACTTCCTTGGAAGGAATGTTGGCCAGTTGCTTAACGCCGTTGACATCCAGGGCTTTGCCACCGAAAGCGCCACCGCGAATCACCAACTTGTCGTTGGTTTTCGCGAAATCGGCCACCACCTTGGCGGCGGCCACAGCGTCTTCGGAGAAACCGTAGATCAGCGGACCGGTCATCTGGTCTGCCACCACGTCAAATGCGCTGCCAGCCACAGCACGGCGAGCCAGGGTGTTCTTCAGAACACTCAGGGTCACGCCCTTGCTGCGAGCATCAACACGCAGTTTGGTCATGTCGGCGACCGTGATGCCACGGTATTCCGCGATCACAAGCGTTTGAGCTTTAGCGGCGAGGCTGGTCACTTCACTGATGACCGCTTCTTTCTCACTGCGATTAAGACTCAAGGTCTACTCCTTAAAATGCGCACTCGGCAGGTGCCTTGCACGCGCTCTTGTTGCAGCGACCAACTGTTCAGGAAAATATTCCATCTGCAGCGGGATCGCCATCTGCGTTGGCCCCAAAGGGTTTAAGTGCGAACATCCTGCACACCAACGGTCTTGGATGGCCCGAAAACGCCAGAGCGCTTTCAGCCCACCACATCAAGCCTTTTGACGGGCCTGAAGATTTCTTGCAATTACGCTGCGATGGACTGTGTATCCACGCGGACACCCAGGCCCATCGTCGACGAAACAGCGACCTTGCGCAGGTACAAACCCTTGCTCGAGGCAGGCTTGGCCTTGTTCAGCGCATCGATCAATGCAGTCAGGTTGCCCTGCAGCTTGTCGTTGTCGAACGAACGGCGACCAATCGTGCCATGCACGATGCCGGCCTTGTCGACACGGAATTGCACCTGGCCCGCCTTGGCATTCTTGACTGCGGTTGCGACATCAGGCGTCACGGTACCCACCTTAGGGTTAGGCATCAGGCCACGCGGACCCAGAATCTGCCCCAGGGTACCGACCACGCGCATGGCGTCAGGAGCGGCGATCACCACATCGAAAGGCATGTCACCAGCCTTCACCATAGCGGCGAGGTCGTCCATGCCCACAATGTCAGCACCGGCAGCCTTGGCTTCTTCCGCTTTGGCACCCTGTGCAAACACCGCTACGCGGGTGGTCTTGCCGGTACCGTTGGGCAGCACCACGGCGCCGCGCACAACCTGGTCGGACTTCTTGGCATCGATGCCCAGCTGCACAGCCACGTCAATGGATTCGTCAAACTTGGCCGTTGCCGCATCCTTGACGATTGCAATGGCTTCAGCGAATGCGTACAGCTTGGTGCTGTCCACTTTGCCCTGCAGCGCCTTTTGTTTCTTTGTCAGCTTGGCCATTTACAACCCCTCCACCGTCACGCCCATGGAGCGCGCAGAGCCAGCCAGCGTGCGGACAGCAGCGTCCACATTGGCGGCATTCATGTCCTTGAACTTGGTCTTGGCGATTTCCTCGAGCTGAGCACGAGTAATCTTGCCAACCTTGGTGCTCAGGGCATTGGGCGAGCCTTTTTCCAGCTTGATCGCCTTCTTGATCAAAACCGTCGCAGGCGGCGTCTTGATGATGAAGGTAAAGCTCTTGTCTGCAAACGCCGTGATGACCACAGGCAGTGGCAGACCGGGCTCGACACCTTGGGTCTGCGCATTGAATGCCTTGCAGAACTCCATAATGTTAAGGCCACGCTGACCGAGCGCAGGGCCGATCGGTGGGGATGGGTTAGCCTTACCAGCTGGCACTTGCAGCTTGATAAAACCGACGATTTTTTTCGCCATGCTTTACTCCTTGCGGGTGATAACGCCAGACTTGCTGATGCAAGCAACGGCTCCCCGGGGTTAACGACTCACTCACTGCATTCGCACCGAGTCGAAAAGTGCGATGCCCAAAATTCTTCGGATCAGGCTTTTTATCGAAAGACTTAGGTCTTTTCGACTTGACCAAACTCCAGCTCCACCGGCGTGGAGCGACCAAAAATCATCACGGAAACACGCACGCGGCTCTTTTCGTAATTCACCTCTTCCACCGATCCATTGAAATCCGTGAAAGGGCCCTCCTTAACCCGCACCAACTCGCCCACCATGAATTCAACCTTGTGCCGGGGCTTGTCAGTGCCTTCCTGCATCTGACTGACGATCTTCTGCACTTCTTCTTCAGAAATGGGCGCCGGGCGGTTCTTCGCACCACCCACAAATCCCGTGACTTTGTTGGTGTGCTTGACCAGATGCCACGTATCGTCATCCATGACCATCTCGACGAACACGTAGCCAGGAAACAAACGGCGCTCCGTGGTTTTACGCTGGCCGTTCTTCATCTCGACCACTTCTTCGGTCGGCACCAGAATACGGCCGAATTTATCCTGCATGCCGGAGCGGGCAATGCGCTCAAGGATGTTGCGCTCTACCGCTTTTTCCATACCCGAATATGCATGGACGATATACCAGCGCAGATCAGGATTGGAAGATGCAGAGCCACCAGAGGCATCCACCCCAGTCAAATCCACAACGCTTGTCATGATTTTCTCCAACCCAGAATCAAGTCATACAAAACCCACTCAAGAGTCTTGTCGGTAAACCACAAAAACAACGCCATGATCACGACAAATGCAAACACATAGGCAGTCATCTGCAATGTTTCCTTGCGCGTAGGCCATACCACCTTTTTGACCTCACGCCAGGCATCATGCGCAAAGGCAACCAACTGACGTCCAGATTCGGAAACCAGAAAGACAGCCGCCGCAGCGACGAGACCCACCAGCAATGCCGCCCATTGAACAACGACCCCCTGCTTGCCCAGCAAATAAAAACCCGCAACAGAAGCTATCACCAATGCCACCGCTGCGGCGAGCTTGGCCTTGTCCGCCCCCGTATTGACGGTTTCAACTTGTGTAGTGGCCATGTCTAAATTTCCTACTTCAATTTCCGGCATCTCCCAAGACACCGAAGCCCGCCAATGCTTGGCGGGCTTGTTTGGACCACATTCAAGTGGCAGGGGCAGTAGGAATCGAACCTACAACCTTCGGTTTTGGAGACCGACGCTCTGCCAATTGAGCTATACCCCTATGAACACGCTTTAAGCAATGATCTTGGCCACGACGCCAGCGCCCACGGTACGGCCGCCTTCGCGGATAGCGAAGCGCAGACCTTCTTCCATGGCGATGGGGTTGATCAGCTTCACAGTGATCGACACGTTGTCGCCAGGCATGACCATTTCCTTGTCGGCTGGCAGCTCGATGGCGCCGGTCACGTCGGTCGTGCGGAAGTAGAACTGAGGGCGGTAGTTGTTGAAGAATGGCGTGTGACGGCCGCCTTCGTCCTTGCTCAGAACATACACTTCAGCGGTGAAGTGGGTGTGGGGCTTGATCGAGCCGGGCTTGCACAGCACTTGGCCGCGCTCCACGTCTTC
>LNAO01000104.1_pt1 | contig 11114 bp, 12 predicted proteins | sample 602571 | NCBI WGS metagenome assembly LNAO01 (sample SAMN02440304, study PRJNA202911) | soil metagenome | biome: Subtropical and temperate rainforests or woodlands; isolation source: soil samples (1 kg each in a 20% v/v slurry with milli Q water) were... ...
GCTGGTGATCGTCGCCGCGGAAATGCTGATTGGCGGTACCGGCATCGGCTACTTCGTGTGGAACGAGTGGAACAACCTCTCCCTGGGCAACGTGATCTTCGCCGTCCTGATGATCGGCGTGATCGGCATGCTCCTTGATCTCCTGTTCGCCAGCCTGCAAAAGAAGGTGACCTATGTCGAATGAAGCTCACAAGCACAGCGTCCCCTTCATCAAGGTCGAAGGGTTGACCAAGCGCTATCGCGACGACCTGCCGCCGGTGTTCGAGAACATCAACTTCAGCATCCAGCAGGGCGAGTTCATCTGCGTGATCGGCCACTCCGGCTGCGGCAAGAGCACCATCCTCAACGTCATTGCCGGCCTGGAAGAGGCCAGCAGCGGCGGGGTGGTGATGGCCGGCAAGGAAATCTCCGGCCCCAGCCTGGACCGTGGCGTGGTGTTCCAGAGCCACGCGCTGCTGCCCTGGCTGACCGTGGAGCAGAACATCGCCTTCGCCGTGCGCTCGCGCTACCCGGACTGGTCGCGCAAGCAGATCGCCGAGCATGGCGCCCGCTTCCTCGACATGGTCGGCCTCAAGGCCGCCGCGCAGAAGAAGCCCAGCGAACTCTCCGGTGGCATGAAGCAGCGCGTCGGTATCGCCCGCGCCTTCGCCGTGGAGCCGAAGATGCTGCTGATGGACGAGCCGTTCGGCGCGCTGGATGCGTTGACCCGCGGGGTGATTCAGGACGAGCTGCTGAAGATCTGCTCGGCCACCCGGCAGACGGTGTTCATGATCACCCACGACGTCGACGAGTCGATCCTGCTGGCCGACAAGATCATGCTGATGAGCAACGGCCCCCATGCGCGGGTGGCCGAGATCGTCATCAACACCCTGCCGCGTGATCGCAGCCGCGAAACCATGCACCACGACCCGCAGTTCTATCGCATCCGCAACCATCTGGTGGACTTCCTGGTGCGCCGCTCCAAGGTCATTCAGCAGAGCGGGGCCCCGGCGCAGGCCGGTGGCGAGCCGCTGATCGTGCGGCCGGGGCTGGAGGGTGACGAACCGCCGCCCGGCCCCGAGCAACCGCAGACCTCCAGGATGCGCGTCGTCGCCTGATTGACTTACCCTGTAACGCCCCTTCCCGATGCTCCACAAGCGGCCGCCAGAACGACGGTACTGGCGGCACGGGAAGGGTGCGCCCTGAAAAACTTGCCAGGAAAGCTCCCCATGCGTGCCAACCCTCTGCTGCTGTGCCCCCTGTTGCTGGCCTCGACTGCGCCAGCTGTGGCCCAGGCCGAAGAAGACCTTGCCAACCTGTTCACCCAGGGCAAGCCGATCCTCGATCTGCGTTATCGCTACGAGCACGTCGATCAGGACAACGCCCTCGACCATGCCAACGCACAGACCCTGCGCACCCGCGCCGGCTTCCAGAGCGGGAGCTGGTACGGCTTCTCCGGGTTGCTCGAGGCCGACAACGTCAGCCGCATCGGCGACGAGCGCTTCAACGATACCCGCAATGGTCGCGGCAATTACTCGGTGGTGGGCGACCCCGACGGTACGGAAATCAACCAGGCGCTGCTGCGCTACGACCATGCGCGGGGAAGCGCCGTGGCCGGCCGCCAGCGCATCGAGCTGGACAACCAGCGCTTCGTCGGCGGTGTCGCCTGGCGGCAGAACGAGCAGACCTACGACGGCTTCCTCGGCCAGCTCAAGCCGCTGGACAAGCTGACCCTGACTTACGCCTACCTCGACAACATCAACACCCCGTTCGGCCCCGACGGCCAGCACGGCTATCCGACCAACCCGGCGAACATCGAGGGGCACAGCCACCTGTTCAACGTCGCCTATGCCTGGCGCCCGGAGCTGAAGGTCACCGCCTACAGCTACCTGCTCGGCCTCGACAACCTGGCGGTGGCGCCAACCGCGGCGCCGGGCAGCCAGTCCAGCTGCACCAGCGGTATGCGTCTCGCCGGCGCGCGCGAGGGCTTCAGCTATGCCCTGGAATATGCCCGCCAGCGCGACTACGGCAACAATCCGCTGGACCTGAACGGCCACTACTTCCTCGGCGAGCTGGGCTACCAGCAGGGCGGCTACCTGGCCAAGGCCGGCTACGAGGTGCTCGGCGGGGAGGAGGGGCCCGGCAACCGCGCCTTCCAGACGCCGCTGGCGACCAAGCACCTGTTCCAGGGCTGGGCCGACCTGTTCCTCATCACCCCGGCGGATGGCATCCGCGACAGCTATGTCGGCGGCAGCGTGCCCCTGCTGGGCGGCAGCCTGCAGGCCTGGTACCACGACTTCCAGGCCGACCAGGGTGGCGACAGCTACGGCCAGGAGCTGGACGTGGCCTACAGCCGACCGATCCCCTATGTGAAGAACCTGGTGGCCATGGCCAAGTACGCCCGCTACGACGCCGACGAGTTCGCGGTGGATACCGACAAGTTCTGGGTGCAGATGCAGTACCGCTACTGATCGGCGACGGGCGCCGCTCAGGCGCAGGAGGACGCATGTTGCTGGAAAGCCTTTACGGCCTGGGTGTGGGCCTGGCGCTGGGCATGACCGGGGGAGGTGGGGTGCTGGCCGTGCCGGCGCTGGTGCTCGGCTTGGGCTACAGCCTGCCCGAAGCGGCGCCGGTGGCGCTGGTCGCGGTGGGCGCTTCGGCCTTCCTCGGCGGTCTTGATGGCCTCCGCCGCGGGTTGGTGCGCTACAAGGCAGCACTGCTGATGGCGCTCGGCGGCGCACTCTGCGCGCCGCTCGGGCTGCGGCTGGCAGCCGTCCTGCCAGTGGCGGCGCTGATGCTGCTGTTCTGCACCGTGCTGCTGCTGATCGCCGGGCGCATGGCGAGCCAGGCCCTGACCAGCCCTGCGCAGGGCGCGGTACCCGAGGCCTTGCGCAGAAACTGCATGCTCAACGCCGAGACCGGGCGCTTGCGCTGGAATTCGCGGTGCTTCTTCAGCTTGTCCGCCATCGGCGGCCTGTCGGGGTTGTTCAGCGGCCTGCTCGGCGTCGGCGGCGGCTTCCTGATCGTCCCCGGAGTGCGCCAGTTCAGCAACCTCGGCATGCACGGCATCGTCGCCACCTCGCTGATGGTGATCGCGCTGATCTCCGCCAGTACGGTTGCCGGCTTCCTCTGGTCCGGCGGCAGCCTGTCCGCCGCGGCCTGGATGTTCATCGCCGGGTCCGGCTGCGGGATGCTCGGCGGCCGCATGCTGGCCCCGCGGGTGCCGGCCCGCCACCTGCAACTGGGTTTCGCCCTGCTCGCCGGCCTGGCCGCGCTGATGCTGCTGGGCAAGACGCTCATGTCCCTTTTTCCGCTTCACTGAACCCCGGAGCCCGCCATGCAGCCGCATGTGGAAAGCTTTTTCGACGCGCAGACCTCGACCTTCAGCCACGTGGTGCACGCCGGGCCGGGCACGCCCTGCGCCATCATCGATTCGGTGCTCGGCTATGACCCGAAATCCGGGCGCACCGATACCCGGGCGGCCGATGGCATCCTCGCTTACGTCCAGCAGCAACGGCTCGCGGTGCACTGGCTGCTGGAAACCCATGCCCATGCCGATCACCTGTCCGCCGCCGCCTACCTGCGCCAGCGCCTGGGCGGCAGGATCGGCGCCAGCGAAGCAATCCGTAACGTGCAGAAGGTGTTCACGGGCATCTACAACCTGCCCGCCGACTACTGCGCGGAGCATGGCCAGTTCGATCACCTGTTCCAGGCCGACGAGGCCTTCGCCATCGGCGAACTGTGCGCCCGCGCCCTGCACGTGCCAGGGCATACGCCGGCGGATCTGGCGTTCCAGATCGAAGAACGGCTGGTATTTGTCGGCGACACCCTGTTCCCGCCGGATGTCGGCACCGCCCGCTGCGACTTCCCGGGAGGCTGCGCCGCCCAGCTGTATCGCTCGATCCGCCGCCTGCTCGCCCTGCCGGGAGAGACCCGCCTGTTCATGTGCCACGACTACCCGCCGACCGGGCGCGAGCCGATTGCCGAGTGCACGGTGGCCGAGCAGCGTGCGGCGAACATTCACATGCATGATGGCGTGGGCGAGGGGGACTTCGTTGCCATGCGTAGCCAGCGCGACGCGCAGCTTGAGATGCCCAACCTGCTGCTGCCCTCGATCCAGGTGAACATCCGGGCCGGCGTGCTGCCTGAGCCTGAGGGCAATGGGGTGCGTTATCTGAAGATGCCGCTTGATGTGCTCTGAGGAGCTGTTACAGGACGGGGCGTGAGGTAGATAGCCAGGGGCGGTTACCCGCCCTGGTCTATGAACGAAAGGAGAGAGAAGGGCAGGTGTCGACCCGAAGTGGCCAGTGGCGACAGGCAGAAATCGGCCAGAAGCTGCCTGCTGAGCTGACTGAGATATTCCCCAAGATCGATTGCGGTTTTGCTGGTATCTCCTTAGTAGGGAACGGCCAGCTAGTGGCCCGTCTGGTTAGTCCAATAACTCATTCCGGATTACAGCCAGCTTTGCTCGATGCACGGAGCTGATGATCGACTCAGCCGTTTTGTTCCAGCGGAATGGCTTGGCCGAGTGTTCGTTATGGGCCTCAATGAAGCGGCGGATAGCCGCTCTCAGGTCAGCCACGCTGCTGAAGGCATCACGATAGAGCGCCCGTCTTTCCAGCTGTGCAAACCAGCCCTCTACGGCGTTCAGCCATGAGGCACTGGTCGGCGTGAAATGCAGCTTGAAACGAGGATGCTTCTCCAGCCACTCCCTGACAGCTGCGGTCTTGTGAGTCGAGCTGTTGTCCAGAATTACATGCAGGTCCAGCTCGGCAGGGGTGCTGCGGTCGATCTGCCGAAGGAAATCCAGAAACTCCTTGGCCCTGTGCCGCTGGGTGATACGGCCGATGACTTTGCCGGTCAGGATGTCAAAGGCGGCATACAGGCTGGCCGTTCCGTGACGCTTGTAGTCGTGCGTACGCCGCTCAACCTGGCCGGGCTTGAGCGGCAGCATGGGCTGTGTGCGATCCAGTGCCTGTATCTGCGTTTTTTCATCGACAGACAGCACCAGGGCGTTGTCGGGTGGATTCAGGTACAGCCCGACGACATCGACCACTTTGTCTGCAAAATGCGGATCGTTGCTGATCTTGAAGGTTTTCAACCGGTGCGGCTTGAGGTCGGCAGCAGCCCACACCTGTGCGACCTGCCAGATGCTGACCCCGGCGTACTTGGCCATCAACCGCAGGCTCCAGTGGGTCGCCTCGCGTGGCACACGCTGGGTCGTCAGCGTCAGGATTTCCTTGATCTTCGCCTCGTTGAGCTTGCGCGGCGCTCCGCTGCGCGGCAGGTCACTTAACCCCTCAAGGCCGCTTTCTTGATAGCGCTTGCGCCATTTGAAGACCACTGGCGCAGAGACCTGCAACTGCTCGCTGATCTCCTTGGGCGTCAGGCCACTGGCAAGCATCAACAGAATTCGGGCCCGCTGGCCAATGCTCTGAGGCAACGATCCCCTGCGCAACCAGCTTTGAAGCACATCGGCATCGTTGGGGTTCAAGATAAAGGGGGCTGCTGGCCGGGCCATATATATGGGTACTCAATCCATGACGATAGAAAGCAGAGTATACTGGCCCAGCATTGAATTAACGAATTTTACAGACGGGCCACTAGCATGGGGCAGCCGGAAACCAAGGTAAGCGATCTTTGCGAAGAGCTTGGTATTACCCGGCAAACGCTCTACCGGCACGTGTCGCCCAAGGGCGAACTGCGGCCAGACGGTGTAAAGCTGCTATCCCGCGGTTCAACTTCATAAATAAAGAGGCGCCCTAGGGGGCAGTAGTTGGCCGGCAGCCATCCGTCGTTGCTTATGGATCCAACGCCCTCCCTGCTGTGGTGCAGTCGGGTTCTGATGTTCGGTGCAGCCGTCTTCTGAAAGTGACACGGATAGGGTCGATTTCGGTATTTTTGGACAGGTGTCCGGCCACGCTATAGGGTTCAAAGCTGCACATTTACCCTGGAGGCGGCATGCACGGACAGCGGATCGGCTACATCCGTGTCAGTACCCTCGACCAGAACCCGGATCGCCAGCTCGAGGGCGCCCAGGTGAGCAAGGTGTTCACCGACAAGGCCTCCGGCAAGGACACCCAGCGTCCCCAGCTCGACGCGCTGCTCGGCTACGTCCGCGAGGGCGACACCTTGGTGGTGCACAGCATGGACCGCCTCGCCCGCAACCTGGACGACCTGCGCCGCCTGGTGCAGCAGCTCACCGGGCGCGGCGTGCGGATCGAGTTCATCAAGGAAGGGCTGACCTTCACCGGCGAGGACTCGCCGATGGCCAACCTGTTGCTGTCGGTCATGGGGGCCTTCGCCGAGTTCGAGCGCGAGCTGATCCGCGAGCGGCAGCGTGAGGGGATTGCCCTGGCCAAGCAGCGCGGAGCCTACCGGGGCCGCAAGAGAGCCCTGAGCAGCGCCCAGGCCGCTGAGCTACGCCGTCGCGTGGAGGCTCGCGAATCGAAGGCTGCCCTGGCCCGCGAGTTCGGCATCAGCCGGGCCACCCTCTACGAATACCTGCGCGCCGGCGAGTAGCCGGCCGTTTCCGATTTGATTCCGTTACAAAACCAAAGGAGTGGACATGTCCAAACTTGCCGAATTTCGCCGCGCCGAGCGTGAACTGCAGGAACAACTAGCTCTGCTGGAGAAGCTCCAGGGCGACAGCAGCCTCAAGCGCGAAATGGAGTTCGAAGACAAGCTGAAGGCGCTGATGGTGAGCTACGGCATGGATCTGGCGAAGGTTGTCGCCATCCTCAATCCGCAGCCGGTCGAGCTTGAGCCGGTCGCGCCGGCTGCCGTGAAGCAGCGCCGCCCCCGCCAGGTGAAGGTCTACGTGCAGCCGGTCACTGGCAAGCGCATCGAAACCAAGAGCGGGAACCATGCCCTGCTCAAGGCCTGGAGGGCGGAGTTCGGGGTTGAGGTAGTGGAGAGGTGGCGTCAGCCCTGATGGTGGGGCTTGGTGGGGCAAAAGGATGAGTTTGCCCCGCCAAGGCATCTTGCTGAGTATCCGACTGCTCACCTAGGCTGAGCTCTGTGCAGCTGACTTGGGGGGAGCCTCCCTCTGGCTGAGTTCTGTGCGGATACGGGAGAAAAGCTCATCCAGCGTGAGGCTCTCATCCGAGAGTAGGTAGCAGTCAGCTAGGATCGTCAAGGGATGCACGCCCATTGCTGAGGCTATAGCGTCGAGTTTTTCAAGTGTTGGCCATTTGGCGCCGCCCTCCAACATGCTCAGGTAGGTCTGGCTGCTGACCCCTGTTAAGTCCTCCTGGCTAAGCTGTTTAGATTTCCTTGCCCGCCGCAGGGCCATGCCGAGTGCCTTCTTCAGCTCCATCTCTTTCATCATCCCCGGAAAAGAGATGATGAAGCCGTCTTGAACGTCGGATCACCATTAACTATAGTTAATATTTTTGCAGGAAAAGCCATGTTCATGACATACCGACATGCGGAGCTGCCGCTGGGCAAGCTTTTCGGCGACACCCGCGTGCAGCACTGGCAGTTCGTCGAGCAAGACGTCCACTGGCCGTGGTTTTACATAGAGTTCATCCGGGAAGAGGGTGACGACAGGATGAGCAGCATGCTGATGATTCCGTCGGTGCCGGCGCTTCAGCGCTTGCTCGACGAGCAAGACGATTGCTCTTGGTTGGCACAGGCATTGCTGGTCACGCCTGCTCATTTGAATGGCAGTCAGCGCTGGATGATGGAGCCGGTGGAAGAGGTGAATGTGGCTTTGGATGAGGACAGCCAGCTGGGGTATGTTTTTAAGGTTGAGGGTGGGCACTGCTACAGTACCCACCCTAGCGCGCAAAGAAACATTTTGCGGACCTCTCATACTATTTTCTCAGCGGACAAGCACCTGCGCAGATAATTGTGGGATCACGGGGTTGTCATGGAAGAGTTCCGTCATCAGGTCGAGAAGATTGATCGCTCGGCAGCCGAGCAGAGCAGATTTCTTGATCATTGCATCGCGCACGGTCGAGAGCTGACCATTTTTCTTGAGTCAGGTGTGCAGTTCATCGGTGTGGTGCGATCCCATGATCGGAAGTCTCTCTTGCTTGGCGGTCGCAGTCGGAACAAGGAGCCTCGGATGATCTTGAAAAGCAGCATCGCATACATCCGAGCTGCCGAGGATCTCGATCTTTTTCTGCGCTACAGGGGGATGGGAACCGCTCTGCAGAGAAGGCGGAAGCGTCGTATTGCAATCGTCAAGCCATCTAGGTCAGTGGGTTAAGTTTTTTCTCAGTCACAGCCTGAGGAAATCCGGTATTGATCTGGTGAGGGCGGTGCTAGGTGTGTCGATGGATCAGGTAATGGTTGATATCCTGCTGCGGAGCTTTGATGGTCATGTAACCTGTCGGCGATATCTATTCTGTCTTCAGGCTGCGAAATAATAGATCCAACAGGGTGCTGTCCCAGCAGTTTTTGTGCTGATTCATGCTCTGCTCCATCCGCTAGCGGCACGGCTGCTGCCAGCTCAGGTGGCTGCAATATTGGCTGCCTATCTGAGAGGAGCATCACCTGTTACGGCGCGTAGAGCGCATTGATCGCCAGCTCCGTATCAGGCTTGGCGGAGAGCGCCCAGTCGACAGCTCGGCGAGCGTTTAAACCCCAAAGTACCGCCAGCTAATGCCACCGGGCTTGCGTCTATACTTTGGTGGAGTCGCTACATTACGCCTGATTTGGTAGCGCGACATCAGGCTAGAATTCAGCAGGTTCGAAATATAGAGGCGCGCGACTGTGGTCTGCTTGTTATCGTAGGCCCTGTTGCTTTTTGATGAGGAACGCCTCAAGCATCATGCCCATGATGCTGCAGCTGCCAGAAGCAGCACGGTTTTCACTGAAAAGTTGGTTGATTTGGCTTCACCCACTTTCAGGGAAACCCAGTTAACCCTGCATGGCGCTTTTCAAACTCTACCGGGCTAGTTCTATTCAGGGGCGAATGCCGTCGTCGAGCATTGTAGAAACGTTCGATGTAGTCGAAAACATTGGCTCGCACCTCGTCCCGTGTCGCCTGCTGGCGGTGATGCCCCGCTCGATATTCAGCATCGAGAGAAGGTTCTACATGGCTGCATTGACCCAACAATCCTCCTTGCGGCTCATGCTGCATTTGATGCCCTGATCGGCCAGTAACCGCAGGAGGTTCTAGCTGACGTACTGATTGCCCTGGATCGGATTGATGGAGAAGCGGCAGTGGCACCGACTTGCCTCTTCGCCAATGGTCGTCATCAGAGCGTCGCTGACCAGTTGCGCCGTCATGCTGCCACTCATCGAGCAGCTCGCCACCCAGCGTTGATTCGGCGCCGGTCACTGCGAGCAGGTCGATGCCCTGGCATGGATGGAATTTGCACCCCACTTCAGATGAGTGCTCGTTTGAGGCGTGCTAGGATCCTTTGGCTTTTAGGATTTTATGAGGATTTTATGAGGATTTTGCATGATTTGTTATTCGGTGGGTGTTTCGGATATTGAGGTTTCAGTTATTAATGATTATTGGCGTGGTCATTTTGGTACTAGGGCTGAGTTTCATTTTAGGGTTGGGGATATAAGTCATGCCTACCGGCTTGGTGGGGATCGGAGTGTAGCTAAGATTGTTAGTAAGTCTTGCTTTGCGCAAAATTCAAATAAATTTGTGTGTGCTTGTTGTGGGATTGTTGAGCCCGTTTCAAGCAGGTCGCAGCTTATTGAAAGGGTGAGGCTTCTTGAGTTTCGGTGCTCAGAGTGTCAGCGAGTGGCGCGAGAAGAATTGCTTGATCGGAGTGCTAAGGTTATTGGGGAGTTCAAGAGGAGCAATCTTTTTCCTTTCGACTATGTTGATAAACTTGATGTTGTTGAGTCTGTCTTTCTTTTTTCCGTTGTTGCTGGTGGGGTGGACTTGCGTTTGCCGATAGCTCAGGGCGCTAATGAGATTTGTGTGACTGGAGTTCCGGCTATTGATTATAGTATCTTCAGTTCTTTGCTTGAAAAAAGGGTTTTTGCATTCATAGAATCACTTCCGCCAGAGGTGGAGTCTGCAAGCAAGTCAATGTGTGTGGCGGATAATACATCAAGGAGTCGGACGAGAAATTTTAGTGAAGTCTGTGTCTCGCCGGATGGTGTATACCGAGGTGTGTATATCTTGTGTCCGGCTGAGGGTTGTGATGCGGGGGGGCTTTTGAAGGTGCTGCATGCAAGAATTGCTCGGGATAGGCTATCTATCGAGGAGGTCACTCGCATGCGCCAAATAGTCACAGAGATAAAGCAGGTGGGTCTTTACGGATTGATTGGGGAGGTGGCAAGGGAGCTCAAATTGCAAATTGAAAATTCCTCTGCACTTCAGGCGCTACTTTTGCATCTGGCTGAAAGATATAGCCCGACAAAATTATTTTATACCTTTCATGCGCAGGCGGACAGGGTTATTGTTTATCAGCATAAGAAAGGGATTTATTCGTTTGCTCAAAGGCACCTTTTCGCAAAGTTTCTCGGTAATTACATTGGCTATATCGAGGAACATGGGTTGGAGTTAAAAAAGTCAAAATCGTTTCCTCCAAACGTAGGAGGGGCACCATTCGAGACATTTTTCTGTAATTTTTTTCTCGATGACCATTTTGATTGGAGCAGGCTCTCTGCGCGAGAGGTCGTCTCGAGGTGGTTAGAGAGGGTTCAAATTGGGGAGGAGATGCCGGCATTGCATAGTCAGAAGGGTGGCGGCAGATAGTATGTGCCAATAGTATGTGTACTATTGTCTGATAGCCTAGCTATGTAGGCCTGGTTGATTTTAGTATGTGCTCCGGGGTTCTTAAAGAAATTCGGCGTTCTCCGAACGATCGCCCTGGGCGGCGGCCTCGCTGACCGCCTGGGTGACCTGCGGCCGGCGCACGTTCCACAGCTCGTGCAGTTCGGCGCGCATGCGCGCCTCGCCCTCGGGGGTGATCAGCGGGGTGCCGGCGGTGCGTGGCGGGCGGTAACGGCTCATCGGTCATTCATCCAGCAGAAGAAGGGCAAGGGGGCTCAGCCTTCGCGCAGCACGGCGAGCGGGCTGGCGGTCAACGCCCGGCGGGTGCCGAGCAGGCCGGCCGTGCCGACCAGCAGGGCACCGATTGGCGGCAGCAGGAGCAGCGACGTGTGCGGCTGCCAGGGCAGGTCGAACACCAGGCGATAGAGCAGGGCGCTGACCA
>LNAO01000106.1_pt1 | contig 11023 bp, 9 predicted proteins | sample 602571 | NCBI WGS metagenome assembly LNAO01 (sample SAMN02440304, study PRJNA202911) | soil metagenome | biome: Subtropical and temperate rainforests or woodlands; isolation source: soil samples (1 kg each in a 20% v/v slurry with milli Q water) were... ...
CCCAGTACGCCGATTGCCCTGGGCGAACGGCTGTTCTCGCGCTGGGATTTCAAGCGCGTGCTCAGCGAAGGTTATGTCGACATCATCCAGCCGGATGCCTCCCATGCGGGCTTAGAGTTTCGGAGAAAGTCGCCAAGGACCGCAGGCTTAAGGCTTGGGTTACATGACCGCTAACCAGTGTCACCAGCAATTGCCAGGACGTGCAGCGTTTGACGTAGCGATCAGCCTGGTGCCTTTCGGTGGATTGCCGAAAGAACTGGCGCGGGATCGCACTGAGCAGGTGGGCTAAACGGGTGCTGGTAAACATGAGCCAAAATCGAGTCTGAAAAATCCGATTATGACTGACGGCCGCCAACAGCAAGGGGGAGCAAGCTCCCCCTTCGGTTTTTACCGGACACTAGTGACGCAGAGCGTGGGAACGACCAAAGCGCACAAACAAAAACGGCCTCCTGCTCTTTATATAAAAAGCAGAGGCCGCTCCCGGTACAACTCAACACGCTAAAGCAAGGTCAGATGCTTACTTGCGATCTTCCAACTTGGTAATGTCACGCGACTCGTAGCCGGTGTACAGCTGGCGCGGGCGGCCAATCTTGTACGGGCTGGAGAGCATTTCTTTCCAGTGGGAGATCCAGCCCACGGTCCGCGCCAGGGCGAAGATCACGGTGAACATGCTGGTTGGAATGCCGATCGCCTTGAGGATGATCCCCGAGTAGAAGTCGACGTTCGGGTACAGCGAGCGTTCGATGAAGTACGGGTCGGTCAGAGCGATCTCTTCCAGGCGCATGGCCAGTTCGAGTTGCGGATCGTTCTTGATGCCCAGTTCCCTCAACACTTCGTCGCAGGTCTTCTTCATGACGGTGGCGCGCGGGTCGCGGTTCTTGTAGACCCGGTGACCGAAGCCCATCAACTTGAACGGATCGTTCTTGTCCTTGGCCTTGGCGATGAACTTGTCGATGTTATCGACGCTGCCAATCTCGTCCAGCATGGTCAGCACGGCTTCGTTGGCGCCGCCGTGGGCAGGGCCCCACAGCGCAGCGATACCGGCGGCGATACAGGCGAACGGGTTGGCACCCGAAGAGCCGGCCAGGCGTACGGTGGAAGTCGATGCGTTCTGCTCGTGGTCGGCATGGAGGATGAAGATCCGGTCCATGGCCTTGGCGAGTACCGGGCTGATCGGTTTGATCTCGCACGGGGTGTTGAACATCATGTGCAGGAAGTTTTCCGCGTAGGTCAGGTCGTTGCGCGGATACATCATCGGCTGACCCATGGAGTACTTGTAAACCATGGCGGCCAGGGTCGGCATTTTCGCGACTAGGCGAATCGCCGAAATCTCGCGGTGCTGCGGGTTATTGATGTCCAGCGAGTCGTGGTAGAAAGCCGAGAGGGCGCCGACTACGCCGCACATGACGGCCATCGGGTGGGCGTCGCGACGGAAGCCGTTGAAGAAGGTCTTCAGCTGCTCGTGAACCATGGTGTGGTTCTTCACGGTGCTGACGAACTGGGCCTTCTGTTCTGCGGTTGGCAACTCGCCATTTAGTAGCAGATAGCAGGTTTCCAGGTAGTCCGATTTCTCAGCCAGTTGCTCGATCGGGTAGCCGCGATGCAGCAGAATGCCGTTGTCGCCGTCGATATAGGTGATCTTCGACTCGCAGGAAGCGGTCGACATGAAACCAGGGTCAAAGGTGAAACGGCCCGTGGCCGTCAGGCCCCGAACATCGATAACATCGGGACCAACGGTGCCGGTTAAAATGGGCAGCTCGACGGGGGCTGCGCCCTCGATGATCAACTGCGCTTTTTTGTCAGCCATGTGGCCTCCTATTTATGCTTGAAATCATCAGACAGACCCCCCACGCAGGGCCCGCACCACTATAGTGAGATAAATTCGAATGTCAATTTGCCTAAAGTCTTGCTCCAGAAGGCTTTAACCGGACTTTTTCCTCGAAATTGGCTGCCATTTACGCCTTTTATCCCACTTGTGCAATGCGCTATTAGGGGAAGGTGAACGCGTTGTCATTAGTAGCCTAACTGTCTATACTCGGCCACCGACCGCCAGGGGCTTTTGGGCCTGCTTTATTGGGGGTCGCATCCCTGGGTGGTGGTTACCTGACCAGTGCACTCCCCAACAACTTTGCCCTGATTGTTAGGGGCTCTTCAGTGTGAAAAAAAAGCCGTGAAAAGCCAACGACCTGTAAACCTAGACCTAAGGACCATCAAACTCCCCATCACCGGCGTTACGTCGTTTCTTCACCGTGTTTCCGGCATCATTCTCTTTCTGGGCCTTGGCTTCATGCTTTATGCATTGGGCAAGTCTCTGGATTCCGAGGAAGGTTTTGCCGAGGTGAAGGCATGCTTGACCAGCCCGCTGGCCAAGTTCGTAGCATGGGGCCTCCTGTCCGCTCTGCTGTATCACCTGGTAGCCGGTGTGCGCCACTTGATCATGGACATGGGCATCGGTGAGACGCTGGAAGGCGGCAGCCTGGGCTCGAAAATCGTTATCGCCGTTTCCGTGGTGGTAATCGTTCTGGCAGGAGTTTGGATATGGTAACCAGCGTCACGAACCTGTCGCGTTCGGGCCTCTATGACTGGATGGCGCAACGTGTGTCTGCGGTCGTTCTCGCGGCTTATTTCATCTTCCTGATCGGATACCTCGTAGCGAATCCGGGCATTGGCTATGACCAATGGCATGGCCTGTTCGCCCACAACGGGATGCGTATCTTCAGTCTGCTGGCCCTTGTGGCCCTGGGCGCTCACGCCTGGGTCGGCATGTGGACCATCGCGACCGACTACCTGACGCCGATGGCGCTGGGCAAGTCCGCGACTGCAGTACGTTTCCTTTTCCAGGCAGTATGCGGCGTTGCGATGTTCGCTTACTTCGTCTGGGGTGTGCAGATTCTTTGGGGTATCTGATTCATGGCTAACATTAATACGCTTTCGTTCGACGCCATCATTATTGGTGGTGGCGGTGCCGGCATGCGCGCCGCGCTGCAGCTGGCCCAAGGCGGTCACAAGACTGCCGTAATCACCAAGGTTTTCCCGACTCGTTCGCACACTGTATCGGCACAGGGTGGCATCACCTGCGCTATCGCTTCGGCCGACCCGAACGATGACTGGCGCTGGCACATGTACGATACCGTCAAGGGTTCCGACTATATCGGTGACCAGGACGCTATCGAATACATGTGTTCCGTAGGCCCGGAAGCCGTGTTCGAGCTGGACCACATGGGCTTGCCGTTCTCGCGTACCGAACAAGGTCGTATCTACCAGCGTCCGTTCGGCGGTCAGTCGAAGGACTACGGTAAAGGCGGCCAGGCTGCCCGTACCTGCGCTGCTTCCGACCGTACCGGTCACGCGCTGCTGCACACCCTTTATCAGGGCAACCTGAAAGCCGGCACCGTGTTCCTGAACGAGTACTACGCTGTTGATCTGGTGAAGAACCAGGACGGCGCCTTCGTCGGCGTGATCGCCATCTGCATCGAAACCGGCGAAACCGCCTACATCCGCGCCAAGGCCACCGTACTGGCGACTGGCGGTGCAGGCCGTATCTACTCGTCCACCACCAACGCCCTGATCAACACCGGTGACGGCGTCGGCATGGCGCTGCGTGCTGGCGTGCCGGTTCAAGACATCGAAATGTGGCAGTTCCACCCGACCGGCATCGCCGGCGCCGGTGTACTGGTTACCGAAGGTTGCCGTGGTGAAGGTGGTTACCTGATCAACAAGCACGGCGAGCGTTTCATGGAGCGTTATGCTCCGAACGCCAAAGACCTTGCCGGTCGTGACGTTGTTGCCCGTTCGATGGTTAAGGAAATCATCGCCGGCAACGGTTGCGGTCCGGATGGCGACCACGTAATGCTCAAGCTCGATCACCTCGGTGAAGAAGTTCTGCACAGCCGTCTGCCAGGCATCATGGAACTGTCGAAGACCTTCGCCCACGTTGACCCAGCTGTTGCGCCGGTTCCGGTTGTTCCGACCTGCCACTATATGATGGGCGGCGTTGCCACCAACATTCATGGCCAGGCGATCACCCAGGACGCCGAAGGCGTCGACAAGATCATTCCTGGTCTGTTCGCGGTAGGTGAAGTGGCTTGCGTATCGGTTCACGGTGCCAACCGTCTGGGCGGCAACTCGCTGCTCGACCTGGTGGTATTCGGCCGTGCTGCCGGCCTGCACCTGGAAAAGGCGCTGACCGACGGTATCGAATACGATGACGCCACCGACGCCGACATCGAGGCTGCCCTGGCGCGTCTGGCCGCCCTGAACTCGCGTACCGAAGGCGAAGACGTCGCCACCCTGCGTAAAGAGCTGCAAAGCTGCATGCAGAACTACTTCGGTGTATTCCGTACCGGCGAATACATGCAGAAGGGTATTGCTCAGCTGGCTGATCTGCGCAAGCGCATCGCCAACGTCAAGATCAACGACAAGAGCCAGGCGTTCAACACTGCACGTATCGAAGCGCTGGAACTGCAGAACCTGCTGGAAGTGGCCGAAGCCACCGCCATCGCTGCAGAGATCCGCAAAGAGTCCCGCGGTGCTCACGCCCGTGAAGACTACGAAGATCGTGACGACGAAAACTGGCTGTGCCACACCCTGTACTTCCCGGGTGACAAGCGCGTCACCAAGCGTGCGGTGAACTTCTCGCCGAAGACTGTTCCGACTTTTGAACCTAAGATTCGGACTTATTAAGGGTGGCCGCCATGTTGCAAGTCAGTGTTTATCGCTACAACCCTGATCAGGACGCTGCGCCGTTCATGCAGGAATTCCAGGTCGATACCGGTGGTAAAGACCTGATGGTGCTGGACGTGCTGGCCCTGATCAAAGAGCAGGACGAAGGTTTCTCCTATCGTCGCTCTTGCCGTGAAGGTGTTTGCGGTTCCGACGGCATGAACATCAACGGCAAAAACGGCCTGGCGTGCATCACGCCGCTGTCTGCCGTGGTAAAGGGTAACAAGCTGATCGTTCGTCCGCTGCCAGGTTTGCCGGTTATCCGTGACCTGGTCGTCGATATGAGCATCTTCTACAAGCAATACGAGAAGGTTAAGCCATACCTGCAGAACGACACGCCGGCTCCGGCCATCGAGCGTCTGCAGTCCCCTGAAGAGCGTGAAAAGCTCGACGGTCTGTACGAGTGCATCCTGTGCGCTTGCTGCTCGACCTCTTGCCCGTCCTTCTGGTGGAACCCGGACAAGTTCCTGGGTCCAGCTGCTCTGCTGCAAGCGTATCGCTTCCTGGCAGACAGCCGCGACACCCAGACCTCCGAGCGTCTGGCTTCACTGGATGACCCGTTCAGCGTATTCCGCTGCCGCGGGATCATGAACTGCGTCAACGTATGTCCGAAAGGCCTGAACCCGACTAAGGCCATCGGTCACATCCGTAACATGCTGCTGCAAAGCGGCGTGTGATTCAGCTGCTGTAACCGCTGTACCCGTAGATGCTACGGCGCAGGCTTCAACCGGCGCCGTAGTTTTAACCTGGGCAGCAGCTTAAAAGGCTGCGGCTCTTATTTTGAAGAAATGAGACAAGCAGGGGCATCCGGGCTGGTACCCGGACTATCAGTGTGATCCTAGTGGCTTGTTTTGGTCGCTGCATTCGGACTTCTGCAAGTTTGCTCGGTGTCGACGCCGGTGGTGTTCCCCTAACCGAGGGTGACCAAGCATGCAAGAAAGCGTGATGCAGCGCATGTGGAACAGCGCCTACCTATCCGGTAGTAACGCTGCCTATGTGGAAGAGCTCTACGAGCTCTACCTGCACGACCCTAACGCTGTGCCAGAAGAGTGGCGCACCTACTTCCAGAAGTTGCCTGCTGACGGCAACCCTGCCACCGATGTTTCGCACTCCACAATTCGCGATCATTTCGTCTTGCTGGCAAAGAACCAGCGCCGCGCCCAACCGGTTTCCGCCGGCAGCGTGAGCAGTGAGCACGAGAAGAAGCAAGTTGAAGTGCTGCGATTGATCCAGGCCTACCGTATGCGTGGCCACCAGGCAGCCCAGCTTGACCCGCTGGGGCTGTGGCAGCGTCCTGCACCTGCAGACCTGTCGATCAATCATTACGGCTTGACCAATGCCGATCTTGATACGACCTTCCGTGCCGGCGACCTGTTCATCGGCAAAGAGGAAGCGAGCCTACGCGAAATTCACGAAGCGTTGCAGCAGACATATTGCCGCACCATCGGCGCTGAATTCACGCACATCACCGATTCCGAGCAGCGCCAGTGGTTCCAGCAGCGTCTGGAAAGCGTGCGTGGCCGTCCGACGTACTCCGCCGACATCAAGAGCCACCTGCTCGAGCGCGTGACCGCCGGCGAAGGCCTGGAAAAATACCTGGGCACCAAATACCCGGGCACCAAGCGTTTCGGTCTGGAAGGCGGCGAGAGCCTGATTCCGATGCTCGACGAGCTGATCCAGCGTTCCGGTTCCTACGGCACCAAGGAAATCGTCATCGGCATGGCCCACCGTGGCCGTCTGAACGTGCTGGTCAACACCTTCGGCAAGAACCCGCGCGAGCTGTTCGACGAGTTCGAAGGCAAGAAGAAGGTCGAGCTGGGTTCCGGTGACGTTAAGTACCACCAGGGCTTCTCGTCCAACGTGATGACCACCGGCGGTGAAGTTCACCTGGCCATGGCGTTCAACCCGTCCCACCTGGAAATCGTTTCCCCAGTGGTCGAGGGTTCGGTACGCGCCCGTCAGGATCGTCGCAACGACCCCACCGGTGAGAAGGTTCTGCCGATTTCCATCCACGGTGACGCGGCATTCGCCGGTCAAGGCGTGGTCATGGAAACCTTCCAGATGTCGCAGACCCGCGGTTTCAAGACCGGCGGTACCGTGCACATCGTGATCAACAACCAGGTCGGTTTCACCATCAGCAACCCGCTGGACTCGCGTTCCACCGAGTACTGCACCGACGTTGCCAAGATGATCCAGGCGCCGATCCTCCATGTGAACGGCGATGACCCGGAAGCCGTGTTGTTCGTGACCCAGCTGGCCATCGACTACCGCATGCAGTTCAAGCGTGACGTGGTGATCGACCTGGTCTGCTACCGTCGTCGCGGCCACAACGAGGCCGACGAGCCAAGCGGCACCCAGCCTTTGATGTACCAGCAGATCACCAAGCAGCGCACCACCCGTGAGCTGTACGCCGATCGGCTGACTCAGTCCGGTGTCCTTGACGCTGAGCGTGTTCAGGCGAAAGTCGACGAATACCGCAACGCGCTGGACAACGGTCTGCACGTTGTAAAAAGCCTGGTCAAAGAGCCGAACAAAGAGTTGTTCGTGGACTGGCGTCCGTATCTGGGCCACGCCTGGACAGCGCGTCACGACACCCGCTTCGATCTGAAAACCTTGCAGGAACTGTCCGCCAAGCTGCTGGAAATTCCGGAAGGCTTCGTGGTTCAGCGCCAGGTCGCGAAGATCTACGAAGACCGTCAGAAGATGCAAGCCGGCGGCCTGCCGATCAACTGGGGTTACGCCGAAACCATGGCGTACGCGACCCTGGCGTTCGAAGGTCACCCGATTCGCATGACGGGCCAGGACATCGGCCGCGGTACGTTCTCGCACCGTCACGCTGTCTTGCACAACCAGAAAGACGCGGGCACCTACATCCCGCTGCAAAACCTGTACAACGGCCAGCCACGTTTCGACCTGTACGATTCGTTCCTGTCCGAAGAAGCCGTGCTGGCGTTCGAATACGGTTACTCGACCACCACGCCTGAGGCGCTGGTGATCTGGGAAGCCCAGTTCGGCGACTTCGCCAACGGTGCCCAGGTGGTTATCGACCAGTTCATCACCAGTGGCGAGCACAAGTGGGGCCGTCTGTGCGGTCTGACCATGCTGCTGCCGCACGGTTATGAAGGTCAGGGCCCGGAGCACTCCTCGGCGCGTCTGGAGCGTTACCTGCAGCTGTGCGCCGAGCACAACATTCAGGTGTGCGTGCCGACCACCCCGGCTCAGATCTACCACTTGCTGCGTCGTCAGGTGATTCGCCCGCTGCGCAAGCCGCTGGTCGTCCTGACGCCGAAGTCGCTGCTGCGTCACAAACTGGCCATCTCGACCCTGGAAGATCTGGCCGAAGGTTCGTTCCAGACCGTTATCCCGGAAATCGATACCCTGGACCCGAAAAAGGTCGAGCGCGTTGTTCTGTGTAGCGGCAAGGTCTACTACGACCTGCTGGAAAAACGCCGTGCCGAAGGTCGTGATGACATCGCCATCGTGCGTATCGAGCAGCTGTACCCATTCCCTGAGGACGACTTGAAAGAAGTCCTGGCTCCTTACACCAACGTCAAACATGCCGTTTGGTGTCAGGAAGAGCCGATGAACCAGGGTGCCTGGTACTGCAGCCAACACCACATGCGTCGCATCGTCAGCAATCTCAACAAGTCTCTCGTACTCGAGTACGCGGGCCGTGAGGCTTCTGCTGCACCTGCATGCGGTTACGCATCGATGCACGCTGAGCAGCAGGAACAACTGCTGCAAGACGCCTTTACTGTTTAACGCCTTCGCGCACCTGAAACCGAATTTAAGGAACCACAGATAATGGCTATCGAAATCAAAGCCCCCACTTTCCCGGAATCGGTTGCCGATGGCACCGTTGCCACCTGGCACAAACAACCGGGCGACGCGGTGAAGCGCGACGAGCTGATCGTCGACATCGAAACCGACAAAGTGGTGCTGGAAGTGTTGGCGACCGCTGAGGGCGTGCTGGGCGCAATCGTCAAGAACGAAGGCGACACCGTTCTGTCCGACGAAGTTCTGGGCTCCATCGAAGCGGGCGGCGCTGCTGCCGCTGCTCCGGCTGCCGCTGCTGCTCCGGCCGCTGCACACGCTGCTGCTCCTGCCGCCGAAGGCGAAGACGATCCTGTTGCTGCACCGGCTGCTCGCAAGCTGGCTGAAGAAAACGGCATCAACATCGCTTCCGTTGCCGGCACCGGCAAAGGCGGTCGTGTGACCAAGGAAGACGTGGTTGCCGCTGTTGCTGCCAAGAAAGCCGCTCCGGCTGCCGCGCCTGCCAAGGCTGCTGCTCCTGCCGCTGCTGCTCCTGTGTTCGCTGCCGGCGATCGCATCGAGAAGCGCGTACCGATGACCCGCGTACGTGCCACCGTGGCCAAGCGTCTGGTTGAAGCTCAGTCGAACATGGCGATGCTGACCACTTTCAACGAAGTCGACATGACCGAAGTCATGGCCCTGCGTTCGAAGTACAAGGACCTGTTCGAGAAGTCCCACAACGGCGTGCGCCTGGGCTTCATGTCGTTCTTCGTGAAAGCGGCCACCGAAGCGCTGAAACGCTTCCCGGCTGTCAACGCGTCGATCGACGGCGACGACATCGTTTACCACGGCTAGGCTGTCGGCGTGGCCGTTTCCTCCAGCGATCGCGGCCTGGTGGTGCCGGTTCTGCGTAACGCCGAACTGATGAGCCTGGCTGAAATCGAAGGCGGCATCGCCACCTTCGGCAAGAACAAAGACGGCAAGCTGTCGATGGACGAGATGACCGGCGGTACGTTCACCATCACCAACGGTGGTACCTTCGGTTCGATGATGTCGACCCCGATCGTCAACCCGCCGCAAGCGGCCATCCTGGGCATGCACAACATTCTGCAGCGTCCTATGGCGATCAACGGTCAGGTCGTTATCCGTCCGATGATGTACCTGGCTCTGTCCTACGATCACCGTCTGATCGATGGCAAAGAAGCTGTGACCTTCCTGGTCACCATCAAGAACCTGCTGGAAGACCCGGCTCGTTTGCTGCTGGATATCTGATTTCGTTGCATGGGGCCGCTGCAGGATGGCGGCCCTCCTGTAATGACCAGCTTCGTCCCACGACGGTCCCCAAAAGGGGCCGTCCGGTTTGATTCGAGAAGGAATGACACATGACTCAGAAATTCGACGTGGTAGTGATTGGCGCGGGCCCTGGCGGCTACGTAGCTGCCATTAAAGCAGCGCAACTGGGCCTCACCACTGCCTGCATCGAGAAATACACCGACAAGGAAGGCAAACTGGCCCTGGGCGGTACTTGCCTGAACGTCGGTTGCATTCCATCCAAGGCGCTGCTGGACAGCTCCTGGAAGTTCCACGAAGCCCAGGACGGCTTCGCGATCCACGGTATCAACCACGCTGGCGTGACCATGGACGTGCCAGCAATGGTCGGCCGTAAAGCCAACATCGTCAAAGGCCTGACCTCTGGCGTTGCCACCCTGTTCAAAGCCAACGGCGTGACCTCGATCCAGGGCCACGGCAAACTGCTGGCCGGCAAGAAAGTCGAAGTCACCAAGCCTGACGGTTCGGTAGAAATCATCGAAGCCGAGAACGTGATCCTGGCTCCAGGTTCGCGTCCGATCGACATTCCGCCGGCTCCGGTCGACCAGAATGTGATCGTCGATTCGACTGGCGCCCTGGAATTCCAATCCGTACCAAAACGTCTGGGCGTGATCGGCGCTGGCGTGATCGGTCTGGAACTGGGTTCGGTCTGGTCCCGTCTGGGTGCAGAAGTGACTGTTCTTGAAGCGCTGGACACCTTCCTGATGGCCGCTGACGCTGCTGTTTCCAAGGAAGCGCTGAAAACCCTGACCAAACAGGGTCTGGACATCAAGCTGGGCGCTCGCGTCACCGGTTCCAAAGTGAACGGCGACGAAGTCGTCGTGAACTACACCGATGCCAACGGCGAACAGAACATCACTTTCGACAAGCTGATCGTAGCCGTTGGTCGCCGTCCGGTGACCACTGATCTGCTGGCCGCCGATTGCGGCGTGACCCTGGACGAGCGCGGTTTCGTGCACGTTGACGATCACTGCGCCACCACCGTACCGGGCGTTTACGCCATCGGTGACGTGGTTCGCGGCATGATGCTGGCGCACAAGGCCTCGGAAGAGGGCATCATGGTTGTCGAGCGCATCAAGGGCCACAAAGCCCAGATGAACTATGACTTGATCCCTTCGGTTATTTATACTCACCCGGAAATCGCGTGGGTCGGCAAAACCGAGCAGGCCTTGAAAGCTGAAGGCGTTGAAGTTAACGTCGGCACCTTCCCGTTCGCAGC
>LNAO01000107.1_pt1 | contig 11022 bp, 14 predicted proteins | sample 602571 | NCBI WGS metagenome assembly LNAO01 (sample SAMN02440304, study PRJNA202911) | soil metagenome | biome: Subtropical and temperate rainforests or woodlands; isolation source: soil samples (1 kg each in a 20% v/v slurry with milli Q water) were... ...
CTGCAGGTTGCCCTGGGGGTTAGCCAGGATACCTTTGTGGTTGGCATCGGTGTGCGCAGCGATTTCCACCAGTCCGGACTGGGAAACCTCCCGCACCTGATCCCAGGTCAGGATGTCCGAGCGCTTGCGCGGCGTCGTGCCAGCGAAATCCACCGGTTGGTTCGGCGGTGTGTCGACCCAGGTTCCGACCGGCGCCAGCAAGGCAGGCCAGTTATAGGCACGCAGCACCGGCATCACCCGGGTATAGAAGCTTGCATAACCGTCGTCGAAACTGAGCATGACCGCTTTGGGCGGCAGATCGGGGCCGCCTTTGCGTGCCGCCAGGACCTGGTCGATGGAGACCGGCTGATAGCCGTTCTCCCGTAACCAGGCCAGTTGCTCGATCATGCGCTCGGTGCGCACGGCCACCACTGCCTGGTCGGGGTCTTTGTCGTCGACATCGTGATAGACGATACCCAGTACATGGTTTTTCGGCCACGGGGTTTCGCTTGCCGTCACCGGACGTTCGGATGGCGGCACGAAGGCCGGGGCTTGCTGGGCACAAGCGCTGATCAACAGCGCTCCCAGCAGGAGGAAGAAACGCGATATCAAGGCCATTTTCAAACTCCTCTAGAAGCGGAAAGTAAGATCGACCATCAGGCGCAGATCGGTTTCCCGCTCTCCGTCAGATGGCCGGTTGATCGCGGTTAACATGCCGCCGACCTCCAACACATCGTTCCAGCTGAAACGCTGGCCGTAGCCCAACAGACCCATGGCGCCGGTGGAATGACGTTGCTGGGTGTAACTACCCGCGTCGACCTGGAACTGCTGACTCCATCGGGTTTCATAGCGCTGGTAGAGCATGTGATTGACGCTGACCATCGGCAGGACGCTGAGATCGGATTTGGGGTTAAACGGCACGTCGTCAGACAGGGAGTTGTGGCTGGCGCCGACTTCCAATCCCAGATCGATTTGCACGATTGTTGCCATCGCTGAAGTGGGACGGGCTGAGCGCGAATTTCCACTCGCGACTTTCATTGGCCCGCCAGCGAATGAAGCCGCTGCCGCCATTGGCCGTGATGTCGCTGTTCAGGGCCCGAACGCCCTCTTTGCCCTTTCGTAACGGAAAGCTGGTCCAGGTGACCCAGCCAAACTTTATTGAGGGCAGTCTTGCATGCGCGCTCGCTGGGTAATTGGGAACACAATAATTGTTCAGATTCGTGAAACTGCAGGCGTCGTCCATCGTCCCGTCTTAAATGCCAGACAGCAAAACGCCCGACGTCTGCTTAGAGCAAACGCTGGCTGTAGCCGCCGTCGTAACCCTCTGCCACCAACTGGCGAACCAGGTCGAAAGCGGCGGCGTCATCCTTTAGGATGCGCGTTTCGTCAATGATCCTAAGCTCGAAAGGGAGATAGTTAAAGTCGAAGGGGCCAACGGGCTTTCGTTTCTTTGAAGGGCTTCCAACATCGAAAATGCCCCATTCCAGCTTTGATGCCGCGTCTGCATCGGCCTTCGTCCAGTCGTTGAGGACGGCGGCCCATTTGGCGGAATTGGTCTTGCGTTTCATGGTGGATAGCGCAGGAAAAAGGTGAGAAAGGTGAATTCACCGCCCTTTTTGACGGCACCCACGGTCGGTTCTGGCGCAATCGCAGCAACAGCGACGTGACCATCTCACTAAAAACGACCGGCGATTACTTGAGCGTCAAACAGTAATCCGAAGCGGCGATGGCTGTTCTACTGCCGAAAATGCAGCGCTCAGCCTAGACACAGACCATTTATTTCATCCATTTTTTGAAGAACCTTCCCATGAAAACCCCAACAACTCTGATTCGTTCGATGCTCCTGATCTGCTTCCTAGGCCTGATGACGGCATGCGGCGGCGGAGAGAAAGGCGCAACCTCCGAGAGCGCTGAGCACGGACACTCACACGAGTAACACCCTGAACAATAACAAGGCCGCATTTGCGGCCTTGTTTGTTTCTACATCTCAACCTGCGTGCCCAGCTCTATCACGCGGTTCAGCGGCAGCTTGAAGTACTTCAGGTTGCTGTTGGCGTTCTTCAGCAAAAAGGCGGACAGGCTAAGACGTTTTCACACAGCCCGGGTCGTTCTCTGCCGCTCATTGCCCCGAGACTTGTTGGTCAAATCCCATGCAAATAGCTGGTCAGGACCATGCAATTACTCACCGCGAACGTCCAGCTGAAGTACACCTCAATTGGGCGTCAGGCGGATCACTCGCGCAGCGTCAGAGTAGGGCCGTTTTGTGCATTTTCTGACGCTTGGCGTCAACCTCTATAGCCCCAACCTGACAAGCCGAATGCTTAGTCGGGTAACGGCAGCACATTACTGTGCCACCGTCCCCTAAGAACCGGACTTGAGAGTTTCCCCTCATCCGGCTCAAGCCTCTGCAAAGGCATCTTTCAAAGCCCGGTTACACAGCCTCATATTCGGCGTACTTTTGATTTCTCCGGCAACTGAGATGGTACATCTGGAGATTGCTTGCAGCGTCTGACCCACCATCAGTCCGTTTCACCATGTGGCGAATGTCCCAAGGGGTTCGCTTTGTGATGGGTTTCTGGCAGGTAGGACACATGCCATCTTGCCTTAGCCAGACACGGTACATCTTCCCGCGCCCCCTCGCCGAGCTCAGAATTTTTTTGCCCCACCGGGACTCGAAATACTGTTCCCATTGAGGGTCGTATGGGTTCGCAGCGGCTTTAATCTTGATGTGCCGCTGTATTGGTGTGTCTGATTCTTTCAGCAGGATGCAATCTCTTTTCGATCCATCCTCTTTTTCTTCTGTAGCGGCAAAAATCCAGTTTCGGGCGCCTTGAGTACGGAAGTATTTCTCCCTTACCCATTTGACTCCTTTATTTGGATGCCTTCTTGTCGCCCATTGCCATAGCATTGACCAAATATTGTGATCGATTCGAGCAAAGGTTTTCTTGGAGACTACGTGGCGGTGATAATTTGCCCATCCTCGTAAAATAGGATTCAGCAGCCTTATCAAATTGACCTGTTTAGCCGTTTTATTGCCTTTGATAACCTCCCGGATTTTGTCAAGATGTGCTTTGACGTTCGCTTTCGACGGCTTCATCAGCAGCTTGCCGTTGTACTTCCGAATGTTCCAACCGAGAAAGTCAAACCCATCCTTGATATGCGTTACTTTGGTCTTTTCTGGCGATAGAACCAACCCGCGTTCCGCCAGAAATTCAACCACGACCGGCTTAACCTCTTGCTCCAGCCACTCTTTCGAATTGCCAGTAATAATGAAGTCGTCCGCGTAACGTATCATGTACATTCTCAAGCCTGCCTGCTTCTCTTGCGGGAATTGCTTCGCAAGTTTCGCTGCCAGACCATCCAAAGTCATGTTTGCCAGAACCGGACTGACGATACCCCCTTGCGGGGTGCCGGATTCCGTAGGGAAGAGTTCGTGTCGATACACAAATCCCGCTTTGAGCCACTTCCTTAGCATCGTTTTGTCCGTGGGGACGTTGGCGATCATCCAGTCATGGCTGATATTGTCGAAACAGCCTTGAATATCGGCCTCCAGCACCCATTGCGCCTGTGTTTTCTTTGCCAGGCAGATGAAGCATTGCTCGCCTGCATCGGCGGTTGAGCGCTCCGGCCTGAACCCATAGGAGTTCAGATCAGCGGTGGTTTCGGCAATTGGTTCCAGCGCCAGCAGATACAGCGCTTGCATGGCGCGGCATTTCATTGTCGGAATACCGAGGGGCCTTGTCTTACCGTTTTTCTTCGGAGTTAACACTCTCCGAAGTGGAAGTGGCGAATAACCTCGCCGCTTCAACGACGCTATCGCGTTGGCCTTTGCCACCGGCGTTTTCCATGTGACCTTGTCCACGCCGGGAGTCTTCTTGCCTTTATTTTCAGTCACCCGTTTGACAGCCAGTGCTTTGCCACTAAACGAGTGAGTCAGCAGCCATTGCAGGGCTTTCACCTTGTTATGTCTGCCTTCCTGTGTTGCCTTCACAATACGTGCTTGCAGCCTTCTTACCTGACGCTGGACATCGGCCCAATTGATGCCGTCCCACGTCACGCCAGAAGGTGCACGCGCCAGTGTTTCTGCACTCATTTGCTCTCCTTCCGTTTAGATGGTTCTGGAAACTCTCTCGTGAAGAGAGACCATGAGGAAGTCTGCCCGCTTTCGCGTGAGATGTTATTTTCACCCCTATCCACCCGATTACAGGGCGGCAATTTGCTTTTTCCTCAATCCTCTACCCACACCTCCATCAGCGTTCCTTGCAGTTCGCTTGCCCGATGTTCTGGGCAGAAATATGGGTTTACCGTGTTCCACACCAGTTACATGAATAACGTAGACCCTGTCTTTCCCCCGGTGATGTTCTTGTCCCTGTGCCCGCAGTACGTAATCGAGCAACCCACCACTCACCTTTTGGTCCAAGCCTGTCAGCATCTTTGGCTTGTTAAAAATAACGAGGTTTATCAACAGTTCACTTATGTTGGTCATATTATCCAGCCAAGCATCCTCGCCACCTGATGCTGGTAGCGGTTGGAATCACCTCGCGGCTTTTCCTTCTCTTTCGAAGGACTTCATTGTCCCGGTGGCTTCAGACCAAGCCGTTACCAGCTTCGCCTGCACCGGTAGGCTACCGTTGAGGGAACAACGAGTCTCACTACCTCTATCGAGGTGAGACAATAACTGGTGCGACTTCACGTCGCACGCGTACGATTTTTTCCGTTTTCCCTCTTCTCCCCTTCTTCATCTGATGCATTTCCGGATCGCGCTTGCCGTCCTTGTTCTTGGTCGAACTCGGGCATGAATGATCCTCGCGACCACGGTGCCTTGGCGCCGCATCAAGCCACGATCGTCCAGATAACCGTTGATGACCTGCAAAATCCCGCCCGCCAGTTCGTGTTTTTCTTGCAGGCGGCGGAAGTTCAGGATCGTGGTCTCATCGGGAATTCGATCCAGATGTAGTCCGGAAAACTGGCGCAGGATCGTGGTCTCGTACAGTGCCTCTTTCATCGCCGGATAGCTGGAGCCGAACCAGTTCGGCATCAGATGAACCCGCAGCATCGCCATCAACGGATACGCCGGATGACCGACTTCGCCCTTCGAATAATGCGGTTCGATCAAGGCAATCAAGCCCTTCTAGGGCACGACCTGATGCATTTCAATCAGGAAGCGCTCGCGGCGGGTCTGCTTACGTTTGCCGGCGTACTCGGCATCAGCGAAGGACATCTGTTTCATGGGGAAAAACCGTCGTGTTCGTGTCTGGCGGGTATTTCACCAGAGATGGAAGTCTTTTTCAGAGTTTCCTAGGCTCTGTACGTAAAGTATTGTCGCAAGCACCGCATAGCGCAGGCCAATGAGACCATCGCCGCAAAACTTGTTGCGAGCTTGTCGAAGCGCGTCACGATGCGACGGTTCTCCTTCAGCCAGCCAAACATGCGTTCGATGATGTTGCGCTGCCGATATTTGGGGCGATCAAAAAGTCGAGGCAATCCTGGCTTGGTTTTGCGCTTCATGCTTCGCAACGGAATGACTGGCTGCATGCGATAACGATCACAATACTGGCGCAGCGCTTCAGCGTCGTAACCCTTGTCAGCCAGCAACCAGCGGCAACGCTTGCGTGGGCGACCGCGCAGGCTGGGTATGCAAGCCTGAGTAGCGGTTGGGCATAGGCTATATCGCTGGCTTGTCCGCCTGACAACAGGAACGCAGAGGCACACCATTGGCGTCGCACAGCATGTGAATCTTGGTCGTCAGGCCACCCCGGCTGCGCCCGAGCGCGTGGTCTTGCGGTTCTTCAAATCCCCTTTTTTCCCGGCACCTGATGAGGCCCGGGTTGCTCGTACGGCAGTGGAGTCGATCATCCATGTTTCCAAGTCAATCAAACCCTGCTCATTCAATCGGATATGAAGACGCTTGAGCATCTGATCAAAAGCTCCGCAATCACGCCATCCCCGGAACCGTTGATAGATCGTTGACCAAGGGCCGAATCGTTCGGGCATGTCTCGCCAGGCTGCGCCAGAGCAAAGCACCCAGAGAATACCGTTTAGCATCAGGCGATCATCGGCCCGAGGGCGCCCGGTGCGCTGATTTTTGGTGAAGATATCTGCAACCAGATCCCAGGCTGCGTCGGGGAGTTCATACCGCTTTGCCATCTTGGCCTCCTGGCTTTAATGGCGGTGTATTTTACAGAAAATCGTATTTCTTGGGTTTACGTACAGAGCCTAAAGTATGCCATTAACGGAGGTTGAATTGGCGTGGAATCATGAAGCGCTTAACGATGAGTGGGTTATTCATCCTTCCAATATGTACAGCGCCGCGGCTAAAATAATTCGAGCGACGAGTTTAGTGCTGGAGACTAAGGGTGAGGTTTTGGCAAGAATTAAATATGCTCCGTCAGGTGCTGAGTTTCACATTGTAGCCTCTCAGCGTGCCAAGATCGTTGTGGAGGCGATGCGTGTCAGTACCTACGAAATTGGCTATGAAGAAATGAAGTCTGTCATAAAGCTAAGCCCGTATGTGCGTGCATTCTTTGAATTGCGAAGTAAGTTTAAGTATGACTTTAAAGCGTATTCTAAGGAAAGTGCGGACAACAATGTTAAAGACGTTAATGCGTACGTTCGCGGTCTTTACGCTCATCTTAACTCCGGTGAGTTTAAGAAGACAGAGCGAAATCATCGGCGAACCTCTGATAAAAATTTCCGGAGTACTTCTAAATATATTGACGATATTCTGAGGTGCTGCTCCCGATTGCTGGTTGTTCGTGTTGATCTAGGCTACTCAGGTGAGGAAAGCGATTTAATTTCGCGCGAGGGCTATGAGGTGCATTCCTATCACCCTGAGATATGCGAGCATCGAAAGTCTTTGTTCAAGGCGCTGTCAAAAAAAAATTCTCCTATATCCATGGTCGGATACGCATGCAAGCTTGAGTACGGTATCAGGAAGGGGTTTCATTTTCATGTGATGTTGTTCCTAGATGGGTCAAAGCACCGTGAGCATTTAACAATGGGTATTCGTGTAGGTGAGCTATGGCAGCAGATCACCTGTGGGAAAGGGCACTATTGGAACTGCGTGCCTCGGCCATGGCATAACGTAGATGGCACCGGTCGACTCGATTATTATGATTTGGAGAAATTACAAGAGGTCAAGGAGGCCGCGTCATACCTGACAAAAATTGATCGATGGGTACGTGCTTATTTACCTGGAGACAAGCGTTCGTTTTATAAGGGTGTGGTAAAGCCTGCCATAAGTCAGAGAGGAGGGAGGCCAAGAACAAAATAATGCTGATCGGCTGTGATTGTTTTGGGTAAGAATTTTCAAAAATTACCTGCTTTGTTTTGCTCGAGGGCTAATTTCACAATATCGCGTTTCTTCATCCAGTTGACCAAAAGCTTTTTCAGTGAAGCTGCGTTGTGACTCTGCGGATATCTAATTTTTTCTTTGTTTAGGTATTCTTTAAGCTTTTCCATAATTCCGGTCGCGGCTTGGTTTTCGTCCTTCCATCCGCTTTCAGGGCGTAGTTCGTCAAGAAGTTCGCAAGTTTTTGAGCGTGCGTCACTATAATTTAAACTGTCCAAGATCCTGCTGCGCTTAATTGATTTCTGGCGATCGACTGTATTGTCTTTTGCGAATTTATCTTGGCCTGCATAAGCGTGCTCTAGGCTGAAAAGCAATGTTGGAATTGCTAATGGCGAAAGGCCTGAAAACTTTTTAGCGTCCTTGTGCTCGTCAAAAGCTTTGATGAGATGATTTACTACCGTAAGTTCCTCTCGGCTTAGATAGGATAAGAAATTGGCTGATTTACGCACTGCGGTAGCGATGAGTTTGTCGTCGCTATCTACGATTTTAGATATGTCTGAAAGTAGCTTTTCCCTAGTCTCGGGGGCAAATCGCTGAGTGAAAACTAACAAGCGGTGGGCAATTATTTCAAGCGTCTGATTTAAAGCTTCTTCAATGCTAAGTTTCTCAAGTACAGTCAAAATCCTTCCTGCGGTTGCGATGAACCAGTCCTTTCCTGAGAATAGATCTTTTTCGCAAGCCTGTCTCAATTCGGATGGTTTGCGTCGTTTAACACTTTCAATCTGCGCATCTGTAATCGAAAGCATGCTTCCTCGGAACGTATCAAGTCAGACGTTAATCATAAAAAATTAGCCCAATCTGCCATGAGTGCTCGTCGCTTGTCGAGGAAGTCGGAGCGAGAGTACGCCCCCTCAGTTTGGTCGCGTTCGTCATGCGCGAGTGCCATCTCGCAAACCTCACGTGGATAGTGCGTGCATTCACCCGCCCAGTCACGGAATGAGGAACGAAATCCGTGTCGCGTGATTTGTTCGTATTCCATGGCATGCAGAAGCGTGCGTATGGCGTTTGCGTGCATCACTTCTGCTTTACCCGTGCTAGGGAATAGATAGGGCTTACTTTGGCTCGTGGGATGCTCCGTTCCAGTTTTCGCCTCCAGGCATCACCAGCCGATCCAGTAAGGCGTCGGCCACTGTCAGGTCGTTGATCCAGCCGTGCCAGTGATCAACCGTAACTGATACATTACCCCACCAATCTAAAAACAGTTCCAAGGTAGTAGCGCCTCAAGCTCTGCAACCGATTCAGCCTTCGGTAATCGTTCCAGTACGTGGCGCAGCCACGTATAGGGCTCTTGGCCGTTGGCCTTGGCGGTCTCGACCAAGCAAGGCACCTGGGTCAGTAATTTTAGTCGGCAGAACAGCCTTTACTGGGGGCACTTTCGGTCAGTGGCAACAGGCTGACGCTGTCCAGATGCTTTGGGACAAGGAAGGATATAGACGGTCGATCACATTTTCGGCCGTCTAGCTCAACGCAGTGACGACGTCCTCTGCAATGAAAGATGCTTCCATGACGCCTGGCTTAAATTCAATAACCCTGTTGCACTCAGCTCCTGCAACTGCCCTTTCTAAGTGTTCGCCGAGTAATTGCCATGCCGCAGCCATTTCGTCAGCATCGCTGTGACGCTGATACGTGCGTTTTACTTTATTTTCCTCTGTATGGTTGAGGCAGCGTTCAGCCACTTCAGGAAGCACGCCCAATGCTGTCATGACTGTGGCGCCCGTGCGTCTTAAGTCGTGTGGTGTCCATTTTCCGCCAGGTAGCAATAGTGCCTGCGCTTTGGCGCTGCGGCGACTCATGGTGCCCTGATCAGGTTGGCGCTGCCTATCCCCTAACTGCTTGGTCGCTGTCTTGGAGCAGACTGGGCCGCTGTCGTCGGTGTTGGGATAGCACCAGGCGGAGTTGCCGTTATACGCTCGAACGTACTCGAACTGCCTGACGGCGAACGGTGACAGAGTGACGCTATGGGGTTTGCCGTTCTTGCTGTTCTCGGCAGGAATCAGCCAAGAGCCCTTGATCAAGTTTAGATGCTCCCAACGTGCGCCAAGCAGCTCACCAATACGGCAGCAGGTGGAAAGAGCAATCCAAATAGCGGCCTCGGTGGTAGGCAGCAATCCGGCTTCGGGGGCTAACTTAGCTAAGGTGCGGATTTCTTCATTACTCAACACTCGGTCGCGCTCGACATCCTTGCCGCCGATCTTGGCCTTGCGGATGCTGGCGGTAGGATCGTATTCAATCAAGTCTCGATCCACTGCAAAGCGGAACATTTGGCGCATCAGGGAAAAGGCAATTTTCGCAGCGCGGTTGACTCCGCGGGCTAGCATGGTGTCGGTCACTACTGTGATGTGGCTTTTTTTAATGTCTGCTACAGCCAGACTTCCTAAGAGTGGTAGGACGTCTTTTCCAAACATACGACGCACCTCTGCGCCTTTATCTTTGCGGTTGATTAGGTCAACCTTAGACCAGTGCTCGAATAGGTCGGCAACAGTTTTACGTGCGGCCTGACGAGCCTGCTCGGCTTCCGCAGCTGCTTTCTCGGCGGTTAGGCGTGCCAACTCCGCATCTCGGGCTGCGATACGGGCAGCTTCCTCGGCATCCAGATGTTCACGTAAGTTGCGAGTTCCACTTTGGTAGAGGCGTGACCACTCTCCAGCTTTAGTTCTTGCTTCCTTGAGGGTAAGCCCATCAGTGCCAGTGGCGTCATATGCGCCTATGGGCAGAAACACCCTTCCACCGCTGGTGTCGGTATACCTGAAGTAAAACAGGCGCTCGCCATCTGGGCGAAGGCGTGCCATGAATCGGCCGCAGCCGCGAGGAGCATCCTCGATCAGCCAGGTAGGTTTGGCTGGTTTTGCGTTCATCTGTTTGTCGGTGATCGTCGCCACTTTCGCTTCCCCAGAAAGGCCAGGCTCCAGATGGTCACCGTTGGGTCACCGTTTCTCGCTGGCTTTGGTAGAATGCTATCGGAAGCGCTTGGACTGTGTAAACTGTATTGGCCTAGTAAATACAGTGCTTTAGGCCTTATTCCTGGATTTGTTTAGACTGGATTGGATTGTGGTTTACCTTTATGGGGTGCTAGGGGTAGAGTTGTTACTGCCACTGCATTTCTGACCTCAGGGTGCCGACGCAAGACTGACCCACTTCCAATTGGTAAAAATCTAGCAGAGCCAAGGTTCGCGAGAACCCTGGGTCAGTGACATCTCGGCAACTGGGTCAATCCGGCATCAGCGCCAACAAACATGTATCGCAGTCGGTAATCGACCCGCACTCTGAGCGGTGGCAGCAGAGTGGGGAGGGTGCTGGCCTGTAAAAAGTGCATTGCAGCCCAGCCGCCCCAAGCTTAGTCGGACTGGGTCCACTAATCACTCTCTGAATGCTACGTCCTGACTGATGCAACGCAGTCCAAATTACTCGATTGCTTCATACGGCAGCCCTACGTAATTTTCCGCAATCGTCTTGCGTCCGGCTGCCGAGCTTACGAAGTAATCGAGTTCGGTCTTCTGGATACGCTGGCTGAAAGCGTCAGTGTCGGGAAAGTGGTGGAGGATCGAGGTCATCCACCAAGAGAAACGTTCGGCTTTCCAGACGCGGCGCAGGCAGATTTGCGAGTATTTCTCCAGCAGGTCGGTGCGACCTTCGCCATAGACCTTGAGCAGGATGCGATACAAAGTGCTGACATCGCTCGCCGCCAGGTTCAG
>LNAO01000108.1_pt1 | contig 10953 bp, 9 predicted proteins | sample 602571 | NCBI WGS metagenome assembly LNAO01 (sample SAMN02440304, study PRJNA202911) | soil metagenome | biome: Subtropical and temperate rainforests or woodlands; isolation source: soil samples (1 kg each in a 20% v/v slurry with milli Q water) were... ...
TTTGAAACCCTTCTTACTTCTGCTCTTGAGCTGGAGGCACGTCAGTCGCTGGAGTAGCCGACTTTTGCTCTTGAAGCACCGGGACATCATCAGAAGCCGGTTGTTGCTTTGGAACTTCCAACACTGCTGGGTTTGGCAAACCTACTTGAGTCAGCTGGTGAGCCTTCTCTTTAGCAAAGTAACCTAACCCTAAGCTGGTTATGAAGAAACCGGCGGCAAGTATAGCAGTAAACTTACTAAGAAAGGTAGAGGAACCTTGGCTTCCGAACACAGTATTTGAAGCACCTGCTCCGAAAGACGCGCCAGCATCCGCACCTTTACCCTGCTGCAGCAATACCAGAGCAACTACGCCCAATGCACCCAGCAGATGAAAAACGACTACGACTGTTTCCAGCATTTTTTCAGTTTCCCGCGGCGCGACAAATCGCACCGAACTCATCTGCATTCAGGGAAGCCCCACCAATGAGCCCCCCATCGATATCCGGCATGCCGAACAGTTCGACCGCATTGGCCGCCTTCACGCTGCCGCCGTATAGAAGCCGCACACCTTGTGCGACCTCAGAATTCTCTGCCGCCAACTGAGCGCGAATGGCTGCATGCACATCCTGCGCCTGTTGCGGCGAAGCAGTCAGCCCGGTGCCAATGGCCCAGACCGGCTCGTAAGCGATTACTGCCTTTGCAAACGCACCGACACCCAGCTCCTCAATGATACTGCCCAGCTGACGCCCGACAACCTCAAGAGTTTTTCCAGCTTCGCGCTGCTCAAGGGTTTCCCCTATGCACAACACCGGAATCAAGCCACATGCCTGTGCCGCTGCGAACTTGCGAATCAGCATTCCGTCCTGCTCGCCCATGATCTGGCGGCGCTCGGAGTGCCCGACAAGCACCAGGGAACAACCTGCATCCACCAACTGACTCGGCGCAACTTCACCGGTCAATGCACCTTGCCTGGATTCCACCGCAGAATTCTGCGCGCCGACCGAAATCGACTTGCCTTCCAGGCCATCAATCACTTGATTGATATGCAAGAAAGGCGGGAATACCGCGACATCAACACCGCTCGGCAAGGCCAAATGACGAAGGCCATTGATCAGCTCAGCGACGCTGGCGCGGGTACCGTGCATCTTCCAGTTACCAGCTACCATAGGGCGACGCATGCTGTACCTCGTCGGTCAAAGTGGGCGCAGATGTTACCCAACACAATCATGGCTGGCAAGCCGAATTCAGGCAGAAACTTCAGTAACCAGTTTTGCCAGCTCTTCGGCATAGCCGCGAACCTGTGTTTCGTCCTCGCCTTCGACCATGACCCGCACCAGCGGCTCCGTCCCGGACTTGCGCAACAGCACGCGCCCGCGACCCGCCATGGCCTTGGTCACACGCTCGCTGGCTTCCTTGACCGACGGATGCTCGAGCGGGCTTGCGCCGCCGCCGAAACGCACATTGATCAGCACCTGAGGGCACTTGCGCAGCGCCTGCCGGGCCTGACCCAACCCTTCGGAGCGCGTCTGCAATGCCATCAGCACCTGCAACGCTGCAATAATCGCATCACCGGTGGTGGTGTGATTGAAGCAAACGATATGACCCGAGTTCTCACCACCCACCAGCCAGTTGCGCTCCAGCAAATCCGCGATCACATAACGGTCACCGACATTCGCACGCACAAATGGAATCGACAGATCCGCGAGGGCCAGCTCCAGCCCCAGGTTACTCATCAATGTCCCGACCACACCGCCTTTCAACAGGTCACGCTCATGCAGGTCGCGGGCAATGATGAACAAAAGCTCGTCACCATCGACGACGGCGCCTGTGTGATCGACCATCAGGACCCGATCGCCATCACCGTCGAAAGCAATCCCGAGATCGGCATGCTCAGCCAGTACGGCAGCCTGCAGCGGGCCCATATGGGTCGAACCGCAGTTGTCATTGATATTCAGGCCGTTCGGCTGTGCGGAAAGCACAACAACGTCGGCGCCCAACTCGCGGAACACACTCGGCGCCACTTTGTAGGTCGCACCGTGAGCGCAATCGATCACGATCTTCAGGCCCGAAAAGCTGGTGCCGGTCGGCACGCTGCTCTTGCAGAATTCGATATAGCGACCCGAAGCGTCGTTGATTCGCGACACCTTGCCGATCTTGCTCGACTCAACCACGGTCATCGGGGTGTCGAGCAACTCTTCGATCATCTGCTCGACTTCATCCGGCAGCTTGGTGCCCTTCCCGGAGAAAAACTTGATGCCATTGTCATCATGAGGATTGTGCGAGGCACTGATCACGATACCGGCTTCGGCATGGAAGGTACGCGTCAGGTAGGCGATGGCCGGTGTCGGCATCGGCCCCAAGAGCATCACATCGGCACCCGCCGAAGTCAGTCCGGCCTCGAGCGCCGACTCGAACATGTATCCGGAGATCCGGGTGTCCTTGCCCACCAGCACCTTGCAGGCGCCCATTTTGCGGAACGCCATGCCTGCAGCCCAGCCGAGCTTGAGCATGAATTCAGGAGTAATCGGATATTCGCCGACCCGACCACGAATCCCGTCGGTGCCAAAGTATTTCTTAGTCATAAGTACTCCATCATTCTTATTCGGCTGATTCCACTGCAGCGATCATTCGCACCACATCGACGGTTTCGGCCACATCATGGACGCGCAATATACGCGCCCCCTTGAATGAAGCCAGCGCCGCGAGCGCCAAACCGCCATGCAGTCGCTCTCCAACCGGGCGATTCAAGGCCTGACCTATCATGCTCTTGCGCGAAACCCCGACCAACAAGGGGCGCCCGAAGATATGCAGGGCTTCCATATGTTTGAACAAACTTAGATTGTGCTGCAAGTTTTTGGCGAAGCCGAAACCCGGATCCAGGATGATCCGTTCAGCCGGAATTCCGACCAATGCACACTGCGCCATGCGCTCGGCGAGAAACTCGCTCACTTCCTTGGTCACGTCCTGATAATGCGGATTGTCCTGCATGTCGCCCGGCTCGCCCAGCATGTGCATCAGACAAACCGGCAAACCGGTGTCCGCGGCCGCGTCAAGGGCGCCTTCACGGCGCAATGCGCGAACGTCATTGATCAAACCTGCCCCAAGCCGCGCGGTTTCACGCATGACGGCTGGCGTGGAGGTATCGACCGAGATGATCACATCCAGCTCGCGATTGATGCGCTCAACGATCGGCGCTACGCGCTCCAGCTCTTCGAGGGGGGAAACCGCCCTGGCACCGGGCCGGGTCGATTCGCCGCCGACATCAATCAGCGTCGCGCCAGCCAACACCATGGCCTCAGCATGACGCAAGGCCGCGTCGAGCTGGCTGTATTGGCCGCCATCAGAGAAAGAATCGGGAGTGACATTGAGAATACCCATGACATGCGTCTGGGCCAAATCAAGAACCCGCTTGCTGCCGCACGGCAACCGGGTCGAGGACTGAACAGAAGTCATTTCAAACCTTAAACGTCAGCAGCCGGACCGCCGATCGGTGTTTCCGGACGCGCATCCTGTACCACCGGAGGGGTGCCGGAAGTACCGGTGCCGCCCGACCAGTCGCGCGGTTCGCGAGGCGTACGACCCGCCATGATGTCGTCGATCTGATCGGCATCGATCGTTTCGTACTTCATCAAGGCATCAGCCATGGCGTCGAGCTTGTCACGGTTATCCGTGAGGATCTGCTTGGCCGTGCCGTAGCACTGATCGATGATGCTGCGTACTTCGGAGTCGATCAGCTTGGCTGTCTCACCGGAGAAACTTGCACTCTGACCGCCACCGCCGCGACCGAGGAACACTTCACCCTCTTCTTCGGCGTACATCAACGGGCCGAGTTTTTCCGACAGGCCCCACTTGGTCACCATGTTCCGCGCAATCTGGCTGGCACGCATGATGTCGTTGGAGGCACCGGTGGTAACACCATCGAAGCCCAGGGTCATTTCTTCAGCGATACGCCCGCCATACAGCGAGCAGATCTGACTGATCAGCGCACGCTTGGACAGGCTGTAACGATCTTCTTCCGGCAGGAACATGGTCACACCCAAGGCACGACCGCGCGGAATGATCGAAACCTTGTAAACAGGGTCGTGCTCAGGAACCAAGCGACCCACAATGGCGTGACCCGCCTCGTGGAACGCAGTGTTCATTTTCTCTTTCTCGGACATGACCATGGATTTGCGCTCGGCGCCCATCATGATCTTGTCTTTGGCCAGTTCGAACTCTTTCATCTCGACGATGCGCTTGCCGGCACGGGCAGCGAACAACGACGCCTCGTTCACCAGGTTAGCCAGGTCGGCACCGGAGAAGCCTGGAGTACCACGAGCTATCACCGCCGGAGCGACGTCGTCACCCATAGGCACTTTGCGCATGTGAACCTTGAGAATCTGTTCGCGACCACGGATATCCGGCAGACCGACCACGACCTGACGGTCGAAACGGCCCGGACGCAGCAGCGCAGGGTCCAGCACGTCCGGACGGTTGGTGGCGGCAATGACGATGATGCCGTCATTCATTTCGAAGCCGTCCATCTCAACCAGCAACTGGTTGAGGGTCTGCTCGCGCTCGTCGTGACCGCCGCCCATGCCCGCGCCACGATGGCGGCCGACGGCGTCGATTTCATCGATGAAGATGATGCAGGGAGCGTGCTTCTTGGCTTGCTCGAACATGTCGCGAACGCGGCTGGCGCCGACACCGACGAACATCTCAACAAAGTCAGAACCGGAAATGGTGAAGAACGGCACTTTGGCTTCGCCGGCAATCGCCTTGGCCAGCAAGGTTTTACCGGTACCCGGAGGACCGACCATCAGCACGCCGCGAGGAATGCGGCCGCCCAGGCGCTGGAACTTGCCCGGATCGCGCAGGAACTCGACCAGCTCGCCCACTTCTTCCTTGGCTTCGTCGCAACCGGCAACGTCAGCCAGGGTGGTTTTCACCTGATCTTCGGAGAGCAGGCGCGCCTTGCTCTTGCCGAAGCTCATCGGCCCGCCCTTGCCACCGGCACCGCCCTGCATCTGCCGCATGAAGAACATGAACACGGCGATGATCACCAGGATCGGGAAGCTCGCAACCAGTAGTTGTGTCCAGATGCTCTGCTGATCAGGCTGCTTGCCTTCGACAGCTCGCCGATCAGACCGTTGTCCTGGATTGCCGGACGAATGGTCTTGAAGCTGTCGCCATCGTTGCGCTTGCCGGTAATCACGTAGCCATCAACCGCTACGCGCTCGACCTTGCCATCCTTGACCTGCTGGATGAAGTCGGAATAGTTGAGGGTCTGCGGCTCGTTAGGGCTGGAGAAGTTGTTCATCACCGTCACCAGGACAGCCGCGATGATCAACCACAGGATCAGATTCTTTGCCATATCGTTCAATTAACTACCCTCTGAAGCAAGCTCCGCTACTGGCGCGCGCTTCGCATGATATTCACCGGCCTAACTTATATTCACCGGCCTAACTTACTACATTACCTACAACTTGGCAGGCGCCGTCTGTAACCCTTTGTGAAACACTTCCTACACAATATTCGCTAATTCTGACAAGGCGTAATACAAAACTCAAACCTTCAAAGGCGCTCATCACTCGCTGCACCTTCGATACCGCGGAACCCCCGCGCCAGCAGATATTGCTCGCGAGACCGATCCCGTGAGGAGGTCGGCTTGCGCATCTGCACCTTATCGAACTGCTGGCGAATGTTCTTGTGGTACTCGTCGAAACCTTCGCCCTGGAAGACCTTGACCAGGAAATCACCACCCGGACGCAATACCCGCCCCGCCAGATCCAGCGCCAACTCGCACAGGAACATGGCTCGCGGCATATCAACGGCCGGTAATCCACTCATATTGGGGGCCATATCGGAAATCACAAGGTCCACCTGCGAATTTCCGACGGCATCGAGGATCTGGGCCAGCACGGCATCCTCGGTAAAGTCGCCCTGAATGAAGGTCACGTCCGGGATGCTGTCCATTTCCAGGATGTCGGAAGCGATCAATCTCCCCTGCCCACCAATCAGACGACTGGTCACCTGAGACCAGCCACCAGGGGCCGCCCCAAGGTCGATTACGCTCATGCCCGGGCGGATCAGACGGTCCTTTTCCTGGATCTCCAGCAGTTTGTAGCTGGCGCGGGAACGATACCCGTCTTTTTGTGCCATTTTGACGAATGGGTCGTTGAAATGTTCTTGCAGCCAGTTAAGGCTTGTCTTGGAACGGGCCACGGGCCACCTCGAAAATAAAACGGGTCGTGATTAACTGGGCGGTCCCGGACTCGCTCGGGTAAACTGGCCGCCGCTTTTTACAAGATCAGACGCAGGGGTCAGATTATGCCGCTCACTCAAGAGCAGAAGAAACAGTACAAATCCATTGGCCACCATCTGAAACCAGTTTTGATTGTGGCTGACAACGGTTTGACTGAAGGTGTGTTAGCCGAACTTGAACGCGCATTGGCGGATCACGAGCTGATCAAGATCAAGCTCAACATCCTCGATCGCGAATCGCGCCTGGCGTCCATTGCAGAGCTCTGCAAGGTCGGCAAAGCGGATCTGGTTCAGGTCATCGGCAAGATGGCACTGATTTACCGCAAGAACTTCAGCGTCAACAAGCAGCTGTCGAACGTTCATCGCTTCAAGTGATGACAAGGGTCAAGGGTGTGCTTCGCGCACCCTGCCACTCCATCCGGGCACCGGTTGCAGTACCAGCACCAGCCCGGAAAAACCCAGAACCAGATAACTGAACACCTGCCAACGCACGGCATCCGGCCAGCCGACACGCACCGCGACATACATCGCGCACGCATACAACGCCATCAACAGCAGTTGGCCGCGAATATCCCGCCACAAACTCCCCAAGCCTTCGGCCTTGATCAGCACCAGCGCCTGAAGCGTCACGCACGCCGCCGCAAAACCCACCAGCAGCGCACTCAGTAATCCATCGATCTCATCGATCAACAACGGCGCCAGGCCAATCAGGCCCAACGCCGGTAACACGCCAATATGCAACAACCACAGGCCGCCCACCCACAGCATCTGGGCAAACTGCCAAAGCATGGCGCCCGCACGAAGCGGGCGCCGGCCTTCAGACGTGGCGAACTTCGACAATCTCGTACTCGATAACGCCACCAGGCGTTTTCACGGCGACCACATCACCCTCTTCCTTGGCAATCAAGGCGCGGGCCAGTGGCGAACCGACAGAGATCTTGCCGAGTTTGAAGTCAGCCTCATCCTCACCCACGATGTGGTAAGTGACGCTTTCATCGGTTTCGACGTTGGCGATTTCAACGGTGGTGCCGAAAATCACTTTGCCGGTGTGAGGAATGGTCGTGACGTCGATGATGACCTGATTCTGAATCCGGCCTTCGATGTCACGAATCCGCGCCTCGACCATACCTTGCTGCTCGCGGGCAGCGTGGTATTCGGCGTTTTCCTTCAAGTCACCCAACTCGCGGGCCGTACCGATGTCCTGGCTGAGCTTCGGACGTACGACCTTGGTCAGGTGAGCGTGTTCTTCTTCCAGGGCCTTGGCGCCCTGGACGGTCATTGGGTACTTGATCATGCCTTCAATCCTGCGTGTAGATCCTGCAAGCGGCGCACGGTCTTCTCGGGACCGAACTTAAGCGCTTCGCAGATAGCTTCGCCAGCAGCAATGGTGGTGGTGCAGTAGATCTTGTGCTGCAAGGCATTACGACGAATGGAATAGGAATCAGCGATCGACTGACGGCCTTCGGTGGTGTTGATGATCAGGGTGACTTCGTCATTTTTGATCATGTCGACCACATGCGGACGGCCTTCGGTCACCTTGTTCACGCGGCGCACTTTCAGGCCTGCGGCTTCGATCAGCTTGGCAGTACCGGCAGTGGCGACCACTTCGAAGCCCAAGTTGATCAGATCACGGGCCACGCCTGCAACCAGTGGCTTGTCATCGTCACGCACGCTGATGAACGCAGTGCCGCCGGTAGGCAGAATTTCGCTGGCGCCCATCTGGGCTTTGGCGAACGCCTCACCGAAGGTATCGCCCACGCCCATCACTTCACCGGTGGACTTCATCTCTGGGCCGAGGATCGGGTCAACGCCAGGGAACTTGGCGAACGGGAACACCGCCTCTTTCACACTGTAGAAGTTCGGAATGATTTCTTTGGTGAAGCCGACTTCCTTCAGGGTTTTACCGGCCATCACGCGCGCCGCGATCATCGCCAGGGAAACACCGATGCACTTGGACACGAACGGTACGGTACGGGAGGCGCGCGGGTTGACTTCGATGACGTAGATGTCTTCGCCTTGCAGCGCCAACTGCACGTTCATCAGGCCGACCACACCCAGTTCCAGGGCCATTTTCTTGACCTGTTCGCGCATCTCGTCCTGGATGTGCGCCGGCAGCGAGTACGGCGGCAGCGAGCACGCGGAGTCACCGGAGTGAACGCCCGCCTGCTCGATGTGCTGCATGATCGCGCCGATTACCACGGTCTCGCCGTCGCACACCGCATCGATATCGACTTCGATAGCGCAGTTAAGGAAGTGATCAAGCAACACCGGGCTATCGTTGGACACCTGTACCGCTTCACGCAGGTAGCGCTTGAGTTCTTCTTCTTCGTAGACGATTTCCATCGCACGACCGCCCAGTACGTAGGACGGACGCACCACCAGCGGGTAACCGATCTTGGCGGCGGCACGAATCGCTTCGTCTTCGCTGCGCACGGTGGCGTTTGGCGGCTGACGCAGGTTCAGGCGCTCAACCATTTGCTGGAAGCGCTCACGGTCTTCGGCACGGTCGATGGCATCAGGGCTGGTGCCGATGATCGGCACGCCAGCCTCTTCCAGGGCACGAGCCAGTTTCAGCGGGGTCTGGCCGCCGTACTGGACGATCACGCCTTTAGGCTTCTCGACGCGGACGATTTCCAGCACGTCTTCCAGGGTCACGGGCTCGAAGTACAGGCGATCGGAGGTGTCGTAGTCGGTGGAAACGGTTTCCGGGTTGCAGTTGACCATGATGGTCTCGTAGCCGTCGTCGCGCAGGGCCAGTGCCGCGTGCACGCAGCAGTAGTCGAACTCGATGCCCTGGCCGATGCGGTTCGGACCGCCGCCCAGGATCATCACCTTGCGCCGCTGGGTCGGCTGCGCCTCGCACTCTTCCTCGTAGGTCGAGTACATGTAGGCGGTGTCGGTGGCGAACTCGGCGGCGCAGGTGTCCACGCGCTTGTAGACCGGGAAGATTTCCAGCTTGTGACGGTGGCTACGCAGGGCCTTCTCGGTCACGCCCAGCAGCTTGGCCAGACGCATGTCGGAGAAGCCTTTGCGCTTGAGGCGGAACATCAGGTCGCGGTCGATGCTGGCCAGACCCAGGGTCTTGACCTTCTCTTCGTCCTTGATCAGATCTTCGATCTGCACCAGGAACCACGGGTCGATCATGTTCATGCCGAAGATGTCTTCGACCGACAGGCCGGCGCGGAAGGCGTCAGCCACGTACCAGATACGCTCGGCGCCCGGCACGGTCAGTTCGCGCTTGAGGATGCTCATGCTTTCCGGGTTGCTCAGGTCAAGCTTCTCGTCCAGGCCGCAAACGCCCACTTCCAGGCCGCGCAGGGCTTTCTGCAGGGATTCCTGGAAGGTCCGGCCGATGGCCATGACTTCACCTACCGACTTCATCTGAGTGGTCAGGCGCGCGTCGGCTTTCGGGAATTTCTCGAAGGCGAAGCGTGGCAGCTTGGTCACGACGTAGTCGATGGACGGCTCGAAGGACGCCGGGGTCTTGCCGCCGGTGATGTCGTTCGACAGTTCGTCCAGGGTGTAACCCACAGCCAGCTTGGCCGCGACCTTGGCGATCGGGAAGCCGGTGGCTTTCGAGGCCAGGGCCGACGAACGGGATACACGCGGGTTCATCTCGATCACGACCATGCGGCCGGTGTTCGGGCAGATACCGAACTGCACGTTGGAGCCGCCGGTTTCCACGCCGATCTCGCGCAGTACCGCCAGGGAGGCGTTACGCAGGATCTGGTATTCCTTGTCGGTCAGGGTCTGTGCCGGAGCCACGGTGATCGAGTCACCGGTGTGCACGCCCATCGGGTCGAAGTTTTCGATGGAGCAGACGATGATGCAGTTGTCCTTCTTGTCGCGGACAACCTCCATCTCGTATTCTTTCCAGCCGATCAGCGATTCGTCGATCAGCAGCTCTTTGGTCGGCGACAGGTCCAGACCGCGGGCGCAGATTTCTTCGAACTCTTCACGGTTGTAAGCGATACCGCCGCCGGTGCCGCCCATGGTGAAGGACGGACGGATGATGCACGGGAAGCCAAGCTTCTCGAGCACCGCGTTGGCCTCTTCCATGCTGTGGGCGATACCGGAGCGCGGGCAGGCCAGGCCGATGTTTTTCATCGCCTTGTCAAAGCGCGAACGGTCTTCGGCCTTGTCGATGGTGTCGGCGTTGGCGCCGATCATCTCGACGCCGAACTTCTCCAGAACGCCGTGGCGCTCCAGGTCCAGTGCGCAGTTCAGCGCGGTCTGGCCGCCCATGGTCGGCAGCAGGGCGTCCGGGCGCTCTTTCTCGATGATCTTGGCAACGGTCTGCCACTTGATCGGCTCGATGTAGGTGGCGTCGGCCATGGCCGGGTCGGTCATGATGGTCGCGGGGTTGGAGTTCACCAGGATGACGCGGTAACCCTCTTCGCGCAGGGCTTTACAGGCCTGGGCGCCGGAGTAGTCGAATTCGCAGGCCTGGCCGATGACGATCGGGCCAGCGCCGAGAATCAGGATGCTTTTAATGTCTGTACGTTTTGGCATGGGTTTGTCACTCAAATCCGCAGGTCAGTCGGCAAGCCGTCTTGTTCAATCTGTGAAGCCTTGAGGGGGCCCCCGGTGTCGGGACCCCCCTCAAGCTTTGCTACATCAAGGCAAGCGATCAGCGTCGCTTGGCCATTTCGTTGATGAAGCGATCGAACAGGGGCGCTACGTCGTTCGGGCCAGGGCTGGCTTCCGGGTGACCCTGGAAGCTGAAGGCGC
>LNAO01000113.1_pt1 | contig 10858 bp, 10 predicted proteins | sample 602571 | NCBI WGS metagenome assembly LNAO01 (sample SAMN02440304, study PRJNA202911) | soil metagenome | biome: Subtropical and temperate rainforests or woodlands; isolation source: soil samples (1 kg each in a 20% v/v slurry with milli Q water) were... ...
TATTACCGGCTGCTTTTCGATGCTGTCGAAGAGCCGCGCCGCGCTGTTGCGGCAGGCGTTTATTGTCGTAATGTGACGGCCGACGCCAATAGCCTGATTGATGCCCTGTCCTCATTTTCGCTCGGTGTGCCAAAAATGGCGGTGATGGCCAATGTCACCCACCGGATTGTCGGGCTTTGGCGTCTAGCGCTCGGCCAAGACAAAGTAGATGTTGCCGCACAAGATGACCCGGCACCCGCTGCTGCTGACTGGCGCGATTATTGGCAAGCCTGGCGCGATCGACTGGCGCCCCGAATTGGCCTGCTTGGCCGGTATTTTCGTCATCAGGAACAGCGTCGTTTTGCACAGCTTGTTGCTGCCAACAAAGGCAGTTTTCGCAAAATTCTGGTTTTATGCCGTGGCAATATCTGCCGCAGCCCTTACGCTGAAGCGCGCCTGGCTCAAATGCTCAGCGAACAGGGTGCTTCGATTGTGGTGACAAGCGCTGGCACCCAACCGCAACCAGGCCGCCCCGTGCCTGTTGCGGGCTTGGAAGCGGCACAAAAGATGGGAATTGACCTGACCAAGCATCGTTCAACCTTTGTTGCACAGATTGATCTATCAACTTATGACCTGGTTGTGCACTTCGATCCGCTCATAGAATTTGAATATCGAAAACTGGTCGGTTTTGATACGCCGCCGTTGTTTAATTTGGCCTACTTTAATGTCGGCTCACCGCCATCAACGCAGATCAAGGACCCGATAGACAAGCCTATCGGCTACTTTATCCGCACCTATCAAACAATAGATGCGGCATTAAAACAGTTCGTTCATCAAATCCCGAGGTCAATATGAGCGCAACCAATATCGTCTGGCATAAGGCGTCCGTCACACGTACGCGGCGCGAAGAATTGAACCAGCACAAAAGCATCATGCTTTGGTTCACCGGATTATCCGGCGCGGGTAAATCCACCCTGGCGCACGCGGTGGAAGAGCGCCTTTTTCAGATGAATTGCAGAACCTTTGTGCTTGATGGCGACAATGTTCGCCATGGCCTGTGCGCAGACCTGGGCTTTTCAGATGAAGCCAGAACGGAAAATATCCGCCGCGTGGGACAAGCCGCAAAGCTGTTTCTGGAGGCAGGGGTCATTGTATTGACCGCATTTATTTCACCTTTTCGCAGCGATCGGCAACGCGTGCGCTCGCTGGTTCCGCATGGCGATTTCATCGAGATCTATTGCCGCTGTCCGCTGGATGTTTGTGAAACTCGGGACGTAAAAGGTCTCTACAAGCGGGCGCATGCTGGCGAAATCAAGGACTTCACCGGGGTGTCGTCACCTTACGAGGAGCCGATTGCGCCAGATCTGGCCGTGGATACCGACAAGTTGACACTGGCGCAATCAGTTGATGCGGTGATCAATCTACTCAGTGAACGTGGCGTCATTAAAACAGCAGGCCCTGCGTCGTGATAGCGATGGAAGTCTTGCTCAACCACGTATTTACGATCGCGCTAGATGCTGGCAAGGAGATCATGGCAGTCTATGGTCGCGGATTCACGATAACCGAGAAGGCTGACCACTCACCCCTCACAGAAGCAGACCAGCGGGCGCATCAATTAATTCAAACGCGGTTATCTGTGCTTACGCCAGAAATTCCGATACTGTCTGAGGAAGCCTCTGAGGTGTTCGCAGGCCCGAATGCTGAAGGGTATTATCCTAAATCCGGCAGTTACCCTGCCACTGTGAGCCGGTCTGACGGGAGCCACGGCGGCAGCGGGCGAGTAATTTTGGCCACGACGTAGTCCAGGAACGTCTTCCAGCGATCTGTCTGTGGCAACTGCTCCGCAACAGCCCTTACATGACTCAATGCCGCACGGATATTGGCGATGAGCGCGAGCAGCTTGTCTTTTGCGGCGTGCATGGGCGTGAGATACAGCGTGGTCTGTCCAGCATGTTTGACGGCGCGCCCCACACTGGCGAGCAGTAGTGCGCGACTCGTGATGGCCTCCATGCGTGCGCCCGGTTTGGCTGCGCGGCAATACCAACTCCACCAGTTGTAGATGAGCGCGACAGTGCGCGCACTGGTCTGGCAGCGCTCAATATCCTGGGTCGTGAAGCCGCCCCAGCCCCACTGGTTTTTGAGCTCGTCAAAGCCGTTCTCGCAGTCGGCACGGTCCCGGTAGAGTTGACCGAAAGCGTCCAGGGCGTAGGTGCTGTTTGTCACCAGCACCGCGTACTCCCAGGCCTGCACATCTTTGTCCGGCATCAGCAACTCAATCTGCTCGCCCGGCTCATTCTTGGTTTTCCTGCTCAGCGCCAAATCGGCTTTGACGGCACGACGCAAGACAACGACCCGGCGTGACTTGTCCCAGCCCGAGAGTTTGAGGGTGTCTTCGACCGCACTCCAGCCTTGGTCACTGGGCCCAGGCGTACTCCAGTCATCACGCGCGAATTGGCGTGAGAGCAATTTCTTGACGCCCACGCTCTGGCGCAGTTTGAACAGGTAGGGCTGGGCGCGCTCCTCCAGTTCGGCAATGAAGGGTTCGTTGCCAAAGCCGCAGTCGCCTCGAACCAAGGCCGGGCGCTGTTCGGGCGTGAGTTGCGCCAGCACGCCGATCAGGCCAGGTCGCGCTTTGGCGGCGCTGTGTTCTTTGCCGGGTGAGACAACGACATCCAGCACCAGGCGCAGATTGCCCACCCAGTACGTGTGCAGTGCGTGGCTGGGGCGCCCGGGCTTGTGTGGGTTGTAGCTCACCTCAGCTCCGCTTTGTTTGCCGTACAACGGTTTGATGGTGGTGTCGATATCCAGGATCCAAGGGGTGCTCAGTGCGGCTTGCACGCTACCCATGAGTTGGGGCACAAGCCAGGCTTGGCTTTGCTCGGCGCTCATGCGCGACAACGAGCGACGCAGTGCATCTTCGCTAATGATTTTTTGCATGCCCAGTATCTGCGGACTTACCGCGTCGCCTCGCAGGCCGGTGATGTGAGCGTAGCGGTTGTGCCCAGCCAGTACGCCCAGCAGCCATGTACCCAGCACATCGCGTTTGCTGTGGGCGTTGGGACTGGTGTAGCTCAAGGGGCAACTGTTGACCCAGGCGTCGTACACGCCCGTGGTGGCCAAAAACTCGGCAAAGAATGTCAGCTGTGCATTGGGCGTGGCGCTGGCGCCATGATCCCACTGCACGTGAATTCGACCGCCCGGCGTGTCCACCGCCATGGTCTCCAGCGCCTGCGTTTGGACAGCAAGTTGACGACTTTTTGCTTCACCCATTCGGTGACCTCGATAAATCGGTTGAAATTGGCTCCCAGTCTAGCTTGTAGCCGGTTTGTGCACTGTCAACTGCCGGAAATAGGATAAATCCAGCCTGATAAAAAATCCATCAATAAAAAAATCCACCAGTTGGTGGATTTTTTATTGTGCAAGGCAACGCAGCTTATTGTAACTTGACTTGTTCGCACCGCGCACCTGCGAAATTTCCTCGTCGATCTTGGCCTGCATCTCGGCAATCTGGTTTTTTATTCTTCGAGGTCGTGTAGAAGTGACCTGTTCCTGCTGTTGATTCTAGCTTGATTTTTTCGCGTCCGCCCTTGGCCATGATCTATCTCCTGAGATTACGCGGCTTCGCCACGTTCACGTAGTTCGGCAAGAACTGCTTCAATGCCTTTTTTGTCAATCGTACGCAAGCCAGCGTTAGATACGCGTAAGCTCACAAAGCGATTTTCCGATTCAATCCAAAACCGACGATTATGCAGGTTGGGAAGGAAACGACGTTTGGTTTTATTGTTAGCGTGGGAAACGTTGTTTCCCACCATGGGGGCTTTACCCGTCACTTGGCATACGCGCGACATGTTTAGTGCTCCTGAATGCTGGTTTTGCAAAGTCGGTCAGTATACCAAAAAATACACAAAAAGCCCACTGGTTTTTAGATTAATCCCCGTTCTGCAAAAGAAAGTGGCGCACCGCCCGATACGACGACAAAATGATCCAGTACTTTTACATCAATCAAACCAAGCGCTTGCTTGAGCGTCGCAGTAAGTGTGATGTCTGCCGACGAGGGTTCTGCAAGGCCGGATGGATGGTTGTGTGCGAGGATGACAGCACCGGCATTGTTGGCAAGTGCTTTTTTGACGACTTCACGTGGATAAACACTGGTTTGGGTTAGCGTGCCGCGAAATAACTCTTCAGTTAGGAGCAACCTGTTTTGTGCATCCAGCCACAAGGCAAAAAAGACTTCGTGCGCAAGGCCACGCAATAACTGGTTCTTGAACTGTTTCAACACTGGACTTGCCTCAATGAACCTCTCCAGCTCCCCCTTTAACCCTTGCAGCTTTGTGCGCTCAGCTTTTTCGTATTCCGCTTTGAGCTTTTGCAAGTTAATGGTCTTTTTGGGCGCTTTAACGTCCCCAGATTTAACCTGCCCGGTCGATGCCGTTAAATCCTTGCCTCCACCTTGAATAACGGAAGAGGAGTCCCCCGAGCCGGAGCCTCCGGCAAGAGAGACCTTCAAAGGATTTTGGAAGTAGTCGGCAATGCCTTTCAAGTCAGCCTTTGTCGTCGAACCAAGCAACCACATCAGCATAAAAAAAGCCATCATGGCTGTCACAAAATCGGCATAGGCAATTTTCCACGCACCCCCGTGCGCACCACCACCGCTTTTTTTGATTTTCTTGACCACAATGGGTCGCTTGGTATCGTCACTCATCCGCTTAGCTGCATCAACTTATGTAAACAAACAGTGCCAAAAGAACCTTTTTACCGGTTCTTGCGCGCTTTTAAATCTTCTTCCAACTCGATAAAACCAGGGCGATCGCCTGAATAGAGCACTTTACGCCCGAACTCGACAGCGACTTGCGGAGCATAACCATTCATGCTGGCCAAAAGCACTGTTTTAATCACTTGAAATATCTTCCCTTCTTCTTCAACCTTTTGCTCTAGCTGACCAGCGATAGGCGCAATAAAACCGTAAGCAAGCAAAATACCCAAAAAGGTGCCGACCAAGGCGCCACCAATCATTTTCCCTAAAACAGCGGGCGGCTCCCCCACGGAACCCATCACATTAACCACGCCCATCACTGCCACAACAATACCAAACGCCGGGGTGGCATCCGCTAATTTAGCCACCGTATGCACCGGAACATGCGCCTCCTGGTGATGCGTTTCGATTTCTATATCCATCAAGTTTTCGATTTCGAAAGCATTCAAATTCCCCCCGACCATCATGCGCAGATAATCACAAATAAACTCCATGACGTGATGATCATCCAAAAGGTTTGGATACTTGGAAAAAATCGCACTTTCATGTGGATTCTCAATGTCATTTTCAATCGACATCAAGCCCTCTTTGCGCACTTTTGAAAGCGTCTCAAACAGCATCGCCAATAAATCCATATACAGCGCTTTGTTAAGCTTTGAGCCTTTAAAGACTTTAGGCAATGCGCCCACCGTTGCCTTGAGCGCCTTGACACCATTCCCCGCCACAAAGCCGCCCGTGGCCAAGCCCAGGATAGCGAGATATTCCATTGGTACCCACAGCGCAGCCAAGCTGCCATGCACGGCATAAGTACCAACAGATGCAAGAAGAATAACGATATAACCAATAATTAAAAACATATCAACGCACCTTGAATGCCCTAGTTGATTTTAATGCCATGCATAAAACAGCTTCAGCAGTTTCCAGAAAGTCACTGAATAAACTAAGCGGCAACCACCCGATTCTTGCCAGACCGCTTGGCAAGATACATGGCTGCATCGGCACGATCCAATGTTTCTTCTGGGTGTTCCATATCGTCAACCTCGGCTACGCCACAGCTGAACGTAATTAAAATCCTTTCATCGTTCAGCATAAAGAAATTCTTGGTCAGTGCGCGCTGGACACGTGCCATCGCCTGAACGGCAACATCAACAGGGGTGTCGGGCAGCAAAACAACAAACTCTTCGCCACCATAACGCGCCAATACATCTTGCGGGCGAAGCGTTTGCTGGACTATGGTTGCCAAGTGCACCAGCGCCGCATCGCCAGCCATATGGCCTCGCGCATCGTTAATGTGCTTAAAGTTATCAATATCAAGAAAAGCAACACTCAGAACGCCACCCAGACGTTTTTGACGTTGAATTTCCTTATGCAAGACTTCATCCAGCCCCTTACGGTTGAGTGCCCCTGTTAATGAGTCATGACGCACTAACTGAGTGGTGGCGGATAACTCTTTCTGCAACCGCTCGACCGCTTGCTCGGCTTCAAGTACACGGCCTTGCAGCAGGCTCAATTCATCACGTGACCTGGCTGTGTCCAACTGCACGATACGTGTTTCTTGCATCACTTCATTTAAGACAGCCGTGATTTCAGCAACATCTTTCGCCCGACTAATTTTTGCCGAAAATGTTTCAACCTTGCCGTGATAGCTGGCTGTCGTCTCGGAAAAATTGGTCAAATGATCCACAAAAGAAGCCAGCATCAACTTCAAGCGGTCATTGGCTGCAATGATATCCCGCTTGAGCATCCCTTGCTTGACCACCACATCTTTGACACGGCTCTCAACCTCATCCAAGCGGCGTAACTCGAGCGGGGCGTCCAGCAAGTTACGAATCAGCTCAACCTGACCCGTCAGCCACTGATCTTCCAGCACCATCTCGCTAATGTTATCGACAATCAGCCGCAGCAAGCGCAATAAAGTGGCATGCAACTCAGCATCATCTTCAACTGCAAAATGAGCGCGATAGCTCAATCGCTTCAATCGCTCAGCGATTCCTGCCATGGAAGCGGCGTCATGAGCCTGCCTCACTGCGGCAGAAATCTCCTTGGTTTCACGCACCAGTTCTGGTTTTTTTTGCACAACGGAGATCAGCGTGTCATCCAGGAACTGCACCACCAGCGCTTGCAAAGCTGACCATCCATCCTGCCAGCGCAAGGACGCTGACGAAGCTTTCACTACGCTTGCAACAGCGCTGACCGCCTGCTCGCCAGCCTCTTGCGGCGCAACACCCGAAACGCCACCGGATTTCAGCTGATAAAGCAATACCTTCTGCCGCTCCCAAGCGCTGATCAGGGACTGAAGCCGAGAAAAAAGCAGATCACCTGTTCCTGATGCACTCAAAACGTGTTCGAGTGCCTGTTTTTTTTGGCTATCGGCCAAATCCTCATGCGAGGTTTCAAGTTGCCGCAGCAGTCTGCGAATTAAATCAGCCCACGACACCATCGATTCCACTTGTGACGCAGACAACTCGACCAGCGCAAGCTTCAAATCCTGCCAACTTTTCTGTGCAATCGCCGCTTCTACCTGCCTGACAAAATTGATCTGTTTTGCGTTTTGACGGGGTAACTCGGCTTGCAAAGACTTTAACTCAGTCTCAGGAAATGCTTCAATCCCAACGATTCCTGAAATCTCGTGAAAGACTGTTCGATAATTATCGGGTGTAGGCTGCAGCTTTTGTAACGCCAACGAGCGCAAGGTCTCTCGTGCGACCTCAATAGGCGAAAGTGACGAAGGTTTAGACATGCAAAATATCCAGGTTATTAGGGCAGAATATACCCTAGTGCTTGCCTTAGCATTTACCTTAGCATTTACCTTAGCGTTGCATGGAAAACTTAGCCTTAATTCGTGCTAAGCCAGCAAGCTGTCTCCCTCTGTATCGTTTTGACAGCAAGCTGTCTCCCGCTGTATCGTTTTGACAGCACGATAAATATACAGTTTAGTTCTCCTGCGGTCAGACACATCAACAATCGTTACGGGGGCCAATTCGGAGATCGCAAAGCTATTACTGATGAGACATGAGCCAGGCAACATTTCGGCGTGCATTTTGACGCCCAACCGGGACATTGGCGCAGGCGAGAGAAAGGCATAAACCACTTGGCAATCATGGAACGGATAAGTCCAAAAGTCCCCCCTGACAATGGAAAGATTAGCGATGCTTTGGGCCTGCAGCCAAGCCCATGCCCAGGTTAAGGGCGCGTGCTCTATGCCAACCAACAAACAGTCCGGTCGCGCCCTGGCCAAATGCCTGAGCAAGGCGCCATCACCGCAGCCAATATCCATCACTTTGCAGGGCGTTTGGGGCAAAAGTGACAGCACCGCCTGCCGACTCGGCTGATTCGTCAAGTAGAGCGGGATTTGGCCTATATCTGTGCGCCAGAAAACCAGCAAAACAATTAAAAAACAGGCAAGCCAGAACTCAGGAGGAAATGCAAGGCGATGAGCCAGCACAATACCGGGCATAAATACGGCATGTATCCATAACCACCAGACGGGAGCACGCAGGATTCTGGCTAGCAGCGCGGCAATCCCGCCCTGAAGGATGGCCAGAACCATCAGGTTCACCGGCGTCCACGTCGTTGCCCCAGGAACCAAGCCTACACTCAGCCAGGCAAACAACGACAGCAATCCCAAAACAAGCGCAGCGCTCACCGCTTGAACGAGAAAAAAGCGCCTTAACGGATGCACATTGTGTATTACCAAAGCTTGGCATCCAAAGAGGCCGCCCTGTCATTACCGTGGCTAGTCACTGGGCTGGCGTGGCTGTATTGCCTGGGGTTTCGTCAGGCGGGGTGGCTGCGGCCTCGCCTTCTTCCTGTCCAGTTTTCGGTGTTGAAATGGCTGCATACGTTAATTGACCCTCTTTCACGCTGAAACTGCCAAGCAAATCCCCCGGCTCAGGCGGGGGCGTTTGATAGGTTTGAAAAGCACAGTTTTCAAGCGAAGTGACATACCAGCGCTTGTCTGTATTCAAGATAAAAATATCAGGCTCCGGCTGATAAACATTTATCTTGAACTGGTCGGACGGGAGGCCTTTCAACACATAGCGCCGCTGACAATTGGGCAGCCCCGCAACAATGAGCGCACTCTCCCATGACCCGCCAACATAGGCTTGATCACGTACGATGGTCAATGACTGCTCCGGATTGCTGGTATAAAAAAAAGCATGCTGGCTTTTCCCGCAGGCACTGAGCAAAGCAGCACAGCCTATCCATACCACACAGCCAAAAAAGCCAGACCACGTGCATTTAAATCTGATCCACGCAAGCATTGCATTCACCTATTAAAATCCAGTGTATTTTCAACCTTTAAACGGCCGCACGGACGTGCCAGCGGCGAGCGTCGCGAGCCCCCGACCGATGAAGGTCGCAAACAAGGAATGGGCGGAGGCAGGCCCATTTGCCAGCCCTTAGTGCAACGCTTAGTGCAACGCTTAGTACAACACTTAGTGCAACGAAGTGGATGGATTTCATGATTCGGGGCGGCTCATCGGCGCTCTGTGCGTTAGTATTCATCCGTGGTTCAACCACCTCAGGTGGACACTGGGTTGAAATAATCCTAGAAACCTCCGTTGGACAGGTTGAAGTGTGCGATTTTTTGGGTGCATGGCAAAGCGTAACGACGCCGGCAGGTGAGCAATTGGCATGCAAATAAACTTTGTAACATCATCATGCTGTGTGCTCACTCAAGCGGTCAACTGAGGTTTGGTTTCTAGGATGATATAAACGATCATGAAGCTTACACGTGCCATCGCGGCTTAGCGCGATTCTTTAATCAAGCGTCCATTGGACGGCTGTATCGGCCGCACATTATGCGCATACAAGCGCGAAAAAATCGCCACTTGCTCGACTGACGCCTGAATCGGCTGCTTTAATACCAACCAGAGCACGCCTTCCATGCACGGCGGACGATTCAAAGACCCCATGAAGGTCCAATAAGTCCGTTTATCCGGTAAAAGCTTGCCCATATCCACTGGGCTTACTGGCGTCACCTCAAGCGACTGCTCCAACGGCAGGTTATTCAAAACCGACTGGATGACGGGATGCTCGCTCCCCGCTTCAATCAGCAAGGCCAAAACCATCCATTGTCCATCATCTGCCTCATGGACGAGCTGCACTTCCATGTCATGCACCTTGCCTGCCACCTGCACTTCTGCCGGACGATGAAAAGTGACATATCGCAACTCATAGCGCTTGCCGCCGACATTCACACCAAGGCCACCTGCCACATTCATCTGAATTCCCCGGCCGGTATCAATAATGCGTACAAGCGCAGGCTTGTAATCAAACAGGAGCTCGTCCAAATCCACCTTGACCCCATCACGAATATCAATCGGTGTTTGTCGCTTGCCACTGGCGCACAACGCATACGCTTTATTCATGCGAGCCCATTGCGCGGGCCCCATCTCCGTTGCGGGATCGTAAGACCAGTCCTGCAGCTGCGCGACACCGTTCTTTTCCTGAACCGCTTCAACGTCTTTAACCCTCTCGCTGGATGGCCGGTTTTTTGGCGTTTTGCGCGGCCCTGACGTTGCGTAAATCAACTCGCGCAAGCGCTTGTCGGACTGTGGGTTGACGCGTCGCGCTGGCAGTTTGGCTGCAATAGGTGCAGTAGCGGTTATAGAGGCAGCAGGTGTCGTCTTCCCGGCCAGAGACGAGGGTAATGATTTAGGCGCAAGTCTCAAGGCTTGTTCAGGCAAATCAGCAGATGCGACAGGCCTCTTGGGTTCTGCGGGTGCAGACGCTGCCCGTGACTTTTGAGCCGCACTTGCCGCCGCCCGATCAGCCGCCGCCTTGTCGTCCTCGCTAATCTGGGGCAGCGCAATCAAGGATGGCTTTTCCAGCTTGGCACTGGACGATTTATCCGCCACCAAAACAAACCCTGCGGCCTCTGGCCTGGACTGTGAGCCAGCGGGAGACGGCCATGTGTCTTTGGCTAGATCGTGGTTTTCAGCCTGAGCCAGCGCTGGCTCAGCAGGCTGGCATACCCTGCGCCACATCCTTGCCTCAATGCTCCCGGCTTGAACCGTATCCGCTGGTGTGCGGCTGACAGGCACTTCACGAAGGCGCGTCTCGCCGCGAAAATAAGCTCGCCGCAGGGGTTTAATCTGGCGCGTAGCGCGAGTTGATTTA
>LNAO01000114.1_pt1 | contig 10720 bp, 9 predicted proteins | sample 602571 | NCBI WGS metagenome assembly LNAO01 (sample SAMN02440304, study PRJNA202911) | soil metagenome | biome: Subtropical and temperate rainforests or woodlands; isolation source: soil samples (1 kg each in a 20% v/v slurry with milli Q water) were... ...
TAATGCGGATCGACCAGATCGGCAAAGACCTTCCACGGCACCGCACGCTCCATCTTGGCCAGAAACTTCTCACGGCGCGTTTTCTTGCGTTTGCCAACGTACTCGGCTTCGGAAAAACTCAACTGGCTCATCGGGTTCACTCGGATCGGACTGTTTTCAATAACTTATATTCTGACAGGTTCGTTGGACTTGTTCAGAGGTTCCTTAGAAGATTGGATGCGCAGAGCTCATCGAACATTAAATGGTGCGGCTTGAACAAAAAGTGGTCTGGTTGGTCGGGAATGCGTAGCGCAATATGGTTGTAAATAAGATTGTCCCAGCCGTAGTAGGTACACAGTCGATATGCCGCTGCCAAATCTACACGGGATTGCCATTCCACCGCGCTGCATTCGCGCTGAGGAGTTTCTGTTGCGGTTTTTGTGTGATTCATTTTTTCTCCTTTCATCAGTGTCAAAACTTCAGGTTTTTTCTTTATATTTAAATGATGTAAGGCAGAATACGGGTGCCCATTTTTATCGTCAAGATTGATGATTGAAGTCAACATCGAAAAATATTTCTCTTTGCTATACGATAAAGAGGCAAGCTTTTGGGCCAATGTGATTCGATTAAAAAACACCTTAGACGTAGGTCACTCGCCCGTCTCAGGCGCTTTATTACTTTATGAGCTGAAATATGAACACCGTCAATTCCGTAACGTCAAAAGAAGCGATGAGATTGCTGAACATACGTCGTCAAACGTTGTATGCCTATGTCAGTCGTGGGATTATCCGTCGTTTCGCCAGGCCGGGCACCTCTACGAATCTCTATTCGATGGAGGATATTTATGCGCTTATTGCACGCAAAGCGGCGCATCGTGGGCATGCCGCGGTGGCAGCCGATGCAATGCATTGGGGATCGCCGATTTTCTCTTCAACGGTTACGCAAATCGACGAGCGTGGGCCGCATTACCGAGGGCATTATTTTCGCGACTTAATTGCGCATCCAGGCCATTTTGAGTGTGTTGCTGAATTGCTTTGGAACGGAATGTTGCTGGATGAGCCGGTTACCTGGAAGTACGCCCCACTACCAAAGGCATGTGAGCAGGTCGTCAATAGTTTTTTGAATGCTTCTGATCAGCCCACCATCCTCAGGCTTATGGCCGCTACTACCTTGGCTCTCGGAGAATCATCAAGTGATGAGTTGCGGGCCGGGAACACGGTTGAGTTGGCAAAGCGTTTAATGTTTTCATATATTGGTGCTATCGGAACTCTTGGTCCGCGGCGTCAGTTTTTTATTCCTCCGCCAGACACTAGTGTTGCGAGCGCCATATTACAGGCGCTTGGTTGTGAGCCCACCCCAGCCACAGTATCTGCAATTAACGCTTTACTAATTACGGCAGCAGACCATGAATTGTCGCCACCTACGTTTTCTGCTCGAGTGTGTGCATCATCCAGTGCGGGGCTACACGCATGCATTATTGCTGCGATTAGTGGTCACTCCGGATATCATTTGGGGCGTGGGTGTGACCGCATAGAGGCCTTGCTCGAATCTTTTTCTGATGAAGACGAAATGAAAAAAACACTTCGTCAAAAACTACTTGGTGGATTGAAAATACCCGGGTTCAATTTGGTTTTATATCCCGGGGGCGATCCACGTGCGCGTGTTTTACTTGATGTCGCTTCGCGCTTTAGTGTTGGCCCGAAGCTTGCAACTACGTTGACATTAGTTGAGCTGGCCCAGAACGAGTCCGGGCAACAGCCAAACATTGAGATTGGTTTAGTCGCGTTAGCGTATGCGTTGGGATTGCCTCGGCATTCGGCAGTCGCTTTATGGGCTTTAGGACGCACGGCAGGTTGGGTAGCGCACGTTATAGAGCAAAGATTGTCTGGCATGCCAATACGCCCAAGGGCTCAGTTTGCGCTCAGAGGCGCTGTAGCTAGGGACTTGGGGCTAAGTGCCTCACACGTTTAGGAGGCATCAGCTAAGGGGTTATTCACTTACGCATCGATCAGGCGTCCCAGTTCGCGTGTCGAGGGCACGCGCTTGTTTTCTGAAACCAGCAGATTTTTTTTCATCGACCACCAAGTTAGCGATGATTTTCAACAATACTTTGCGGGCAATCTGGACTTCTTCCGAACTTAAGCCATTAATGGCGATGGCGTTGACCTCCTCAGCCAGCGGTTGTAGTTTTTCTTTTAAAGCCCGTCCTGATTGAGTCAGGTAAACATAGACGTTTTTTTTGTTTTCGGGTTTCTGCTTCCGCTTGATGTAGCCTAGCGATTCGATGGCATTCATGGCCGAAGACGTTGTCGGCGCAGTCACCCCCGCTATCTCGCTTAGCTCGCGCTGGGTCAGGCCATCGTGTTCCCACAGTATGCGCAAGAAGGACCAGTGCCCAAACGAGACGGAGTGCTCAATCAGCCTGATCTGCAGGGCGCGCTCCATTCCTCTGCGCGCATCCTGAATTAAGTGCGCCAGGCGATCCTCGGGGATCATGTCGCGCCAGCTTTTTTTGTCGAAAGTGGCGCTTGGTTGGATGCTGCTGTTGGACAACTTGGTATTCCTTGGTAAACGATTGAGCTTAAGACGGTTGAACTTGAAAGCGCATTTTTACGTCTTTGCCGGTTTGTGCTGATTCTAATATAGCCAGGCATACTTCTGTTGTAGCACGCGCCCAACGGGCATCGTGTGTCGGCATGGCGTTGTGGCGGACCACATTCCATACTTCATCGACCACTTCCGCCCTGGGAACAGAGTTTTTGGGTGTGGGCTCGAGATAGCGCTGCTGGTCAGCATAAATTACCAGGCCTTTGGGTGTGAGCCGTAGGTCGGCTTTGGATGCCGACACGACCAGGTGGCCAAAATGCTGATGATAACGAGTGGCAGCGGCGGGTTTGAATTGGTAGTTTTCACCGCCGTAATTGCTGGCCGCCTTCAGCGCTGCTTCGGCTGCTGGCGAACGGGTCAGGGCCAGTTTTTTGCGTGCGGCTCCGTAGTTGGCTGGGTCTTTTTCATTGCCCATTTCACCGATCCCGCCTACGAGCTCATCGCTGTCGTAATGGCCGTAGCCGCTGTAGGTTACCGAGGCGAATGCGCCATTTTCAAAGGTTAGCAAGGCGCTATAGGCGCTTTCGGTTGGGCGGTCCGGGTCCCATTGCCCTGTACAGGCACGCACCGACTTCACCATGCCGCCGCCCAGTAGCCTGACGATATCGATTTGGTGGGCAGCCTGGCTGAAGACGACGCCTCCGCCCATACTGGTGTCCAGTTCTTCCGGTCTTCTGGGGCGGTATAAAAAGTCAGTGTAATTGAGCGAGTTCAGCATATGCACAGGGCCGAATTCGCCGGATTGGAGCAACCGTCTGGCATGCAGGACAGGGCCATTGAAACTGTGGGAATGGCCCACAATCAAGGAGACGGACGAGGCGTCGACGGCGTCGACGATGGCGGTGCAATCGTCAAGATCAATGGCTAACGGCTTTTCGACGAGAATATGCTTGCCCGCTGCGGTGGCGATACGCACATGCTCGGCGTGGAATTGATGTGGCGACGCGATGTAAACGACTTCGACATTCGGGTCTGCACATAACTCGTCTATGGTCGGGTAGGCCTTTGCGTTGAAATCTTTGCAGAACATGGTCCGTGCCGATTCGCGGGGGTCCGTTCCCGCGATCAGGCGGATGCGATTGTCTTGCGTAAATGTGGGCAGCATCAGCGTAAATGCGCGTCCTAATCCGACGACACCTAACCCTATGGCATTTTTGTTCATCTGCTCTTGACTCCTTGAGAATGTTGTCCGCCCAAGTTGGGCAGGGGACTGGGCGCGGCATTACATCGAACTTTGCGAGCTATAAATCCAGAACAAGGTCGCCGCTTTTGGCGCGCGAGACACACACCATAATTTTGCAATCCAGTTCGCTCTCGTCCAACACCAGGTCCCGGTGGTCCGGGTTACCGGAAATCAGGCCGGTTTTACAGGTGCCGCAAGTGCCGCTTTCACACGAGCTGGGTACGATTACGCCGTTCTGGGCAAGGGCCTCAAGGATGGTGGTTTTTTCATCGATCTGGATGGTTTTGCCGCTGCTTTTCAGTGTGACGGCAAATGGAATGTTGTTCTTGGCTTGTTTGGCTTCGGTGCCAAAGCTTTCGAACGTGACAGTGCCGGAAGGCCAGTGCCCGGTCATGTCTTTGACTCCTTCCATCAGGAATCGGGGTCCGCAACAATAGACCTGGCTGTTGCGCGGGTTCTCCAGCACCGGCCACAGGTCGTAGCAATTGTCGATGTTGCCATCGTCATGATGAATGACGACGTGATCGCGCAACGCTGGCTGACTGAGTTCTTCAAGATAGGCGGTGCTTTGCGCATTGCGCGAAAGATAATACAGCTTGAACGAATCGACCCCAGTGCCCAGCAAGTATTGGATCATGGAATAAATGGGGGTAATGCCGATGCCTCCCGCAATGAAAATGTAATGGGGCCGTTTGTTCGTCAGTTCGAAGGCATTTTCGGGTAAAGAGACCTCGAGTTGATCTCCTGCGTTTAGATCGTCCGCCATGCTGATCGAGCCGCCACGGCCTTGTTCATCCCTTTTTACTGCGATCACATAACGGTCGGTGTCCAGCGGGCTGTTGCTTAACGAATATTTATTGATAAGTCCGGCCGGAGTCCTGACTGAAATATGGGACCCCGGCGTAAACGAGGGCAGTGATTGGCCTGCCGGCGCACGCAACTCTATCTCATGAATTCCGGTGGCGATTTCTTTTTTGCTCACAATATTGAGTTTCAACGTGGGCTCATGCTTGCTCATGTTCTGTCCTTGTACAAACTAAAAATGATTTTTTTGTTATGAGTTAAATAAACATTGCTTTAATGTTAGATATCTAATAATATTTTGGCAAGCATTAATTGTTAGTGGTCTAACAAAAAAAAGAGACTTAATTCGATACATTAAATGAGGTCTTCTTGGCCTCAATAACAGGAGACAAAATTATGATTTCGAAAACATTGAATAAGGTGTCCCGTTTCTGTCTGGGTATCGTTGCCTGTAGTGTCGCGTATAGCATTCCTGCCATGTCTTATGCGGCCGACTACCCGGTCAGACCTATAACATTCGTTGTGCCGTATTCCCCCGGCGGCCTGCCTGATACGGTGGCCCGGGTGGTAGCCGATGGGCTAAGCAAATCTCTCAAGCAGTCCGTTGTCGTAGAAAATAAGCCGGGCGCTAATGGCGTTGTGGCTGCTAATACGATAAAAACTTCGCCTGCCGATGGTTACACCTTCCTGGTCACAGACGGGTCCATGATTTCCATCAATCCCCATATTTATAAGAATCTGTCTTATGACCCCTTCAAAGACTTTGTACCGGTTTCTTTAATTGCGACCTCTCCGTTGTTTTTGGCAGTGCATAGCTCGCTGAATATCACGACGCTGCAGCAGTTTATTGACTTGGTTAAAGCTAATCCCGATAAGTACAGTTACGGATCATCAGGAATCGGCAGTACACATCACCTTGCCATGGAAGCCTTGAAGGCGGACTTGGGGTTAGAGATGACTCATGTTCCCTACCGTGGATCAAGCCAATCGATTCCTGCTTTGGTCGGTAACCAAGTGCAGTTCGCCTTTGCCGCCTTGCCGTCGCTTAAAGGGTTTGTTGAGCAAGGCAAGGTGAAAATCTTGGCGTCCAATGCACTGCATCGAAATGAGCTGGCCAAAGATATTCCGACTATTTCTGAAGTTATTCCTGGTTACGATTTTGCCGTCTCTGTGGGCATTCTTGCGCGCGTAGGTACTCCAGATGCTGCCGTCCAGAAAATCAGCGCAGCTGTCACTGAACTGTCCAAGACTCCCGAGTTTAAACAAAGCATGGGCACGCTGGGTATTGTGGCGGTGGGCGGCGACGCGAAAACCTATGGTGCCAACACAAGAGAAGAGTCCAATCGATACGTGAAGGCGATCGAGCACGCGAAAATTTCCATCGATTCAAAGTAGTTCTTAGATAGTAGAAAGGTGTCAGTATGCTTAATTCAGAAGATAATGAATTGTTATGTCGAGTGGTTGGCGATGCGCCAATGGGGCAGTTAATGCGCCGCCATTGGACACCGGTCTGTTTGATTGAAGAGGTCAGCGAGCCCGACGGAGCGCCCATCAGAGCCCGGATCTTCGGCGAAGATCTGGTCGTGTTCCGCGACACCGAGGGGCGTGTAGGCGTGATGGACGAGTATTGTCCGCATCGCCGGGCTTCGTTGGTGTTTGGCCGTAACGAAGAGGGCGGTTTGCGCTGCCTCTACCATGGCTGGAAAATGGATGTTCAGGGCCGGGTTCTTGAAATGGTGTCGGAGCCGGCAAGCAGTTGCTTTGTCGACAAGGTCAAGCATGTGGCGTATCCGACGAAAGAATGGGGAGGTTTTGTATGGGCCTATATGGGGCCGTCCGAAACCATGCCCGACTTCAAGCCGCCCGCCTGGGCGCCTAACGAGAACGTAAAAGTCACCATTGCCAAGGCCATTATTCCATGCAACTGGGCGCAGATCCTTGAAGGAGCGATTGATTCGGCCCATAGTTCAAGCTTGCATTCGTCCGATATGGTGCCAGCGCGGGTCGACAGCGCTAAAGCCACCGAGGACACCTGGTTGCGTCCGTCCACCGACAAGGCACCCCGCCTGCAGATCGACAGGACGGCATACGGCTTCCGGTATGCGGCGCTGCGCCGGCCCATCACGAATTCCGTTGCGAACGATTACGTCCGCTCGACGGTGTTCGTGGCGCCCGCTACGGCCTTGATTCCACCCAACAACTTATACAACGTCGCCAACGTCAATGTCCCTGTTGATGATACGACGACAGCCTTTTATTTTATCGCCTGGGGGCACCCGGCGACGACGCCGGATACGGAGTCATGGAGGAAGTTCCTGGGACAGCGGGTCGGCATCGATCTGGACGAGAACTATGTCCCCCTTCGTAACCGTGAGAATAAGTTCTGGCAAAACCGCGAGGCGATGAAAGCGGGGAATTTCACCGGTATTACCGGTTTTCCTAATCAGGATATCGCCATGTGGATCACCATGGGGCCGATTGCCAATCGTGCCGAGGAGCGCCTGGGGGCAAGCGACCTGGCTATTGTGGAGTTCCGCAAGCAAATGCTGGAAGCTGTCAGGGCATTCCAGGCCGGTCAACCCGCCATAGGGACGGGCGATGCCTATATACCGCCCCAGGTGTGTTCTTTTCAGGCCATCATCCCTAAAACGACCGATTGGAAAACCTTCAATATCAAGTATGTGTGGGACGAGAACGAGCCTGCTCTGGAACCGTCCTACAACGTCGACAACCGCTGATTAAAAGGAATATGTCTTGAGTAAACTGCAATTATCCGTCGCCATGGGCGATTACGACCGTACCCGTGCGTTGCTGGATGGCAAGGTGCAAATCGACGGTGTCGATCCTGTTTATATGACGCTGACGCCTGAGGAAATGTTTTTCAGAGCCTTCAGGAATGTTGAGTTCGATATAACGGAAATGTCGTTTTCCAGTTATCTCGTCAAGGCATCGCAAGGCCAGAGCGATTACGTTGCCGTACCTGCTTTTGTGTCCCGGGCCTTTCGTCATACCTCTATTTATGTGCGTACCGACCGAATCAAGCGGCCCGAGGACTTGAAAGGCTGCAAAATCGGACTGCCTGAATACCAGCTCACCGCCAACGTTTGGGCACGGGCGTTGCTAGAGGACGACTATGGCGTAAAGCCTTCGGACGTTACCTGGGTACGCGGGGGTATTGACGAGCCCGGCCGTCCAGAGAAAATCAAGCTTGAGTTGCCGCCCGACATTCATCTGGAAAATGCGCCGGAAGGGATGACCATTTCCGATATGCTCGATCGCGGAGAAATCGATGGCTTTATCGGGCCGCGTCCTCCAAGCGGCGCGGCTAGCCGGAATCCGAATATAGGCTGGCTGTTTCCCGATCCCACGGCTGTAGCGAAAGACTATTACAAACGAACTCACGTCTTTCCGATCATGCACGTTTTGGGCGTACGTAAAAAACTGGCCGAACAACATCCCTGGTTGCCGGCGGCTGTCCTTAAAGCCTTCGAGCAATCGAAGAGGCATGCGCAGGCTCAATTGGCCGATACCTCGGCAACCAAGGTCACCCTGCCTTTTGTCGAAGAGCAATTGAAGGCGGCAAAGGAACTAATGGGGGACGATTATTGGTCGTACGGTGTTTCTGCCAACCGGGATACGCTTGAAACGTTTGTGCGCCATCATCATAGCCAGGGCTTGTCCAAGCGGCTGATGACGGTGGATGAGCTTTTCCATCCGGCCACCTATGAAACCATGAAGATCTAGCGTTTATTCGCGTTTAGACTGCTTGACGGGATTCGGCCCAGTCCTTGGTAACAGGGGCTGGGCCGATATTTACTCAAGTTTTAAAAGGGCTAGCGACTAGCGCATGTTTAGCTGCGAGCGTCCCGACAGGGTTTCTCTTGCGATAATAATCCGCTGCATCTCCGAAGAGCCTTCTGTAATGGTGCGGCTGCGTGCATCGCGGAACATCAGCTCCAGGGGCATTTCACGCGACAGGCCGATACCGCCGTGGATCTGGATCGCCCTATCTACGACGCGCAGCAGCATATCGTCGGCATACAGCTTGACTGCTGATGCATCGGCATGAAAATCCAGCCCTTGATCTGCTTTCCAGGCCGCATGGTAAGTCATCAGGCGGGCCGCCTGCAGTTCGACCGCCGAATCGGCAATCATCCATTGAATCGCCTGGCGGCTTGCCAATGGTTCGCCAAAGGTGGTGCGCTGGTTGGCATAGGCTACGGCAAGGGCCAGGGCACGTTCCGCCCGGCCGATAGCCTTGGGTCCGTGCACCAGCCTGCCCAGGTCCAGGAATTCGCGCGCCAGATCCCAGCCTTTGCCAACCTGGCCCACCAACTGTGTCGCCGGGATCAGGACATCGTCGAATACCAGTTCCCAAGGACGGTCCGGCGTCATCAGTTCGAAGCTTTGGCCTAGACGCATTCCGGCGGTGCCTTTGTCGATCAGAAAGCACGACACACCCATGTCTTTTCCAGAGTGCATAGTGCGAGCAAAGAGTTGTACGAAATCCGCCTTGTCGGCGCCTGTAATGAAAATCTTGCTGCCGTTAATGCGATAGTGATCGCCTGCTTGGACTGCTGTTGTGCGCATTTGGGAAGGATCGGATCCGCCATTGGGCTCGGTCAATGCAAAGCAGGTGCGTTTGATTCCGTTTATGACAGGCAACAGGTATTTGTCTTGCTGGGCGGGGGTGCATTTGAACAAGACCGGCCCCAGGTAAGGCGTAAATACCGTGGGCGCGCGAAACGCGGGTACATTGCAGCGCGCCAGCTCTTCGAATACCAGGCACATGCCCAGCTTCCCGATGCCGCCTCCGCCGTATTCCTGCGGTAAGTCGAATCCCCAGAATCCAAGTTCTTTGGCTTTTTCTTGCAGCGCCGCGCGAATGTGGTCCGGAATGTCGGCCTCATTGCTGTAGAGCGATTCCAGCGGCATGAGTTCTTGTTCTACGAACCGCCGTGCAGAATCGCGCAGCATGCGTAGTTCTTCGGGTATTTCGAAATCCATTAGATAACTCCCGACAGGCGTAGCTCGGCGATGCGCTCGTCCGTTAAACCCGCTTGGCGCAAGACCTCTTGTGTGTGTTCGCCCAAGGCTGGCGGAGCCGTGAAATTGCTGCGGTTATTGCCGTCATAGCGGATCGGCCGGTTGGCAGACTTTACCGTCCCAAGGTGCGCATGGGTGACTTCCCCGAAGACCTCCAGGAACTGTACCTGGGGATCGTTCTCCAGTTCTTCCAGCCGCAGCTCTGGCGCAAATGGAACGTCGTGCTGCTCAAGTAATGGCAACCAGCCATCGCGGTCGCGGGTAATAAAGGCGTTGGCTAATTCGCGAGCAAGCGCGTCGTATCCTTGCACGCGACTGGCCCTGTCAGGGAATTTCAACATCAAGTCCTCACGGCCGAGCGCCAGAACTAACCCTTTCCAGAATTTTTCGGGGGAAGATAGGTGCAGGCCGATACGCTTTCCATCCTTGCATGTAACGATGAACGATTGTGATGCGGCTGCGCGGCCATATAGCGGCACAGGCTTTTCTGTTGCGAACAACTTGCCCAGCGGCTCCGCCGCAAAAGCGATCATGGCCTCCAGCATACTCACTTCGACATGTCGTCCGTGGCCCGTGCTGGAGCGCTCGACCAGTGCGGCTAGGATTCCCATAGCGGCAAACAACCCCGTAATTGAATCGGACACAGCTGGGCCTGGAACACGCGCATCGGCGCCTTCGTGGAACATGGACAGCCACCCCGACAATGCCTGGCCAACATTGTCGTAGGCAGGGCGTTCGGAATAAGGGCCATCGGAACCGAATCCGGTAATGGAGCAATAGACCAGACGCGGATTCAATGCTCGTAGACGTGCGGCGCCGATGCCTAGTTTTTCTTCCACGCCTGGCCGCATATTGGTCAACAGCACATCAGCATTCGAGATGAGCGCGTCGAGAACTTCCTGACCCGCGCTCTGAGAACAATCCAGCGTAACGCTGCGCTTGTTGCGATTGTGTGCCTGGAACTGCGAACTATATTGTCCGTTAGAAAATTCCCGGAAGGGGTCGCCGGTACCCGGTTTTTCCACCTTTATGACATCGGCGCCCAGTTCGGCCAGTAGCATCGCAGCGTAAGGCGCAGTGATATAAGAGCCAAGATCCAGT